>ENA-ORTN01001444-ORTN01001444.1-human-gut-metagenome-genome-assembly--contig:-NODE-1444-length-23323-cov-60.939187_pt1 | contig 23323 bp, 20 predicted proteins | sample MGYA00242070_ERZ509189 | MGnify/ENA primary metagenome ERZ509189 (study PRJEB26280, sample SAMEA2338821) | human gut metagenome | biome: human gut; feature: human-associated habitat; material: faeces...
CTATTAACTTTTACACTTATCCAAGATAGCGGGTATGGAATCTTGGATTACAATTGAGGAGATTGTATAATACTTAAAAACATTGCTTGTTCATAGCTATAAACTATGACAAATGATTTTCCAGAATCATTTTCCGGAATTGTCGGGCGGCTGAGTTCAGCGGATGTTGGCAATCGTATAGCATGCATATATTTCTTTCCGGAATGTTTTCTTTTAGTGATATCTGGACAATTTCTCTTTTTTGAATAGAATCATGTGCCATTGCTTCTGGAAGAAAAGCCAGGCCCAGCTCACATTTGACAAGAGGGAGAATCTGATCGGTCGTGGCGGTTTCGATATCAGGGGCAAGTTCGAGTCCGTGAGAGAGAAAGAGTGCATGATAAAACTGAAACGTCGTTGTTTCACGTCCAAGCGAAATCAGCGGATAGTTTTTTAATTCTGCGAGAGATAATTCCTGGCAGCCGAGTGCGGTAAAAGTTGTACCACCGACAAGGATTTCCTGAAAAGGCTGCAGCATAATCTGTCTGAGTGGTGATTCCACGGAAGCTGGAGTTGAAACAATAGCAAAGTCGATTTTTCCACTTTTTACGGCATCAATGGCCTGTGGGGTGGAGTAATTGTACAGTTTCAGGCGGATGCCGGGATAGGTCATATGAAATGCTTTAAGTTTATTAAAAAGAAAAATATTTAATGCGGTCTCGCTGACACCGATCGCAATGCTTCCATGTGACAGCCCCGTACTATCCGATAGCTCCTCTTCTGCGGCAAAAATCTGTGACATTGCAGCGGAAATATGGGTATAAAGTTTTTCCCCTTCCGGGGTAAGCTGAATGCCCCGGTTGGTACGTACAAACAAAGTTGTATTAATCTGCTGCTCCAGACAGTTCATGGCCCTTGTCACATTTGGCTGACTGCTGCCGAGTGTATGTGCGGCTTTGGTAAAGTTGTGGTATTTTGCAACATAATAAAAAATTCGATAGTATTCAAAATTTACATTCATCGATAGAACCCCCTCTGACATATCAAAATGTTATTTATAACATATCAATTATAGTTTTTATTTATCCATAATGCAAGAGTATAATCAAAGAAGATGAAAAAAGCAAGAAAGGAAGCGCATGAAGCATGAAGGAACAGACGATTTTTCCACGAGAGGAAAAGGCAGAGGTTTTGTTTCAGAAAATATTAAATGATCATTGGGCATGTGAAAAGTTACAGGAAACATTTTGTAACTGTTTATTTTGCAATGATGATTCGGATGCCGAAATTTCTCCGGCAGAATTTTCACTGGCTTTGTTCAATGCGTATACGAACCGGGACCTGTCGGCCTTCCTTATGGGCATATGTCAGAATACATTGTTTGACCTGTTGAGAAATTCATTTCTGATTCCCTATCGTTTTGATGCAGACGGAAAGCAAAATCCGGTCATTATGACGGATGAAAATGGGCAATTACTTCCTGCATACAAAGGCACAGCTCATGAAAAAGAATACCGGCATTTTCATGAGGTATACAAAGATCTCGGCAATCAGAAAAATATATATTTTGCACAGGCATACCGTTACAGCCATGAATATCAGTCGGATTACATGGATGTGAAACAAAAGATTCTTGAAAAAAATATGGGTGTGCTGCTCATTCGTGAACTGCCGGATACCGTAAAGGAGAAGGAGACAGAGGCAGAAGTATATTCTGCCGTGTGGGATCTTATGATTGAGCTGGAAAAGAATCTTCCAATGGCTTACGTATTTTATGGACAGGATTCGCTGGTGGAGAATAACAACCGATATGATGAAATTGGAATTTTCCTTCCGAATTCTATCTTCCTGAAAAATCTCGAACGTCATGTTGCAAAAGCGGAGGAGATCATTTATGGCGAAAAATGATTATATAGAAATCATGGAAAAAAATCATATGGAGATTCCGTGGCACGATTATACAGAGAATGACGGTGAAGTGCTGATTCAGCAGGCAGGACTGATTGAAAAAGCATCGGTTGTCGGCCGGGTTGGTCTGATTATGCTTTCCTGTGGAACCGGAGCATGGCGTGTGCGGACTTCTATGAACAGGCTTTCCAAGGAACTTGGAGTAACCTGTACAGTGGATGTGGGACTGATGTCCATAGAGTTTAATTGTTTTGATGGAAAAGAGTGTGTTTCACAGTCTCTTAGTATTGCAAATACCGGAGTAAATACTTCCAAGCTTTATCGGATGGAACAGTTTGTAAATAGTTTTCCATCTCAGGAAGCGCATTTGACCGGAGAAGAAATCCATAAGCGGCTGGATGAAATCGAGCAGATCCATGAACTCTATTCTCCGGTAAAACTCGGATTGGCAGCGGCACTTGCATGTTGTGGATTTACATTTCTGCTGGGTGGTGGCCCGGTGGAGATGATATTTGCATTTATTGCCGCTGGTGTTGGTAACCTTATCCGGATGAAGCTGATCAAACATCATTACACATTGTTTTTAAACATTGCGGTATCTATTTCAGCTGCATGTCTGACGTATGCTGTCTGTCTGCATATGGCAGAGCTGTTGTTACACGTTTCCGCAGTGCATGAGGCCGGATATATCTGTTCCATGTTGTTTATTATTCCGGGATTTCCGTTTATCACAAGTGGAATTGACTTGGCAAAGCTGGATTTGCGATCTGGTCTGGAGCGGCTTACCTATTCCATTATTATTGTTCTGGGTGCAACGGTGTTTGCATGGATCATGGCACTTTTGTTAAAGCTTCAGCCACAGGATTTTGTAGCTTTGCATCTAGGAAGTATGATGCATCTGGTTTTACGTCTGATTGCAAGTTTTTGCGGAGTATTTGGATTCTCGATTATGTTTAACAGTTCAGTCTGTATAGCAGCAACGGCGGCATGTATCGGTGCCGTTGCAAATACATTGCGGCTGGAACTGGTCGATTATGCAGGGATGCCATCTGCGGCAGCAGCTTTCATAGGAGCACTGACTGCAGGTCTGCTTGCATCCATCATAAAGAGAAATCATGGATATCCGAGAATTTCACTGACAGTGCCATCCATTGTAATTATGGTGCCAGGATTATATTTGTATCGTGCGATTTATAATTTTGGAATTATGTCACTAACAGAGGCAGTTTTGTGGCTTGCAGCAGCGATCATGATTATTGTATCGTTACCGCTTGGACTTATTTTTGCGAGAATACTTACCGACCGGACATTCCGGCATTGCTCATAACAGATTATGCATGGGTTTATGTTCAAAGACAGTGTCAATAGAAGGAGAATAAAATATGCTTACAGCTGTAACAGGAATTAACTGGGGAGACGAAGGAAAAGGTCGTGTGATCGATCTGCTTGCGGAGAATGCAGATGTTGTTGTCCGCTATCAGGGCGGCAATAACGCTGGTCATACAGTGGTTGCCAAACAGCAGAAATTTGTCTTAAATCTGCTGCCATCCGGTATTCTGCATGAGAATGTAATATGCGTACTCGGCGATGGTATGGTGGTAGACCTGAAACATCTGACAAACGAAATTGCACAGATCAGGGAAAAAGGTGTTGTGGTCACACCAAACAACTTAAAACTTTCCAAACGGGCAACAATCTCTATGCCTTGGCACAAAATTCAGGATGAACTCGAAGAAACACGTCTTGCAAAAACAGGAGCAGCGTTTGGTTCCACAAAAAGAGGCATTGCCTATGCATACAGTGACAAATACAGAAAGAAGACACTGCGTCTTGGGGATCTGCTTCATCTAAAAGAGGAATCCGTACAGAATCGTTTGAAAATGATGCTCGAGGCAAAGAATCTGGAGCTTGCAGGATGCTATTATCAGGAACCGATGTCCTATCCGGCACTGCTTTCCTGGTGTGAAGCTCAGGCAGCAGAGTTATGGCCATATATAGTAGACACAGGTGCTTATCTCGAGGAAGCATTAAAGGAAGGAAAACGTGTTGTTTTAGAGGCACAGCTTGGAGCTATGCGGGATATTGATTATGGCATTTTTCCATATACGTCAAGTTCTTCAACGATTTCTGCCTACGGTCCGATAGGGGCGGGGATACCGGGAAAGCAACTGAACCATGTCGTTGGTGTACTGAAAGCTTATTCAACCTGTGTAGGTGCAGGGCCATTTACAGCAGAAAAAGCCATGCCAGAATCCTGGATGGAACTTTTGCGCAAGTTTGGCGGAGAATATGGTGCTGCCACAGGACGTCCGCGCCGTGTAGGACCGTTTGATGCAGTTGCAAGCCGGTATGGATTAAAGTGTCAGAACGCGGACAAGATTGCATTAACTAAGCTTGATGTGCTCAGTATGATGAAAGAAATCCCTGTGATTGTAGGTTACAAAAAGGGAAATCAGGAAGTGACGGATTTTGATCCGATAGAGGATCTAGAAGAATATGTACCAATTGTGAGAATGCTTCCCGGCTGGCAGACAGACATCAGCGGTTGCGTAACCTATGATGAACTGCCGGATGCAGCCAAAACGTATGTAGAGACGTTAGAGGATCTTCTGCAGCATGAAATACAGTTCATATCCGTAGGTGCAGAGAGAAATCAGTATTTAACAAAAGGAGAGTGGTTATGAGCGGCTCAGAAGTGGTATTATCTTGTATCACCTAATGCTGTAAAGTCCAAAAAGCACAGTGATTATCTGCAATCTCAGGAATTTACAACACTGAACAATATTTAATATATTGTTCTTTATTTTCTAAAATTCAGAAAGTTTTTTAGAAAAATTTTTAGAAAACCCTTACAAGATTTCATCAGTCAAAAAACTGCCAATGCATAATATTCAAAATCAACCCCAAAAATCATCGAAAAATAATCCCTAAAACAACCAAAAGCTGAGGACAATTTTCATATCCTCAGCTTTATTTTTTCTGTTTATTCTTTTTTTAATAAATCAAAAAGGGAGGATTCATGATTAGGAATATTTGATACTCGTTTATATTCTTTAATTGCATTAATTAAAGAGTCAACATCTTCAAAATATTCCGTTATAAAAGTTTTACTTTTCACATTTTTATAAGATAAATCTTCTTTACAATAGCTACTTGGTTTCTTTTTAGATTTTTTGTAATCCTCATATTTGTTTTCGTTACAGATAATTAACATTTCAATTTCAGGCGCAGTAATTATATTTATTACATCAATCTTATGTTGGTAGGCTCTGCTGATTTTGAAGTTTTCGTTTCGTGAATCCAGGATCCTTAATACCGTTATTTTGTCATCAAAACCTTTTCTCAGATATTGCTGTTCAAATTTTTGACCACTACGACTTCTAAGTACATCTTCTTCGAGTAAATCTTTTCTGTCAAAAATAAGTTTATTGTTATCCAGCAAAATGTTGATAATAACTTGTTCTGCAGTGCCTTCACATATACATGCTATATATTTAGAAAAATCCATCGTTTCCTCCTAAATGCTATCGCTGATAATAGCATTTTTCAAATCCATATATGCATCGTACATGGGAAGTGTACCTCCCAAAAGACCGCTTTGATATGCTTCACTCTTTTTTATATCATTTCTTTTTAAAATTTTCGATAAGTTTTCTATAGTTATTCCTTGACGATTTCTGACAATATATATATTGTCGTTGCGCTCAAATTCGTCAAGCAATTCAGAATAGTGGGTTGAAAAAATAAGGGTAGCGCCTTTTTTGTTAACCTTTTTATCCATATAAAAACGAATTAAAGTTGATACGATTTCTCTGTTAAAGTGGTTTTCTAATTCGTCTATTATTAGATATCCTCCGTTATTAAATATGCGAATAGCGTATAAAAATGTATTGATGCCCTTTATCGTACCGGAAGAGAGATAACGATTTAATTCAGAAAATTGATTCAAAATCATCTCGTTTTTTGACTTAAACTTTAAATGAATATTTGATTTATTTTTTTCTTTATTTATTTTTAAATATTCTATGCTCGGATCAAAAAACGAAATTAATTCAACAGGACAGTCTTCAGATATATCTAATTCATTAATGTTAGTATAACGGAGCATATCTGTATAATTAATAGATTCTTTGTTTCTTTTATTGAAGGCAACCATAATACTAACATCATCTAAAAGAAATTCAGAATTAACATCGCGAGTAAAATTAGTTTCTATATCTGAGAAATCATATAAGGCTTTTTTTGTCCTAATTTTGGATACATCCTTTGATTTCAGTGTTTCGGAAACAATTTTTAACTTATTATCTTCCTTGGCAATAACAGTATTTAGAAGATTTATCGATTTGTTGTTTTGAGTTTCAGAGAAAAAGAAAGTTTCGAAAGAAACTGTATTATTATCGGCTATACCATCTAAAACTTCTGAACATGTAATACTGTTTATCGGGGTATTGTTTAACATACCAAAAACAAAAGTTATTAATTTTAGCACAGAAGTTTTACCGGAAGCATTGATTCCGGTAAATGAAATAACATTATTTTTATAAAAAGTGTTAGATGGTGTAGAAAATAGTTCGCTCATGTTTTCTGCATTTTCACTATTAACTCTTTGTTGAGGTAAAAAATCAATTTCGCATATTCCGTTAAATAAAGGCAGATCTTTGGCTGCTATTTTTAAAATCTTCATGCAAATCACTCCTGCTAATTACGCAATATATGTTTTTATATGTGTATTATACCACTATAAATGCAATTATTCAATGATAAAAACGAAAATTACGGTTTTAGACACAAAAACAAACGATTTTGAAATACAGAATAATTTATATAACGCTGTTTGTCATCAATATTTTCATTGAAAATTATGGCCCCAAAAAGGCGGAAATGTTCAATGAAACCGTCTTGTTATTTTAATTTAGCTACAAAAAACAAAATTCATCAACCACAGGGTAGATAATGGGACAGTGGTTTTTGGTATAATATAGTTGACATATGGGAACATCGGGCAAAAATAAAATATTATCAAAATATCAAAATGTCAGTCCAGCGGTGATATGTCAAAAGATAAAAGATTAAAAAGGCATATATTTTTGCATATATCTCATAAATGCAAAAAACACCCACCTAAACCCTGTCGACCAAATTTTTAAAAAATGAGCAGGGCGTAGCTCGTCGGCAAGCAGACCGAATCTACTTTGCCGGACAGTATAAGCGGTTGTCTTTCAGCAGACGAAAGACTAAACGCACAAATTTATGGGCAGTTAAAGCGAGAGCACGTTTGTGTTGGCATCTGTTTACCTCTTTGTATTTGAGGTGGTAGAAGTCGCTGTATTCCTTGTCGCATCTTACAAGAGAAAATGCAGCTTCACACAGATAATACTTTGAAAATCAATTGCCGGATGGAATGAGCCTTGTAACTTCGGTCTCAAAGCCACCGGACCGGTGTTGTTTCCAGGCAAGACCTGCATATTTGGCAAGTGCACCAGTAAAGGTGGTTTTTTAACCACCTTTTATTTTTTGTCAAAATTACTTAAAATGCCTTAAAAACGGCTTAAATACTGGGTTTTCAAGATTTCAAAAATTCAGTTGATTAATTTTGAATTAAGTTAAAACAAGATAAAATGCAGTCAAACTTACTGTCATTTTAGTTTGCCTGCCGATTTTCAAAGAAACAAGATAATATATTTTAAAATTTTATTACACCGTAGCACAAAGATTTTTTACTCGCAAATTTCAAAAACGAACTGTATAACATGACTGCAATATTCAAAAACTGCCAATGCATAAAACTTTGAGCATGCTAAAAAATCAATATTTTTTTGTTTAAGGGTTGGACAAATGAATAAAATGTTTAGTATAATATTATTGATAGGTAAAAATGTCAGAGAAATCGATTGCATTTTTGCAGATTCCCTTTGATTAAGTTAGCTTTTGAAAAAACAGCCCTGAAAGCAACTTGTCAAAAATTAGTAAATTATATATCGGAGGTTATATTATGAAAAAGATTTATCTCGTTGCTAGACAGAATGTTCATAGTGTTGCTAAACATGAATTACATGATGATAAAGGTCTTGAATGTTTGGATGGAATTCGTTACGGCAAACCAAAATATATTGACGATAATATAAATCCGCTCTCGGTTGCAGATGACTTAAAGCTTGAATTTGAAAATGATAATGTAGGATGGTATGCAGACAGATATTCAATTCGTTTTGAAGATGGCAGTGAAATTGAAATTTAAAGATAAGTATAAAGGCTGAGGATATTTGCTCCTCAGCTTTTTGTTTATTCAAGTGCTAATATTTTATAGATTTCGTATAACAAAATACACAAAAAAGTGATAAAAAAAGCAAGTATTATAAATAACTTTATTGAATTCGACATGGTGATGTGATATAATTAAACTTATAATTGTAACTTTATACATAAATAATAATCGAATACAAATCATTGAGAGGAAAGGAAAATAGAAATGGCTCAAAAAAGTAACGCCAATATTGGCTTTGAAAAACAAATATGGGATGCAGCTTGCACCCTTTGGGGACATATACCTGCGGCAGAATACAGAAAGGTAATCGTTGGCTTGATCTTCTTGCGTTACATTTCTACTGCTTTTGAAAAGCGATATCAGCAGCTTGTCGCTGAGGGTGATGGCTTTGAAGATGATAAGGATGCCTATACGGAGGATAATATTTTCTTTGTTCCCGAAGATGCCCGTTGGAGCAAAATTGCTTCTGCTGCTCACACACCTGAAATAGGAACAGTTATTGATGATGCAATGAGAGCCATAGAAAAGGAAAACACAACCCTTAAAAATGTATTGCCTAAGAACTACGCAAGTCCTGATTTAGACAAGCGTGTTTTGGGCGATGTTGTTGACCTGTTCACTAATATGGATATGGGCGACACCGAGGAAAGCAAAGACCTGCTCGGCAGAACTTATGAGTATTGTATTCAGCAGTTCGCCGCTTACGAAGGTGTTAAGGGTGGCGAGTTCTATACTCCTGCAAGTATTGTTAAAACAATTGTTGCTATCTTAAAGCCGTTCAAGAATTGCCGCGTATATGACCCTTGCTGCGGTTCGGGCGGTATGTTTGTACAGAGTGCAAAGTTCATTCAGGCACACAGCGGCAAGCGTGGAGAAATCGCCGTTTACGGTCAGGAGTCCAATGCTGATACTTGGAAAATGGCTAAAATGAATATGGCTATTCGTGGCATTGACGCCGATTTCGGTCCGTATCAGGCAGATACATTTTTCAATGACCTACACAAGACCTTGAAAGCAGATTTTATTATGGCAAATCCGCCATTTAATCTAAAAAACTGGGGTGCTGACAAGTTGCAGGGTGATGTCCGTTGGAAATACGGAACACCGCCTGCCGGCAATGCCAACTATGCGTGGATTCAGCATATGATACACCACCTTGCACCGAATGGAAAAATCGGTCTTGTACTTGCTAACGGTGCGTTGTCCTCTCAGTCCAGCGGAGAGGGAGAAATCAGAAAGAACATTATTCAGGCTGACCTTGTGGAAGGTATCGTCGCTCTGCCGACTCAGCTCTTTTACAGCGTTACAATTCCTGTTACGCTTTGGTTTATTACCAAGAACAAAAAGCAAAAGGGCAAAACTCTGTTTATCGATGCCCGCAAGATGGGACATATGGTTGACAAAAAACATAGAGACTTTAGCAATGAAGATATTCAAAAGCTTGCAGATACATTTACGGCATTCCAAGAAGGTACGCTTGAAGATGTCAAGGGCTTCTGTGCGGTTGCCGACCTTCAGGAAATCGAAAAGCAAGACTTCATTTTGACACCGGGCAGATATGTTGGTATTGAAGAAGCCGAGGACGATGGAGAGCCGTTTGAAGAAAAGATGACTCGCCTTACTTCTGAGCTTTCGGAGATGTTTGCAAAGTCTCACGAACTGGAGGACGAAATTCGCAAGAAACTGGGGGCGATTGGGTATGAAATCTAAATTAAAAAACATATGCGATTTTATTAACGAAAAAATTTCTGCTAATGAGTTAATAAACAATAATCTTGCCTCTACATATGTTTCTACCGAAAGTATGCTTCCTAATAAAAGAGGCATTACAAAGCCATCATCCATTCCCAGTAAAGGTACTACAACAGCATATAAAAAGGATGATGTATTGTTATCAAACATAAGACCATATTTTAAAAAAATATGGTCAGCCAATTATGATGGTGTTTGTTCAAATGATGTTTTAGTTTTTAGAGCTAAGAATACCGCAGATGCGAATTTTTTGTATTATGTACTTGCAAATGATGATTTTTTTGTTTACTCAATGGCTACATCAAAAGGAACAAAAATGCCTAGGGGTGACAAAGCTTCTATAATGAAATATGAAGTCGAATCATTCGATTTAAATACACAGAGAAAAATTGCAAGCATTTTAAAACCAATAGATAAAAAAATCGAGCTGAACAATGCGATAAACAATAATTTAGTAGCTTAAAGGTCAATGCCGGAGACATCAAGTTTGCCAGACATAAGTTTGGGTAATAATTTATCACGAGTTTCTGCGAGTTTTTGATTTTCCTTGATGTTATTCTCTATTGTGTCGTACATAGGAGATACAATAGAGCAAAAAGCTTGGATAGTTTTCTCATCCGGTACAATAATATCATAAGTCAAAGTAATACTCGGAGTAGCTCGTTGCCTACTATTTGTTGAACCCGTAGTATGTGAACACAAAAAAGCTGAAAATCCTATACTATCAATAATTGAGTAAATAAAATCTCTATTCAAAGGATTTATTGGTTCATATACAATAAACTCAGTTGAACAAATCGGATTAACGGAAATACAGTAAGGTCTCCAAATTCTTTTGGTATCGGGATTGAGCTTTGAAATCATTACCGAATTTGATGATAGCCGGTATTTATTGCTCTTAATACCATTAGAAGTTTCAAATACCGGATAACGCTTTTCGTCATAAGCAGGAATACTATAATGCTCTACTTTAACATTTGGGTTCTTAGCAGGCGAAAATACCTCTGTTGAAATCTTCACAATAGAGCCAAGCTGCGAGACTTTCCAATCTGAGGGCATAATCCCATAATTTAGTTCAAAGTCTACAAACCAAGACTTGAAAATAGCCTGAGCTTGCTGCTCTAAATTATTGTTTATATTATGAACAGGGAGGCAATTATGAATAAATATGTTGCTTTTTTAGATATTTTAGGATTCAAAAATAAATTAGGTAATATCACTCAGAATGAAGCAAAACAATATATTATGCAGTTTTCGTCGGTAATATATAGTGTTTTTCAAGGCGTTAATAATATTAACGGATATATAGTTAGCGACTCTGTCATTCTGTACACAGATAATACAGAAGGTGTTTCCTTGATTGAACTAATGAAAGTGGTAGAGAAAATATGTAAAACGGAATTTTCTTCAAATGGAATAATTATTAGGGGTGCAATATCAAAAGGTAAATTTGATAATGTACCAGCAATAGAATTAAATAATTTACAAAAACAATTAATTGTTGGTGAAGCTTATGTGGATGCATATTTACTTGAAAGTTCAATAAAAACAATAGGCATTAATTTATCCCAACAAGTATATGAAGATTTAAGTAATTATAATCATGCTATTAATACTATTGAAGAAAAAATAGATAATAATATTCATTATGTTTTTAGATACATAACATTAGATTTTTTGTTAGATGAAAAAAATTTGAAGCGATTTATAAAATTGGCAAATGAATCAGGGTGGTTGCCGCATTACTATAACACTATTTATTTTGCAATGAAATTAGAAAAAAACGATAATAAAATTGAACAAGTTTTTCTAAATATTCAAAAACAAGTGTGTGATGAAAAGCCCAGTGAAAACTGGCGTGATTTGGATTTATATATTAAAAACAGCTTTGCTGATGGAGTTATAGATGAATACAAAACTCGTTTTTTAAAACACATCAGAAAATGTTTAAAATAATAGAATAAAATCTGACAACGGCAGATTTCTATAAAGAACACCGTTGCTTGTCGTTCTCTAAAAATAAACATAAGGAGAATTGACTATGAAACAAAATTTAATCAAAGATATTGTTCAAGGAATGTTACCGTATTTAAACAATGCACAAAGCGAAAAGCTGCAAGAGGTGTTGCAATACACCCTTGCAAGGTATGAGGTAACGGAAAACAAGCAACAAGAGAATAACTCAGAGCAGAACTATGTGGAGCTGTTTCTGTCGGCAAAGCGAATTGAGGGCTACTCCGAGAAATCTCTTAAATACTACAAAGCGACTATCGAAATGATGATTGCGACCGTTGGCAAAAGCGTTGAGCACATTGAAACCGACGACATAAGGCGATATCTGACGGAATATCAAGAAAAGAAGAAGTCAAGCAAGGTAACGATAGACAATATCCGCCGTATTCTATCCAGCTTCTTCTCTTGGTTAGAGGACGAGGATTACATATTGAAAAGCCCTGTCAGACGCATACACAGAGTAAAAACCGGCACGAATATCAAGGAGACATACTCCGATGAAGCGTTAGAGCTTATGAGAGATAACTGCACGGAACTTCGAGACTTGGCGATTATTGATATGCTGGCTTCAACAGGTATGCGTGTCGGTGAAATGGTACTGCTTAACCGAAATGATATTGATTTCAACGAAAGAGAATGTATCGTGTTTGGTAAAGGCAGTAAGGAACGAGTAGTCTATTTTGACGCTCGTACAAAGATACATTTGCAGAACTACTTGGATAGCAGAACGGACAATAATCCGGCGCTGTTTGTGTCGTTGAAATCACCGCACGAAAGGCTGAAAATCGGCGGTGTTGAGGTTCGCCTGAGAGAATTTGGAAAGCAGTTAGGTATTAACAAGGTACACCCGCATAAATTCAGGCGTACACTTGCAACCGTGGCAATAGATAAAGGAATGCCAATTGAGCAGCTTCAACAACTCTTGGGGCATAGAAAGATAGATACGACCTTGCAGTATGCAATGGTAAAGCAGAGCAATGTTAAGATTGCCCATCGAAAATACATTGGATAAGGAGAAAAATAGATGAATTTCACAATATCAATATTTGGTGATTTTGCTAAGTTTAGATATGGAAAAATGCCAAAGAAAAGTAGCATAAAAGAAAATGGTAAATACCCGATATACAGTGGATACCGTTATGTTGGCTATTGTGATGAATACAATACGGAAGCAAACCAGTTAATTATCGTGGCAAGAGGTGTTGGCGGAACTGGCGATGTAAAACTTACAAGAGAAAAATGCTACTTAACTAATCTCTCGATAAGTGCTGAGATAGATTCAAATGTTGCAATACCGCAATACTTATATTACTACTTTTCAATGAGAAACCTAAGATATTTAGATTCAGGTTCCGCTCAGTCGCAAATTACAATATCGGATTTGGAAAAGGTTAGAATACCTCTGCCGAACATAGAAAGCCAAAAGAAAATAGTACATTGCTTAAGTTTAACTGACAATAAGATAAGCGCTAATGAATCAATAAACAATAATTTAGAGCAGCAAGCTAAAGCTATCTTTTCAAATGAGTTTTTAACTCTTGAAACACTACCTGATGGTTGGAAGCAAGCCAGTTTGATAGATATTGCAGACTATCTAAATGGTCTTGCTATGCAAAAATATCGTCCAACAGCTGACGAAACAGGTATTCCAGTTCTCAAAATTAAAGAACTTCGTCAAGGTTGTTGTGATGATAACAGCGAACTGTGTTCTCCAAGCATTAAAAGTGAGTACATCATTCACGATGGCGATGTTATCTTCTCTTGGTCGGGCAGTCTGATAGTTGATTTTTGGTGTGGCGGTATCTGCGGTTTAAATCAGCATTTGTTCAAGGTAACATCAAACAAGTATAACAAGTGGTTCTACTATGCTTGGACAAAACACCATCTTGACCGTTTTATTGCCGTTGCTGCTGATAAAGCTACAACTATGGGACACATCAAGCGTGACGAACTTTCAAAAGCAGAGGTTCTCATACCTAACGAAGCAGATTACAAGCGAATCGAAACTTTGCTTCAGCCAATTTTCGATTTGATTATCACAAATCGAATAGAGAACAAAAAACTTGCTGAAACAAGAGACGCTCTCTTACCAAAACTAATGTCTGGTGAGCTTGATGTCTCCAATATTGAACTTTAAGCCGCTAAATTATTGTTTATACTGTCGAGGAGGGGAGAATAATGGTCGATTGGAATTTGTTTTTTTCAATTATTACTGTGATTGTGGCAATAATAGCTTTATTCCAGACTTCACATCAAATAAGATTGAGTAATAAACAACATCTCTTTGACCGTAGGTTAAAATCATATCTGCGAGCCAACGGATTGGTTAATCTATACAAAGATAATTATATCCATCTTCAATCAAAGAATAATGAAGAACCATTTTTTCAAAACGATACGGTATTCAGTTTGCTGACAAATAATACTTATATGTACCAACAGATGGAGGTATTAGAGCATCCCCTAGAACAGCCTTATCAAGTTGAGTTTTTAAAGAAGTGTGAGGAATTAAAAAATCTTTCAGAGGAACTAAAGCTATATTTTGAGGGAAAAGCGTCAGAACAGTATAGCAGTTTTGTTTTTGCTTATGAAAATGCATTATTTCGGATGTATCAATATCAAATTCTGCTTTGTAAAATGCAGGAACAGAATCAAAAGAATCCAATGACATTGGAGAAAGCTCAAAATAAATTTGACGAGCCAAAATATAGAAAAAATCTGTTTGCTTCATTTGATGATTTAAGAAAAAAATACGACATCCTAATAAATGAGAAAGCTGACGATAAAATAAAAAGACAATTGAAGCTAACATAAAAGGAGGAAAGAAAATGCCGGGATTATATACCGAAGCAGATTATGAAAATTCAGTAATCGAGCTATTCAGAAATGATTTGGGATATGAGTATGCATACGGTCCCGATATTGAAAGGGATTTTTACTGTCCGTTATATGAGGAGATTTTGATTGACTCTCTGTATCGTTTGAACAGAGGGCTGCCTGATGATGCTATTCAGGATGCTATGTTTAAACTCAAAAATTTTGAAAATGGAGAGCTTGTGCAGAAAAACGCTGTCTTTATGGACTATCTGCAAAACGGTATTCCTGTTAGGTATTTTGTTGACGGTGAGGAACGCTCCTCTATCGTCTATCTCGTTGACTACAAAAATCCCGACAACAACTCCTTTATTGTTGCTAACCAATGGACTTTTATTGAGAACAGCAATAAACGCCCTGATGTAATTCTCTTTTTGAACGGCTTGCCGGTAGTTTTAGTTGAGCTAAAATCTCCCTCCCGTGAGGAAACCGACGCTTCCGAAGCGTACAGACAGCTCCGTAATTATATGCAGGAAATTCCGTCAATGTTTGTATATAATGCCATCTGTGTTATGAGCGACCAGTTGACCTCCAAAGCGGGTACGATCACCTCCGGTGAAGACCGCTTTATGGAGTGGAAAACAAAAGACGGCGACTATGAAAACACGCAGTATGCACAGTTTGATACTTTCTTTGAGGGTATGTTCCAAAAGGCACGACTGCTTGATATAATCAAAAACTTTATTTGCTTTTCTAACGAGGGTATCAATTCGTTTAAGATACTCGCAGGGTATCATCAATACTTTGCAGTCAGAAAAGCGATTGAATCCACAAAGCACGCTACCGTTACCGATGGTAAGGGCGGCGTATTTTGGCATACCCAAGGCAGCGGAAAGTCGCTGTCTATGGTATTTTACGCTCATTTATTGCAAGAGGCATTAGACAGCCCGACTATTGTTGTTATTACCGACAGAAACGACCTTGACGACCAGCTTTACGGTCAGTTCGCAAAGTGCAAGGACTTTTTGAGGCAAGAGCCGGTACACGCTACTTGCAGAAAGCTGACAGAAACTTCGGGTAAAAATGATGTGGGATTAAAGGACTGGTTGGACGGCAGACAGGCGAACGGCATTATTTTTACCACTATGCAAAAGTTCGAGGAGTCGCACGAAGCGTTATCCCAACGCCACAACATCGTTGTTATGGCAGACGAAGCGCACCGTGGACAATACGGACTGACAGAAACCGTGGACGCTAAAACCGGTAAGGTAAAAATCGGTACGGCTCGTGTTATCCGCAACACCTTACCTAACGCTACATATATCGGTTTTACAGGCACGCCTATTTCTTCAAAAGACCGCAGCACCCGTGAGGTGTTCGGTGACTATATTGACATTTACGATATGACTCAGGCGGTTGAGGACGGAGCAACCCGCCCTGTCTATTACGAAAGCCGTGTAATTAAGCTCAATCTCGATGAAGCAACGCTACGGATGATTGATACCGAGTATGATATTATGTCCGCCAATGCCGATGAAGAAGTTATCGAAAAGAGCAAGCGTGAACTCGGTCAGATGGAAGCAATCCTCGGCAATGATAACACCATCAATTCGCTAGTAAGCGATATACTCGACCACTACGAGAACAACAGAGAAAACCTGCTGACAGGTAAAGCAATGATTGTTGCTTATTCTCGCCCTATCGCTATGAAAATTTACAAGCGTATCTTAGAACTTCGTCCTGCTTGGACAGAAAAGGTTGCAGTTGTTATGACTTCCGGCAACAATGACCCGGAAGAATGGCGTGAAATAATCGGAAACAAGCACCACAAAAACGAACTTGCAAAGAAATTTAAGGACAACAACAGTCCGCTTAAAATTGCGATTGTTGTTGATATGTGGCTTACAGGCTTTGATGTGCCGTCTCTTGCAACAATGTATGTTTACAAGCCTATGTCCGGACACAATCTTATGCAGGCTATCGCCCGTGTAAACCGTGTGTTCCGTGATAAAGAAGGCGGTCTTGTTGTTGACTATGTCGGAATTGCCACCGCCTTGAAGCAGGCAATGAATGACTACACCTCCCGTGATAAAAAGAACTACGGCGATACCGATGTAGCAAAAGTTGCATATCCTGAATTTCTTAAGAAGTTAGATGTGTGCCGAGATAAATTTCACGGATACGATTACTCCAAGTTCAAAAACGGAACAGACCTTGAAAGAGCAAAAACAATCAGCGGTGCTGTCAACTTTATTATGGGCAGAGAAAAGGTTGATGATAAAGACTCTTTCGTAAAAGAAGCCCTTATGCTTCATCAGGCATTATCTCTCTGTTCTTCTTTGGTTGATGAGGACAGCAGATTTGAAGCGGCGTTCTTTGAGTCTGTGCGTGTACTGGTTCTCAGATTGACGAATACCGGTGTGGACAAAAAGATTTCTCTGCCGGAAATGAACGCAAGAATAAACGAGCTTTTGAAGCAGAGTATCAAAAGCGACGGAGTTATCAATCTTTTCTCGGATATTAAGGAAGAATTTTCTTTGTTTGACCCGAAGTTCCTGCAAGAAGTTGCGAATATGAAAGAAAAGAACCTTGCCGTCGAACTTTTGAAAAAGTTGATTGCAGAGCAGGTTTCAATTTATCGCAGAACGAATGTGGTTAAATCCGAGAAATTCAGCGAGATTATGCAGCGTTCGCTCAATGCATATTTGAACGGTATGCTGACCAATGAAGAAGTCATTGAAGAAATGCTGAAGCTGGCAAAGCAAATTGCGACAGCGCAAAAAGAGGGCGAAGAACTCGGACTTACTGCTGATGAGCTTGCCTTCTATGATGCCCTCACAAAACCGCAGGCAATCAAGGATTTCTATGAAAATGAAGAGTTGATTGCCATTACAAAGGAACTTGCCGATACTCTCCGCAAAAACAAGACGATTGATTGGCAAAAACGAGAGTCCGCAAGAGCAAAAATGCGTATGCTTATCAAAAAGCTCCTGAAAAAGCACAAGTATCCGCCCGAAGGTATGGAAGACGCTGTGCAGACGGTTATGACACAGTGCGAGCTTTGGACTGACAATGTAATGGAAGTGTAAACAGACATAAAAGTAAGCCCCAATTTACAAAAAATAGGTTTATGAAACCGATATTTTGTAAATTGCAATACGGAATATTGTGAAAAATTGTAAATAACTATTGCAATATTTTTATGAATGTGATATTATTTAGGTATTCTCCTTGTTACCTAAGTTGTTAAGAAAAATCAATTAAAAGATTAAATTGGCGAAAAGCTAGATCAAAGGTAAAACTTTGAATTTGAATTAAGATGAAACGGTGCTGAAACATTGCACTGAAGTAGATGATTTTAAGTCATTTTTGAGTTCCTTAGGGTAGTGTACCCTTTTTTACTCGAAATCAATGAAAATTAAATAGAAACATAATCGGCTATGTTATATTCGATTATGAAAGACGAAAGAGTACAATTTTGATTTGTGCTCTTTTTTGTTTGCAAAACTAACACGAGAACCCTTCCATACGAGGGTTAAATGGTATAAAAATACTGTATGGAAATAAATCATTTATAACCGACCGATAATATAAATCATGTTATAGGTCAAAGAGAAAATTTAGTAATCAGCACTAATGTTTAGTGCCTATAAAAAGTCCGTGATGACAGGACTTAAAAAAGTCATCAAAAAATAATTTTTTTAAGGAGGTTATATTATGCAATATAAATTTAAAAATTTAGTTACCGTATGGATATTGTGTTTTGATGCAGTAGTATGCAAAACAGCAAAAATATTACATCTAAAGATGTTAAAACAAATGGGAGTGAAACCTTTGGTAATGTTGTAAAAACTATTATGAGAAATAATGGCATCACCTGGGAGGATATCAAGTTGATAACCGAATTTTCAAATGATACCATTAACAGTTTGATCAATCATTACGATATCACTTTCGGAAGACTTAAGGTGTTTCGTTTTATGTTTGCATTAGCGTTATATATTGATGTAGATATAATCTATTCATTGTTAACTAAAGCCGGAATATGCAGAACGGACACCGTAATATCGAATACAGCGTATGAGATATTAGAAGAGATTCCCGAATACCTTAATGAGGGCAAGGATGAGCTTGATCCTATTCAATATGCTATTGAAAAAGTAAATAGTTATATTGAAAATAAGATAGAGAATGATAGATTAGCTCGAATGCTTAAGCTTCATTAAGATATGATTATTAAGGCACATTGCAGTATTTTGCAGTGTGCCTTGTTTTTTTACAATTTGTGCGTTTGCAAAATTAACAGTTTTTTCATTTGTCAATCCGGTAAATCGGAGTGACTGATAAAAATCAGAAATGTATAATATAGCCATCATCGATGATAATTCATTATTTGAAAGGATTTTAAGAATGAACATTAACTTAATTGCGATTGATGCCAACAAGACAATCGGCAAAAATCCTGTGCTTGTAGATGTTGCACCTGCGTATGTCTATGAGAACGGCAAGAGAACAGGTGAAGTCAGCGGATTTAAGTACACCGTTGCCTTGCCTGATAAGGCTTTTGAAAAGCTGACGATCAAGATTGACGGCGAGTGCAAACTTGAAAAGCCTGATGACAGGCATTATCCGGTGGTCATCTTTGACGGACTTGAGATGCGTCCGTATTGGACTCCCGAGGGCTACAAGGTTTCTGCAACGGCGAAGAATATTCGTGCTGTCAATGCGGGAAAGGATTAAACTGCACCAAATCAGTCTTTGCATGGTGTGCTTTAAGCACACCGTGCAGAGACTCTGCGATAGGGGTAGTATTACCCCTATCGTAGCAATGTAGCAGTAGCAGGGAGGTTTTTGTATGGGCAGTTCAAATCCTCAGTCGAGGAAGTGGCTGTTGACCATAAATAACCCTGATGATTACGAGCTTGACCATAATTCGGTCAAGAATACTCTGCATCTGTTCAGTCCCGATTATTTTTGTCTTGTGGATGAAATTGCAACCACAGGCACAAAGCATATGCACATTTTCATTTACTCAAAATCGCCGATTCGCTTTTCAACATTGAAGAACAGATTCCCTGTTGCGCATATTGACAAGGCTAACGGCAGTGTAATGGAAAATCGTGACTATCTCCGAAAGGAGGGCAAGTGGCAAGGCTCAGATAAGGAACAGACAAATCTTATTGATACTTTTGAAGAGGTTGGTAATGTTCCAAAGCCTGTTGATGAAAATTCTCCCGATATGTCTGCTCTGATTGAAGAAATCGAAAACGGACTCGATACCTACGAAATTATCAAGCTCCATCCAAAATATGCCTTTAGGATAAAAGAGATTGACACACTCAGGCAAACAGTTCTTTCAAATATATTCCGTGAAAAGAAAAGACAGGTTACTGTTTTCTATATTTACGGAAAGTCGGGAACAGGCAAGACAAGGGGGATATATCAAAAACACAGAGCACCCGATATTTGCAGAATTACTGCGTATCGCCGTAGTACAGGGATAAATTTTGACAGCTATCACGGACAGTCTGTACTCGTTTTTGAAGAATTTGCGTCACAGATTCCGATAGAAGATATGCTGAATTATCTTGACATTTATCCTCTTATGCTTCCGGCAAGATTCAACGACAAAGTCGCTTGCTATGACACGGTGTATATCACCTCAAATATTTCTCTCGGTGAGCAATACAGCGAGGTTCAGCATTACAAGCCCGAAACATGGAAAGCCTTTCTGCGAAGAATAAACTTTCTTGTGGAATATACCGATATCAACACCTACACGGTTACTGAAATCAACAAGGTGAAAGAGGTTAAAGCGGATGATTGATAACAATGACAAATCAAGCCTTCATAATCGGTGGAATATGCGTATCCTCGGTATATATTTCACAAACGGACTGAAAAGAATTTTCAGAAAAAACTCGGGCAGAGTTGTTGTGATTATCTATCTTGCATTTTGTTTGATTTTCTGGGAATGTCGCTATTCAATCTGGCAGCCCTACGGTTACTTTCAGAATTTGCAGAAATTTATGACTTCTGTGCTTGTATTTATTTTGATTCCGTCAGTAACATTTGCCCTGACTTTTTTAATCGGTATGCCGTTTGGCTCAATCGGTGTCAGCAACAATTTGCACAGAATAGGATTTGTAAATTCCGCAGGAGAAGCACCGTTGCTTTTGTCAAAATCAGTTGATAAAAGTAATGACAGGGTTATGATTCTCAAATTCAAAACCTTTGGCATTCCTCTGTCAGAATGGACTGATAATCAAGACAGAATAGAATCTGCACTCAATATACATATTGATGAGATGCGTGAGGGCGATGATTGCCGTGTCGTGATTATCAGATGTGTTGACGGTGAAAACAGGCTTTCGGATTATATCGAATGGTCGGAAAATTTGCTGAGCGATGAGAATTTTGAAATTGTGCTTGGTGAAGGTTATTCGGGACGGGTGAGTGTAAACATTGCCAAAATTCCGCATATGCTTATCGGTGGTTCAACAGGTTCGGGCAAGAGTGTTTTACTCAAGCTTGTTTTGATGCAATGCGTCAAAAAGGGTGCAAAAGTCTATATTGCCGATTTCAAAGGCGGTGTAGATTTTCCGCCGATATGGCACATAAAATGCTCTTTGCTGACTGATGAAAAAAACTTGTATAAGGTGCTTGTCAGCATAACCGATGAATTGCAAAACAGAAAACAAATTCTTCGCACGGCAGGTGTTGCAAATATTGACGAATACAATCGTAATGCAAAGAAAAAACTTTACAGAATTGTATTTGCGTGTGATGAGATTGCCGAGGTGCTTGACAAAACAGGTCTTTCAAAGCAACAGAAGGACGAAATTTTGAAAATTGAATCCGAACTTTCAATAATAGCAAGGCAGGGCAGAGCCTTTGGAATTCACCTTGTTCTTGCAACACAAAGACCTGATGCCGCAATCCTCAACGGTCAGATACGCAACAACATTGACACAAGAATTTGCGGCAGAGCGGATAACGTGTTATCGCAGATTATTCTTGACAATACGGATGCCTCAGATAAAATTGCAAAATCTTCACAGGGACGATTTTTGACAAACAGCGGAAAAATCTTTCAGGCTTATTGGTTTGATGAAAATATTTTATAGATTGGAGGTGAATTTATGAGCGAAAGCGAAAAGAAAGGTATTCTCGACAATTACAGTGATGTGCTGACTACGGTTGATCTTATGAGTATTCTCCATACAGGCAGAACATTGACCTATAAAATGCTTAAAGAAGGTACAATCAAATCCGTTAGAGCGGGGCGTAGATATATCATTCCTAAAAAATATCTCGAAGAATTTCTCAATGCAGAAAAAAGTAACGAGAAATAGCCGATAAACACTTGAACAGACTGTCAACGCAGAGTACAATTAGTATGTGCATTGGCAGTCTGTTCTCATTATGAAAGGAGATTATAAATGGGAGTATCAGGCAGCCTTCAGGTAAAGGACGGAAAATATTATGCAGTTCTGAGCCTGAGAACAAACGAACTTACTAAAAAAGGAAAAATCAAATACAGAACCAAATGGATTTCAACAGGTTTTGAAGTCAAAGGGAATAAAAAGCGGGCAAAGGAATTTCTCAATGAAAAGTGCCGTGAGTATTCAAAACGCAATGTGGACTACTGCGATATGTATTTTGCCGATTATATGGTTGAGTGGCTTGATGAAATTGAGCCGGAAATCAGGGCGAATACATACAGAGGCTATTCGGGAAATGTGGGAAACCATATTGTTCCGTACTTTTATCCGAGAAGAATAAAAATTCAGGAATTGGAAGTGAGTGACCTTGAAGATTTTTACAAGTACCTTGTTTTTGAAAAGAGTAAATCTGACGGAAGCGAACCGCTGTCGCCCACAACAATAACGCACATCCACCGCTGTATAAGCAAGGCTTTGAATGATGCGGCACGAAAGGGTATTATAACGGTCAATGTTGCGACACTTGCAAGAAAGCCTCATTCGGTAAAATTCAAAAGCCAGTATTTGAACGAAAGGCAGGTTAATGAGCTTTTGAAGACAGTTAAGGACACCCCGATTGAAGTGCCTGTTACAATCTGCGCCGTATTCGGATTACGCCGTGGAGAGGTGCTTGGCTTGAAGTGGAAAGCTGTTGATATGGAAAACAGGACAATTACAATCAGCGAAACACTTCAACAGCATGTCGGTGGCTCATATACTTCACCGCCAAAGACCGAAAGCAGTTACAGAACACTTCCGATTCCCGACAAGGTATTTCAATATCTGCTTGCTCAAAAAAGAAAGCAGGAGAGTGAAAAGAGGTTGCTCGGCAGCGGCTATATTGACAACGATTATGTGTGTGTATGGCCTGACGGCAAGGTCATCACACCAAATTATCTCACGAAAAATTTTCATCAAATGATTGTTGAGAGTGATTTGCCGAATATCCGACTTCATGACCTCAGACACAGCGTTGCAAGTAATTTGCTTAATATGGGATTTACGGTTGTTCAGGTTCAGGAGTGGCTCGGACACAGCAGTGCCGCAACCACATTGAACTTTTATGCTCATGTTGATAAAACAAGCAAACTGAACATTTCACGCACTC
>ENA-ORTN01001448-ORTN01001448.1-human-gut-metagenome-genome-assembly--contig:-NODE-1448-length-23300-cov-4.196042_pt1 | contig 23300 bp, 18 predicted proteins | sample MGYA00242070_ERZ509189 | MGnify/ENA primary metagenome ERZ509189 (study PRJEB26280, sample SAMEA2338821) | human gut metagenome | biome: human gut; feature: human-associated habitat; material: faeces...
TCACCCTCCTGATTTTAGTATATTCTTTTGAGCGTGGGGTGTCAAGTTTTATTATACAATATCAAGAAGGCTGAATATTCTTGTAAAAAAGTTTTGTTACAAGAATTGATATAATAACGCAAAACACAGAAATACAATATACAACAAGGCGATTGACGTTAATAACTGTGCAGGAAAAATTGGCAAATATATTTACGAAAACAGATTTTTCCTGAAAAACATTATCGCCGACAATCAAATCTATAAACAAATATCCATATAAAATGCAAAAAACATAAAAAATCTGCCTGACGAGCAAGGTAATCAAAAGTGCCAGCGATAGGAACAAAACCGTATTTGCAAGACAAATATAGCACATTCTGCCTAAGCCGATTTCGATATCAATAACGTTATATGATAATATTATGCAAATCAATTGAATAATTATAAAAAAAGTTGCAGAACGCAGCCATCTTATCACGAGGGTCGATTTAATCGGCAATGAACAAATAAAGTCATAGGTCTTAGGTTCAAAAGTTCCACCAAGTTGCATTATTACAGCTACAGACGAAATAAATGGCAGAATAAAATCCAAAAAACAGAATATATTGCTTTTGAAAACACCGCTGTTTATTTCCACAGCAGAGAACAAATCCGGAAAAAAGAAAAGTAAACACAAAAAAATAACCACAACAGCACAATACATGAAAAGCGGTATCTTCATGAATTTGTAATCTAACCTTATCATTTCTTCACCTTGCAATAATACAGCCATGCATCTTTTAGTTCAGCTTCCACAGCTGTAAGTGAACCATTCATACTCTGCGGCGAGGTGTTTGAAAAAAATCGTACTGTTGTATCACCGCTTTTCTCTGTAACACCCAAAATCGTTTGTTCTTTCAAGGAAGCTTCGGTAAATTCACCTAAGGGATACTTTATCTGATAGATTTTCCCCTCAACGGATTTTACCATTTCTTCCTTGTTGCCTTTGTATGTAATTTTACCGTTTGACATCAATGCTAAGTTTTCGTAATATTGAGTGTCGTCAAATATGTGTGTGGAAATCAAAAAACAACGATTTCTAGCCGTTTTGGCTACAATTCTATTGTATCTTTCCCGCTGTTCCGGGTCAAGGCCGGCAGTCGGTTCATCGGCAACTATAATCTTTGGATTTCCCAAAACAGACTGAGCAATTCCGACACGCTGTTTCGTGCCTCCGGAAAGCGTTCTCATTTTCTTATATGCGTAATCCGAAATATCAGCCATCTCCATTGCATATTCAACTTGATTTTTAATTTCGGATTTCGAGAGAGTTTTGTCGCGTTCACCGCATATATAAGTTAAGATATCATAAACCTTAAGCGACGGGAATATTTCAAAATTCTGCGGAATATAAGCAATATAGTTTTTGTTGTTATTCACCTTAACGCCATCGCATAACACCTCAACCGAGCCTTTTTGCGGCAATAAAACTCCACTGATAAGCTTAAATAACGTTGATTTTCCCGAACCGTTGGAGCCGAGCAGCAAGGTTATTCCGTCCGTTACCGAAAAGCTGAAGTCGGAAAAAATATTCTTTCGCCCATAGCCGAAATACATATTTTGGATTTTCAATTCTGTCATAATACTCTCCCCCATAAAATTACAACATTGCGTATTCGCACATAAAACAATAGTTCTCGTTGATAAAGCTTGACAGTACAAAATCATAGCTTACGGGCATTATAAGAACCGTATCAACCTTTTGCAGCTGCTCATCGGTGGTCCATTTCTTATCCTCTTGCTGCTGCAAAAGTTCAAGACTTTCTTCACTGCTCAAAGAGTTAAGGTAATCGCGGTCCACATCGTTCAGCGTATGGCTTGAAAAATATCCCTGTTTCGTCATAAAGCCGGATTGGAAACATTGGATTATTGTATCAAGCGATGATTTTTTATTCTTGTATTCAAGAGGTAAGATTATACGTTTGCCGCCATAATCAATGGCAGTAATATTTCCGATATAAAAGAACACGTCGGTTTTTCTGCCGGAAATCGTATTTGAACCCGCAGAGTGAAGTTCTGCATTATCTATATTTGTTACAAACGTATTTACCGAGTCAATAGAAACTACAAAATCTTTCTCTTGTGCCATATTCTGTTCAGATAATATTTTGGGATACCATGCGAATATATCCGATAAATACCCTGCGTTGTAGTCGCAAAAATCCGTTTTGTTGCTCAAACCGTCTGTATAGTTCATTCTGCCGCTGTATTTTACAGCGATAGAAGTTTCTGCTCTATCGGGAATACCTGTTATTTCAAAATAATCACCTGTTCTGTTATAATTCACTTTATTGTTGTCTACAAGCAATTCATCAATCTCAAAGCACTCGTCAAGTCTGAAATTTACGCTGTTGTTTCCATGTAAATCCAAATAGATTAGGCACTCATTTGTAAGGGTATTGCCTGTTGAGAGTTTCATTTCATATTTCTTTATTACAGGTGATTTTTCATCGTTGTAAGTATGACAGATATCAACTTTCAGCGGTGGCTCTTCATAGAAATCATTATCAACATCTTCCCATATATAACCTACCGCTTGAGGGCAGTTGTAAAAATACCGATTTGAAAGAGGAATGATTGATATTGCCCCACATAACATCAACCCCAATATTATGATGCTTCCCTTGACCTTAAAACCTCGTCTGAGGAGTAAAATCAATGATAAAATCACTACTCCTGTAATAACTGTTATAATCCAGCTTAGAATAGTTTCGCTGTTGAAAGGCATTCCAAATCCATAATAACGTATTCTGTAAGTTTCATCATATACGATATTGAACAGATTAAGGAAGGATTGGTCAAATTCGTATGTGTTCTTACGAACATAAGTCTGAATAAACGGCATAAACGGCATTGATGCAAGCACAGAAACGAAATATGCAGATTTATGATTTATAAGATATGCAAAGCCAAGACTAAAAGCTACCGTAAATACTACTTGTGCAAAAGTCGCGCAGAAATAATACAGAAAATAACTTGCCAAAAGAAACGGCGATATGGAATGCCAGATACCTCCGACTGCAAGATAAATAATAACAACAGGCATATATGATAAAGATACAATCACAGCCGTTAAATATTTTACAATAATAATTTTTTCTCTGTCAACCAGTCCGTATTCCGCTTCAGTCGTCCCATGCACTATATAAACTGTCAATATAGCAGTATAAATCTCAAGGAAAATATTAAATGTGAATACATAATCTATAAATTCCCCACACCATCCCTGAACATTAACAAACGTAAATGTCGAAATAAATATATTGAAAACAAGTAAAAGCAGACTCCACGGTGATAAGTAAATCTTTTTCAAATTTATTGCAAGTGACCGCATATTGATTTCCCCCTGTCGCTATTCTATTCAATTTCAGCCTCAGCAACCCATTCATGACAATTGGTCGCCGAGGCTGGAAATATAATTATGACTTCTTTGAGAATGTTAAGGTTCCGTTGTTGATTCCTCCAGAGGAATATGTTACTCTTGCAAAATAATCATCCTCGGGAAGTGTGCCACTTGATGTTAAGCTAAAATTAGTGCTTCTGTTTGTCTTTTTGAAAGCCTCTTTTTCGCTCTGATTAAATGTCCACTGATAGAGTGCATAATAAGCAGAACATCCAGAAGTAACTGTCCCTTCGAAAACGCATGTACTAGCATTTTTGAGATCCCATGCCCATGTATTGTTTTTGTTATCCCATGTGGTAGAATTACTTTTTACTGTGTACGTAACGGAGTCTCCAATATCTAAGTACGCTGACGCACTTGTAACTAAGCATGCGCCCGCAATAACAGAAGCTGTAACGAGTTTAATAAATTTCTTCATAATATTTACCTTTCTCAATTTGTGTCACCAATAAACGAATGTGGCTTTACAAAGCAAATGACTATGAGCATGAAATCCTCCACAGAACATTCGTGTAGAACAGAACACTGTATAAAAAATGACACTTTCGATAAAATTCCCACTTAGCAATCCTATTACAAGAATAAGAAATAGTCCAATCAACGATGATATAACCAACTCAACTCCATATTGATATATTTCACGTTGTTCTTCCGATACTATATTTTCCCGAATAAACAAATCAACTATAACATAACATAAATTGGTTAGCATTACACCACTCCCTATGCTATGATTATAGTTGATTGTTACTTTTAATTCAATTCCTTTAGCACAAACGGCACGCTCACAGCGTAAACGGCATAATTTTCTAATTTTTAAGCCATATTTCGGCTATAAATATCCCATTTTCCTCCTTAAATTCAATGCTCCCATCATACTTATCAGCAATTTGTTTTATGGATTTTATACCAAATCCATGTTCGGATTTATTCTGTTTGTCTGTTTTAAGGTCGGGGTTATTCAGCAGCACAGATTGTGCTATGCTGTTTTTTACAGCAATGTATGTCATAGATTTCACTTTGCTTATGACAAGCTCAATATGCGGATTTGATAGGTCACAGCCGTTTATTGCATTGTCAAGAAGATTTGACAGCAGTATGCTTATATCAATATCATTTGAGCTTTCAAATTGGGTATCAATAATGCACTTGACATTGATTTTCTTTTCTGAACAAAGCGAAATCTTATTGTTTAAAACAGCATCTACTACCGCACTTCCCGTACTGACTACCCTTCCTGCGGAGGCTATTTTTTCGTTGAGAATGTTTTCGATATAGGATTTTGCATCGTTCGGTTTTCCGTCTGAAATCAATTCGGCGGCTGTGGTAAGGTAGTGTTTCATATCATGCTTCAACGTTCTCACCTCGGAATACCGTTCCATTGTTTGTATCGCAAGTTTTTCCTGTGCCGCTATATTCGTTTTCAGCAAGCTGTTTTCTTCCTTTATCTTGCTGTCGCGCTGCATTTTGCTCATCAGTATATAAAGCAGCACATTCAGCAGGGCAATCAGAAGCAGAATAAACAGAAAGAGGGGTTGGGTTTCATCCTGTTTTCTGAATATATTCCACATCAGGCTGGAAATAATAAAAGATATAAGAAAGCAGGAGAGCTGTATTACCCATTGATATACGTTCAGGGCATAAGTGCGCTTTTTTCTCACCCTGATAATGATTTCGCACACCAAAAAGAAAGCGGCTTTGCTAAAGAATAAAACGGGTATTCTCATTGCTCCGCCGGGCAGCACCTCTGCTCTGTCATTGCCCGATAACGTGCTGAACCCACTCATTACTATCAAATTTATCGGCAGTGCGGTAATTGTAGGAATGAGCGGGACAAGCAGTTTTTCCCACAGCTTGCCATCAAGGAAAACCAGCGAGTATATCAGCATGATAACCATAAGTATCACGATGGAAATATTCTCAAAACCTTCAAGCTGACAGAGAAAAACATCGACCGGAGCAAGCAAGATAAATAATGCAATGGTTTTAAGCCATTTGTATTTTTCCGAATTAAACCTAAGAAAACCATTGCACAGCCTGACAAAAATGCAGCACTCAACAAGAGAGGCTGCTACTTCGATTAGTGTATTCATAACGTTCTCCGTAAAAAATCCCTCAATCTTTTTTTCACTGTTTCTGCCTTATATCTGCTGACAGGAATGACAGTTTTGTCGTCCAGTATAATCTGATTTTTTTCGATTGAAAAAATATATTTGCAATTGACAAGATAACTCTTATGAGTTCGGACAAAGTCGTAATTGCTCAGTTCATGCTCCATATCAGACAGACTTCCGTAACACTCTAAACATTCGCCGTTCTTGATGTGTACCGATAGCCAATGACTATATATTTCAATGTATTCAACAAGACCCAAATCTACAAAAACTGCTCCTGATTTTGTCTGAAACGCATATTTCCTTGCAGCGTTTCGTTTCAGTAACTCAGCATTTACAGCTACTAATACTTCTTTTAATTCTGTTTCAAGATAAGATTTTCGTATAAATCTGAAGGGTCGGAATTTAATAGACGAGTATACCAGTTCATCATGCGAGGTAACAAAAACTATCAGCGTTTCGCCGGTTTTATTCACTTGTTCAGCAATATCAAATCCGCTTATTTCCGGCATATCAATGTCGAGAAATACCACATCAAAGATGTGTTCCTTATGGCTGTTCAGAAAAATCTCCCCCGAGAGAAATGAGCATATTTCAAACGCTATGCTGTCTTGTTTATAGGTTTCGCCGATTTTGTCCGTCAAGACCTTCAGCATAGTTTCGTTATCATCACACACAGCTATTTTCAGCATCATTATCATCCTTTCCGACAGTTTACCTCTTGCTATTATTTTAGCGTATAATTTATGAAATGTCAAGGGTGGGTTTTGACTTTTCGCTCGTAGGAGCTAAACACCTGTTGTTCTCCCTCTGCGCTCTGATGAGGTTGTCGATATAGTTGCCCTCAACGATTTTCTCATAAGCGGCTATGAGGTCGGACACACGCTTCAGCTTGAGTTGCTCCTCGGATATTTCGTCCTTGATTGAGGAGATATAGTTGGGTAAGAGCTTCAGCCGCTTCTCCAAACTTGATATATCTCCCTCGGTGCGTATTCCGTACTTGTCAGCGATTTCCTGCGCCGCCGCAAGTTTAATCTGCGTCATAGCGTCAGGCTTTGAGGTGTTCGCCACAGCTGAAAAGAGATAATGTAACTGCGCTATGTCGGATTTAAGAGTAGGGATTTCAGCTGTAAGGCTCTTGACCTTTTCGTTTTTCTCGTCTATGCTCCGCTTCAGCTCGTCTGCCTTCCCATAGATTTGCTCCCGTGAGCTGAAACCAAACTCCCCGATAGTGGCAAGCTGTTCGGAGAGGTAGTTAATGTTAGCGTCGTTCTGATAAGCATAGATGAGCCTGCTGTTGTCCTTGCGTGGCATAAGTCTGAACTGCTTTATCTCGATAGTCATATCCATAATGGTAACGTGGAATTTCTTCTCAACCGTGTTGGCGGTCTTAAACTTTGCACGGACTGCGTTCGTAAACATCTCTCTGTCACCGATACGCTGTTCAAGATTTTTCGGTAAGTATGCTTCACCGAGAGTTTTCAGCCGGACGAAACGCTCCGCATAAGTTGGCTTGACCGCTATGTGCTTGCCACGCTTGATTTCATAACCACGCTCCTGCAGCTTGGCAAGCAAATCCTCAAAGCTGTCACACGAGTACACAAGTCTGTCTATCTCCAACTTGATTTTCTCACGGACGCCCTCGGACTTAATCGGGTGGTAAGAAGCCGAAATAGCCGCTGCGGTTTTCTGTGCATAGTCGGGAATGTGGAGCGTTGTTCCTTCCTCGACAAACGGAACACCTGCCTTTGAGAGTTCGGCTGCCACAAACTGCAGCTTGTCCTCGGAGTAGATTTCAACGGGGATAAATTCTGCGCCGAGCTTTCGGGAGAGCGTGAAAATCTCCTTGTCACGCTTCTGTATCTCGGAGCGCATAACATCGTTCTGATTTCTGATAAGCTCGATTTCACTCTCCGTCAGGTCGGTGGGATTTTTCTTTTTCAGCTCGTTAATGTGAGCGTTGACCTTTTTAATCTCGGCTACCTGTGCGGCGTGGTGTTTGTACTCGTCAACGGTTAAGTGTTCACGGCGAACGTTCTTAACATCACGGCTCAATTCGTGAGCGTGGAGAATATCGGTCATAACACTGCGCTCCTGTTCTTCCCAAGCCGCCCATTCGTTCTGCAATCTGTTCGCCGAGGTGAAGCCCTGTTCTTTGAGCGCACCTTTCATCGACACCTTAACGGACAGCCCACGCTCGACCTTGTGGGCTATCGGTATAAAGTCAATGTGCAGATGTGGGGTAGCTTCATCAAGGTGCATAACCGCATTGAATACCTTTAGGTTAGGATTTCGCTTTTCAAACCCACGCATATAATCGTCCAACATCAACTTTGCTTCTTCCCACTTACCCGACCCTTGACCGCAGCTTTCCATATCACCGAACTGAACTACAATCTCATAATAAGGCTTGCCCTTTGAGGACTTCTTCAGATGTTCGTAGTAGTCGGGTATTCTGCGGCTTGACTGTTTCTGCCGAGCATTGTACTCTGCGAGAGCCTGTCCAAAAAGCTCGTCATACTTTTCTCTGATGTCCTGTCGGCAGTAGGTAATGTTATCCTGTACCCGTTCGCCGTCCACATTCTTGGCGATGAAAATTCTGTTGTTGTGTTCGATTACCCCCTCGTCTATCCTAAAGGAAATGGAGAGTGTCTTGCCGTTTACCTCACTCATAGTCTGATACCTCCTTCTTTCGTTGCCGCCATTTACCTCTGCGGTGCGGCTATTTTTGGGTGTTTGATTTTGGGGCTATTTTTTCGGCTTCAATCAATAAGGCTATACTCAATAGCCATATTGTTACGCACAGCTTCACAATAAGGCATTGAGTTAGGGGATAATCCCCTAAAACCCCTTTTCGCTTGACCCCACGGTCAGCGACTTAAACTCCGAAACTCCAAAATGGATTTGCGGAGCGTTGGGAAGATAAAATCTTCCGCACCTCTTTTTTTATGTGGTAACACAGGCAAGGTAAAATTCCTTGCTGTTAAAATTTACCTGTGTCAGAGCAGGGAGATAAAATTCCCGACCTCGGAAATTTATCTTCTCTACCGCCGACCTTTGCGAGAGTGCGGCGGCGGTTTTACCCTGCTCGGCTCGGTAGGTAAATTTTGAGCCGATTGAGATTTATCTATCAGCTCACGGGTGCTAATGGTCTTTTGGAGCAGCTCGTTAAAGTCCTTAACTCCGCTGTCAGCTAAAACCTTGTTGCACGGTATGAGGTTGTTCTCCGAGATAAACCGTTTGCCTGCTTCATCGTTATCCACGCAAGCATAGAGGGGTAAGCCACGCTCCGCAAAAGATTTAAGTGTACTCGGCTTTAGCCCTGCCATAGAAACAAGTACGCTGTCTTGCAGCTTGCTCGTACTTGCAAGCTGTCGGAACGAGAGCAAGTCTATTGCGCTCTCAAAGACATAAACCTTATTTGGCGTTCCGACTTTGAGGGAGAACACGCTGTCTGCTGTTCCTGCCGCCACTCCCTTAAACCGCTGATATGTGTTCGTGCCTTGCAATTCCGCTCCGAGTATCTCGCCGTTATCGTCTATGTGGAGGAACACAGCGTTTCCTCTTTTATCTTGATAGAGCATACCGTTGTGTGCGAGGTCGCTCACGATTTTGCTGTCAATCTTCCGAGCTTTGCAGAGATAGGCAAACACATTACGCATACTCTCCGCACGTTCGGGGATAATCAGCTCTCTCGGTTTAGGTGGTGCTTGCTCCGTTGGTTTGTAAACTCCGTGGGAAATGTTTTCTCCCGTGAGAGATTCAACGGCGGTCTTAAAATCCATTCCGAGTATATCGGTCAGGCAGTTTATTGCATTTCTGCCGCCGTGCTTGTCTGCTTGCGAGAAGCAGTACCACTCATTGGTATCGGTGTTTATGTATAAACCACCGTAGCCTTTAACGTGGAGTTCGTTTCTCGTCAGCTCTGCTTCAAATCCGTTTTGGATAAAAAAATCAGCAAGGCTCGCTTGCATTATATATAACTCCGTCATAGAGTTTGATACGGGCGTTCCCGTGGCGAAAATAATGTTCTTCTCTCCGTAATTCTCATTGAGGAACTGCGTTTTCATAAGAATATCCTCCGACTTTTGTGCAGGGGTAGTCTGCACTCCCGAAACCCTGTTCATTTTTGAAACCACCAAACCGTTTTTGTAGTTGTGGGCTTCATCGACAACAAGGCTGTCAAAGCCGAGCTGTTCAAAGGTCAGAGAGGTGTCCTTTGTCTTTCCGCCACCCTCAATGAGCTTCTGTAAGCGTGTTTCCAAACGCTTTTTTTCACGCTCTAAATCCTTTATGGAACTGCGGTTGTTTGAGCGTGAACGGTAATCGCCGCTTAACTCGTCGATACCGCTTTGCATAGTATCAATCTCACGCTGAATGAAATCTCTGCGGTACTCCATAGACATAGGGATTTTCTCAAACTGCTCGTAGGACATAATAACAGCGTCATAGTCGCCCGTGCAACACCGCCCGATGAATTTCTGTCGGTGGTTTTTGTCGAAATCCTTTTCGCTTGCGGTGAGGATTTTTGCCTGCGGATAGAGCCGCAGCCACTCGTTTGCCATTTGACCGACAAGGTGCTTCGGTACGACAACACAGGCTTTATTTATAAGACCGAGCCGCTTCTTCTCCATTGTGGCGGCAACCATTTCAAATGATTTACCAGCGCCTACACAGTGAGCCAACAGCGTATTGCCGCCGAATTTCGCTCTCATAACTGCGTCAAGCTGATGAGGTTTAAGGCTGATTGACGGTGACATTCCCGGAAAGGTCTGATGTGAGCCGTCAAATTTTCTGCCGACGATACAGTTAAACAGATTGTTATACCGTTCAACATATTTTTCTCGCCGTGCAGGGTCGTCCCACAGCCAGCGCTTAAAGGCTTCTTTCATCTGCCGAGCCTTTTCCTGTGCTAAATCGGTTTTCAGTTCCTCGGTGAAGAAGCGTGAGCAATTAGCCTGTCCGTCCACATCAATCACCAGAACACTGTTTTCGCCCGAAAGTTCATACGCAATGTTGATTACCGAGGTGGTTTTGCCGACCCCGCCCTTGTTGTTATAAAACGCTATTGATTTCATAGTAAACCTCTTTTCTGAATTGACCTCTTTTTTATATATGTACGGCGAGGGTGGGGAAAGAGGAAACCCCACCCGAAAGGAGCTACCTTTGCCGCACTGTTAAATCCTTTGGAGGAGTTTAACCTTAATAATCGTGTTCGGGATAACGCAGCTTGATTGCCTCAAAGTAGTATTTAGCGTAGGTTGAGTTGAAAATATCGTCGGGAGTGAACCGCTTTTCCCCGCCCTTTTCAATGTAGGTGTTCCAGAGGTTGAACGCAAGGCGTGTGGTTCTTATTGAGGTGCTTGTCTGCCAGCCGCAGTTCAGACCGTCGGGCTTGATTGCGTCACCTCTGAAATCAAACACATCGTCAATGTGCCGTGAGCAGTCCTTGTCGAGCGTGAACAGATACGCAACCGCTCTGTGGTAGCTGTCGGTGGACTTCATCTTGGAGAGAACCGTGTAGTACCTTTCCTCGTGTTCGCTGTTCTTAAACTGTGCCATTGAAATACTCCTTTCAAAATGCTTGCGTGTACTAATTTTCCCTTGCAAGTATATTATAACACATTAAAGCGCTAAAGTCTATATGTTTGTGGAAATAAACAAGGTTTTCGGTAAAACTTCGTATGCTTCTACAAAAATATATACCACAAGTTGTATAATAAGGCAGGAAATTCTAACGTTTCTTATCCTGTTTGGCTTTCCATTGCCGAACCCTAACCTCACACCGCAAATCTTCAAGTTCCTTTTGCTCTTTATCTTTGAAGAACGGGCAGCCTGCCTTGAAGTGGCTGTCGGTCAGGGCAGAGCATTTCCCGTCCCAATATGCGAAACACCGAACCGCATTACATCGAGGTGCGGTGGGATTTATTTCATAGTTCAAGGTAATATCTCCTTCGTTTTTGAAATTCTTGATTTTCGAGAAAAACAAGTTTTCTGTATTGGTGAATTGAACCAATCTTTATAAGATTTCTTGTGCAATAGTCCGATATTTCTTCCGAAATTAACAATCCCGCATAGAAATCTTCGGATAAAACGCAGAAAAAGCTATTGAATTTCGGAAATTTCCTGCGAGGTTGGATACAAAAAAATCGGAGAGCTGTTTCAAACTCTCCGATGTACTTATTTTAATATGGTAGTGTTGCATAGACCTTGCCATAGGCATTCCAACTATTTTATTGTAAGAAAAAGGACGCCCTTCGTTGAAAAGCGTCCTTTATTCGTTGTTTAGGTATGGTCTGCGTTTTTATGCGGCACTACATTTCCTTTTGTAATGCGGGTTTGCGACCATATCCCTTAGATGCCCCCCGTTCTCCGCGCCGGTCTTGTATTTTGTGCCGAATATGCCGCCGATCTTCACTCCGCCGCAGGAGATAACGAAGGTGGTGGCTCCGATTATCAGCACGGAACAGACGGTGTTGAGCAGCTGAGTCCCGGCGAACAGCTGCACCGGAACGCAGGCGAAGGTTATTCCGACGGCGAGGGCGTCAATGCTGGTGGCAAGCGCAAGCAGGAACATGGTTTTCACGTCCATCTTGTTGGTTTCCTTCTCCTCTTCGTTGGAGAGGGCTTCGCGGAGCATGTTTCCGCCGATGAGCACGAGAAGTCCGAAAGCCACCCAGCCGGAAACCGCGTTGATGAAGCTTTCAAACGTGGAGCCGAGCAGGTATCCTATCATAGGCATAAGCGCCTGGAATCCGCCGAACCACGCTCCGCAGATCAGCATGTGCCGCGGTCTGACATCGCCCATCGCCAGCCCCTTACAGACTGACACCGCGAATGCGTCCATCGAAAGTCCGACAGCAAGAAGAAGCAGTTCTACAAGTCCCATAAATTTATCCGTCCTTTTCTGCCGGCATAAAAAAGAGCAGGCGTCGTGCCTGCTCACTGTTTTAATGGAACATAATGAGAGAGCACATACTCCGCCGCTGCCGGCTGTGATGTATGTGAGTCTCGTCAATCAAGATATGCCAGACGTCATGCGTCAGTATGTTGACATATCGCTGGAACCCAGCCGACTACTCCCTCAATGTTATCTTATGTTAACATATTATCGTCGTTTTGTCAAGTAACCTTTTCGATATTTGTCGATTTCGTCGTTTCCGATAAAAAAAATTCCAATACCCCTTGACAAAGTGGGACTTGTGTGGTAGAATAACGATGTACATAAAAGCACATAAACCGTTGAGCAGGAGTAGTAGGGTCTGCCGATGCGCTTCAGAGAGCCGTGCATATGGTGTGAGCGCGGTGCGTAAGCTTTCCTGAATGGACCTGCGAGGGCAAACTGAAATGCCGGTGTTGTTTCCGGGCGGAGCAATAAAAGCTTCCGTTGCCGCGCAATATTCCAGGCAGAGTAGGGGCGACGTGGCTGCACGTTACAGCAGGAGCGTTTTGCCGAAAGGCAGTGCGCAGGCGAGAGCGTCCGAAAGGGCGAATTTGGGTGGTATCGCAGGTAATCCTGTCCCATGTTATGGGGCGGGCTTTTTTATTTTCCGGATACTTCCACAGGACAAAAGGAGAACCATCATGAAAAAGACAAGTTTTGCAAAGCTTATCGGCGCTGCTATGGCGCTGACCCTGGCGCTTACCGGCTGCGCTTCCGGCAACAATTCCGACAGCGCTGCGGATTCCAGCTCCTCTGCTGATTCCGCGAACACCTCCGTTTCCGCTGACGCAAAGAAGATCGGCGTGCTTCAGTACGCTGCGCACCCCTCACTGGATAACTGCTACGAGGGTATCAGACAGGGTCTGGTAGAGGCTTACGGCGAGGACGGCGTTGTCATCGATCTCCAGAACGGTCAGGGCGACGGCGCTGCGTGCGACTCCATCGCTGCAAACTTTGTTTCCAAGGGCTATGACATGATCTACGCCATAGCTACTCCGGCGGCTCTTTCCGCTTATTCCGCGGCAAGCAAGTCCGATATCCCGATGGTGTTCTGCGCTGTTTCCGACCCCGTGGCTGCTGGTCTGACAGAGAGCCTTGACGCAGGTATCGAGAACTGCAACGGTACCTCCGACATTCTGGATTTCTCCGCTCAGGTTGATCTTATCCAGGCTATCCAGCCGGACGTAAAGAAGATCGGCGTGCTTTACACCAACACCGAGGCTAACTCCCTGTCACAGCTGAAGTCCTTCAAGGCTGTATGCGAGGGCAAGGGGATTGAGGTCGTTGAATCCGGCGTGAACAGCGCTGCTGATATCCCCCAGGCTGCCACTACTCTGGCTTCCCAGGTGGACTGCATCAACAACTTTACCGACAACAACGTTGTAAACAACCTCTCCGTCGTACTGGAGAAGGCTAATGCGGCTGGTATCCCGGTTTACGGCTCCGAGGTCGAGCAGGTAAAGAACGGCTGCCTGGCTTCCATCAGCATCGATTACATCGCGCTCGGCAAGAAGACCGCTGAGATGGGCGTTGAGATCCTCAACGGCACAGACCCCAAGACCATGGCAGTAGGTACTATCTCCGAGGGCACTCCCGTTATCAACAGCGAAGTAATGGAGAAGTTCGGATTCACAGTACCCGAGAATTACGCAAATGCCGAGATGGTAACGACAAACTCCGACGCTGAGGCAGCGTGATTACGGAGTGATTTCACCGGCGGTTCAGGAAAGGGAAAGAAATGACACTGGTTATAAACATTCTGCTTGACATTCTAAACGAGGGACTTATGTATGCGCTCCTCGCGATGGGAATGTATATCACTTACAGCATTCTGGACTTTCCGGATCTGTCGGTTGACGGCACGTTTCCGCTGGGCGCTGTGCTCAGCGGCGTGCTTATCCTGAAGGGCGTGGATCCCTGGCTCAGCCTGGTGATCTCCTTCGTTGCAGGTATGGCGGCAGGCGTTCTCACCGGACTCATGCACGTCAAGCTGCACATAACTCCGCTCCTGTGCGGAATCATCATGTACACCGCGATGCTTTCCGTCAACCTGGTGATCCTCAAGGCAGGGACTGACGGCGGCGCCGTGGCTTCGTTCTTCACCAAGGATACGATCTTCAATTCCGGCATGGCTTCCTACATTCCGAAGAGCGTCGGCGGATTCTACATCAGAACGGCTATAATCTCCCTGGTCATCGTCATCGTGTGCAAGCTCCTGCTTGATCTGTATCTCAGGACCAAGCACGGACTTCTCCTCCGGGCGACGGGTGCGAACGACAAATACACCGTTATGCTCGGTAAGGACCCCGGCACCATCAAGATATTCGGTCTTGCTCTTGGCAACGGATTCGCTGCTCTTGCAGGTTCAGTTATTGCGCAGAATAAAGGTTCTGCCGACCAGCAGATGGGCGTCGGAATGGTGGTTCTCGGACTGGCTTCCGTCATTATCGGACTGAGCCTGTTCAAGCGCGTGAAGTTCATGAAAGGCACCACTATGGTTATCCTCGGAAGCCTGGTGTACAAGGCAGCGTACCAGATCGTGCTTTCCCTTGGACTTCCCACGGATTACAACAACCTGATGAAGGCGCTGATATTCCTGATCGCGCTGGTGCTCGGCGGCGGAGAGCTGAAGAAGCTCGTCGTGGCGCTCGGCAGAAAGCCGGAGCCTGCGGATTCCAAGAGCAGGCTGGCGCTCAGCAGTATCACGAAGATATTCAATCGCGGCACGGTGGACGAAAACAAGCTGTTTGACAACTTCACCCTGGATGTGAAAGACGGCGACTTCATCTCCGTGGTAGGCTCCAACGGAAGCGGCAAGACCACTATGCTGAACGTGGTCTGCGGCGGTGTTGAGCCGGATTCCGGCGCGGTGGTGTTCAACGGAAAGAACATCGTTATGATGAAGGAATTCCAGCGTGCAAGACGGATAGGGCGCGTGCTCCAGGATCCCAAGATGGGCACCTGCGGCAGCCTGACGATACTCGAGAACCTGGCGCTTGCCGATAATAAAAACAACTCCTACGGACTGACGCCGGCGGTGAATACCAGCCGCGTGGAGTACTACAAGGAGCTGCTCAGCAGCTGCGGCATGGGACTTGAGAACCGCATGGGAGTCCTCGCAGGTTCGCTTTCCGGCGGACAGCGGCAGGCTCTGGCGCTGATAATCGCCACGATGTCCGACATCGACCTGCTGATACTTGACGAGCACACGGCGGCTCTGGATCCGAAATCCTCGGAAACGCTCATGCGGATCACCGACAAGGTGGTAAAGGAGAAGCACCTGACCACCCTCATGGTGACCCACAACCTGCGCTTCGCGGTGGAATACGGTTCAAGGCTGGTCATGATGCACGGCGGAAAGGCTGTCATGGATATTGACGGCGAGCAGAAGAAGGATCTCGTCGTGGACGATATCCTCGGCAAGTTCAATGAGATAAGCATTGAATGCGGAAATTAAAATCCAGGGGCGGTGTTCACCGCCCCTGAATTGTGAGTGCAGGGTTTATTAACGGGGTTTTGAGAGCAGAGGTAACAATGGAAAAGACGGAGATACTAAAGCGATATTTCGGGCACAGCGAATTCCGCCCCGGGCAGGGGGAGGTCATCGACCACATACTTTCCGGGCAGGACTGCCTGGGAGTAATGCCCACCGGCGCCGGAAAATCCATGTGCTACCAGATACCGGCGCTCATGCTGGGCGGAACCACCATCGTCATTTCTCCGCTTATCTCTCTTATGAAGGACCAGGTGGAGGGACTACAGCAGTCCGGCGTGAGCGCGGCGTGCATTAACAGCTCGCTGTCCACCGCGGAGTATTTCAGCGTGCTGGACAGGGCGTCCGCCGGGGAATACAGCATAATCTATGTGGCACCGGAGCGGCTCTCCACGGAGAACTTCCTTGAGATGTGCAGGAATATCACGATACCCCTTGTCGCAGTTGACGAGGCGCACTGCGTGTCCCACTGGGGGCAGGATTTCCGCCCCAGTTACCTGAAAATAGCGGAATTCGTGCAGTCACTCCCGAAGCGCCCGGTGCTGGCGGCGTTCACCGCCACCGCGACGGATATCGTCAAGCGCGACATCGTGAAGATACTGGGATTGTTCCAGCCCTTCGCCGTCACCACGGGATTTGACCGCGCCAATCTGTATTTCGAGGTCAGACCCACCGAGCAGAAGCACAAGGACGGCGTGCTTCTGGGGATAGTCCGGGAGCTCAACGGCAGGAGCGGAATCGTCTACTGCTCCACCCGGAAGAACGTCGAGGCGGTATGCGCATTCCTGCGGCTGAACGGAGTGAACGCCCGGTGCTATCACGCGGGACTTCCGGACGAGGAGCGCCGCTCCGCCCAGGAGGATTTCATCTACGACCGGTGCAGCGTGATGGTGGCTACCAACGCATTCGGCATGGGGATCGACAAATCCGACGTGGCGCTGGTGGTGCACTACAATATGCCGAAGGACCTGGAGAGTTACTACCAGGAAGCCGGCAGGGCAGGGCGCGACGGAGGACCTGCGCGGTGTATCCTGCTGTACAGCAAGGGCGATGTGCGCACCGCGGAGTTCCTCATCGACCACGGTCACGAGGATTCCGAGCTTGACCCGGAGGAGGTGGAGGAAATCCGCCGCCGGGACCGCGAGCGCCTTAAACAGATGACGTTCTATTCCACTACCACGCGGTGCCTGCGCCACTTTATACTGAGCTATTTCGGTGAGGAATCAAGCCTGCACTGCGGACACTGCGGCAACTGCGACGCGGAGATGGACACGCTGGATATCACTGTGGAAGCGCAGAAGGTGCTCTCCTGTATATTCCGGTTGAAGCAGCGCGGCAGGAGCGGCGGAAAGATACTCATTTCCGGGATACTCTGCGGCAGCGAGAGCGACAAGATAATCGAGAACGGATACGACACGCTTTCCACCTACGGCATAATGAAAGAGTACACCCAGAACTACGTCCGGGAACTTATCGACCATCTGGAGGAGCAGGGCTTCATCTCCACGGAGCAGGAATTCCACACGCTGGAGCTTACTCCGGCGGCGGATGATCTGGTGCGCTCCCGGAGGACTCTGCTGATGAAGCGCCCGAAGCGCGCGGCGGCAGCGCAGGCTCCGGCGGTATTCCAGGGCGATGGCGCGCAGGAGGATCACGCACTCATGGAGCGCCTGAGGGAACTGCGCAAGAAGGAGGCAACTATACTCGGCGTGCCGGCGTATGTTGTCTTTACCGACGCGTCGCTGCGTGAGATGAGCGTGAAGAAGCCGCGCTCCCTCCCGGAATTCCTGAATATATCCGGAGTGGGCAGCAGGAAAGCGGAGCGCTACGGCAGGGAATTCATCGCGGTGATCGAAAAATACGTTTCCGAAACTACATAAAAACAGCCCGGAATATTTCCGGGCTGTACCTGTATTACTTTGTGAGCTTCTCAGCAGTATCCGCGATCTGCTCCGGGGTAAGTCCGTTTGCCCTGAGCACTTCGCCTGCGTCGTACCTGTCGAGGAACTCCTTCTTCAGACCGAGGTTAGACACCTTCATGTCGGAATCTCCGTAGAAGCGCGCGATCTTCTCGCCGAAGCCGCCGTCCAGGATTCCGTCCTCCAGGGTGATCACAGCCTTGTGGTCCGCCTTGAGGGATTCCAGCAGCTGGCCGTCGATTCCCGTGATGTAAACTGGGTTGATGACCGTAGGCTTTACGCCGGTGCGCTTTTCGATCTCTTCCGCAGCCTGCATTCCCATGCCAAAGAAGGTGCCAAGCACAATTATTGCGACATCGCTGCCCTTCTGGCAGACCTCATACTTGTTGAGATTGCCGTAGTCCTTAGCAGGCTTCTCGCCGTGAATAACCGCCCCGGGAACGCGGATAGCTACCGGGTGCTCACGCTGCTCGGTGCTCCAGTCCAGCATTGCGATGTATTCCTCATAGGTGGTCGGCGCGAGGTATACCAGGTTCGGGATATTGGACATCATCGGGATATCGAAAATGCCCAGGTGGGTGACGTCGTTCATGCCCCAGACGGAAGCCGCGAAGGTCAGTATCGTCACGGGATTGTTGTTTATGCACAGATCCTGCTGAAGCTGGTCGTAGGTGCGCTGGATAAAGCTGCTGTAAACGCCGTAAACCGGCTTTCCGCCGTTAGCCGCGATTCCGGAAGCCATTGCGACTGCGTGCTCCTCGGCAATGCCGACGTCGATGAATCTGCCGGGGTACCTCATGCGGCGATCCTTTGTGAATCCGAACACCGTGGGCGTGCCGGACGTGATCGCGCACACCGCCGGATCCCTGTCCATCTTCTCCATGAGGTACTTTGCGGTGAGGTCGCCGTAATCCTCTCCGCCGCCCTGGAACTTGGTTTCGCCGGATTCAATGTCGAACGGCATGTGCCAGTGCCAGCTTTCCTTGTCCTTTACCGCCGGAGCGTAGCCGCGTCCCTTTTCGGTGACGATGTGGACAACTACCGGCTTTGTGGAGTCCTTGACCTGGCGGAATGCAGCGATGAGCTGATCAATGTCGTTGCCGTCCTTTACGAAGACGTAATCCAGGTTCATTGCGCGGAAGAGGTTGCATTCAGCCTTTCCGTCGGATTCGCGCAGGAGCTTCAGGTTCTCGTAAAGTCCGCCGTGGTTCTCGGCGATGGACATTCCGTTGTCGTTCACAACGATGATGAGATTGCTGCCGAGCTCGCTGGCAAAATCCAGACCTTCGAGGGCTTCGCCGCCGGAGAGGGAGCCGTCGCCGATGATCGCAATAACATTGCCCTTTCCGCCGTTGAGGTCACGACCCTTTGCGAGTCCGCAGGCAAGGCTGACGGAGGTGGAAGTGTGCCCGATGGTGAAGTGATCGTGGGGACTTTCATGCTGGCAGGAGTATCCTGTCACATCATCGTATTTGCTCTCGTCCAGGAAGGCTTCCTTTCTGCCGGTGAGCATTTTGTGGCAGTAGCTCTGGTGGGATACGTCGAACACCATCTTGTCCGCCGGGGAATCGAAAACGTAGTGCAGTGCGATGACCGCCTCTGCCATGCCGAGGTTAGGTCCGCAGTGTCCTCCGTGGATACTCAGCTTTTTAATAAGTGCAGTGCGCATTTCAGCGGCGAGCGCTCTCATCTCGTCGGAGGAGAGCTTCTTCACGTCCGCAGGGGAGTTGATCTTTTCAAGATACATTTGAGTTACCTCCATTTTTTATTTTATGATAGTATTTTAGCACTTAGAGTATACTCCAAGTCAATAGCTGCGCAGAAATTTTCACATAATTTTCATAAATCGCCGGATTCCCGGAAATCTGTATTGCAATGCATGGAATTTTGTGATATAATCAATATAAGTAAACATTAAACTCAGGCAAAGGAGAATCGGCATGGAGAACATATTCAGCGGAGTATGGCCGGAATGGAAAGCGGAAAAGATGATAGGCCGCGGTTCCTTCGGCGCCGTGTACAGCGCAGTCCGGAATGAATCCGGGGTGCAGACGCGGTCTGCTATAAAGGTGGTCAGCATACCCTCTGACGACAGCGGCGCCGGTGATATGGAAGGGCTGACTTCCTCCGAAACCACTGTCTACCTCCAGAATATGGTCAACGACTTCATCGGCGAGATAAAGGTGATGGAATCCTTCAAGGGAATGCAGAACATCGTCAGCATTGAGGATTTCAAGGTCGTAAAGAAAACTGACGGCGTGGGTTGGCGTATCTACATCAGAATGGAGCTTCTCACGCCGTTCAATCAGTACGTCAGCAGCCACCCTCTTACCGAGGGGGATATAATCCGCCTGGGCACTGAGATATGCACCGCGCTGGAATACTGCCAGTCGCGTGACCTGATACACCGCGATATAAAGCCGGAGAACATATTCGTGAACGATTTCGGCTGCTTCAAGCTGGGGGATTTCGGAATAGCGCGCAAGCTGGAGAGCATGACCTCCGGAATGTCCCAGAAGGGCACCATGAGCTACATGGCGCCGGAGGTCGCGCACGGAGTGCGCTACGACCAGAGGGTGGATATCTGCTCTCTGGGGCTGGTGCTGTACCGGCTGCTGAACAACGGCTGTCCGCCTTTCATGACCGACCGCACACAGCTGCTCAGTCCGGAGATGCGCACCAAATCAAGGGAGCAGCGCCTGGGCGGAGTTCCCCTGCCGGAGCCGGCGAACGGCTCTCCGGCGCTGAAAGCCGTGGTAATGCGCGCCTGCGCGTACGACCCAGCCGACAGATTCCCGGACGCGGCTGCAATGAAGAGCGCCCTCCAGGCGGTACGCGGCGGAAAATTCGGGGAATCCGTTTCCACAGTCTCGGCGGAACCCACGGGAACCAGGACAGCGCATTCGCCCCGGAATACGGATTCCGCTTCGGTCACCGGGAGCGGCCCGGCGAAGGGCGACGGGAAGCTTCCGGGGAACAGGGCGTCCCGGGTGCGCGGAGTGCTCGTTTCGCTGCTGAGCGCGGTCGTCGTGGCGGCGGTGGTCCTGGCGGTAGTACTGCTCAACCGACCGTATCCGCACAGATTTGACGGGATGATCGCGCAGGGGTCAGAGGAATCCACCAGTTCCGCGGAGGGAAGCTTCCCGGACGAAACGGAGAGCCAGACTGCGACCAGTGCCCCGGAAACCAGCGCAGCCACCACTCCGGAAACATCATCGTCAACTCAGCCGCAGGAGGAATCCTCCGAGGCGGACACATCATCTGATAATCCGTATCCCGGTGAGATCGGGAACCAGCTGAGCAAACTGCTGGAGGACGTGGATTACGATGATTACCTGCACTATGTTATGGAAGACCTGGATATCCTGCGGTATTATGGCGATGAATACTATGAGTATGTGGGTCAGAATTGCAACAGTAGTGTTATGGTGGAGGAAGACTGGCCGGAAAAGGGCAGGAATTTCACGCTGAAACTGAGCAATTATACGACAAGCACTTATCCATATGGCACGTCCACGGATCTGACTGTGCTGGAATACTTGACCAATACAAAGCACATGACTGAGTTCGTGGCGAAGTATAACCAGATCAACGACATATCCCAGCTTGTGGACAACGGATATGACAACCTGACGACTCTTGACCTTTCCTACAACAAGATAACGGATTTCAGCCAGCTCCAGGAGCTGACTCAGCTTAAGTACCTTGATGTAAGCAACAACCCCATTAAGGATATTGATGGAGTAGACTTGCTGAAGAATCTGGAGTATCTGGATCTGTCAGGAATCGAGATCCATTCCTATGATGATCTGCAGCCGTATCTGACGGAACTGCCGAATCTAAATACGCTTATTGTGGAGAAATTGCATATGTCAGAGGAGGACCAGGAGCGGCTGCGTCAGGATTTCGAAGGCAAAGGTGTTTCTATAAGAATGTAAGCATGAGCTGACATACAAAAAGGGCGGATCGTCTGATCCGCCCTTCGTGTATTGTTTCGCTTATTCCTCTGTGCCGCGCTTTGCCATCTCGGTGTTGTATTGCAGCTGGGGGAGCGTTTCAGCGGTTATGAATTTCTGCACGAAACGCCCGGCAGTGTGGTACAGTCAGGCACGGCGGTTGACAAGAATCAGATTGTCATGGTGCGTGCAAAGGCGGGTTCCCTGCTTGGCAGACTGGGTAAAGAATTTGCGGAATACAGCCTTTCGGGATTTGAATTTGCTTCGGGAATTCCGGGAACACTCGGCGGTGCGGTTTATATGAATGCCGGGGCTTACGGCGGAGAAATCAAAGACATTTTAGTGCGTGCAACCCTTATGGATATGGACGGCAGCCTGTTTGAATTTACGAATCAGCAGATGCAGTTCGGATACCGCAAAAGCATTGCGGCAGAGAAAAATTATATTGTACTGGAAGCCGATCTGGCGCTGCACGTATCATCGAAAGAAGAAGTGCTTGCAAAAATGGCAGAGCTTTCCGCACAGCGCAGATTAAAACAGCCGCTGGAATATCCGAGCGCCGGAAGTACGTTTAAACGACCGGAAGGATATTTTGCAGGCAAGTTAATTTCCGATGCCGGATTAAAAGGATTTTCTGTCGGCGGCGCACAGGTTTCCGAAAAACATGCCGGATTTGTGATTAATACCGGCAATGCAACGGCTGCAGATGTCATTGCACTGACTGATGCCGTGCGCGATAAAGTATTTGAAAAATACGGTGTAAAACTGGAATTAGAGATAAAGCAGTTAGGATAGGCTTTCAGTGAAAGGACGGCTCATCGTTATGAAAATGGTTATTGTTACAGGAATGTCGGGTGCAGGCAAATCAACGGCACTCAATGTATTGGAAGACGAAGGCTATTATTGCGTCGATAATATGCCGATTTCCTTAGTCGTAAAATTTGCGGAGCTGGCGGCAGGTCAGGAAGAAGGATATTCAGACATTGCGCTGGGAATTGATATCCGCAGCGGCAACGCACTCGGGGAATTCGATGAGGTTTTAGATGAGCTTTCCCGCAGGCACTACCGGTATAAAATCCTGTATCTGGACTCAAGCGATGAGGTGCTTGTCAAACGCTATAAAGAAACGCGCAGAACGCATCCGCTTGCAAAAGATGACCGTGTTGATAAAGGCATTGCAAGAGAGCGCAAAAAGCTGGAGTTTTTAAAGAAGCGCGCGGATTACATTATTGATACCAGCCAGCTTCTGACAAGAGAATTTAAGCAGGAGCTTGAAAAGATTTTTATTCAGGGAGAGCATTACAACAACCTGTTTGTAACCGTGTTATCCTTTGGATTTAAATACGGGATTCCGTCGGATGCCGACCTTGTTTTTGATGTCCGTTTTCTGCCAAATCCCTACTACGTCAGTGAATTAAAGCCGCTGACGGGAAATGATAAGGCGATTCAGG
>ENA-ORTN01001454-ORTN01001454.1-human-gut-metagenome-genome-assembly--contig:-NODE-1454-length-23216-cov-9.101723_pt1 | contig 23216 bp, 19 predicted proteins | sample MGYA00242070_ERZ509189 | MGnify/ENA primary metagenome ERZ509189 (study PRJEB26280, sample SAMEA2338821) | human gut metagenome | biome: human gut; feature: human-associated habitat; material: faeces...
TTCCCTCCAGATCTGATCCAGAAGACGCTCAATGCCCACGCCGATCTTCTCCGGTGTCGTCTCATAAGCCGTTTTGCAGTCGTTTGTCCCGAGCATAAGAACCACCAGTTCCAGCGGGCGGTGCGTCTCCAGGATGGCCGGCAGCATATCGATCCCACTTCTTCCGGGACGGTAAGCATCTGCAAACATAGTCGTTCTGCCGCACAGTCCCTCCTCGGCAACCCGATAGCCGTAAAACTGCAATTTCTCATCTAAAATGCTCGTCCATCGCGTTCCCCAGCTGTAACGGTTCGCTGTTCCCGGGATCAATCCGTATGTGTTTGAATCACCAAAGCATAAAATCTGTCTCATATCCATATCCTTCTTTCTGTTTTGCTTTGCTGCTTTGCTGCTTTGCTTTTTTTCGTTTGTTTATTTCTTTTTGACCTATTTCTTATTTTCGCTTTTTGCTTCGTTTTATTTTCCTAGTAATTTGATATGTTTACTATATATTATTCTTTTCCATTTGTCAAGTACGGGCTTGCACAGAATTAAAAAACATGCTATGGTCAGAGTACTTGATGCCAGGGGCAGCGAAAGTTACTCTGCAATAAAGCAATTCGCAGGCATCCTTTAACTATCGATAAATTCGCAGGCATCCTCTGACTGCTAATATTTGACTGTTATTATCATATAGAAGGGATTCATTATGGAAAACACAGAAATGAAAAAAATCATCGACCGCCAGCGTGCGTTTTTTCACACCGGAACGACACTGGATGTCTCTTTTCGCATCGCCGCACTGAAACGGCTGCAGTATATGATCCGCCGCCACGAAAAAGAGATCGAGGCAGCTCTTCTGCTCGATCTGAAAAAGAGTTCTTTTGAAAGTTATATGTGCGAGACGGGTCTTGTTCTGGATGAGATCCACTATATGCTCCGCCATATCCGCTCATTTGCAAAAGAGCAGGATGTCAGAACACCGCTGGCACAGTTCTGCTCCAGAAGCTACCGGAAACCTTCTCCTTACGGTGTCACGCTGATCGTAAGTCCCTGGAATTATCCGATCCTGCTGACTCTTGATCCGCTTATTGATGCCATTGCAGCCGGAAATACGGTGATCTTAAAGCCAAGTGCCTACTCTCCTGCCTGCAGCGATCTGCTTGCAAAACTGATCCATCGCTATTTTCCGGCAAAATACCTGACGGTGATCACCGGAGGACGCTCTGAAAATACCGCCCTGCTTCAGCAGCATTTTGACTATATCTTTTTCACCGGAAGCAAAACGGTCGGAAGGGAAGTGATGCGGCAGGCTTCTTCGCACCTGACTCCTGTAACACTGGAACTTGGTGGCAAAAGTCCGTGTCTGGTCGATGAAAGTGCCGATCTTGCACTCGCCGCCAGACGCATCGTATTCGGGAAATTTTTAAACTGCGGACAGACCTGCGTTGCCCCGGATTATGTTTACTGTGATGAAAAAAGAAAAGAGGCTCTGATCTGCGAACTGAAACGTCAGATCACGAAACAGTTCGGCAGTGAGCCTCTGAAAAATCCTTCCTACGGAAAGATCATAAACCAAAAACATTTTGAACGCATCCGAAGACTGCTCAATCCTGAAAAAGTAATCTTTGGCGGAAATGTCAATCCGGATACTCTCCAGATCGCTCCGACCCTTCTTGACCACGTGACCTTTGAAGATGCTATCATGCAGGAAGAGATCTTCGGACCGCTCCTGCCAGTCATCACTTACCGCACACTGGATGAAGCAATCACCAGGATCAATTCCATGGAATGTCCGCTCGCCCTCTATCTTTTCAGTAAAAAGAAAGAAAATATAGAGAAAGTGACCGCAAAATGTCAGTTTGGCGGCGGCTGTGTCAACGATACCATCATCCACCTCGCCACCCCGTACATGGGATTTGGCGGCTGCGGCGAAAGCGGCATGGGAAGCTACCACGGAAAAGACGGGTTTGAAACCTTCTCCCACACCAAAAGCATCGTCGATAAAAAAACATGGATCGATCTTCCGGTGCGGTATCAGCCTTATCGTCCGGTCAAAAAGTGGCTTTTGAAAAAAGTGCTTGGATAGATAAGAACAGTTCAAGTCGAACGCACGTGAGACTTGGCACGCGATTCTGGTCAGCTTTGCTGACATTTACCCAACAGAATCGCTGTGCATCCTCGCGGAGCGTTTATCTTAGTCGGAGATTGCACTCCCACTAAGACAAATTTGTTGCTCGCCACTTATAGAAGTGGGAGTCTTCTCCGACTAAGATAAATTTTATTCTTCTTCCAGTCTCTGGATCATTTCATAGATTGCCTTTGCGGAATTGAAGTTTTCCGGTTCCATTTCTTCGGATGGAATCTCGATATCATACGCATCAGTGATCTCTGAGATGATCGTTACAACGTCCATGGAGTCGATCACTCCGTCATCTACGAGGTCTTCTCCGTTTTCCCAGTCTACTTTCGGCATTGCTTCTTTTAAGATGTCTAATAATTCGTTCATGGTTTTTGTCTCCTTTGATTTTGTATTATTTTTTTAATATAACAGTCCGGTTTTTACTCTGTCTTTTCTTTCTCGGCTTCGATCAGTTTTTTACGCTGCAATTTTCCGTTATAGGTTCTCGGGATCTTGTCGATCTGCTCGATGAGTTTTGGCACTTTATATGCCTCCAGTTTGCCCTGCAGATACTCATAAATGCCCTGCTCATCAAATGCGGCACCGTTTTCCATCTCCACAAAGAGCTTTGGCTCTGCCCCAAGGAGCGGATGTGGCACCGGAATGCAGGCACAGTCGGCTATTCCTTCAAATCCCCCGGCGATCTCTTCAATCTCATCCGGAGCGACTTTGTTGCCGCCGGTTATGATGACATCATCTTTTCTGCCCAGCATATAGATCAGTCCGTCCTCGCCCACATAAGCAAGATCTTTGGTGCAGATATAGTCATCACGCATGATTTCCTGATTGAGCTGCGGTTCATGATAATAACCCTTCATATTCATGGTTCCGCGGCAGGCGAGAAAGCCCGGCGTCTCTTCGGTCGCATCGATTGCATTGCCCTGCTCATCAAAAAAGACAAATTCTGCATGGCAGGACGGTTTTCCGATGCAGTTTTTCTTATCCGGCATTGCATTGAAATCCAGGATACAGGAGCATCCGGACTCTGTTGTTCCGTAAAAATTATAGAGGCGTGTGTTCGGAAGAAGCTCTCGCAGATGCTCCTTGTCGTGGTTCGGGATCGGTGCGGAACCAAGCTGCACATAATCGATCTGGTCTGCATATTCACCGAGTTTGTCTCCGCTTAACTTGAACAGTGCCGCCAGTGCTGCCGGTACAAGGTCTATCGCTGTCACATGATATTTTTCGATCGCTCCGAAAAATTTCTTTGTAAAGATCACGCCGTCGATGATCACCACGCTGCCGCCATTTAAAATATTGGAATAATAACGGCGAAGTCCGTGCGAATGGCTCAGGGGTACCGGGATCAGTTCGACACTGTCTTTTTTCATTTCGACGGAACCAATCACATTTTCAGAAACGGCGATCACACTCTCATAAGTAAGCTCAATGCCCTTGGATTTTCCGGTTGTTCCGGTTGTAAAGAGAACTTCTGCGGTTTCTTCAGGCTCAGGAAAGCGAAAACTGTCTCCATTTTCATCATCGCTTTCGGATATTCGCATTTCTGCGGCATCGTCCATTTTATACGATAATACATCTTTTATCGTTTCCCATTTGCAGGAAAACTCACCCTGCTTCGCTGCCAGATATAATTTTGCCTCCACTGCCCCGATGATCTCTGCGATGCGGTCATCTGCCGCATTCTTCTCGATCGGCACAAAGACTGCTCCGACAAGCTGGATCGCCAGCTGACTGATCACCAGCTGGGCATTCTGTGAGTTTCGCACAACGACATGGTCTCCTCTTCGGATGCCAAGTTCTCTTAAATGCACGGCATAACCGTACACACATTTCCAGGCATCCAGATAAGTCAGTTCCACTTTTCCATCTGCCAGAAACAGTTTGTCCGGCTGTACTTTTGCATATTCTGCCAGTGCTTCCACGATGGATCTTACCATATGCTCCCCTTCTTTCTTTTGATCTGATCTTTCTGTTTTCGCTTTAAACTTCATAAATCAATCTTTTCTTCGGCTGTACTACTGCTGCTCTGTCTGATCAGCCTTTGCTGCTTTGATTGCTTTTACTGCCTTTTTCAGTATCTTTTCGGCTGCCTTCTCATATTCTTTTTCTTCTTTTTCGGCCGCCTTATCCCAGCTTGCCGCCACCTCTTTGCCGTGGTCGGTCTTAATATCATAATGTTCCCTGATATAATTGCCCAGGTATGTGGTAAATTTCGCTGCACCGATCGCATTGGTATGCTTTGGATTGTAAAAATCCACGTTATATTCCAGCCCCATTTCTTCTGCATAGTAATTGCCGTCCAGGAACCGGAAGCCTGCTTCTTCCACAATGCGTTTGATGTAGTTGTCTTTCTGATGTTCTTCCTCTGTCACCTGCCATGGTGTTGCCACAAAAAGTACCTGAAGATTTTCTTTTTTACATTTTTCTATAATTTCCCGCAGTTCTTTTTCAGATTTTTCTGTGATCGGAATTTCTCCGGTAATGTCTTTCACATCCAGATAACTTATGATCTTATGACGGCTGTTGACCGACCATCCTTTCAGCGGATGTTCTTTTGCATTAAACAGATATTCCCAGGATTCTTCTGTCAGATTTTCCCAGTTTCCATGGTATTTTATCAGGTCAAAACCATAGCTGAGCCGATCTTCAAATCCTTCGGTCAGTTCTGTGACCATCTTAAAACGGTTCCAGGAAACTTTCATATTATCTGCGATCTGGCGAAGACGATTTTCTTTGATCACTTCATTGTCTGTATCTGTAAAACGTCTGGTTTCTATAATATACAGCTGCGGTGACTGTGTTTTTTCCACTTCATCGATCAGTGACGGTATCACATAGACCGGCTGCGCTGCCGTGGCGATCCCGTATGATGTGATGCCCTGCTGTTTCCAGAGCAGCGGACTGTTCAGATAACGGTAAAGTGCACTGCTCCCAAAGCCTACCACATCCAGGCTGTCTCTGTCTTCTGCATAAAATCCAGCTACTCTCGCCCTGAAAAAATCTTTGTCCGTCGGACGCATCACATAAGTGGTCAGCGTCAGCAGAACTGCTGCAATTGCAAGAAATACAGCGGTTCCGAAAATGTATTTGATCTGCTTTTTTATCTTCATCTGCCACGCCTCCCCTTAAAACTTCTCGTAGATAAATGCGGAAGGATCATACCCAGGGCCGTACATGCCAAAGATAACAACCGCAAGCAGAAGTGCATAGATCAGTACCCAGCGAAAGACCAAATTCTGTTTTTTCAGTGCTTCCAGGACATCCATCTTTTCCTGCAGGATACTGACGGTCAGAAGTACCAGCATTGCAACGATCACAACGGTCATATTCGCCTTGTTTAAGCCATAATTGTAGATTCTGCCGTTTGCCAGGCGGTACCATCCGATGCCGGTGCAGGCTCTCTTTAAGATGCCGATCGCACTTGCGAAATCATCTGCCCGGAAGAAAACTCGTCCGAGACAGCAAAGCAGGAAGGTTCTTCCCATCTGGAAAAGACGGAAACTGAAACATTCTGTTTTGATATGTAATTTCTGCACCAGTTTTTCGTTGTATGGTGTGAAGATCATGCTCAGCATGATCAGGATACCGTGAAACAGTCCCCAGGTCACATATTTCCAGTCCGGTCCGTGCCAGATTCCGGTCAGAAGCCAGACCGCCAGGATCGGAATCGCCGAGGAGACGATTCTTCCAAATTCATTGCCGAAACGTTTCCTCGCCTTTTTATTTAAATCCAGTGAAAATTTGGAGATCGAGATCGGATAGAATACATAGTCTTTAAACCAGTTTCCAAGCGTCACATGCCAGCGTCTCCAGAACTCCGGCATCGTCTTTGAAAAATACGGACGCAAAAAGTTCGGTGCCAGACGGATGCCAAACAGTCTTGCCGTTCCGGTCGCGATATCCATACATCCCGAGAAATCAGCGTAGATCTGGATGGAAAAAGCTGCCGTCGCCACAAAGAAAAAGAGCATACCGGTGTACTGCGTATAATTTCCATAGATCTGATCTACAAACGTACCGAGACGTTCTGCAAGGATCAGCTTCTTTGCAAATCCCCAGAGGATCAGAAGTGCTCCGTCCCTGAGGTTATCATACTCAAAACGATGCTCTTCGTACAGCTGTGTGCCAAGATCTGCATAACGCGGGATCGGTCCCTGAACGACACTTGGGAAGAAAGAAATATAAAGCAGATATTTCAGAAAATTCTTCTGTGCCTTTACTTTCCCCTTGTAAACATCGATCAGATAGGACAGAATCTGAAATGTGAAAAAGGAAATGCCAAGCGGCATGATCAGTTTAAACAGGTCATCTCCGTGTCCGATCCCGAAAAGATCGAGAATAGAATAACCGGTCTTCAGTAAGAAGTTCGTGTATTTGAACACGACCAGGATCCCGATATTGAGCACCAGCCCCCAGATCAGGATCCGTTTTCGCTGTTTTTTGTTGTTTGCCTTCATCCGCTTGATCTGTTTGCGGTCAAGGCCTTCTTCCTGTTTCTGTTTTTCAAGTTTTTCATGCAATTTCCCCATCTTGCATGCCACAACGTAAGATACTGCGGTTGCCAGAAGCAGCACCAAAAACTGGTCAAAGCCTGCTGCCAGATAGAAGATCACATTTGCGACAAGCAGCACATACATACGGTGCCGGGGTCTTATGATATAATAAATACAGAATACTGCCACAAGAAAGAGCAGATATGTTGATGATGTGTACGACATGATTTTCCCCTTATTAGCCTTCCTGATGCAGTGCTTTGTTAAACATATCCCACATCTGTCCATAGCCTTCCGATGCCGGTGTGACCGGTTTCGGAATCGTATTTGGCACATCCATCTTGATACCGCCCTGCTTTGCCATGACCAGGATCCTTGTTCCCAGACAGACTGCCTCCTGGATATTGTGCGTGATAAAGATAACGGTTACTTTTTCTTTCTGGTGCAGCTTCATCAGCTCTTCCTGCAGATGATTTCGCGTCATGGCATCCAGACTGGCGAACGGCTCATCCATCAGAATGATCTGCGGCTTGAGTGCCAGTGCTTTGGCGATCGCCACTCTCTGTTTCATACCGCCGGAAAGCTGATGCGGATAGAGCGTTCTTGAAGAAAGCAAATCGACTTTCTCAAGTGCCGCATCGGAAATCTCCCGCAATTTTGTTTTATCTTTTAAACCCTGTATTTTCAGAGGGTACTGCACATTTTTTTCTACTGTTTTCCACGGAAGCAGCTGATTAAAGTCCTGAAAAACCATGATGCGGTCCGTCCCAGGCTCGCTTACCTCTTTTCCGTTTACTTTGACCGTTCCGTCAAAGGTTTCAAAACCGCCGATGCAGCGAAGAAATGTAGTCTTTCCACATCCGGACGGTCCCAGGATGCAGACAAATTCGCCCTCATTCATCGTAAAGTTTACGTTTTTGAGGACTTCATTTCCGTCCCCTTTTCCACCATTGTCATAGATTTTTGTCAGGTTCTGCACATCCAAAACGGGAGTTTTCCCCTTCTGCTCCTGTGTCATCTGCTCATCCCCCATTTCTTAAGTGTCATTTTTTCTATGGTGTGGAAAACTCCGTATTCTACTACAATTCCGATTACAATGATCACCAGAAGTGCTGCAAAAACACCGGCGATATCCACATTGGTACGCTTCATGAAAATAAACCATCCGATACCGGCTCCGGAACTGGTCGTTCCGAAGATCATCTCCGCACTGATCAGACCTCTCCACGCTCTCGCCCATCCGGTGCGGATACCGGAAAGAATATAGGAGAACGATGCCGGAATATAGATGCCGGTCACAAGTCCGAGTTTTCCAAGTCCCATATTTTCCCCGGATTCTATGTAGATCTGCGGCACCGCCCGAAATCCGTCCATAATGCTTCTGGACATTGGCCAGATGATCGAATGTACCACGATCAGGATGATCGTCCCTTCCCCGATCCCCATCCACAGGATTGCCAGCGGCAGCAGTGCCACACCAGGTATCAGGTCACACAGGGAAACGACCATATGGTAAATGGAATAAAACGTCTTGCTGACGATGGACAGTCCGGAGAGGATAAATGCCAGCACGATTCCGATCAGCAGCCCTTTTGCAATCAGGCTTAAGGAATAAAGCGTCATCGCTCCCAGCCCGTCCCGCGAAAATCCTTTGATCAGCGACTGAAATATCTTTCCAAGTGACGGAAACATCAGTTCCGGAAAGGAACCCATCTGATAGACGACCTGCCATACCACCAGAACAGCAACAATAAAAACAATCTGATTTCTTAAATTTTTCATCGTTCTCATCCTTATTCTTTCTTTTCCGACAGATCTTATCTTGCCGACTCTGTTGTGATTGCTTCAAAGGATTCCGGTGCCTTGTCTGCAAAATCATTCTCCGCCATAAAGTTTGCCATATCCATGACGCCCGGAAGCTTCATATCATAGACACATCCCGGATCCTGCATCCAGCTCAGCATCATTTCTGCCGTGACATCTTCTTTTTGGCAGAGAATATTTGCTGCTTCTTCCTGGTTGTTGTTGATGTAATCCATCGCTTCCTGCGTTGCGTCTACAACTGCCTGATAAACTTCTGGCTGATTTTCATACAGGTCATCAGATACCAGACCAACGATAAAGGCATTTCCTTCCGGCCATACGGAATCCAGGCTCTCAGCTTCTTTGATATTATCCTGTTCTTTTGCCTTGAAAATATAAGGTGCTGTTGTAAGCTGACATGCCACACTGCCGGACATCAGGGCAGTCATGCCGTCCGGATGGGACATTGCCACCAGATTGTTGTCCAGTGCATGGGCATCTCCAAGTTCTTCCTTTGCGAGCATTGCCAGCAGAATATGCTGAATACTTCCGATATTTACAACGGAAATCTTTTTATCATCTGTGATATCTTTTAACGAATGGATCGAATCATCGTTTGTAAGCAGTTCATGTGGCTGTGCTGCAATCGTTCCGTACATTTTGTAAGGAATGCCTGCTGTGACGCCGGAAATAAACGGTGCAATTCCCATACATGCCACATCAATATCCCCGGATGCCATCCCTTCATTGATCGCCGATCCGGAATTTAAGCTGACCCACTCAACCTCGATATCTCCATCGTAGTTTTTCTCGATCAGTCCCTGTTCCTGCATGATGGTCAGCGGTGCATAAGCCAGTCCGTACTGATAAGCAATCTTTACTTTTGCTGTGTCCCCACTATCCTGCGTACTTTTCTGACTTTTTCCGCATCCGCTTACCCCCAAAACCATGGATACCGCCAGAATCATTGCTGTTATTTTCCTCACCCTTTTTTTCATCGTTTTTTCCTTTCTTTTGGCCACCCGGTCTACTGCCTGGTGCATTTTTCATTTAAGCCACGGACATGATAATATCATAAATTGCTCTATTCTTTCAACACATGATAATGTCCACGAATTGCTCCGTTATAAAATAACTCTCGCAATTCTTTCAACATTATCATAACATATCCGGGGCATTTTTCATCAGCTTATTCTATAATTGTGATATAATTATGACATTTTCATTACATACAGCACTGTTTTCGTCATTTTTTCATAAACTTCCTGGTCAGGAATCTGGACAAAGCGGCATCGGAAGGCAAAAAAATCCCCCGGAAATTGCTCTCCGGAGGATTGTATGTTCTGCTTTATGCTCTGGCTGCCGCCTTTGCCTTCGCTTTCTCACCCAGAAAATCAATGGATGTCTTGCAGATTACCTTATCAAAAATAATGAACATCGCCGGCAGGATGAAGATTACGCATGCCATACTGATCAGGGCACCTCTTGATAACAGTGTACAGATTGCACCGATCATATCAACTTTGGAATACCATGCCACACCGAACGTTGCTGCGAAGAAACTGAAACCACTTGTCATGATAGACAGTGCACATGCTTTGTGTGCATTCATGACGGCTTCTTTCTTGCCAAATCCTTTTCTTCTTTCCTTCTGGTAACGGCTCGTCATAAGGATCGCATAGTCTACGGTTGCACCAAGCTGAATGGTTCCGACTACGATACTTGCAACGAATGGAAGTTCGATTCCCTGGAAAAACGGGATTGCCATGTTGACGTTGATGGCAAATTCAATAACCGCAACCAGAATGATCGGAACGGAAATGGATTTGAATACCAGCATAATGATGATGAAGATGGCTGCTACGGAAGCAACGTTTACATTTACCAGGTCGATGTCCGTTACATCCTGCAGATCTTTCATCAACGGAGCTTCACCGATCACCATACCGTTTGAATCGTATTTCTTTACAAGATCGTTGATCGCTGCGATCTGACTGTTGGATTCGTCTGTTGCGGAGCTGTACTTTGAGCAGACAAATACCAGTTCCTGTTCATCACTTTGCAGCATATCTTTGACATCTTTCGGGATCATGGAAGCCGGCACGTTTGCACCGAATACGCTGTTCAGTCCAAATGCCCATTTCACACCGTCCACCTTTTCGATGTCTTTCATCAGCGTAGTCTTGTTTGCATTGGAAATGTTTTTGTCCATCATGATGATGTGCATGGTGCTCATGTCGAAGGTATCTTCCAGTTTTTTATTTGCCACATTTGAATCCAATGTTGACGGAAGCGATTTATCAATATTGTAGTAAATCTTGGTGTGGTTGTTTCCGTATACTGCCGGAAGCAGTCCGATGCAGAAAACGGCCAGCCAGATTTTATAATGCCTGATAATAAAACCGGACAGTCTGTTCGTATTCTTGATCAGCGGTTTATGTTTTGTCTTTTCGATCAGCGGATCAAAGATCAGGATGATCGCCGGAAGCAGGGTTACACAGCAGATAACACCGATGATAACACCTTTTGCCATTACGATACCAAGGTTTTTACCAAGTGCGAATGTCATCAGACACAGGGCTGCGAAACCGGCTACCGTTGTGATGGAACTGGATACGATGGATTTGAAGGTATTGGATATTGCATGACCCATCGCTCTGTTCTTGTCGCCAGGGAATCGTTTTTTATTCTCCTCGAAACTGTCCAGCAGGAAGATCGAGTAATCCATCGTAACACCAAGCTGAAGGATTGCTACCAGTGCCTGTGTCAGATACGAAATCTCACCCAGGAAAAGATTCGTTCCCATGTTATACAGGATCGAGATTCCGATACAGAGCAGGAACAGGATCGGCACCACAAAGGATGTTCCGGTAATCTCCAGCACGATGAAAGAAAACAGTGCTGCGATCGCCACGTAGATCGGCAGTTCCTGCAGACACAGATTCTTGATATCGGTTACGACACCGGACATACCGCTGATAAAGCACTGCTTATCTGCAATGGCACGCATGTTTGTGACAGCTTCCATCGCCTCGTCCGAAGATGTGGTGTTATCAAAAAGTACCAGCATCATTGTAGAATCGTCCGCAAAGAAGATATTCTTTAAATCTTTTGGCATCATGCTTGTCGGAACGCTGATATCAGCGATGTCATCATACCAGAGTACCTTTTTGACATGTTCGATCTCTTCGAACTTGTTTTTCAGTTTCTGCACATCTTTAAGCGGCATATCCTCGACGACGACCATCGAGAATGCACCTGTACCGAATTCATCCACCATAACATCCTGACCTTTTACCGTTTCCAGAGATTCCGGAAGGTAACTTAAGATATCATAGTTGATTCTTGTTTTTATGGTTCCAATAACAGATGGAATGAGAAGCAAAATTCCGATCAGTACGATCAGGATACGGTGTTTTGCTATCCATTTTCCAGTCTTGACCATTGTTGTCATCTCCTATCTTTCCTTAATATTTATGATACCGGGGAGCAAAGATTTTATTCCCCTGACATCCCGTTTACGGATTCTGTGTCGGCTGATCATTCTGTGCATGAATTGCCTCCAGTGACATCAGCAGTGCATAATTTGATGCCTGCATCGCAAAGTCCAGAAAGTACTCTGCCAGCAGTATCTTATTCTCAGCTGAGAGTTCTTTTGTCGTTTCCTCCGTAAAACTAATCCCAAGCTGCTCCTGTGCAATCTGAATCACCTGGTCGACTTTGTCGTAAGCTTCTGCTATCCGTCCTACCAGTTTCGCCTTGCTGTACTTCATTTTATTGTGGAGCATTTCACGGTTTTCTCTGCATTCTCTGCGGAGTTCCTGGATATCTTTTTCTACCTGTTCCGGACAGTCCATCTCGCCCTGCTCAATGCGGCTGTGCATCTGTCCGATCGCCTTATCCAGCTCATATAGCTTTACAGAAAGTATATCATGTGTCATACGCACACCCCTTTCCTTTCTTTCTCACACCATTTTAGCAAAAATCTGCTTCGCTGATATAGACAAAATATCCGCAGTGTAAAAGAACTTTACACTGCGGATATTTTATAAATCGTTATTCTCATCTGAAACAAGGACTGCTTTGCCCATTAACAGAAGATAAATCTGATGTACTATATAACTGATGTTTTCGGTGTCCTGCTTCGTCCACTCGCGGAGCAGTCCCATAACTGCCTGACAGTGGTAATGCAGGATAAACTCCCGGTCTTTGTCTGAATAACCCTCGTACCAGTGCTGCATCTCCGTCACTTTCTCAAACAGATCATAAAAAACCTGCTCCAGCATACGTCCGATCTCGTCACCATAGTTGGACTGCATACCGCGGATCGCATAAGGCTGAAGCTGGATCGCAATCTCAAAGAAATGGCGAAGCCCCTTCTCAAGATCCTTCTTTGCAATGCACTCTTCCAGGACAATCTCCATCTCCTGGTACAGAACCCACTGGATCAGATCCGGAATATCCTCAAAATGATAGTAAAATGCCTGTCTTGTGATGTGACATTCCTCCACGATATCCTTTACCGTCAGTTTCTTTACTTTTTTCTCAAACAGAAGGTTGCTGGCAGCTTCTGCAATTGTTTTTTTCATATCAATAGCCATTTTACCTACTCCTATTTCACTCAAAAAACCGCTTTGTTGCTTATGCTACCGTACATTTTTTCTTCTGTCAAGTAAATTAATTCTAAACTGTTCCTGAGGCTAACGATGTGCAAAATGAACAAATTCCCCAAGAAGGCACTTTTACGTGCCCTTCGGGGAATTCGTTCATTTGCACATTCAGAAAATCTCCGCATCTTCCTAATAAAACTGATGTGCTCCGATCTTCACTCCGGTTCCGGATCCTGTATTAAAGTACAGTGCTCCTCCTACCGGATTCTCTCCGTTCAGTGCTGCCTGAGCTGCTTCTACGCAGTCACTCGGTACACCGCTTGCCAGTGCACTTGCCAGTGCTCCGCTGTACGCCGGTGTGAACTGTCCTGCCTGGTAAACAACCTCGGAAATGCTGTTCGGGAAGGAAGCACTTGCCACACGGTTGAGAACAACGGCACCGACTGCCACTTTACCTTCGCGGCTCTGGTTGCCTGCCTCGCAGTAGATGATCGCTGCCAGAAGGTTCAGATCACTGGAATCTGCTGTGGTAACAGTCTCTTCGCTTCCGGTTGACGCTGCAGAATCGTAAGTGTCGTCTGCGGTATCATAGGAAGCATCTGCTGTCGTATCTTCGCTGTAGCTGTTGTCGGTATAAGAACCGTCTGTGCCGTATGTACTGTCGGACTCATAAGTTTCACCGGCATAAGTACCGTCTGTATAAGAATCGTCTGTATAAGAATCGCCTGTATTATAAGCATCACCGGTATAAGTACTATCTGCATTGTAGCTGTTGTCTGCATAAATGCTGTCCGCAGAAGTATCATCATAAGCACCATCTGCACTGTAGCTGTCATCGTTATAAGTGCTGTCTGTATCTGCCGTGCCATAGCCTGCTGCATTCCAGCCCCAGCCGTTCGGATCGTAATAGCCCTGTGCCACGCTGTCCGTTGTGTCTGTATTGGCATCTGCATCACTGACGTTGACATCCGCAGTTGAGATTGCAACGGCACGGTCTGTGATGATCATCTCTTCGGCATCCTCTGCCGGAACGTATGCAACCGTAACGTCATCCATCTGTACCTGATACCAGTCACCATCCTCGGAAATCAGGCTGTACTCGCTTCCGTTGTCTGCACTGTCCAGAATGTCTGCTGCTGCATCCGGTGAAGAGAACAGGTTTACACCATCCCAGTTGACCTTGACGCCCTGTGTACCATAGACATTTGCCAGATATTCTGCATCTTCTCCGTATGCCAGATAATCATTCTTGATATATCCTTCCACGCCGTTTGAAATGATGTGTGACCATTTCTCGCCCTTTTCGATCAGGTCTGCAGATGCTCCCTTTGGAAGATAGCCGACGATCTCACTTTTGGTGGATGCATTTGCACGGATGTTGACCTGTGTATCTACATCTGCCACTGCACGATAAGACCACACGCTGTCTTCTATATTATTACTGTCTGTAGACGGTGCTGCAAAAACAACTGTGGAAGATAATACTGTAAATGCAAATACCGTCGCACTGCCGCAAAGTACCGTTTTCATTCTTGCTTTCATGTAAAAAAACCTCCTGAACTCCTATAACTTCACGCTTTTTTGGCATTTTTGTTATATTTGTTACAAATGTATTAACTTTTGTTACGTTTGTATCATATAACAGTTACAGTATTTTGTCAACCTTTTTTTATCTTCGTCAAGTGATGAGAAGCAAAGGATTGCACTCCCACTAAGATAGCCTCCGGCAGATTGCAGAGGCATTCTTGAATTTTAAAGTTTGAGGATATACCGCAAAAAAACATTGCTCTCATAAAGAAAGGTGAGAATCGGACTTTCTTTTATCATCGAAAGCAGCTGGCTTCCGATCTCTGTGTTGGAGCAGATCGCCACTACCAGAAAGAACAGCCAGACGATGCAGATCCCTTTTACAAATCCGAGTGCTCCTCCGCACATCCGGTTGACGCCACGCAGAATCGGCAACCTTGTCATGATCCGCAGTGCCCGTGCAACGGCGTGCAGGGCGATACTTACCAGGTTAAAAGAAATAAAATAGGTCAGCATGTTCAGGATCATATCCGCCAGATAGGTGGAAATATATTCCGAAAAGGTCTGAACCGCCATATTTGCATACGTGTAACTGTTGTTATTATCAAGAAGCTGCGTCTGCAATTCTTTCGGGATCGGCAGTGATTTGATGATCTTGTTCTGATCTTTTCGCGGCACATCGCTCTGCTGTGCAAATTTTTGTGTTTCTTTATCCAATTTGTCCATGATCGCATCTTCTACCAGCGTCTCGCATTTGCTCTCCACAAATGAGTAGACGGGTGTCTGCGTTTTCAGAAAATCATTGACATAGGGTGTCGAATAATAGACCAGTACACCGGAAAACACGAAAAAAAGCAGAGAGGTCAGCGTCCTCGCAAAACCTCTCATATAGCCATTGATCGCAAATACCAGCAGTACCAGTAAGATAATGATCGTAAGTAAATTCATAATTTCCTTTCTGCTATCCAAGCCGGATCAGATCTGCACTGTCCTCGGTGATCACCATATATTTGCGGAATCCACGGATACTCAGCACATTCTGGATTGGCTTGCGGTATTTGCCCTGGAATGTTTTCTGACCGTTTAACTTATAAATGGCAAATTCTTTTTCATTGAACAGCACGATTTTGTCTTTCTGCAGGGTAATACTGTTGTACTGCAGATCAAAATATTTCTGCATGGTATTCTTACCGCCGGTATTGTAGACCTTCATCAGATATTTATGTCCAGAGTCGCCTCCGTCAAAGACAAAGCCGATGCGGTTGCCGTCATGGAAAGTACTGATGATCTCCTGATCAAACTTCACCGTTTTCTTTTCTTTCGGAGACTGGCTGCCGGAAAATACCGTAAACCCGTCGGTGCGGACGGCAACTGCCGTGCTGTTGTCACAGAAAAAAATCTGCGGAGCCAGCACGTCGTCCACATTTAGCTCACCGACCTGATTGTTCAGCTCCATCTGACCTGCACTTCCGAAGTTATAAAACGCAATATGTGTACTGATCTTGTTTCCATTGACCCGCATATAGGACACTGCCATCTTGATCCCGTCCGGAGAAAGTGCCATATCCAGCGGATAACCAAAATCGTCGATCGTCGTGCGATTCTCGGCGATCAGTGTCCCGGATGCATCGTAAAAATTGACCCAGGTCACATCATCATCTGCTAGGATCACCGCCACAACACCCTGCGTTGCCACTCTTGCCTTCTGGATCGGCAGTTTTGTCTGGAACTGTCCTTTCAGTCCCTCTTCATCAAATACATAGACCTGCATCCCCTGCTGATCTGCGATCACAGCAGTCGTACCGCAGACATCCACGAACGGTGCCTGCATACTGTAGGTCGTACTCCATTTTGTATTCGATTTGCTGTCCACACAGGCTACCCCGTCGGAGCTGTATTTCAGGAAATAATCTCCAAACTCCAGATACTGCGTACTGCTCACATCATTTCTCTCAATGCGGTCTGAGGTAAGATAGGTGCTTCCGGTGTGGAAGAATAAAAATGTCCCAAGCCCGAACAGCAGGATAAACAGAAGTCCCATGGTGATCGCATTGCGGTTATGTACAAACTTCTGATGTTTTTTAATCTTATCCCACAGTTCTTCTTTTGCCTGTGGATCTTCCGTCATCTCATATGTCTCGATGCGGATATCCGGATCGTTGAGCTCTTCGTCCAGATCCAAATCCAGATCATCCTCTTTTTTTCTGAATAATTCTTTTAATTTTATTTTCATCCTCATTTCGTCCTTACTGTGCCAATTCTGAAATTTTCCTGATGCTCTGCAAAAGTTCTTCTTAAGTACCCTGCAATGTTGTTATTATAGTTTAAAAGGCATGGGATAGTCAACCATGCCTTTTACGTTCCTTATTCTTTTTACGGCAGCACGATCTTCTGTCCCGGAAGAATTGTGTTTGGATCGGTAATGCCGTTCAGATCACAGATTTCCTGAAGCTTGTCCAGATTTCCGTAGTACATCCGGCAGACGATCGCCAGCGTATCGCCGTCCCGCACCGTGTATTCTGCCTGATACTTCGTCACATCCGAAGAGGATGCCGCACGGTTATTTGCAGAGGAACTGCCGGATGTGGTGCTATCCTGCCTACCGGAAGTTCCGGCACCTCCTGTTCCATCGGTTGCTGTGCTACTTCCCGCTGTTTCTGTGCTGCCTGTTGTTCCCATATTGTCTGTGGAATCGCCTGTTGTCGTCGTATTGCTCTCTGTACTGCTCTCTTTTAAGATCCAGGTCTTTTCGGTCTCATCCTTTGCGGCACTCTCCTTTGCGGCACTCTCCTTTGCAATTTCTCCTTCTGCCTGTGCCGAAGCTGCCAGAGCATCCGTTTCTTTCTGTTTTTCGGTTCCTTTTGACAGGCCACTGCTCTGCCCATCACTTCCAAGTGCCATCTCCTGAAGCGTCACTTCCATATCTTTCATGCGATTATAGTTGTTGACCATCGTCGCCCCGATCACCAGGATCGTCAGCACCAGAAACATACTTGCACCATATAAAAAACGCACCATCGTCGGAGTTTTGCTTTTCTGCTCCTGCTCCACGTTCTGTGCGTCCTGTTGTTTTTTTGCGATCCGTCTGCGGAAGTTCTGGATGGCTCCATCCTGATTCTTTGATTCCGCCTCCACGGACTGCCCTTCATTTTCTTTTACCATATAGCTCTGCATCTGCTCGTTTTTTTCGTAGTAGATGTAATAGCCGCTCTGCTTTCGGATCCCGGTGTTCTCCGTCAGGAAAACGCTGGCATTTTCTTCGCTGTCATACAGAAACAGCAGCCTGTCCTCACCAGGAAACTGTTCCCGGTGCAGATCAAAGAGCTTCTCATCCGGTTCTTCTTCCGGCTCCTCCATCTTTTTCGCCCAGCCGATCACTTCTCTTCCCGGAAAATACTGTTTCATTTCCCGGTAGATTTTCTCCCACATATCATCGTTTGGTTCACCCTCCGCGATCTCTACGGCTCCGTCCGCAAACAGACACTTCATGTTTTCGTTCTGCCAGACTTCACCGAGCAGCACCGCACAGCCTGTCTTTTCCAGAAATGTGATCACATAATCTTCTATATAAACCCTTTTATCTGATCCTGCATCTCCGATCTGCCGGATATTTTTCGGCAGGCCTGTCCGTTCCTTTCCCTTTCCGTCCTTTGAGGTTCCCCTGTAAACCATTTCGATCATACTCCCAATCCTCCTTTATACTACTTCCAGCTGATGCCCCTATCGTAGCACAAAGAATCTGCAAATTTTAGCAATCCGTGGGATACTTTTCAAGAACTTTCCGACATGTTTTTCATCGGATTGATGCGAATAAACCTTCCTTTTTTCGGATACACTGTAAAAGCCTTTAACACGGCAAATTTCACATCTGTCGATTTGAACGCAGCGAAGCGGATTGTGAATGTCCGCTTTACAAATTTTTAAGAGAGGGATGACAATCATGTTTTCTTCCGATACGATCTGCTATTTTAATGCAGGCTCTTCCGATACCGCAGAGCTTCTCGGAAATTATCTTTCTAAAATTCTGATAAAAAACGGTTTTTCAGATATCGCACCTGTCCTTCTATGCATCGGAAGTGACCGTGTGACCGGTGACAGCTTAGGTCCGATGGTCGGCAGTGCCCTGGAAGAACGGTACAAAAAAAGCATCCCCGTGTTTGGTACACTGAAGATGCCTGTTCATGCCCTCAATCTTGAGGAAACCATCGATGCGATCCATCTACATTTTCCGGATCATCCGCTGATCGCTGTCGATGCTTCCTTTGGAACAAAAGAACATCTTGGCTGCATTACGGCCGGCAAAGGAAGTCTTTGTCCCGGTGCCGGCGTCGACAAAAATCTGATTGCAGTCGGTGACTTTTTTGTAACCGGAATCGTAGCATCCTTTTCTCCGTTTTCACATCTGGTACTGCAGTCAACACGGCTGTCTGCCGTGATGCCGCTCGCCTCGCAGATTTCCCGCGGGATCGCTCATGCCATTGACGAAATTGCTCCCGGCTATAGCCTTTCTTCGCAGATACTTTGAAACTGCATGACTGATCTTGCATGCATTTTGTCCTCATTACAGCTCCACGCGGCCTTCCAGGGCACGCAGCAGAGTAACTTCATCAATATATTCCAGATCTCCGCCCACCGGTACCCCGCTGGCAATCCGGCTGACTTTGATACCGGTCGGCTTGATCAGCTTGCTGATGTACATCGCCGTTGTCTCACCTTCCAGGCTAGAATTGGTAGCAATGATCACTTCATTGACATCGCCCTGAAGTCTTGTCATCAGCTCTTTTAATTTTATGTCCCCCGGTCCGATGCCGAGCATCGGTGAGATTGCCCCGTGCAGAACATGGTAGACACCGTCATACTTGCCGGTCTTCTCGTACGCCGCCAGATCTCTTGTATTTTCCACGACCATGATTGTCTTGTGGTCTCTTGCATCGTTCTTGCAGATCGGGCAGAGCTCATCGTCTGTCAGCGTAAAACATTCTTTACAGTATCTGACGTTCTTCCTTGCATCGATGATCGTATCCGAGAGCCGCTGCACTTCCTCGATCGGACGGTTAATAATATGAAACGCCAGGCGTTGGGCTGATTTCGCCCCCACACCCGGCAGTTTTGACAGTTCTTCGATCAGTTTTGTGATATGACTGCTATAATAATCCATCAGAACGGAAATCCTCCACCCATACCAGTAAGTCCGCCTGTCAGTTTTGACATGACTGCGTTGGTCTCTTCCTCTACTTTTCTCAGAGCTTCGTTGGTAGCTGCCATGATCAGATCTTCAAGCATCTCGATATCATCCGGATCTACGACTTCTTCTTTGAGCGAAACTTTGGTCACTTCTTTCTTACCGGAGATCGTCACTTCTACCACGCCGCCGCCTGCTGCTGCCGTAAACTCTTTCTCTTCCAGTGCTTTCTGGTTTTCTTCCATCTGACGCTGCATTTTCTGTGCCTGTTTCATCAGATTGTTCATATTGCCCGGAATACCTCCGCCCGGAAATCCTCCACGTTTTGCCATTTTCTAATCCTCCTGAATAATCTTTCTATTAATCATCTTCGCAACTGCTCAATACTTCGCAGTTACGATGCAAAAATCCATTAAAAATTGCTTTGCAATAAGATTTTTGCACACCTGAATCATATTCTTACGGTCTTCGCAGCAAGTGCTCCGACCTGTGCCGAATCATTAGTCATCTTCTATTTCTATATCTGCATGGACCAGATTTTCAAGTGCCTCCTCGACCTGCACTTTGGAAAGTCTGGTATTTACCACATGCTCATCTGCCTGCAGGATCATCTTGACTTTGACCTGCCTGCCTGTTTTCGCTGCAATGATCTGCTCGAGTACTTCTGCTTTCTTCGGATCATTGACATAAGTCTCTCCCAGAAAATCAGAAAATACGATATAAAGCGTACCATCTTCTTTTTCTGTATTAAATTTCGGAACGGCACTTGCCAGAACCACACGGAAACGCCCTGAAGTCTGTGCCAGGATCGTCCGCCACATACCGACGATCTTCTGCAGATCTTCCGGTGCTGCCTGCTGAAGCTTTGCCGGGTCTGTATTGCCTGCTGTTCCATCTGGATCTATGCCTCCCGGAGCCGCCACATTTACCGGATTTTGATAGTCAAAATTGCCCTCCGGTGTGTAACCACCGGTGTCCTGCTGTCTTACCACCACGCCCGATGCCAGCTGCTTTTCCAGTCTCCGCACGCGTTCCAGTACGGAGAGCTGATCCTGCTCCATCTGCGGACGGCACAGTTTGATCAGTGCCACCTCCAGCATCACTCGCTTGGATCCTGCATATTTGATTTGATTCTGCAATTCTGAAAAAATGCGGATATAACGCATCAGCGTATCATCCCGCACCATCGCTGCTTCTTCTTTCAGCTGCTCCAGATTCTCTGCGGAGACATCCAGCACATCTTCCATATTATCGGAACTTTTAAGCAGAAGCAGGTTTCGCAGATACCAGGTAAAATCGTTTACAAGCTGCGTCAGATCACGTCCCTGCATGATCATATTTTCCAGATGCAGGATCACCTGCGTAACATCCCCGTCCAGCACTTCCCGCAGCAGTTTGCTGAACTCATCGGTATCCACCGCACCGAGGACATCCAGGACATGCTCATACGTCAGCTTTTCTCCTAAATAAAAGGCAATACACTGATCCAGAAGACTTAACGCATCTCGCATGGAACCGTCGCCTTTTTTGGCGATATAACGCAGAGCCTTATCTTCGACTTCGACCTGCTCCTCATCCATCAGCTCTCGCAGACGGTCCACGATCGTCGTGCGGGCGATCCGTTTGAAATCATAACGCTGACATCTGGAGAGAATCGTGATCGGGATCTTGTGTGCCTCCGTCGTCGCCAGAATAAAAATGACATAGGAAGGCGGTTCTTCCAGTGTCTTAAGCAGTGCATTAAACGCACCTATAGACAGCATATGGACCTCGTCGATGATGTAGACCTTGTACTTGCCGCTGGTCGGTGAGTAGGCAACCTCTTCCCGGATCTCACGGATGTTGTCCACACCGTTGTTGGAAGCTGCGTCAATCTCAATCACATTCATGGAATTTCCAGCGGCGATCGCCTTGCAGGTCTCACACTCGTTGCAGGGATTTCCATCAATGGGATGCTCACAGTTTACCGCTTTTGCAAGGATCTTTGCCACCGTCGTTTTACCTGTTCCTCTGGTACCGCAGAACAGATAGGCATGTCCGATACGCTGTGCCCTGATCTGATTTTTTAATGTCCGCACAATTGCGTCCTGGCCCTTCACATCTTGGAAGGAGTCAGGACGGAATTTACGGTATAAAGCAGTATAGCTCATGCTTTCCCTCTGTTTCTAAATACTTCAAAAATGTCTGTGGCAGACTCTCTGCCCTTACATCGGATGTGAAGTGACTCCCATCCGATACCGTCTCGGTTTTATACACCAAAGCTGATGCCGATGCATTTTGCTTCTTTGATCAGCTGATCATCCGGAGATACCATCTTCAGCTTGCCGGCTACATCACCAAGCGGTACTTTCTTGACTTTGCCGTTGATGATACCTACCATATAACCATATTCCTTTTTCATGATCAGAGTTGCTGCTTCTGCACCCAGTCTGGTTGACAGTACACGGTCATACGGACAAGGGCTTCCTCCTCGCTGTGTATGTCCCGGAACGGTAATACGCACTTCGATACCGGTCTTCTGGAAAATCTGCTCTGCCAGTTCGTAGGATACGGATGGATGTTTTCTCTTTTTGATCTTTTCTTTTAATTCTTTTGGGCTATTTATTCTTTCTTCAGCATCCCTTATCATTAATTTCATAGATGAAATCAGAAACCCTGCAGATCCTACTGCATAATCCCAAACATAACTATCTTAATTTACTTGAGCCAATTTTGCCATTAATTCAGTTACATATCTAGGTGTTAGTACAACATCATTTTTATCACTATCAGGTATATCAACCCAAGCATTAAGTACATTAAATAACTTACCGGTAAAATCTAAATGTCTTGCAGATGTAAATATAGGCATTATTTCATTCTTTACGATTGTATAGACTTTTTTTAATTTGCTTTCTCCATTTATTGGCTTCCATAAATCTGAATATATAAATACTCTTGATAAATCATTAATAATCATGTGTTTTTTTTCTTGAGGCAAATTTCTTTCTTCTAAAAAAGAATCAATTTTATTTATAATTACTATGCCATCATTTACTTTACTTCCAGTTTCACCTTTTAAATCATTTATTTCAAGTGGTGATACTTTATTATCCACTCCTAGACCAGCCATAATTAATCCTGTTACCAATTCGACTCTTGATCCAACTGATATTTTTAAATCATCCTGCATAACCTGATTTAAATTTTTTAATTTAATTTCAATATCATTTTCAACTTCTTTGGACTTTTTTTCTATTTCTTCAGAAGTTAAATTTAAATTAGTGATTTTATCTATTAATTCATCAATATTGTTTGGCAGTAAAAATGTTAAATCATCATAATCATCTATCTTTTTAGGAATAAAATAATTTTCAGCAGATACATAATATACCCCAAGTTCAAGTTTAATCTTATCTGATTGATAATATCCATTAATCCCTATTGCAATTACCTCTTTATAACTTTCAGTATGCTCTATAATAGCATTAGCATAATGA
>ENA-ORTN01001466-ORTN01001466.1-human-gut-metagenome-genome-assembly--contig:-NODE-1466-length-23076-cov-4.339082_pt1 | contig 23076 bp, 17 predicted proteins | sample MGYA00242070_ERZ509189 | MGnify/ENA primary metagenome ERZ509189 (study PRJEB26280, sample SAMEA2338821) | human gut metagenome | biome: human gut; feature: human-associated habitat; material: faeces...
AAGGGGTTCCTCTTATTTTTTTGTTTTATTTTCCGACTAAAAATTTACGCTAGCTACTTTAAAAGATGTGTATTTTATTACACCTTTGCAGAAACAATATTTAGTACACTATTTGTGAAAAGAGGTGCTACTGATGGTGAATTTTGTAGAAAAAATCAAAAAACTTAGAAAAGAAAAAAACTCACTCAAACACAACTGGCAGATTTAGCCGACGTTGCAATAAGTGTAATTTCTGCTTATGAATCAGGCAATCGTTATCCCTCATATGAAGTATTAATTAATCTTTCCCATATTTTTCATGTATCAATTGACTATTTACTTGGAATTAGTACTATAAAATCCATTGATGTCACCGGACTGAATGACAATGAAATTGATGTCATTATGCAAATGGTAGAAATCCTAAAATCGAACATATAACTGTCTATCTGTTTCACTCAGCAAAGAAGTTAATTAAACCTGCATTGCTCCACTACCTTCTTCTTTCATTCATATCTCTATTTACTTCTATTTCCTCTTCCCTTACAGCCACTTTTCCTTCCAGTAACATATCCGTTTCTTCCATAGCATCCTCAAACAGATAACCATCAAACTCTTTGCCATACATATCTTTCAATTCTTCTTTTGCCTGTTGCTCCTTCTCCGGTCTGATTTTATAACGTTCTTCTGAAACTTTGTCTGCATCCTCCGGATTAACTTTATACTTTGCAATATCGTATTCCAGATATGCGATGGTCTTATTCGTTTCAATCCTTATGACCTCTGCTTAAAAGAGAAAACACAGTTGTGAACAATGGTTCACAACTGTGTCAAAAATCTTTTTACCCCCACTCTTGACAAAGAGCCAATAGAAAAAGGACTTAGGAAAAAAATCCCTTACGAACCATTACAGTTCATAAGGGACTCTGTTAGATTAAAATATGTAATTTTAATTATTTCTTTACTTTAATTTTAACAACCTTTGACCACTTCTTAGCGCCAACTGCTTTTACTCTTACATATAATTTCTTCTTGTTCTTTAATTTCTTGCTTGAAAGAGTAACTTTTTTCTTCTTAACTGTCTTCTTGTAAAGAACTTTCTTAAACTTCTTGCTTTTTGATACCTGTACTGTGTACTTCTTAGCACCCATAACTTTCTTGAATGTTAATTTAACTTTCTTTGAGCTAAGTTTCTTTGTTATTTTCTTAGTAATCTTTGTTTTCTTAAGTGAAGCCTTCTTTGTTACTTTCTTTGTTGTTGCCTTTGGCTTAGCTGTTGTTGATGTGTCTGTTGTTGTTCCATCTGGTGTTGATGCATCTGTTGTTGATGCATCTGGTGTTGATGCATCTGGTGTTGGTGCAACCGTTGTAGGTGCTGCTGTCGTAGGGGCTACTGTCGTTGGGACTACCGTTGTTGGCACTTCATCCCTGAAGCTGTATGTAACTGATGTTGCTTCTGATTCCCTGCCACCTCTAACTGATTTTACTGATATTGTATAATCCTTTTTTCCATCCTTAAATACATCTGCTGTTAAATTAATAGCTGCTATATTTGATGTTGCTGCTAGTCTTCCATCAACATATACATTATAGCTGTCTATGTCACTTGTAGGTGCCTGCCATGCAAAGCAATATGGAAGTGTTTCATCTCCTGCATATATTAATCCTATTGGTGCAGGAACTGCATCCTCATCAACTGTTGTTGTCGGAACTACTGTTGTGGTTGGTGCTACTGTCGTAGTTGGGGCTACTGTTGTTGTAGGTGCCACCGTCGTAGTTGGCGCAACTGTTGTTGTTGGTGCTACTGTTGTTGGCTTATCTACTGTTCCACCTATATATGTGTAAGTAATTGATGTCGCCTTTGATTCCTTGCCATTTCTAACTGATTTTACAGACACTACATAATCACCGTTTCCGTTTGCAAAGGCATCTGCTGTTAAATTAATAGCTGCTGTATTTGATGTTGCTACTAATCTTCCATCAACATATACATTGTAACTTTCTATATCACTTGTAGGTGCCTGCCATGCAAAGTAATATGGAAGTGTTTCATTTCCTGCGTATGTTAATCCTATTGGAGCAGGAACTGCATCCTCATCAACTGTTGTTGTAGGAACTACCTTTGTTGTTGGTGCCACTGTGGTTGGCGCTACTGTTGTGGTTGGTGCCACTGTTGTAGTTGGTGCAACCGTCGTAGTAGGTGCCACTGTTGTAGGTGCCACTGTTGTTGGTGCCACTGTTGTCGGTGCTACCGTTGTTGGCGCTACTGTTGTTGGCGCTGCTGTAGTAGGTACTACCGTTGTTGGTGCTACCGTTGTTGGTGCTACTGTTGTTGTAGGTACTACTGTTGTTGGTCCAATTGCAGTCGGTGCCTCTGTTGTCGGTGCTACTGTTGTTGGCGTTGGTTCCTTTGTTGTTTCAACTGTTAAATCTTCAATCTTAATATTTTTAAAGTTAATATTTGTTCCTGCATCAACATTCTGTCCTAACTCAAACATTACTTTTATCTGGTTATTTGTTACTGTGTATGTTCCTGTTAAAGTTCTTGTTCCTTTTGCCGGTATATCTGTATATACCTGTGGCTCCTTTTCATTTGAAAGATCTTCTTTTATACCAATTGAACATGCTTTTGATGCAGTAACATCTACTGTTACTTTATATGTATGTCCGTTTGTTACGTTATCTGTATAACTTCCCTGTACTAACCATGCTGATCCTTTGTTTGCCTTATCAACATAAATATTATAGTCTGCGTCTGATACCCACTTATATGCACCTGACGCTGTTCCACTCCAGTTTCCAAAGTAACATCCCCATTTACCTGATGGTGTCCACTGATTAACTGTTGCTTCTGTATATCCTTCCGGAACTGTTTCAGCCGACTTAGTTGTCGGTGCCACTGTTGTTTCAGGAACAGATGGATTATCAGTTTGTCCCGGCATTTCAGTTTTATCTGATGCAGGCTCTAATAAAAACTTTTCCCATGTTCCTACTGACGCTCCATAAGCATGTAGTATTCCTGATGTTGCGTCGTCAATGTCTGCCTGGACATAATAATTGTCTACATATGTCTTAAGGGCATATGTTCCATCTGACTGCTTTTCAGCATAGAATTTTTCCCATGTTCCAATAGCATTACTTCTTGCTATAACAGGATTCTCTTTATCAGTATCATCAAATACTGCACATAAATACTTGTTGTTTGCTCTTGACTGGAACGACACCGTTCCATCGCTGTTGTTTATTACTCTAAACTGCTCCCAGCCTCCGGCTGAAGTTCTGTTAGCAACCAGATTCGACTGTCCGTTATTGTCAGCGCAGACATATTTATTCGAAATCTGTGCTTTTATGGCAATATAATCATCATCCGTCAAAGCCTTATTTGCAAAAACGATTGTTCCCGGCATTGCTTTTTTTATAGAGTTATAAATCATACCGTTGCTACTCTGATTTCCTGTTCCAATAGAATTTGCTCCCCAGTTATTTTTAATTGTATCTATCGAGTCTGATGTAGGATTTACTTTATTTGTATTCTTCTCATTGTAAATTCCCCAGGAACCTGAATTGTTGGTTTTATACGACCACGAAGTATAATTAATTCCCTCTTCATTAAATCTGTTCATTACGTAATTCCATGCATCCTCAAGTCCAAAGCATGTAAACTCGCCAATATATGTAGGCACGCCGTAATTTGCGTTGTTAATACTATTAATTATATTATCGCAGGATTTTTTCTGACCATCTAAATCACTTATGTAATCCCATGTGTAATGATGGTATTCATACATTACATTTGTCCAACCATATTTTTGAGGGTTAGGAAGATTTGACGTTCCCCAACAGGATTCCATTATAATAATGTGGTTCGGATCTACAGAACGAATTGTATTGTACATTTCATTGTAAAAATTCCAATGCTTCTCTCCCGTTGTACCTGCCTTTTCTCCCGGTTCATTTAATGTATCATATGCAGCTACTGCCGGATTATTTGCAAAGTGAGCTGCAACTGTTTTCCATAATTCCAGAGTCTTGTTTTTGTTGTATGAATTTGAAAAAAATGTCACATCTGACACATTATCAATAACTTCACCTGAATGATCCTGTCCGTTTTGTGAACCAAATGCTCCGTGTAGATCTAATATTACATAAATTCCTCTTTGACTGCACTGTTCTACAAACCAGTCAAGTTTTCTGAATGCATTGTCTCTTAATACCCAATCATTTTTTGAAGAATCATATCTATATAAATTCATGTATGTGAATGGTACCCTTATAACACTCATTCCCAAATTTTTGCAATTATCAAAGTCTGACTCTGTCCAGTAATTATCTTCATAGTAATCAAGAAGACTGTACATTTGGTTTTCCCCGAATCTATCCTTTAAATTAGACATTAATGTCTTTTGATCCCTTACATTAGTGGAACACATCCAACTTTCCTGTACAAATAATCCTCCTGCATTTGTACCTCTCAAATGAACTGTGTTTCCATTTCCGTAATTATTTCTTATTGATGTTCCATAACATTTTAGAAAATCATTTGATGTGAAGCCTGTAATCGCTCCACTTACCTGTTCGGCAGTGCCTGAAGTAAATGTACCTGCTAACATTCCTACTGTTAAACATACTGTCAATATTCCTGCAGACATTTTTCTGCCTATAGCCTGTAATTTTTTCACAATAGTTTCTTCCCTTCTCTTATAATATTCGTTGTTTAACCTTAAACTACTAAAAAAATTATAGTCTTTTAATATGTGTTTTTCTATATGATAAAACTATTTTTATTATTTTTTGCATTTTCTTAAAATTTGCACTTAAATGGGACGCTGTTTTTGTGCGAAATGCTCTCTTGATCCTGTTTTAAATCTCTTTTTTAGGCAAATTTTCATATTTTCATTACTAAAAATATTTCAAAATAAAAATCGACCTTAAAAAGTCATATTATAATTCTGACCTTTTAAAATCGATTCTTCTACACTTTATTAATTCGTGTTTTTCTTTCTCCTAAATATTATAAATAACGATATTGTAACAAGCCACCCTGCCAGAGATAAAGCACTTCCAAGCCCCAGTCCCGGAGTTACATAAGAGTATTCTATTTTATGATTTCCTTTCGGTGCAACTACACCCATGTACATTCCGTTTGTTTTTATTATTTTTGCCGGCTTTCCATCAATTTTTGCTGACCAGCCTTTTGAATAAGGAACTGCGGTACAAATAAGTTTTTTGTTGTTAAGCTTTGCATTATAAGATATTTTATTATGCCGCCAAGAACCGCAGCTTTTCAAGAACGGCAAAAGTGCTGCTCACAAATCAGCCTAATATCACAAGGGTGATAAAAATCTTCCTCCAAATCTTCGTCGTTACTATGATTAATATTTAATTTTAATTTCTTAACATACTTTTTATAGTTGTCCATAGGCTGACACACAATCTTTATATCATCAAAGGTATACACGCCCGGCGACGACATATAGAAATATGCTTCTTTAAGAGAATTTTTATTATAGCCATAATTGCACAATGTCGATTTTGCTCCATTATAAATATAATACTTAGTGCAATAGTTAAATCCGGCATACTTGTCATTAATTATCCCGCCAAGATAAAAATTATCCACACGCTTATTATATATAACATCACTTCTTTCATCCTGTGAAATGTCAGATGCTTTAAGCTTTTCTTTTACATATTCGTCACTGAAATGATTGTAATCAATTCCCTTAATATTTAGGTATGTTTCACTGTTTGCAATACCTTTAAAAGAAATAGGTATTTTCACCATACCGCTTTTTACGGTAATTTTATCGCCTTTTACTTTCATATTAGGAAGTTTCATTTTCTTTAGCTTAGACATGAATTTCTTCTTATTAACAACTACTACTGAATTGCAGGAAGGTGTTCTTTCCTTCAACTCGCCATTCATGTCATCCTGAACAACCGCAATCTGAAGCATGGCATTTTCTTTATCATAAGAGTCTAAGCTGTCCCAATCGCTTTTTTTCATATAGTTATCATAGCCATAAACAAGAGGAAGTGCCAAAGAATTTTCATAAAGGTAAACATTATCATTATTTTCGTCTTCCGCCTTTGTCTCCAAAGTATCCTTTAATTTATATCCATATGGTACGCTGGTTAAATCTATCCCACTGCCTCTTTTCAAGTAGTATTTCACTCCGGCAAGTTCCATAAGACCGGTTCTTCTTGACAAATCTTTTGTCCACACTGCCGTAAAAATATCTGAATTTTCCAAACTTTCCATTGTTTCAGATATATTACCGGAAGTTATACTGTAATAGGAGGAAACTGTCGGGACGTCATTTACCAGAGAATAATTTGAACTGCCTTCATATATGCTCTCAACTCTATATAAAGATTTATCATCATCCTTAACTTTACTTATTCCGGAATTAGTCATTACATCATTAACCTTACCGGCTTTTATAAACTGTCCCATTATGCCGCCATTATCAATAACAAACTGTGTCATCATCTTTGTTCCGCACTCAAATGCAAACAACATAAAAGTGTAATAAAAAACGTGATTTAAAGCAAAAAAGAGGTATCCGAAGACACCTCTCTTAACATCTCTTCTCCGATTGCTAAATATTCCGCAATCCCTTTATTTATAGGCTTTTTCTAATTAAAACTTGCCAGCGTTAGCTGCTTCTTCAACAGAAACGGCAACTGCTACTGTAGCACCAACCATTGGGTTGTTACCCATTCCGATAAGACCCATCATTTCAACGTGAGCTGGAACTGATGAAGAACCTGCGAACTGAGCATCTGAATGCATACGTCCTAATGTATCTGTCATACCGTATGAAGCAGGACCTGCAGCCATGTTATCTGGATGAAGTGTACGTCCTGTACCACCACCTGATGCTACTGAGAAGTACTTCTTACCCTGTTCGATACATTCTTTCTTGTATGTACCTGCAACAGGATGCTGGAATCTAGTTGGGTTTGTTGAGTTACCTGTAATAGATACACCAACATTTTCGTGATGCATGATTGCAACACCTTCCTGAACATCGTCAGCACCGTAACATTTTACAGTTGCACGAAGTCCATCAGAATAAGCTTTTTCGTAAACGATGTTTAACTTAGCTTCTTTATAATCATATTTTGTTTCAACATATGTGAAACCATTAATTCTTGAAATAATCTGAGCTGCATCTTTTCCAAGACCATTTAAGATAACTCTTAAAGGTTTCTTACGAACCTTGTTAGCCTTTTCTGCGATACCGATAGCACCTTCAGCAGCTGCGAATGATTCGTGTCCTGCAAGGAATGCGAAACATTCTGTTTCTTCTTCAAGTAACATCTTTCCTAAGTTACCATGTCCAAGACCTACTTTTCTGTGGTCAGCAACAGAACCAGGAATACAGAAAGCCTGAAGACCTTCACCGATTGCTGCAGCAGCATCAGCAGCTCTTCTACAACCTTTCTTAATAGCGATAGCTGCACCTACTGTGTAAGCCCAGCATGCATTTTCAAAACAAATTGGCTGAATCTTTTTAACCTGTTCGTAAACATCTAATCCAGCGTCCTTTGTAATCTTTTCAGCTTCTTCGATAGAAGCGATTCCATAACTATTTAAAACAGAATTAATCTGGTCAATTCTTCTTTCATATGATTCAAATAATGCCATTGTTGTTACCTCCTATTCCTTTCTTGGATCGATAATCTTAACAGCGTCATCAACACGACCATACTGGCCTTTTGCTTTTTCCCAAGCTGTTGTAGGATCATCACCATTTTTGATAAAGTCTGTCATCTTTCCTAAGCTAACAAACTGGTAACCAATAACTTCATTATCAGCATCAAGAGCGATACCTGTTACATAGCCTTCTGCCATTTCAAGATATCTAACACCTTTAGCCTTTGTAGCGTACATTGTACCAACCTGTGAACGAAGTCCTTTTCCTAAATCTTCAAGTCCGGCACCAACTACAAGACCGTCATCTGAGAAAGCACTCTGAGTTCTACCATATACGATCTGTAAGAATAATTCTCTCATAGCTGTATTGATAGCATCACAAACTAAGTCAGTATTTAAAGCTTCAAGAATTGTCTTTCCCTGAAGAATTTCAGCTGCCATAGCTGCTGAATGTGTCATACCTGAACATCCGATTGTTTCGATTAATGCTTCTTCAATGATACCTTCTTTAACATTTAATGTAAGCTTACAAGCACCCTGCTGTGGAGCACACCAGCCAACACCATGTGTAAAACCTGAAATATCTTTGATTTCTTTTGAGTGAACCCATTTTCCTTCTTCTGGAATTGGAGCAGGTTCATGCTTTGCGCCCTTAGCTACAGGACACATCATTTCAACTTCTTTTGAATAAATCATCTGAATAAATACTCCTTTCGAAATATAAACTATGGATTAAAATCCATGTTAATGCAGTATAGATAACATAATAAATTATTACTGCTCTATCTGTGAGTTTTCATTATCGCCCACACTCGCATTGTATTTTCTCATAAAATGACAAAATAGTCCATAGTTTAATCGAAAGTTTTTTATTTTTAAGTAATTATTTCTGCTTTTTACTAATAACTATATCTCCAAATTGTTTTTATTTGATCTTTTATTCTGTCAAAACTCCATTTTTTTGTACTTCTTACTTTACAATATGGATCATTAACAAGAAATCCTTCATCTGTGTAACCGTATATTACAATAAAGTGTCCCTGTGTTGTAAAATCTCCTGCACCAACAGAGCAAATCAGCATATCTCCGTTATCAAGTGCATTTTCCATCTCAATCTGTGAAACAGCCATCTGATTAACAGTTATTCCGTAGTTCTTAGCCACCTGCGACATTAAAAGCCATGATGTTCCCTGTCCATTAACATAATATCCACTCTCTTCGCTGTGTCTGGCTATTTCTGCCGGTGTAGCTTCTGAATTATGCGTAAGTCCTACAATAACCATTGACATACATGTGGGACCGCAGCCTGCCATACCGATATTTTCATCACCATAAGGGATATAAGCCCATCTTTCATCCCACTGAATAAATAAAGGATGTGCACTTTTTCTTTCTTTTTCTGTAATTTTAATATCACTTAAATCTATTTCCTCATTAGAATCCTGTGCTGTTGTTTCCTGCACTGTTTCTGCCTCTGTTAAAGTTGTTTCTTCTGATTCGTCTGACTGTGTTTTTAAATATTTTAAAGTGTACTGATTGTCAGGATATCCAATAAGAAAATCCTGCATTTCAGGATTGTTCAAAACTGCATTAAGCATTCCCTTTGGATATTCATCTATTCTGTCATAAATCTTTTTATATTTTTCATCGTGTTTTGATCGTTCTTTAAGCTCTGCAACGATTTTTTCTGTTGTTCTTGTTTTAGGCTTAATTGTTTTATATACTTTTGTATTCTTGTTTGTTGTAGTTTCAGTTTCCTTCTGTGCTGTTTTATTTTTATTTTCAGTAATAGATGCTGTTACTTCTTTTTTCGCCTCTCTTGACTTTTCAGCAGGTAATATTACAACAATCGAAAAAATAATAATTACAACTAATGCTATGGGATAAATATTTCTTTTTAGTATAATCAAGAGTTTTTCTCTTGGTGTAAGTTCTCTCCTTCTTCTACTTCTTCGTGTGTAATCTCTGTTATTTTCCATTATTTATACCCATATCCTTCTATTTTTTCTATGCTTCTCATTAAATTAATTGACAACTAATTCAATTTTTATGTGCCAATATTTAATTACACAATTATTATCATATCCTTATTTGTATCATTTTTGCATACTTTTTTATTCTACTAATTCAAGGCAAAAAAAACAATATCAAAAACTACTTAAATTTCACTTTTTTCGTCTTTGATATTGTTTAGACTGTGATAAGATGCTTATTTTAATTTTTTTACCACTTTATAATTGTTTAAATCCAGTACTTTTACGTCTTTTCCCAGAGTGACGATGTAGAAATAGTTATCTATATAAAGTCCTCTCACAGCATAAGACTCCCCTGATAATGAAATTTCTGCAAGCTTTTTAAATTTATTATTTTCAAACCTGTATAAAACATAAACATCATCGTAGTTACCATTTGAAAGTGTTGCATTAAATCCGATTAAGTTCTTTTCTTTATCTACTATAATTGATTTATAATCATGTAAGGCATCTGAATCCATATATCTTTTCAACACCTTCTTAGAAATCTGTTTTGCCTTTCCATTAGATACATTATACATTTCAAGTTTCAGATATTTATCATTTTCCATTCCAAGTCCTAACATTGAATTTTCATCATAGAAATGAAGATAATCTGAGTAGCCCGGAAGTTTCAACTTTCCTACGATTTTAGGATTTTTCATATCTAAAAAGTCTACTGTAAATAATGGATCAGTATTTTTGTATGTTACAAAATATCCATAGTTGCCCAAGTATCTTACTGCATAAACACTTTCATTCTTTGCAAGTCCTTTAATACTTGCCACCTCTTTAAGATTTTCATCAAGTACATATACATTATTGTCTAAAACTTTTTCATCATAATATTTTTCATAATCGTTAGTGTTCACAATATTTTCGGAAATCATTTTACCTTTTCCATCTTTAAGAACTGTTCTTTCTCCCACATATGATGAGGTACTATTACTTGAAACAAATCTTAAGCATCCGGCTTTTTCATCAAAAGACAGATTGCTATCTACATATCCTTCTACACTGTTTTCGTTTACAAAGTTTAATTTTCCGTCTTTATATGAATACTTTACAATATTTGTTTTTATCTGACTTTTAAAATATCCTATTTTTCTTGTTTCTGTAACCTTTGACCAGTCATATTCTCCACCATATGCCTTTTTGACCTTTTTTATTTCCCTGGCTGACAGATTTTTTTTGGATTCCTTCAATTTTCCAATATTTTTCTTTTTTAGTATATTCTTGCCTTTTTTTGTGTCAGAAATATCTATTTCCTCATATTCATCATCAATTAAATATATGTTGTTTTCACTGACATATACGTTTTGAACATTTCCTGCAATTGCTGTCTGGTCATAGAATTTATCGGGGTTATTGATATCCATAACTGTTATAACGGTATAACTGCAGTTATCTATTTTGTTTGGCAAATAGATTTTTGAATAATCCATTGGTTTTTCATTAATTTCAGGTACACAGGAGTCTTTTTTGTCAGTTATGTTTACATTTGCCTCAGATATTGTATAAACATAATTACCACTTAATTTTGATGAATCAAAATCTCCCTGCTGAGTGTTCTGTTTTATTAATTTAGGATTACTTCTGTCTGTTATATCATAAACAGATATTATTGTTATGGATTTTCCGTTGTTTACTCCACAACCTTTAGACGTAACCGAGTCTTCTATGCCATACAGAACATCATCTTCATATACGCCTGAAATTACTATTAATTTATTATCTGCATAATATATCTCTTTTACATTTAAATCTTCTTTGTTATATTTAATCTTTATTTTTGCTATTTTTTTAGTTTCTTTGCCCTGTGCCTTCACAATATTTACTACCGACTTTTTGTCATTTACAATATAAATATATTCACCATCAGTTTTTACAACATCACCTTCATCCACACCTTCTGTCTGGATATTTGGTGTTGAATATGCTTTTGAATCTGATTTTTTCTTTACGCCATCACTGGATATGGTGCTGTCAGAACTACTACTTTTTGCTGTTGCCTTAGTTCTATATGTATCGCTATGATCTGTAGCTTTTTCTGACATTATTTTGTATATTTCATCATAAGAAGATGCCATTCTTGATTCATTGTTTTTTGCTACATGGACTGTTCTTGAAGCCAGTTCTCTTGCTTTGTTTTCAGTGTTTGTTCTATACCAGAGAACTGTTCCAACAACCAGTACAAGACAGGCTGCAAACCCTGTGCAAAGTCTGATTATCATCTTATTTTTGTTTTTTCTGCCTGTGGTTCTAATCTGATTAATCACATTAATATCTGTAGAAATCTTTGGAATATCTTCGCTGTCCTTTTTTATAAGATTTGCTATTTCCATGTTTTCCACATCAATTTCATCGTTTAGTTTATTTTTCATTTTTTCATTCTCAACCTTTTTGCTCGATTTATTCATTACTCTACCTCCAAATACTCTTTCATCTTCTTAAGACTTCTGTTAAGCCTTGACCTTACAGTTGAAGGATTCATTGATAGAATTTCTGCTACCTCATTGCTTTTATAGCCTTCCACTACGCATAAAGAAACAATCATTCTATCTTCCGTATTTAGTTTTGATAACGCTATCTTCACATCTGTTTTTTCGGCATTGCCAATGTTACTGTTGCTTTCAACTTTTTCCATATGACTTTCGTCTTTTATGTTAGGATTAAAAACATTAAATTTATTGTATTTATAATTAAGTTTCTGCTTGCACTTATTAGTTAGGATTTTTAAAATCCAACTTTCAAATGCATCTGCTGACTTTAGCTTTTTAATACCTTTTAACGCATCAATAATTGTTTCACTTACTATGTCTTTTGCAAGCTCACTATTTCCTAATATGTACAAAGCCATTTTGTATAAATCATTGTTTATATCAATGTATATTTGTTCGAAAGCATGCATATTGCCTTTGGTTGCCGCCAAAACATCTTTCCTGTTAAAATTCATACCGGGTACCCTCTTTCTACTTTTAACTTTTTGCGTTTACATTTATATAGTGTAATAAATTTCTCAAACTGTTGCATTAAATTTAAAATAATTTTCTTATTAAAGAAAAATATCTTTTTGGCATATGTCTTTTCATACGCAAAAAGATATTTTCAAATTATTATTTGATTATATTATTATAAATAGAACTGATTTCATTCTCATCCATATAAGGTATTAAGTAGTCATCGCACAACATTGATGCAAGGATATGCAGACCACCTTTAGCAATTCTTAATTTCTCTTCCAATATGTTCTGATTAATTGTTATGTACTGTATATTGCAATATTTAATTAATGAATATCTGGTTCCCATAGTACCTTCCCTTACTCCAACCAATTCGTCACCAATGAAAACACCACAGGTAATGAAACTTAAAATCTTTGCTATAAACATATAAAAAAGTATAAATGCTGAGCCTGCAACAATTGCCATTTCAAACACTTTTGAAGGATTTACATAATAAACTATGCTTGCTGCAACAATCAAAACAATAACAGAATTAATTAAGTAATCCACAATATATTTTATTTTGACTTTATCAGGTTGTTTCTTTATATTCCCATTAATTCCTTCGCTAAATTCCGGCAATAACTTATCAATATATGATTTTAACTGTTTCTTGCTACAATAAAACGTAAAATAGGCACTGGCCTTATCATCATCATTTAAGCCTACATTTACTATTTCAGCTGAATATTTTCTAAAAATTCTTGCAATAAATGTCTGATGAACTACAATGGCATTAATCTTGTCTATGGGAATGGCAAAATCTACTTTATTGTAAAGACCATATTTTATATAAAGCTTGTTCTTTCCACGTCTTGCCTTAAAATCATACATTTTAAGAAAACTTTTTGCCATAGAATAAAGAGAACCTATAATCAAAATGATTAAAGTAATTGCACCACCTAATGAAGCAATAATTGTTTTTCCATCGTTCATGTCCGAAACAATTCCTGCTATAAAACCGGCTAAAGAACCTAAAAATAAAAGTATTGTTCCAACGCTTAGAGAATAAAAACCATTTATAATAATGTCTTTTGATGTTACTTCAATGTCATATTTCACGTAAGGATTAACTTCTTCCTCTTTTTCAAGAATTGTTCCTGTGTTAATTTCTTCAACACGTCTATTTATATAATTTCGAAGTTCTTCTCCCTGTTGCTTTTTTAGTATAAGCTTAATATCTGTACTATCTGCAGTGGATAAGCTATTAGTATCCAGTTTCAAATTGCAAGTTCCAATAATCATTTCAAAAATATTCTGATTAATATTAACATTAGAAATATTCTTTATTCCAACAGTATTCTTTACACTTCTTAATGTATTTCTCTCAACTGTTATTGTGTCGTTGCCAATTATTATCCAGGTTTTATACCATCTTCTAACCTTAAAGCCTACAATAAGACCTAGTACTGCCAGAATTGTAATCACAACAATAATCACAATCATTGTATATTTAGGATTATCTATCAAAGCTACTACATCATTGCTATCTCCATCAGTATCACTTAATATGTCCGGGATTGACTGAACCCCAACAATAAACAGAAATATTAACAACCCACCCAGCTGTTCAATAACATCGGAGAAATGATTTCTAAATCTTTTTGTTTCCATACTCATTACTCCTGTGTTTCATTCAGCTTTTTCTGTTCTTCTTCATTTCGTTTTTTCTGCTCTTTGGCAATTTGATTCTTCTGTTCTACTGCAATCTGGTTTATTTTCTGTTTTAGGCTTTCAGTTATTTTTTCTGCTTTTTCATTTTCAAGAAATCTTATTTCCACATCACCACCTGCAGTTGTAACCTTAACTCTTGCCACATTGCAAAGCTTGTCGAATGGTCCCTGACTAATCTGCAGTTTATGTAATCTTTCAATTGGGACTATATTTCTTTCCGTAAAAATATATCCCTCAATAATGTCTATTGATTCCTCATCTATCTTATATCTATATCTATGAAATCTAAAAACAGGACTAATGATAGCGTTAAAAACCAATATTATTGCAATTATCAATCCCAAAATAACTAATATTCCAATATTATTTGGAATAACAAACAATAATTCCAGTACAAATATAATAGCAAGTATCGCTATTGTTCCCGTAATTGTCCCAAAGTACATATTCAAAAGTGCGTTTTTTGATAATTTTTCGTACATTTTCTCCCTCTTTCTACTTTTTATAAAATCATAATTAAAGGCTGTCAATATGACAGCCTTTAAACATAAGCTTAACAACTATCAACATTTAAGATAATTATTTAGCTTCAATATATCCCTTTGCAACAAGAAGTTCTGCTGAAAGAACAGCTCCGCCTGCAGCACCTCTTAATGTGTTATGTGATAAACCTACAAACTTGTAGTCATATACTGTATCTTCTCTTAAACGTCCAACTGAAATTCCCATACCTTTTTCAAAGTTAACATCTAACTGAACCTGTGGTCTGTTATCTTCTTCAAGATACTGGATGAACTGCTTTGGAGCACTTGGAAGATCAAGCTTCTGTGGTTCTCCACTAAACTTAGTCATAGCTTCAATAAGCTGTTCCTTAGTTGGTTTCTTAGCAAACTTAACAAATACTGCTGCTGTATGTCCGTCTAATACAGGTACTCGGATACACTGTGTTGTGATAACAGGACTTGTTGCTTTTTTAATAACACCATCTTCAATCTTGCCCCATAATCTAAGTGGTTCCTGTTCTGACTTTTCTTCTTCACCGCCAATGAAAGGAATAATATTTCCTAGCATTTCAGGCCAATCCTTAAATGTCTTTCCTGCACCTGAAATAGCCTGGTATGTTGTTGCTACAACTTCTGTTGGCTCAAATTCTTTCCATGCTGTAAGTACAGGAGCATAACTCTGAATTGAACAGTTAGGTTTAACAGCGACAAAACCTCTCTTTGTACCAAGTCTTTCCTTCTGATACTTAATCACTTCATAATGTTCCGGGTTGATTTCCGGAACAACCATAGGAACATCAGGAGTCCATCTATGTGCGCTATTGTTTGAAACTACAGGTGTTTCTGTCTTAGCATAATCTTCTTCAATCTTCTTAATTTCTTCCTTAGTCATATCAACTGCACTAAATACAAAATCAACTGTTGAAGCAACAGCTTCTACTTCGTTAACATTATGTACAATCATCTTTTTAACTGATTCAGGCATTGGAGCTTCCATTTTCCATCTGTCACCTACAGCATCTTCATAAGTCTTTCCTGCTGAGCGTGGGCTTGCAGCCAAAGTTGTAACTTCAAACCATGGATGGTCTGCTAACAAAGTAATAAATCTCTGTCCAACCATACCTGTTGCACCTAAAATGCCTACTTTAAGTTTTTTGTCTAATTTCATCATCTTTGTGTTCTCCCTTATGCTTTTAATTTTATTTAAATGAATTAGTTTACCATATTAATAGAAATCTGACCAACCATCGTCATTCTTATTAGAATTTCCTGAATTATTCTTCTTTGAAGTTGTTGTTTTTTCTGTTTTAGATGAGTTCTTCTTTGTCGTTTCAGACTCATTACCAAATATATCCACAGCATAATTATCTCCAGGTCCATAACTTCCATATGTATCGTCTGAAGGTTTGCTGTTCTTACTATTGTTATTCTTTGTTGCCTTCTTTGTTGATTTATTTGTTTTCTTACCTGATTTCTTAGTTGTTGCCTTTTCATCAGTCTTTGAACTACTGCTTCCATTCTTGTTGGTAACAACTATGTTTTTACTATTATCTGCAACTGTTCCCTTTTCACCGGCTACTGTTGCTTTCTGAACTGATTCCGTATTAGTTTCTGTTGTAGTCTCTATCACTGTTGTTTCAACCGTGGTTGTGTTATTTTCATCTTTGACAGTCTGTTTTCCTGTTTTATCTTTAATAAAAACCACTGCAATTATTATAACTATAATTCCTACAACAATTCCAAAAATCTTCTTATTCTTCATCTTATGCCTCCCCTAAATATACTTTATTATTATTCACATCATAAGTTATTCCATTAAATGAAACACTTTCTGGCTCTGTATTCTGTTGTTTCTTTTCTCGCTGTTCCTTAAGATAACTATCATATGCCGTTACTGATTTCTTATAAGTGTCTGACATACATTCCTTATAAACCATAGTCATAAATGAACAGAAAAGACTTATAATAATTATTCCAATAATTGATGAACCGGCATCATGTTTCTTAAATAATGGCAAAGAATCCCTGTATTTAAAATTGGATAAAAATATTGCCGGGCTGAAAAACCATACTATAAAGAAAATATATTTCAATACGGTTATTACATAGTCCATTGGTTCAAATTTATAATAACTAAGTTCACCATAAATACCTGTTCCTATATAGAAAATCATAAATGCATAATATAAAATAGCCGGAACCATCTTATATACTGCACCTGACCTGAAACCAAACAGTTTCACGCTTCCACTATCGTAATTGTTGGCTTTGGTATTCTTTCCATCATACCTAGCATATATATCTTTTTCTTTCCTGGGTTTGTATGGTTTATATGCCATCTCTGCTCCTTAAAATTCTGATTAAGTGGAATATTCCGTACATCAGACTTTCATAATTCTACTAAAATCGTTAATTTAAAGCTCCCGGCGTGACTCGAACACGTGACCTGCTCATTACGAGTGAGCTGCTCTACCAACTGAGCTACGGAAGCCTGTTTACATAATTTAACTATTTATTGTAATAAAGTATACAATGACATTATTATAACTATAAGAAGAAAAAAAGTAAAGACAAAAACACCATATTTTGATATAATCTAGTTTATGATTTCAATTAAAATAAACGATATAAATAATTTTATGCAAAACCTTCTTGTAAAGGATACTTTTGATTCTTTTTTAATATGTAGTGGAGAAATAATAACAGGTTCTTCCTTCTCCTTTGACGGCCATATTAATAAAGCTTTTTTTGATAAGGATGAAATTGAAAACTTTACCGAAGATTTTGCCACCTGGAAAAACTTAAGAAATATTTGTTTTGAAATAATTAAAGGAAAAAAAGTTCCTACCCGACTTAAGTTGGTTATGGCTTTTCCTAAAGTTAATTATTCAAAAATCGTAAGGGAACTTGGCTCTTCTATTGCTGAAGAGAATATTAGCGGTCTTTATTTTCATATTATATACGAAAGCAATCAGATACATATTATAACCAGTTCTTCCCTTAATCTTTTTACAATGGATAAATCTCTTGATAATTACTGGGATAAATTAATTTCAAAGTTTCTTGAATCCCATTTTGATACAGAGATTTTATAGAAATTGTTAACTAATTGTAAACTTTTAGCACTCGCCTTGATTGAGTGCTAATTTTCTCTTGACTTTTCTTTTTTACGTGTCTACAATATCCTTTAGAATTGAAAATGAACAATAACAAAGGAGTGATTTTTATGTCAGAGAAAAAGGGTAGTCTTTCAATTAACAGTGAAAATATTTTCCCTATTATTAAGAAATGGTTGTATTCAGACCATGACATTTTTTTCAGAGAATTAGTATCTAATGGTTGTGATGCCATTACAAAATTAAAGAAACTTGAAATGATGGGTGAAGCTGAAATAGGTGATGATGAAGAATTTAAGATTCAGATTCTTGCAAACCCTAAAGAGAAAACTCTTACTTTCATCGATAATGGTCTTGGTATGACTGCTGATGAAGTAGACGAATACATTAACCAGATTGCTTTTTCGGGTGCAGAAGCTTTCCTTGAACAGTATAAGGATAAAACTTCTGAAGACCAGATTATCGGTCATTTCGGTTTAGGTTTTTATTCAGCATTTATGGTTGCTGATAGAGTAACTATTGAAACTTTATCTTATAAGAAAGATGCCAAGGCAGTTCTTTGGGACTGTGAAGATGGTATGGACTTTACAATGTCTGACTCAGACAAGGCTGATCGTGGTACAAAGATTACTTTATATTTAAATGACGACAGCGTTGAATTTGCTAACATTTTCAAAGCTAAAGAGATTCTTGATAAGTACTGCTCTTTTATGCCTGTTGAAATTTTTGTATCTGACCCTTCTGCTGAACCTGAATATCAGACAATTATGGAAGAAGAATTAACAGATAAAGATACTGTTATTGAGCATATTGTTGAGCCAGCTAAAACTGAAGAAAAAGAAAAGGAAGACGGAACTAAGGAAACTGTTGAAGTTGAACCAGAAAAGAAAAAAGTAAAAATTTTAAAAAGACCTGTAAGTATCAGTGATACTACTCCTCTTTGGACTAAACATCCTAATGAATGTACTGAAGAAGAATACAGAGAATTCTATCACAAAGTATTCTTAGATTACAAAGAGCCTTTATTCTGGATTCATTTAAATATGGATTATCCATTTAACTTAAAGGGTATTTTGTACTTCCCTAAGATTAATACAGAATATGAATCAATTGAAGGCACAATTAAGCTTTATAACAATCAGGTATTTATTGCTGATAATATTAAGGAAGTTATCCCTGAATTCTTAATGCTTTTAAAGGGTGTTATTGATTGTCCTGATTTACCACTTAATGTTTCACGTTCTGCTCTCCAGAATGACGGTTTTGTCAAAAAGATTTCTGATTACATTACTAAGAAAGTTGCTGACAAACTTTCCGGCATGTGTAAAACAGATAAAGAAGAATACGAAAAATACTGGGATGATATTAGCCCGTTCATTAAATTCGGTTGTTTAAAAGACACTAAGTTCTGCGAAAAGATGTCTGATTATGTTTTATTCAAGAATCTTGATGACAAATATCTTACATTTAAGGAATGTCTTGAAGAAAATAAAGATAAACATGAAAATACTATTTTCTACACAAACGATCCTGTTCAGCAGAGCCAGTATGTAAATATGTTTAAGGCTGAAGGAATTGATGCTGTTGTATTAAAAGATGCAATAGACCAGCCTTTCATTTCACAGCTTGAGCAGAAAAATGAAAATGTTAAGTTTGTAAGAATTGATGCTGACTTAAATGATTCATTTACTGAAGAAATAAGTGAAGATGAGCTTAAAGATGCTACTGAAAAATTAACAGAAACATTTAAGAAAGCTTTAAATCGTGATAAGTTAGATGTTAAAGTTCAGAAAATTAAAGACGAAAAAGTTTCTTCAATGATTACTGTTTCAGAAGAAAGCCGTCGTATGCAGGATATGATGAAGATGTATGGTATGTCCGGTATGGACCCTGCAATGTTTGGTGGTTCAGGTGAGACATTAGTATTAAATGCCAACAATGCTCTTGTTAAATACATTTTAGCTAATCCTGAAGGAGAAAACACTGATATTATGTGTAAGCAGTTATATGACCTTGCAGTAATTAGTCATACTCCGCTTAATCCTGAATCAATGACAGCATTCATTGAAAGAAGTAATAAGATACTTGAAATCTTGTCAGAAAAATAGGGAAGATGGTTTAAAGTCCGGTTATAACTGATAGTTTGTAGTCTGGTTATAATTAATGGTTTAAGCCACTGCAAATTATAAAATAAGAATGTAGGAATTATGGCATATAACAATGTCGGAAACCTACATTCTTATTTTTTATTTTATTACATGTTGGTACACTTTTCCACGGAGGTGTCCACTCCCAACTCTCCAATATATTGGACGATTTACAGTACAAGAGAACATTTTTATTCCACTTTACTTCAACTCATATTTTTCAAATATTTCATATACTGCCAGGTTATACTTGTATAGGTTCTGGGCTTTTCTAATTAGTTTCGCACACTTATGCGAATCATCAAAGTTAAGTGACATATATGTCCACATTTCTTTCATTTTAAACAACAAATGCTTGTCTGCTTTCATTATTTTTTCAAAATCATTATATAGTCTGTCATGATATGCCTCTAGCATTTTTTTAGTCAACTTTTTTCCACCTTTGATTTCATTAACAAGGTTTGGGTTTCCAATAAGTCCTCTGCCTATCATGATGCTTCCAATTTTCATTTCTGAATCATTATTTATTTTCTCAATAATTCTGTGATAATTCTCCACTGTGTTTATATCTCCGTTATAACAAACTGGATTCTTACTGTTTTCCAAAGCATACTTAAATGCTTCCATATTTGGAGTTCCCTTGTATAGTTGCTCTCTTGTTCTTGGATGTACTATCAACTGGCTAATTGGATATCTATTGTAAACTTCAAGTATATTTTCAAACTCATCCGGCTCATACATTCCTATTCTTGTTTTTACAGATATTGATAAATTATGACCTTCACTGTTCTTCTTCTCTAACCAGTTGAATGTTTCATCAAAAAATCTGTCCATTGCTTCCGTATCTTTTAGGAAACCTGCCCCTTTGTTTTTAGACACAACAGTGCCTGAAGGGCAGCCTGCATTCAAATTAATTTCTTTATCATAGCCCAATTCAATTAACTGATTTGCTGCCTTTATAAAGTAATCTGCCCGATTTGCCAGAATTTGTGGCACCAAATTAATCCCTTTATTATTATTTTCCGGCAAAAGATCTCTTATTTCTTTTCCTTTTAATCTATCGTTAATCGATGGGGATATGAAAGGTGCATAGTACTTATCCACGTCATCAAACAAATCATTATATGCGTTTCTATATGTAAATCCTGTTACACCTTCAAGTGGTGCAAAATAAAATTCCATGTCATTCTCCTTACTTATCTATTAATCCTTGCACAGTATATCAAAAGTATGTTTCAAAAACCAGTAGGATGTGGTATAATTTTATAGGTTTTATGCGAATTTATTTATATTTATGCACAAAACCGCTTTAACAAAAATAATTAAAAGCGAGGTTATACATATGAAATTATGGGGCGGTCGATTTACTAAGGAAGAAAATCAGTTAGTTCACAACTTTAACGAATCCCTTTCTTTTGACCAGAAATTTTATAAGCAGGATATTCAGGGAAGTTTAGCACATGTTAAAATGCTTGGCAAACAGGGAATTATTACTACTGATGAAATGAATGATATTATTAAAGGGCTTGAAAGCATTAGAGTTGATCTTGACAACGGAACTCTTCAGTTTGATAACAGTGAGGATATTCACAGTTTTGTAGAAGCACATCTTATTGAAAGAATTGGCGATGCCGGCAAGAAACTTCACACAGGACGTAGCCGTAATGATCAGGTTGCTCTTGACATGAAACTTTACACAAGACATGAAGTTGAAGAAATTAATGATTTGTTAAAAACACTTCTTAATTCTTTATTGAAGGTTATGGAGGAAAACACAGAAACTTTTATGCCCGGCTTTACTCATTTACAGAAAGCACAGCCTATTACTTTGGCTCATCACTTTGGTGCTTATTTCGAAATGTTCAAGCGTGACCGTAGCAGATTAGATGATATACATAAGAGAATGAATCTTTGTCCGTTAGGTTCAGGTGCTTTAGCAGGAACCACTTATCCTTTAGACAGAGAATATACTGCAAATCTTCTTGGTTTTGATGGTCCAACTCTTAACAGTATGGATTCTGTATCAGATAGAGATTATTTAATTGAATTTTTAAGTGCTCTTTCCACTATTATGATGCACTTAAGCAGATTCTGTGAAGAAATTTGTATTTGGAATTCTAACGAATACCGTTTTGTTAATATTGATGATTCATACAGCACAGGTTCAAGCATTATGCCTCAGAAGAAAAATCCTGATATTGCAGAGTTAATCAGAGGAAAAACAGGACGTGTTTACGGTGCTCTTGCTTCTATCCTTACAACAATGAAAGGTATTCCTCTTGCTTATAACAAAGATATGCAGGAAGACAAAGAGTTATCTTTTGATGCAATTGATACAGTTAAAGGATGCATCGTTTTATTTACAGGTATGATTGATACAATGACATTTAACAAAGATATTATGGAAGCAAGTACGAAGAACGGCTTTACTAATGCTACTGATGCTGCTGATTACCTTGTAAACCACGGAGTACCATTTAGAGATGCTCACGGAATCGTTGGTCAGTTAGTTCTTTTCTGTGAAGAAAAAGGAATCGCCCTTGATGATATGACTTTAGATGAATATAAAGCTATCAGTCCTGTGTTTGAAGATGACATTTATGATGCTATAAGCTTAGAAACATGCGTTGATAAGCGTACAACAATTGGTGCTCCGGGACCTGATGCTATGAAGAAAGTTATTGAAATCTATAAAGAATATTTATCAAAATAAAATTGATTTTTCTAATACGTTTGTAAAATAATAATATTAGAAAATTTTCTAATATTTTAACAAAATAGTTTTCAGATTTTTTGTTAATATTTTTAATAAAAAACCTCACTAAGAATCATAATTAAATCTTAGTGAGGTTTTATTAAATTTCCAAAATTTCTATGGATTACAGATCTTGCAAGGATCATATCCCTGATTTATTAAATCCTGCCTTGTTCCTTTGTATACACTTTTATTAGAATTGCTCATCTGTTTTACACTTCT
>ENA-ORTN01001478-ORTN01001478.1-human-gut-metagenome-genome-assembly--contig:-NODE-1478-length-22936-cov-11.769153_pt1 | contig 22936 bp, 18 predicted proteins | sample MGYA00242070_ERZ509189 | MGnify/ENA primary metagenome ERZ509189 (study PRJEB26280, sample SAMEA2338821) | human gut metagenome | biome: human gut; feature: human-associated habitat; material: faeces...
CAGCCCAATGAACCAGACAGTTATATGCAAACCGTCAAATACCCTACCAGCCGGCCTATAACATCAGGTCGACTGGGGTTTCCCACACAAACTCCGCAATACAAACGAAATTTCTACTCCCCCAAACGCTGCCGCACAAAGGCGTCCAGCGCGGCCGCATCGATGCCCTCATACGAGTCGATGGAGGCAAACTGGCCAAGGCCGGAAGTGTCGGTGCGAATCCAGCCAGTCTGCGCAATCAGTGTGGCCCCCGAGGCGGCGCCGGAGCGCAGACCGGATGAGGAATCTTCCATTACCACGCACTTGACCATGTCTTCAGGCGCGATGCCGAGTCTCTCAGCCGCGGCCAGATATGGGGCAGGGCTCGGCTTGTGCTCGTACGGATCATCGCCGCAGACGTAGCCGGCAAGCAATCCATCAGCCTGCTTCATGATGTTCTCGGCCATGCGGCGAGGCGAAGTAGTGACCAGCATGGATGGGATGTCGGCTTCCTTGAGCGAATGCAGCACGTCTTGCACACCAGGAATCCACGGCAGACGTTCGACCTCCGCCTTGAACACATAATCCTTGAGCTGCTTGTCGATTTCGGGAACGCTCAATGTGCAGCCATGCGCAATCATGACCTCTGCCACGTGTGGTACCGGAGTGCCGGAGCACTCCCAACCGAGGTCCTCGTTCCACTCGCCGCCATTGTTGTGCGCGATCTCAATCTCACCGTCATGCCAGAGCGGCTCAGAATCGATGAGAGTACCGTCCAAATCCCAGAACACGGCTTTGAGCAGCATAGTTACCTCCGTCCACATGCCCGCACGCCAATTGGCGCCTTTACTCTTGCTGCATTCCATTGCACCAATCGGATGCGACAACCATAGCGCGTCAGCACACCGCCCCTGCGCCTCAGCGCATGGTCAGCCCACCATCGACGTGCAGACATTGTCCGGTAATGAAGCCGGCCATGTCGGACGCCAACAACGCGACCCCTCCGGCGATGTCATCGGGACGGGCAAGGCGGCCAAGAGGCGTCATGGCAATGATTCGTTCACGAACATCCTCGGTGGTGGCTGCGCTGGATGCGGTTCCGGCCGTCAAACCTGCGGCAATGGCATTAACGGTAATGCCGAAGCCGCCCAGCTCCTGGGCCAGAGAGCGGGTCATGCCGACCAAGCCGCCTTTGGCAGTGATATACGAATGGTAGGGCACGATGGGCGAATCGACCAGATTGCTGGAGATGTTGATGATACGCCCGGAGGTCTGGGCTCGCATCAGCGGCACCACATGTGAGCACATCAGATATGCACCATGCAGGCATCCCTCGATCTGTGCGCTAAACTCATCCCAATCGCCTCCAGCAAAAGTGGAACGGCGACGCGGGTCAAAGGAGAAGCGTCCGAAAGCATTATTCACTAAGATGTCCACGCCGCCGAATGAGTCGACAGCGGTACCCACTAGCTTGGAAGATTGCGATTCATCGCAAACATCCGCCTGTACAGCTATAGCCAAGCCTCCCAGCGAGTGGATGTCTTCAACGGTGCGCTGCGCGCTGGCGGCGTCATGTACGTAATTGATGACGACAGCGGCTCCGTGCGATGCCAGGCATTTCGCCACAGCCGCTCCTATGCCCTTGCCGGAACCGGTGATGATCGCTGTTCTGCCATCCAGATTCACCATTGGACGCCGTGCCATATCGCTTTGCTCTGTCATTACCCTTGCCTTTCGCCCTGCTACCAGCCTCTGCTGCCCGCAACAGCACAGGCCTATTCCATATCCATATCGAACGAATCGCTGTACGCGTCGCTGCCGCGTTCGACATCCACCGCGCGCAACAGATCGATGAGGTTGAAGCCCCCATCATGATGCCAGCCGGATTTCGCCCGATCCATCTCACCGAGCGGACAGATGCGATTCACACCGACCTCGGCCAATGTATCTGCAAGACCAAACAGTCTGGTTGAATCCACAGCGACACCGCAGCTCTGCAGCCAGCCACGGCAGGAAGTCAGTCTTCTGGCAGCGTCCAACAAATCTGGCACCGCCACCACGTTGACGGTGCGGTTCAACGGCGACATCAGCGAAGCAACATCCTCGTCGGCACCGCTACCGTCAAGTTCTCGATACAGCACCGACCATGCCGTGCTATGGCCACTGGCGAACACCGCGGCCTTCCCGCCCATCAAGGCTCTCATCTCAGCGTCGGTGCGCGCCCGCTGAATGGCCACGTTCTCGGCGTCACTCAATACGGAGCGCGGATATTTGCGCTGCTGATTCTCAAGCTCGCCACCGAGCAGCTGAGCCACTTCACGAGGGGTGAGGGCTCCATCAGTCTCCACGAACACGGTCTGCGGAGCCAGGCAGCTTTGCTGGTCATATGTGGCGATGTCAACAGCCACACGATGCACGGTATCGGCATAGGTATCAGGACGCAAAGCCTCTCGGCCAATGAACGCCAACCCGACTTTTGCTCCGTAACCTAGACAGGGCTTGGACCCGGCGACTTTGCCCGCAATCAATTTGGTAGTCTGCGAAGAACCGTAAATAATCACGGCATCGGCCGCATCGATGGCTGAATCCTCGAGCTGCTGCGAGCCGCCCTTCCATGGAACCACCGCAATGGCATCAGCGAGGTCGGAATTGACCATCGCAATGCTGCGAGCAAAGAACGCAGGCATCACCGGCTCGGAAAATGAAGATTTGCCAAGAATCGCGCCTTTGACCAGCAGGGTCATCGCCATGCTCCACACGGGAATCCCCGGCACATTGCTGGAGAACACCTGATAGGTGAGCGCTGGGCCCACATATTTAGAGTATCCCCCCGCCTTGTTCGGCCGGAATTCGTCGAGCATAGACGGCTGACCGATTTCGGAGTCAAGGAACCGGAGCAGTTCACGACGCCTGAACTGGCGCATATACCGTTTGAGCTCAATCCGCACCATGTCAGGCTCATATCCGGTGATTGCGGGAATCAGCAGTTCAGCCTGACGCCGCAGCTCAAAATCCGGATCGGCCCATAGTTGGGCCGCGTCGGCCACGATGTCGAGAATATCGTTGACACTCATCGCGGCAAGCGTGCGGTTGCGAACATCGACAAGCTGCTTGGCAAGGGAAGTCACCTTTGAGCCATCCAGTCGCGGATAGCGCAAACGCTTCACCCCATCCGATGTGGCGACCTCATAGATTTCGTAATCCGAAACATCCACTCCCGAGGGCAGGTGGAAGACATCAATGGCCTGACTCACGGATTCATCAACGGTTGGCACTGATGACCTCGTCTACCGCGATTGAGCACCCACGAGCCTCGGCTCCCTTCGCCCTGCCCTGCAGCAGGAATCCGTCCGGGGTCCGATGGCCGAGGTCCTCGGTCAGAATACCGATGCATGAATTCCAATTGGCAAGGTCGTAATGGGCTATCACACCGGTCTCACCATCCTTGACGGGAGTCAGCGTTTCCGGATCGAGGAAGACCGTGCGCACCCAGGCGGGGTTCGCCTTGAGATAGTTGCTGGTGCCATCCGTATACCACGACAGAATATTTTGGTCATAGATCTGCGAGCTCAACTCGGTCATGCCATACATGTTGACGCAGTGGTGGCGCGGCACCCCCAGTGTCTGTTCCAGCTCATCAAGCATCTGGTCTTCGGTGATGTCGCGCTTAGTGCTCTTGAAGCCGCCAGTGTCGAACAACCGGCTATCGGGGGCCAGCGCGAACGTCAGATCATGCTCATGCAGGTAATCGAACAGATACAGATAGGACGACGAGACACCCATCAGCATCACCGGTTCACCGTCAGACACCGCACGGTTAAGGAAGGCGATGATTTCATCGAACTTGAGTCCATGCTCGTCGAAGAACACACCGCTGCCTTCGCTGCCGCAGCACTCCACGGCCTTGGTAAGGTAGCGCGACAGGGAGGAGTTCTGGTTCATGTCCCATGCCGGCGAAATCACGGCGATGCGGATACGCTCTCGATCCGGCATGATGAAATGACGGAACGGCACAATCATTGATTCATCCCACACCTCAAGATCGGGATGGAAGTTGCGCCCACGCATCTTGCCGCCATGCGTGGTTCCGCTCGTCATGAATACGGCTTCGCACTGCTCGGTCGGTATGGTCGAAAGGTCAAGGTGCTTGAACCCGTCCACCGGCATCGGCGGAATCTCCCGCCAATCCTTGAGCGTTGCGGGGGTGACGCGTTTAGCCGCGCAGTAACGACGGTACGGCAGATCATACGTGTACTGATAGATGAACACGTCGCGCGCCAACGCACCAAACGCCTCTTCCGGGGCCTGCTCACAGCCATAGGTATGGATAAAATCCAGAATCCCGCGCTTGATACGACGCGCGTCATCCATCACATCAGTCATTGCATCGCTCCTGTCAATATCCAATATCAACCAGCATTATCGTTCATCGTACGCCGCAGCGCCAGTCCCATCCGCCGGATCGGCTGCTGGAACATCCACGGACGCCGGCGCACGATGCTTCGCCACCAAATCCGGAAGAGCGACGAAAAGCGCATTGAGAATGATGGCGCTGAATACACCGACCATGATGTTGTTGCCAAAGAACACGCTTGCGCCGCCGGTCAGGCCGGAGAGCGCCTTGGGCAGGGCGATGCCGAGCAACAGAGACATGCCGATGACCGTTTGACGGCGCTCGTCATCAGCGACCTTGCGCAGGGCGCGCAGGCCGGTCACGATTAGGCTGGCCGCAGCCGGCAGGAAAATGCCTCCGACGACTGCCGAGGGAATGACGGACAGCAACGCGCCCGCCTTTGGCACGAAGCCCAGAATCAGCAACAGCACAGCGGCGATGATCACAGGCGTGCGCGTGCGCAACTTGCCTTCGCCGGTCAGGTTGAGCAGGCCGACATTTTGCGGGTAGGCGGTGGTGGTGAATCCACCAATCAGCGAGGAAATGGCTGAACCGGCCGCCTCGCCGGCAAGACCGTAGCGCACCTGCTTGCGTTCGAGGGATGTGCCCTGAATCTCAGAAGCCGCCTGATAGACGCCGAGAGCTTCCATGACGGCAACCATGTAGGCAATGAAGAACGGGATGAAGATCTTCCAGTCAAATGTGAACGGACCGTAGGGCAGGAAGGTCGGCAGGCCCAACCATCCCTTGGATGCCACAGGAGAGAAGTCCACCATGCCAAACGCTGCGGCGACCACGGTGCCGACGACGAGCGCGATGAGGAATGAGAACGACTTGAGCAGGCCCTTGCCGAGCAACGACAGGACAAGCACAATCGTCGTGGTCAGAATCGACACGGTCAGGATGTGCGGATCGGCGAACGTCTTGTCGCCGGGAGCCCCGCCTAGAAACTCGCTCAGCGTGAATCCAGACAGCGAGACACCGACCATAAAGATGACCACGCCCGAAATCATCGGAGAGAACAGGAACCGCATCCGCTCTATCACACCGGTCAGGCACAGCAACAGGAACACAAGCGAAGCGATGAGAATGGACGAACTCGCCGCCCCCAGCATGCCGGCCGTACCTGCCGCGATCATCAACGCGTCAAACGCGGCTGACGGCCCCTGCACCACCGGCAGGCGAACCAGCCGAGTGGCCTGAACCAAAGTAACCAGACCAGAGACGATGAAGATGGCGTTAATCATGTTCGACGACAGGGCAATAGGTAAGCCGATTGCTCCGGCCACAAACACCGGATCAAGCCAGACGTTGGAAACAAGCACATGCTGGAAACCCAGCAGTACGTTCTGGGCGGTCAGCTCCTTGCGTATTGACATACGCTTCCTCTCTCTCAACGCGCATATGGGATGCCGAGCCGAACAGAGGAGTTCAACCGTCGCATTCCCTACGCGAGTGTTAGCTCACAGGTTCGAAGGGTTCGGCACATACCGTCTCAGCCTAAAGCACCCCTTACGAATCGGTTTTCGCACGTCACCGTAACAAACCTTGACATCTCCGTCAAGAAGATTCGTGCTTTTCGGCAGCTGCCCGATGTGAGATAACAAACAGTTTTACGAATGGAGAAGGAATCGAAGCAATGCGGCCAGACTCACCAACCCCACAGGACCATGGACTTGGAGTCGGCGGGAGTGTAGTTGGAGTCGCCGGTGGCGCCGGCAGCGATATCGGCGGCAGTATCGCGGCCGGGCAGTTCGCGGGTTTCGCGGCGGATGGCGTTGCGCCAGAGGCGGGCGCGGTTGGAGCGTTGTATCTCCACGATATTGCCGTCACGGCCTGCGGCGAAAACGCTCTCCTGGTCGCCGGTTTGCATGCGTTTGACTTCGCGGCGCAGTTGGCGATTCTCTTCTTCGAGGACCAAAATGCGCGCGATACCGGAAAGGTTGATGCCCTCATCCTGGCTCAGGCGCTGAGCTCGGGTCAGGCGGGCAATGTCGCGCAGGCAGTAGCGGCGTGCGCCGCCATCGGTGCGCTGCGGACGAACCAAACCGAGGCGGTCGTACTGACGGAGAGTCTGGGGGTGAATGTTGGCCAACTCGGCGGTCTGGCCGACGGTGAAGATGGGCAGTTCGATGTCGAAGCCGACGTCATCGGCTCCGTCGAGATCGGCCCTGCCCATCACGAGCGCGGTTGCGCACATCGCGTATAACTGCTTCATCTGGTTGGCTAACCGCGCCATTGTTCACCTCCTGATTACAGGCTGAGATAGTCGCCGGCTTTTTCGTCGAATTCTTTGGCGGCGTGCTTGACGGCCAGACCCGGCTTGGCGGGGACCATGATCTGCACACGGCCGATCAGATCGCCCGGCTGGTTGCTGCGCTGGACGCCAAGTCCCGTGAGCTTGACTTCCGCGCCGGAGCTGGAGCCTGCCGGCACCTTGAAGGTAACGGGATTGCCGTCGATATCCTTGGCCTCGACCTTGCCACCGGCCACGGCCTGGCCCACGGTGACGGGCAGGTCCATGACGATATCATGGCCGCGCATCGAGAATGTGGCATCGGGCTTGACGGTGACGTGCAGGTACAGGTCACCGGCCTTGCCGCCGTTGATGCCTAGCTTGCCCTTGCCGGCCAGCTTGATTTTCTGTCCGTCCTTGACGCCCGCAGGCACGTGGGCCTTGAACTTCTTGCCGTCCACGGACAGGGACACGGTAGCGCCCTTGACCGCCTGACGCAGGGTCAGGCTGATCTTGGAGTTGCGGTCCTCGCCGTTTTCGGGGCGCGGGGCCTCCTCATAGCCATAGCCGCCGGCATTGCCGTACGGCGATTGGCCGTAGCCGCCATACGGCTGGCCGCCCTGACCTGCAGCACCGCCGAACATCGAGAAGATGTCGTTGATGTTGTTGGGGCCGCCGCCCGAAGTGGAGAAGCGGATGCGCGAGCCATTGCCGCCGGCACCCTGGCCGAACATGGAACCAAAGATGTCGGAGAAACCGGAAGCATCGAAGCCGCCGGAACCGCCGGCGAAGCGGGCACCGCCCATGCCGAACTGACGAATCGCGTCGTACTTCTGGCGATCTTCCTTCTTGCTCAGCACGTCATAGGCTTCGGAGATGTCCTTGAACTTCTCCTCGGCTTCCTTGGTCTTGTTGACGTCAGGATGGTATTTGCGGGCGAGCTTGCGGTACGCCTTCTTGATGTCATCGTCCGAAGCGTCCTTGGAGACACCAAGGACTTTGTAGAAGTCTTTGCTGAGCCATTCGTTTTCAGCCATTCATGTCTCCTTTCTAGAAAAGTCTTTATGTAATTGCACCTCCCTCTGATGAGGGAGGTGGCATCGCGCAGCGATGACGGAGGGAAAGATAGCGGGGACTATGGGCATCAAGAATGTGGCCCTCTGTCTTCCGCGGCCTGCGGCCGGCTTCTCTCCCTCAGTCAGCTTCGCTGACAGCTCCCTCATCAGAGGGAGCTAAGGCACTGTCAACTCATTGCAGCGAGCTGGATGTCAGTTTTGCGGGGAGGCTACTACTACTCGGGCGGCGCGGATTACGCGATCGCCGATGCGGTAGCCGGCCTCGACCACGGTGTCAACCGTTTCCTTTTCGGCATCCGCGTCCGGCTTGTGCAGGATCGCGTCATGCTTGGTGGGGTCGAAGTCCTCGCCCTTTTCGCCGAACTTCTCGACACCGAACTTCTCGAAGGCCTTGTCAATCTTGGTGGCGACGGCCTTGAACGAGTCGTCCATCTCGCTGTGTTCGCGAATGCGGTCGATATCGTCGAGGGCGGGCAGCAGCGCGGTCAGCACGTCGATGATGCCGTGCTGGCGGAAGCGCTCCTGCTCCTTCTGCGTGCGATTGCGGTAGTTGATGAACTCCGCACGTTCGCGTTGCAGGGCTTCGAGGTAGTCTGCGGCTTCCTTCTTGGCCTTGCCGAGCGGGGTGAGGGTGTCTGCGGAATCGGACTGGCCTTCGCCAGTCTTCTCTCCCTCAGCTGCGGCAGGAGCCGCGTCGGCTCCTTCATTGGAAGGAGCCTGGGCAGCCGAATCCTGCGCAGAGCCGGACTCGGCGGAGGCGTCAGCCCCTGAAGAGGCCTGAGCGGCAGCCTCAGCATCTGAGGGATCCGGCAGGTCGTTCAGGTAGTCGTCCTTGTTGAACTCGGACATCACTTGTTGTCCTTGTCGTCATCGTCGTCCACGACCTCGGCCTCGACGGTGTCGTCGTCGGAACCGGAGGCGGAGCCAGCGGAAGCGCCGGCACCGTCAGCACCAGCGGCAGCACCCTCGGCACCCTGCTGGGCGTAGAGGACCTGGCCGATCTTCTGGGCGGCGGTCATCAGCTCGGTCTGAGCGGTCTTGACCTTCTCGGTGTCGTCACCCTTCAGGGCTTCCTTCAGAGCGTTGACCTTGTCGGTGACTTCCTTGACGATGTCGTCGGAGAGCTTGTCCTTGTTGTCGTTGACGAGCTTCTCGGTGGAGTAGGCGAAGGCCTCGGCCTGGTTGCGGGTCTCGGCGTCTTCCTTGCGCTTCTTGTCCTCAGCCTCATGAGCCTCGGCTTCCTTGACCATGCGGTCGATCTCGTCCTTCGGCAGGCCGGAACCACCGGTGATGGTCATGGACTGCTCCTTGCCGGTGCCCTTGTCCTTAGCGGACACGTGCACGATGCCGTTGGCGTCGATGTCGAAGGTGACCTCGATCTGCGGGACGCCACGCGGAGCCGGAGCGATGCCGGTCAGCTCGAAGGTGCCCAGCGGCTTGTTGTCGCGAGCGAACTCGCGCTCACCCTGGTAGACCTGAATCAGCACGGACGGCTGGTTGTCTTCAGCGGTGGAGAAGACCTCGGAGCGCTTGGTCGGGATGGCGGTGTTGCGATCGATGAGCTTGGTCATGATGCCACCCTTGGTCTCGATACCGAGGGACAGCGGGGTCACGTCGATAAGCAGGACGTCCTTACGGTCGCCCTTGATGACGCCGGACTGCACGGCGGCACCGACAGCCACAACCTCATCCGGGTTCACGGACTGGTTCGCTTCCTTACCACCGGTGAGCTCCTTGACGAGTTCCTTGACGGCGGGCATACGAGTGGAACCACCGACGAGCACCACGTGGTCGATGTCGCTCACGGAGATGCCGGCGTCGTGCAGCACGTTGTTGAACGGCGTACGGCAGCGACCCAGCAGGTCGGAGGTCATTTCCTCGAAGTGCGCACGGGTCAGAGTCTCATCCAGGTGCACCGGGGTGCCGTCAGGGGTCATGGCCAGGTACTGCATGGAGATGCTGGTGGAGGTGGAGGAGGAGAGCTCCTTCTTCGCCTGCTCAGCGGCTTCCTTCAGACGCTGCAGCGCGATCTTGTCCTTGGACAGGTCGACGCCGTACTTGTTCTTGACTTCGGAAACCAGCCAATCGATGATCTTCTGATCCCAGTCGTCACCACCGAGGTGGTTGTCGCCGTTGGTGGCCTGAACCTGAATGGTGGAGAAGCCGTCGTCATCCTTGCCAATCTCCAGCAGGGAGACATCGAAGGTGCCGCCGCCGAGGTCGAAGACCAGGATGCGCTCGTCTTCCTTGCCCTTCTCAAGGCCGTAGGCCAGAGCGGCTGCGGTCGGCTCGTTGATGATACGCAGGACGTTCAGGCCGGCGATCTTGCCGGCGTCCTTGGTGGCCTGACGCTGGGCATCGTTGAAGTATGCCGGGCAGGTGATGACGGCGTCGGTGACGGGCTCGCCGAGGTAGGCCTCAGCATCCCTCTTCAGCTTCATCAGGATCTGTGCGGAAATCTCCTGCGGGGTCCACTTCTTGCCGTCGATGTCGACGGTCCAGTCGGAGCCCATGTGGCGCTTGACGGAAGAAATAGTGCGGTCAACGTTGGTCACGGCCTGACGCTTGGCCACTTCGCCGACGAGGATCTCGCCGGACTTGGAGAAGGCCACCACAGACGGCGTGGTGCGCGCGCCTTCAGCGTTGACGATAACGGTGGGCTCGCCACCTTCAAGAGTTGCGATGCAGGAATTCGTGGTTCCCAGATCGATACCAACTGCACGTGCCATAATGTGTGCTCCTTAATTACTCGTTTGTTCTTACGTTCTTTGCCCAAGTTCCGATTGGTCGTCTCTTGGACCTTCCAAACTTGAGCCTACATCACTCAACTTCCATTTGGCAAGTTCTATTCCCAATTTCAACACAAAAAGTTGAGTATGTTTGGCTCAAGTTTTTTGTGGGAGTGACTGACGGCGATGACGGAGTGGTGCGTTTGGAGCCAAAATCCACTTATACAGAAAACTGCAAGGGGTGACTGGGGCGCGCCATCAGCCTTGCCATCAGACTTGCCAGCGGCGGCGCGCGATTGCGGCGCATGGGGTGTGTCGGCGACGTTATTGTCGCTGGGGGCATCGATGCGCTGAATAACTCAGACACAGTGTTTGTCGCCGATTTTCTGCGGGAATTGTTTGGCAATATCGCCAGGTATGCCGATTCGACGCAGCGTTACGTGGTGCTGGTTTCCGCCGCTCAGGACCGCGTCACCATTGATGTGACGGACCGTCCGCGTCAAGGTGACGCGACGTTTGAGGGGGCGGCATTCCGGGCTTGCGTACTATCGGGAGCGTGTGCTGCATGCGCACGGGGATTGGGATGTGCGGGAGAAACGCGGGCAGTGGGTACCGCATGCTTCAGTGCCGGTCGATAATGCTGGCTAATCGACAACGCCGGCTCATCAATAACGCCGGCTAATTGATACCGCCAATCACTCGATAACGCCAGCCAGTCAATAACGCCGGTCCCCGGCCGCGCCGGCGTGGGTCGCGAGCGAGGCCGCCATCGCGACCGCGCAGACCGCGGCGGCCACCGCGACGCCCTTGTGCTGTTTCACCTTGTGCATGAAAAGTTCCTTTCCACTGACCGCACGATGAGTGCAATCGCGAAGGCCATCCCACGCACTGCACCCGGTATGCCACGCTCTTCGGCAACCATGCCGAACTTATCGCCGCATACCGGGGCGCACCCGGATGTTGCAGAAAACTGCAACCGGGCTCAGCTGCGCAGCAAAATTTCTTCGAGCGCGCCGGCCACCGCATCGGGCATGTCGGTGATCCAGAAATCGTTGGCGTAGCGCGGACCACGGTTCATGGTGCGCAGGGCGCCGATCGCGCCGATGCCGAGCTTGTGGACCGCCTGCAGCGCGAGCTCCTTGGTGCGGTAGAGCATCTGGGCGTGCAGCAGTAGGTCCATCGCGTCCGATTCGACCGGATTGTCGGCGATGCGCAGACCGCCGGGAATCTCGATGCGCAGACTGGCAGCCGAGCTGATGCCGGTGACGGACACGGTCAGGCTCATGGTCGCCTCGTCGTACGCCACCGTCGCCTCGACCGGAGCCTCGCCGGACCATGCACGCACGCCGCTGGCCGCGTCAACCGGCGCGACGCCGCGGAACACGACCGTCCAGTCGCGCAACTCGGGTACGGCGGACGTATCGCCGGTAACCGGCGCGACGGTGAAGGCGCTGGGCGACGCATCGGCCCCGCCCCACGTGAACGCTATCGCGGTGTCGGCGCTGGGGGCGCCCCACGTGCCGCGATCCTCGCGCATGACGAACGAGCCGTCGGCACCAGGGAACACCAGCACGCGCAGGGCCTGCGGGTTGGCGATAGAGTTGATCGCTTCGCCGGATTCCGCGACGTCCTGCAACGGCACGATCGCGCCGGCCTTGGCGAACACCGGCGTGCGGTCGAGCGAGCGCCAGACCTCCAGTCGGCGGCCAGCGGCGTCGGATGAGACGTATCGGCGGCCGTCGAAGAAGTCGAACCACTCCCCCTGCGGCAGCCAGGCGTCGGCGCGGCCGCGGCAGGCGGCGGCATCGTCCGGGGAGACGATCGGCGCGACCACGAGCTCGGTGCCGAAGCGGAACTCATCCGGCACCTCGTAGGCGTCCGGCGTATCCGGGTTCTGCCAGTACATCGGCTCGACCAGCGGACGGCCGGCTTCGGCGGCACGGTAGTTCATGGTGTACAAGTACGGCATCATCGCGTGGCGCAGACGCAGCGCGTCCACCATCGCGGCGCTCACGTCACGGTTGAAGTTCCACGGCTCCTTGCCGGAGAACGGCGAGTTGGACGAATGCAGTCGGTTGATCGGGCTGAACGCGCCGAGCTGGTACCAGCGGGCCTCCAGCTCTTCGTTGCGGTAGCCGAACATGTGGCCGCCGATGTCGTGGCTCCACCAGCCATACCCGATGTTGGAAGCGGTGGCGGTGAACTGCGGCTGGAAGGCGAGCGATTCCCAGGTCACGATCGTGTCTCCGGAGAAGCCGACCGGGTAGCGGTGGGAGCCGGGGCCGGCGTACCGGGAGAAGGTGAGCGGCCAGTTGCCGCCGCGCCCTGAGTCGAGGTAGTGCATGTGGTTGAGCATCCACAGCGGGTCGAGACCTTTCTGGCGGGTCACGCCGCCCTGCTGCCAGTCCAGCCACCAGAAGTCGACACCTTCGGCCTCCATGCGGTGGTGCATGTCGAAATAGGCGTCCACGAAGTCCGGGTTGGTGAGGTCGAATTCCACGTTCTCCTCGGTGGCCGGGTCGATGCCGACGCGCTTGGCGACTTCGGGGTAGGCGTCCTCGAACGCGCGCACGCCGTCGCGCGGGTGGACGTTCAGTGTGGTGCGCAGGCCGCGCCGGTGCAGGTCGGCGAGGAAGGCCGGCGGGTCGGGGAACAGTTCGCGATTCCACGAGTAGCCGGTCCAGCCGGAACCGTACTTCGGGTCCACGTCGTCCACGCGATGCCAGTCCATGTCGATCACGGAGGTGGTGAACGGGATGCCCTCGCGCTTGAAGCGGTCCATCAGGGCCAGATAGCCGTCCTGCGTGTACCGGTAGTAGCGGCTCCACCAGTTGCCCATGGCGAAGCGCGGCAGGAGCGGCGTGGGGCCGGTCAGGCGATAGAAGTCGCGTACGGCCTCGATGTAGCGGTGGCCATAGCCGAAGAAGTACAAGTCCGTTTCGGCGGTGGCGCGCGGGGATACCCAGGTGCCGAACGGGTTCGCCTTGCCGTTCACCGTGTCGGTTTCGATGATGATGTTGGCGGCGGAATCGTCGATGACGGCCCAGCCATCGCGCGAGATCACGCCGTTGTCAAGCTCGATGGCGCCGTCCGCCTCGTCCAGCGTGCGGGCGGTGCCTTTGAGGTTGCCGCGCTGGGCGTCGCCGTAATGCCAGGTGTTGAACTGGGTGTCGGCCACGCCTTTGACGACCACGCTCAGGCCTTCCTTGCTGAACGGCTGCTGGTCGTAGACGATGGTCAGGGCCGCGGTGTCGATGATGACGCGACCGTCGCGCTCGGTGACGCGGCGTTCGACCGGGCTGCCGAAATCGCGGTTCAGGACGGTCTGGGTCGGACGGTTCTCGAATACGCCGGAATCGGACCATTCGAATCGCACGAGCGAATCGGTGATGAGTCCGATGCGCCAGTGCTCGCCGGACACCACATTGTCGGCGCGCATGGCCGGCGTGGCGTCGAGGCGGAAGTCCTGCGGATCGGGCGAGGTCGGAGACGACTGCTTGAGTTGTGGTGACTGTGCCATGGTTACCCCTTCTGTACGGTTATTCACGATGATACGAGTGATGCGGCCGCGGCTCCCCGGGACTGGTGGGAGACTGCGGCGCGGTTCGGATTCGGCCGAAACCGGCCGGGTTTACTTGCCAGAGCCGGTGGCGATGCCGGCGATGAACTGCTTCTGGAACACCAGGTAGACGATGACCACCGGGATGATGGTCACGGAGGTGGCGGCGAACAGTCCGCCGTAATCGGTGCCGTACTGGCCGGAGAACATCTTGAGGCCCACCGACAACAGCTGCTTGTCGTCATCGGTGATCATGAGGAACGGCCAGAGGTAGTCCTCCCAGTTCCACAGGAAGGTGAAGATGGCGAGCGCGGCGATGGAATTGCGGCTCATCGGCAGCACCACCTGGTGGAAGATGCGCCAGTCGCTGGCGCCGTCGAGGCGGGCGGCGTGCGGGCGGAGCAGGGCATCCTCGGAGTTGTGGACGTTGAACAGCACGGGGACGTTCTTGTTGCCCTTGAGCGAGAGCGGGGTCTTGACCCAGTAGTCGCTCCAAGCCACCTGCGAGATCTTGAAGGTGACGTTCGGGTGGATCTTCTCGTACTCGTGGAGCATGGAGATCACCGGGGCAGTGCTTTCGTCGCCCCAGGACCAGTAGCCCAGTTCGATGGGCTGGCCGTCGTTGACCAAGTGGTTGGGGTCGTAGGTGATGGTGTCGCCCATGACGGCCAGGCCCTTGTCGGCCTGGGTGTCGACGACGCCTGACGAACCGCTCGAACTGCAACCGGTTGCAAGTGCCATAATGCTCACGGTTGCAGTCAGCGCGGCGAGAGATTTCTTGATCTTCATTATCTCCCTTACTTCCTCGCAAGCTCTAAGTGAACACGGTTCAGTATACGGGTGTCGAACTAGTTCGGCAACCCGGCTTTCTCAGCCATGCAAACCGTTACATTTGCAACCTGTTACATTCCAAAGCTATTGAGACCATATTGGTCTATATTTTCGGCGTGTCGCAATATCGCAACCCATTGCACTATGACTGTCGTAAAACGTACTGCAATGATTTACAATGAAGAGAAGTTTGTCACACCGTCAACTTTGAAAAACCGGGAGGGGCCATGAAAGCCAGCATCGAGGACGTCGCCAGGCAAGCAGGCGTCTCCACCGCCACGGTCTCCCGCGCGTTCTCCCGCCCTGACATGGTCTCCGCCAAAACGCGCGCCAAGGTGATGGAGGCCGCCCAACAACTCGACTTCTCGGTATCCCGCATGGCCGGCATCCTCAAATCGGGCCGCTCCCACCGCGTGGCGCTGCTGGTGGGCAGCAGCAAGCTCGACTGGTTCACCTCGCGCATCATCGAAGGCCTCAACGAAGTGCTGCGATCGGCCGGCTACGATCTGGTCATCCAACCGATCGGCGACGCGGGCGCGCGCGAGGAGTTCTTCGACGAACTGCCGGTGCGCGGCAACGCGGACGCGGTCATCGTCTCGTCGTTCGCCATCACCCCGGCCGAAATCAGGCGACTCAACACCACGCGGATCCCGCTCATCGGCATCAACACGGCCTCGCAGGGGTTCACCGCCTCCGTGGGCATCGACGACAAGGCCGGCATCCGGCTGATCGTGCGCCATCTGACCACGCTCGGCCACCGCAACCTGTTGTATTTGTACGAGACGTTCGATGCCACGATGGGCTTCAGCTCGCACAACCGCGTCACCGGATTCCTGGAGGCGTGCAGCGAACTGGACGGCGTGACCGGCCAGACGATGGACATGCAGGCCGGCGACGATCCGGTCGACGCCGCCCTCACCGCGCTGCTCGCGCGCGACGACGCCCCGACTGCCCTGTGCTTCCATCAGGATTCGCTGGCGATTCCGCTGTTCTTCCGCCTGCGCCAATGCGGCATGGCGATTCCGACCGACCTGTCCGTCACCGGATTCGACAACAGCACGTTCTCGGGCGAGGTGGGGCTGACCACCGTGCGCCAGAAACCGTACGACATGGCCGTCGCCGCCGCGCGCAAGGCCCTGGACCTTATCGAGGGGCGCACCCTGGACCAGCCGCACGAGATCTTCCCCGTGCAACTGCTGGTACGCGACTCCACCGCCGCGCCGCGGGTGCGCGGCTGAGCGGGGCCGAATCAGTCGTTATTCGGGCCGCTGTTGTCGGACTGGGCTTTGCCGTTCCTGCGAGCTATCGCCATGAACGTGACGCCGACGATGACGGGCAGGAGGATGGCGGCGAGCGTTGCGGCGCGGCGGATGGCATCGGACGTTGCCTTTCCGGACTTGGCGTCGCCTGACTTGGCGGACGCTGCGGAATCGGCGGACTTGGCGGCGGTGTCATCGCCCTTATGCGGTGTTTCGCCGGTGAACCAGGCGGGATCGGACGGATCGTATTTCCGGGTGCCGGCCCAGTTTGCGGGCGTCGCGCCGGCGTATAGGGCGACGGCCGAGCCCTTGGCCACGGTGGCGGTGAAGGTGCCGGCCACGGCGTTGCGGAAGCCGATCATGCCGCGGATGGCGGTCCAGCGTTGCGCGCAGTGCCAGGTGCCGGCGGTTTCGATGCCGTCGGTCGGACAGGTCATGTCCGGCACGGAGGTGCGGGTGGCGCCGGGAGCGCCGTCGTCGACGCCGGCGTAGTAGTAGCCGGAGAAGATGTGCGGCTGGCCGTAATCGTAGGCGAGCATGAAGGCGTTGGCGAGCAGGTAGCTGGTGCCGTCACGGGTGGTGAGCGAGGAGCCGTTGCGCTCGGTGTCCCAGTTGGTCACCCATACGGCCGCCTTATCGGAATCCACCCAGGTCGGTCCGCCGATGGCGTCCAGGCCATCCGAACGAATCGATGCAGGCCGGCTTCGACATGGACCTCTACCTCGACTGGCGCCGGGACGGCCACCCGAACGGCTACAACCTGTTGCTGCGCAATACCGACACGCCTATGGAGCACGAAGGCGATTCCAGTTATTTCAACGCCGATTCAGGTGCCTCAATCGCCTCATTCCTCACGGAATACCTGCCGGACGAGCTCTCTTCCGACGCCGACGTGCTGCTCAGTCTTGGTGAACCGGCCGTGAGCGGCGGGCAGCTGACGCTCTCCCCGCAATCGTTCGTCGTGTTTGGTTAAACCCGTTCGACCTCACCTCCGCCGGCGAGGCTGTCGGCAAAGTCGACTGGGGATAGTCAACGGGCCATCACGACAAACACCAACACCTCTAGCCTCGTCCAACTCACCGAATGTATTGCAATCGTTGTCAATATGAGTTACGGTAGAGGCAGAACAGCTCGAACATTGGTCTGTCAGGTTGCCGGAACCTCAACGCAGAGCGGCCCTCGAACAGCAATGCAAACGACTAGCAGTACCCAATTTGCAAGCAAGGAGTCATCATGACCGACGCGTACAGCAACGACGCAGCGACCAGCACCGGCACCATCGCAGACACCACCAACGACGCCGCTTCCGGTGCCCCGCAGCGCGCGGAAAGCACGGAACGACTCGCCCGCCCGCTCATCAAGCTCGCCAAAGCCTGCGGACTTGCCACCTCATTCATCAACCAGCTCGGCACCTACACCGAAATCAGCGACGCGGCCTTGGTCGCCGTGCTCAAGGCCCTCGACGTGGACGCATCCAGCGGCGAGGCCATCGTACGCTCCATGACCCAACTTGAGGTGGAAAACAGCAAACGTTTGCTCCCCTCCACCATCGTCGCCACCACCGGCAAACCGACCGGCATCACCCTGAACTGCTCGTCGGACGCGGACATCACCGCCTCCATCGAGCTGGAGGACGGCACCGCGTTTGGCCACTTTGCCCTGCTGCCGAACCTCAATTCCGGCAAGCCGGACTTGACCATCGCCCCCGATTTGCCGATGGGCTACCACACACTGACCGTCACGGTGGACGGGCGCGAGGGCAAGGCGGCCATCATCGCCGCCCCCGCGCGCATTCCCGTGCCGGAGGCGGTCGCCGAGCACCAGCGGTGGGGCTGGATGACGCAGATGTATTCCGTGCGGTCCCGCGAATCGTGGGGCATCGGCGATTACGGCGATCTGAAGCGTCTTTTGGCAGATGCCGCCGAGAAGTCCAAGGCCGACTTCATGCTCATCAACCCGATTCACGCCGGCGCGCCGATTCCGCCGCTTGAGCCATCGCCGTATCTACCGGAATCGCGCCGATTCCTCAACGTGACGTACATCCGGCCGCAGGATATCCCCGAATATGCCACACTGCCGGCCGACGTGCGCGCGCAGGTGGATGCGCTGCATGATTCGGTGGCCGCGCGCAACGACGAATCGACCCCGATGGACATCAACGCGGCGTGGGAGGCCAAGCGCCCGGCGCTGCGCCTGATCTTCGAAGCGGGCCGCAACAACAAGCGCGAGCTCGAATTCGAGCATTTCAAGACCACCGCCGGCCCGGACCTCGATTCCTTCGCCACATGGTGCCTGTGCTTCGAGGTATGGGGCGCGCCGTGGGGCGAGAACCGTTGGTTCTTCGAGAAGACCATCGACGACCCGGCCGTGCGCCAGCTCGTCGAGGAGCACCACGACCTGTTCGAGTTCAACCGCTGGCTGCAGTGGATCGCTGCCGAGCAGGTGAACGCCGCGCAGCAGGAGGCGCTGGACCACGGCATGACGCTGGGGCTGATGCAGGACATGGCCGTGGGCGTGCACGGGCTCGGCGCGGATGCCTGGGCCAATCCGGAACGCTTCGCCTCAGGTGGCGTCACGGTCGGCTGCCCGCCGGACTTCTATAACCAGCAGGGCCAGGATTGGGGCCAGCCACCGTTCAACCCGCGCTACCTGGAGGCCACCGGCTACCAGGTGTACCGCGAGATGGTGCATTCGATGTACGAGCACGCGGGCGCGGTGCGCATCGACCATGTGCTGGGCTTGTTCCGCCTGTGGTGGATTCCGCAGGGGCTCGGTGCCCGCAACGGCGCATACGTGACGTACAACCACGAGGCGATGTTGGGAGTACTGGCCATCGAGGCCACGCGCGCCGGAGGCATGGTGGTTGGCGAGGATCTGGGCACCGTACCGGATTACGTGCGCCGCATTCTGGCCGATCACGGCGTGCTCGGCACTGACGTGGAATGGTTCAACCGCGTGGACGATTCGCCGAACGCCGGCGACCCGTACCGCGCACCCAAGGACTATCGCAAACAGGCATTGGCCTCGGTGACCACGCACGATCTGCCACCCACCGCCGGCTACCTGAACTTCGCACACGTCAAGCTGCGCGAGGAGCTGCATCTCCTGAGCGAGCCGGTGGAGGCATTCGCCGCCTCGGCGATGGCCGAGCGCACGGCCATGATGAACCGTCTGGTGGAGAACGGCTATATCTCGCAGACCGTGGCGGATGATGTGGAAGGCCATGTGCAGGAAATCGTGGAAGCGATGCACGCCATGCTCACCGATACGCCGTCGCTGCTGCTGCAGGCAGCGCTGGTGGACGGCGTGGGCGAATGCCGCTCCCAGAATCAGCCGGGCACTTCCAGAGAGTATTCGAACTGGCGCGTGCCGCTGGCGGACAGCTCAGGCCACGTGGTACATACCGACGAGGTCTTCGACCTGCCACGCGTGCAGTCCCTAGCCGCCGTGGTGCGCCGAGAGAAGCGGTGATCGATTCCGCAATGGGAAATTGGTCTAAATCGGCTTCGAGGGGCTGATTTGGCCTTTCCCGGACATCCACTTCCGCTTCAAGGGGCTGGTGCCCAAGTAGACCCAGCGCGAGAACGGCGGAATGACGTTGGCACAAAGTCGTTTGCACTTGTGGTTTCACCGGCAAGGAGCCCCTTGAAACGGAAGTAGATGTCCGGGACACCCTAAATCAGCCCCTCGTAATCGAGATAGCCGAAGACGGCGACTTGTTATGGGCATGTTATCGTTGTCATGACAATGATTGTTCGCGACGGTAAAGGAGCGACGGCATATGACCAAGGCAAGCATTCAGGCAGTGGCCCGCGAGGCCGGCGTTTCCGTATCCACGGTGTCCCGAACCTTCGCCAAGCCGGATCTAGTGCTTCCAGAGACTCGAGACCGAGTGATGACCGCGGCCGAAAAGCTCGACTACTCCGTCTCTCGCTCGGCCGCCGCACTGAAGTCCGGCCAGTCGTTCCGCATTGCGCTGCTGGCCAGCGAGACCATCACCACCTGGTTCAATGCAAACATCTTCGCCGGCCTTGACTCGGCGCTGCGCCCCTCCGGCTACGACACTGTGCCCTACCCCATGCGCAACGCCGCCGAGCGCCATGACTTCTTTGCGGATTTGCCCGTGCGACGCAATGCGGATGCGGTGATTGTCAGCTCCTTCGACATTGAGCCGGCTGAAGTGGAGCGACTGAAGCATATGCACGTGCCGATTGTCGGCATCAACATTCCCTCCACCGATGGGTTCGACGCAGGCGTGAGCATTGACGATTACGCCGCCACACGTTCGGCCATCGAGCACCTGATTGCACTCGGCCACCGGCATATCGCGTTCGTCGGCAGCGCCCCGACCGAAACCAACATGCGCTACAGTGCCGAGGCTCGTTTGCAGGGCGTCATTGATGCCGCTGCCGCCCATCCGGGGATCGAGCTAACGCCCCTGAGCATTCAACGCGGTCTTGGCGAAAGCAACGCGGCATTGAACGCCGTACTGAACGCCTCCCCCAGCATCACCGCCTTCTGTTTTGAGGATGATGAAATGGCCGCACCCGTGCTGTATCGCCTGCGTCAATACGGGCGGCGGGTACCTCAGGACATCTCCATCATCGGCTTCGACGATTCCACCCTGTCCGCCGCCGTGGGACTGACCACACTGCATCAGGACCCGTTCGCAATGGGCGTGGCCGCCGGGCACATGGTATTGGATGCCATTGCGGGCAAGTCAATCGAACCGGCATTCGCACGGCCGGACACTCCGCTAATACTGCGCGAAACCACCGCGCCGCCTGCCGCAACAGCAGCGTCCGCGCAGGCGTGACTACGTTACCACCGCAAAACGCCGATAAATCGACTTTTGCATGCGTAATTCACATGATATCGTTGTCATCATCAATACAACGGTTGGGCCTTCACACAGCAGTTCGAGCACAACCGGAACAACCCAACCACAACGCACCCGGAACAGGAAGGAATCGGCATGACCGCCAACAACCTCAATGACGACTGGTGGAAGCAGGCCGTCGTCTACCAGATCTACCCGCGCAGCTTCAAGGACGTCAACGGCGACGGACTCGGCGACATCGCCGGCGTCACCGAGAAGATGGATTACCTGAAGAACCTCGGCGTCGACGCGATCTGGCTCTCCCCGTTCTACCCCTCGGATCTGGCGGACGGCGGCTACGACGTGATCGACTACCGCAACGTCGACCCGCGCCTAGGCACCATGGACGACTTCGACGCGATGGCCGAGGCCGCGCACGAGGCCGGCATCAAAGTGATCGTGGACATCGTGCCCAACCACACCGCCGACAAGCACGTGTTCTTCAAGGAAGCCCTCGCCTCCGAACCTGGCTCCCCCGCACGCGATCGCTATATCTTCCGTGACGGCCGCGGCGAGCACGGCGAACTGCCGCCGAACGACTGGCAGTCCTTCTTCGGCGGCCCGGCCTGGGCGCGCGTGGCCGACGGCCAGTGGTATCTGCACCTGTTCGATAAGGCGCAGCCGGACGTCAACTGGAAGAATCCGGACATCCACGAGGAGTTCAAAAAGACCCTGCGCTTCTGGTCCGACCACGGCACCGACGGCTTCCGCATCGACGTAGCGCACGGCCTGGCCAAAGACCTTGAATCCAAGCCGCTGGAGGAGCTCGGCCGCGAATACAGCGTGGTCGGCGTGCTGAACCACGACTTCAGCCACCCGCTGTTCGACCGCCGCGAGGTGCACGACATCTACCGCGAATGGCGCAAGGTGTTCAACGAATACAATCCGCCGCGCTTCGCCGTGGCCGAGGCGTGGGTGGTGCCCGAGCACCAGCACCTGTACGCTTCGATGGACGAGCTGGGCCAGTCCTTCAACTTCGACTTCGCGCAGGCCAACTGGTATGCCGACGAGTTCCGCAAGGCCATCGCCGCCGGGCTCAAGGCGGCGGCCGAAACCGGCGGCTCCACCACCACGTGGGTCATGAACAATCACGACGTGCCGCGCAGCCCCTCCCGCTACGGTCTGCCGCAGGTCAAGGGCGCGCCCTACCACCAGCTGCCGCACGACTGGCTGCTGCGCGACGGCACCACATACATCGAAGACCGCGACCTCGGCGCGCGCCGTGCCCGTGCGGCGATCCTGATGGAACTCGGCCTGCCGGGCTCGGTGTACGTGTATCAGGGCGAGGAGCTCGGCCTTCCTGAAGTGGCGAACATTCCGTGGAATCATCTCGAAGACCCGATCGCGTTCCACACCGACCATGCCGGCGCACAGAAAGGCCGCGATGGCTGCCGCGTGCCACTGCCATGGCGTGCCGACGACGAACCCCGGCCTGCAGATTGGGATCCGCTGTTCGGCACCGGAGCCTCGTTCGGGTTCTCGGACGCCCCGGCCGACGGTTCGGCGCCGGCCGATCCGCATCTGCCGCAGCCGTTGTGGTACAAGCAGTATGCCGCCGACAAGCAGATGGCTGACGACACCTCGATGTTCAACCTGTACCGGCAGGCGATGCAATTCCGCCAGGAACACCTGACGCCGAGCGACGACACCGACGACATCACGTGGCTACCCGGCACCGATTTCAACGCCCACAACGCCGAAGTGGTCGCCTATACGCGCCCCTGCACGGGTGAGGGCGATGGCACCTTCGCGTGCATCGTCAACTTTGGCCCCGATCCGATCGACCTGCCCGCAGGCACGGTGGTTTTGAGCTCCGAGCCGCTCGACGAACCGCACAAGCTGTCTGCCGACACTGCCGTCTGGATGCTGCTCCCCTGAGTCGGCAGTAATCGCAAGGGCAGTCGCGAAGTGATGGCCCGGAGGGCGGGCCGGATAGGGCCTCGTCACTGGATCGCAAGCGCCCTTGACGTTCCTCAACCCTATCCGGCCCGCCCT
>ENA-ORTN01001486-ORTN01001486.1-human-gut-metagenome-genome-assembly--contig:-NODE-1486-length-22854-cov-3.349621_pt1 | contig 22854 bp, 20 predicted proteins | sample MGYA00242070_ERZ509189 | MGnify/ENA primary metagenome ERZ509189 (study PRJEB26280, sample SAMEA2338821) | human gut metagenome | biome: human gut; feature: human-associated habitat; material: faeces...
CGACTCAAGGATGTGTTTGCGGGCTACCGGCACATGGACGCAGAACTGGGCCAACGCATTTCCGATATGACCGGTATCCCATTAAAGGAGCTGTATGCCGATGTACTCCCGCCTAAATCCTGATTCATCTATTGATTTCGGCACGCGGCGGCCCTATGCCTGTATTCGGGAGTGGATGCGAATGAATCGTTGCTCCCAAAACAAGCTGGCGGGGCGAATAGGAGTATCGGGGCCATATCTATCCAGAATCTTGCGCGGAGAACGGTACATGACGCTTGACATCGGTCGGAAGCTCTCTGCGGAGACAGGCATCCCGCTCCGGCAAATCTTTATCGACATTCTAAACGAACTGCTTTGGCCGTGCGACTCCGCTCTTCCGATTCCCAAAAATTTCAGGAGGCTGTCATTATGAAAATAACCAATCCGAGAACTAAAGCAGCCCTGCATATTGCAGGAGCTGTCGCTGCCGTTGCCGCGCTATGCGCACTTGTTATCCTAATCGGCCGTGGCTGTCAGAAGGACAACGACACGCCGAACGGGCCGCAGCATTCTGTTGCGGATTCTGTGAACACGGACGGAGAGGATTCTCAGGAACCAGACCACTCCGGTTCTCAGGTTCCCGATAACTCAGAAACTTCCAATCCGGGCACCAGCGACAAACCACCACTGGAGGATTATGAGGATTTCGGGGACAATACGGAGGACGATGTGCCGGTCGGCACATATAAGAACGACAAAGTTCTGTCATTCAATTATGGCAGCGGGACGCTGTATCTCGGCGTAGAGACGGATACCAGCGATGCCATTTATCTGAACCCCAGCTCTTCGGAAGCTGCCGCCAGTCCGGATAAGCAGATTGGCTTTTACATCATGTCCAGCAGCCCGGAACTGTCGTATTCCGAATGGGAAGGCGCTGAACCGACAGATAAGCTGAACAGCAACAGAGCGAATCTCGTATTCAAGGATGATAAGTTTAATACGGCGGTTCCTGCGGCGTATCACAACACGGTGGATTATGGTGTGAAGTGGTCTCGTTCCGAGCTGCAACTCAATAACGATGATGGCGGCACCGTCCTTTATATTCGCATCGTGCAAATCAATACCGGAAAGCTGCTGGCGGTCTGCAAGGCGACCATCACATACGACCCCACTACGAACAGCCACTCCCTGACATCTCTCACCGATAACAACATCAACGTAACCGGTGAATTGGACGGAACGGGGGAGAGTGCGGATGACCTCACCGCACAAGCAATCGAATATCTCAAGACGAAGGGCGGCATTGCCGCCACCGATGAAAACTGGAAGAAGGCTGCCAAGAGTTGCATCATTGAAAAGGTTCCGACCACCTATGCTTTCCGCTTCATTGGAACGGATGGGAATGAGACGAATATCGGGAACTATGAGAATTGCGATATCTACGCCGTCAATATTCAGTTTCCCGGCGACTTCAACACCGTTTACTTCGCTCCCAAAATGCAAATCATGGGCTTCGAGCGCCCGACCGAGCCGGGAAAGACGGAAATTCGTCTGCAAGTCCTTGGCATGGCCGCAGCAAACCACCGCGACTATGGTAAATAAGCGCCATTTTTTTGAACAAGGAGGACAGCACAATGCCTACTATTAAAGCCAACGAGAAGCAGTTAAGCGCCCTGAAAGATATCGAAACCGCCCTCAAAATCGTCAGCGACATCAATGCCATTTTCAGCACACATTCCGACGTCTGCGTTTCCTGCAAGGAAGGAAAGGGCAGGGCCACCAAGGAATATTCTGTGGTGCTGGATGACGGAACAAAGAAGAAGGTTTTAACTGCTCTGAACGCCGTGAAAGACCGTTTGGGCAAGGACGCGATGGCGAAAGCGGCAAGATACAACGTATCTCTTTCCGATGACGAGCTTGCGATTTTCGCCGCCTGCGGAGAGAATACCAACACGGAGCCAGAGGGCGGAACAGATACCGCAGAAGGTATGGACGAACCCAGCATCTCTGATGCGAAGGAGATAGCCGATGCAGGGGCGGAGGATGCCGCGCAGGATGGCGGTGCCGATTCCGGCAGCGAGTCCGCTGTGGGCTATTACTGATACCCAATACACGAAAACAGCGCCGCAGGCATCTGTCTGCGGCGCTTGTCTTTGGCTATATCGTTTTTGCGATGATTTCACCGCACGCGGTCATTCTCTCGTCCGTCGGCATACAGAGCAACCTGCCCAAGATACGTCTGATACGCGGGTCAATGACCTCCTGGCACTTCTGAGTATCGGAGTTGATGTCATGGGTAAAGAAACGCCCTGGGATAAAGACGTGGTTATGAAGCACATAATCCCGTGCGAGGAAGTAGTCGGGAGAAATGTTATACCGATATCCGAACAGAGCGATGCCGGACGGGGTGGGCATGGTTTTCCGGCGTCCGCGCCCTGTCTGCGGAGCGGCAGACTCTGCTTTTTCTGATTCGGCAACCTGTTGGAGTTTTCTCAGTGTGATGGTTTCATAATGACGGAGTGGGACAGCGCCGAGACTTCCTTCTGTGAACCCATGGTCCGTATTGTACTCCACAAAACGCTCCCACATAGTCACGCTGTCAATCGTCATGCCGATGTTCTGAATATGGTGCTCCTCCGCGATACGTTCCGCAGCTTCAAATTGCACGTCAGTCGTTATCTGGAGCCGGTAGGCGACCTCGGCAAGATTGAGGGGGAGCATGATTTTCGGCGGCATCCCGAAAAAGGTTTCCGCCACAGACTGCCCGGTTACGATATCGCAGAAGGCGGCAATCGAAGCGGGCGGCAGCAGAATCGCTCCGTCTTTAATGCCCCGTGACAGCAGGGATGCTGTGATGCTGCACGTCCTCGCGATTTCCTTCGCCGTCAGACCGTTCTCGCGCTTCTTGACGTCCATCATATTGGCGATATATGAGGTCTTGATATGAACCGCAGAATCAATGTAATAATTGATGATGCCCCGCTGGATGCGGATATCGCTGATGCTGCGGATTTTTTCGAGAAGGTCGGGACGGATATGAAAGTTTCTGCTGAAGGCTATTTTTTTTAAGCCGGTTGCCCGGTCGTAGGCGTTTAGCTCGGATTCAATTTCCAATAGAATAGATTTGACTTTTTTCTGCTCCTGTTCGGAGGCAGACTCCATTCCGCTTGTGAATTCGACCTCATTTTTCATGGCAGCGAAGGGAGCGGGGCGCTCTGCGGTATTTTTTTCTGACGAAAGGGCCTTTTCTTCAGACATTGGATGTCACCTCACTTTCAGCGGCGGAAATACACTCCACTGCTGTCTGAAACAGCTTACGGTTATTCAGAGAAAGAAATTTGTAAAGTGCAAACACATAGTCGGTTTCGATGCGCTTCGCATACAGCGGGAAGTTCTCACAGCACAGCACCCAAAACAGGGGCGCATCCATAAGTTCCGCAGCCTCAACGACTTGCTGAATATTAAAGGCGGTTCTGCGGACAGAGAGGGTCTGCATCGTGCCCTCCGTGTCGCCGTGCAGCTTCCGAATGAACTCTCGGTTGGTTTCCGTTGCAGCCTTCCTATACCGCACGAGAGATTTGATTCTGGCGGAGGGGATGGAGTAAACGCTGCCATCCTCCGCACGCTCCAGATGCGGGTCGAGGTCTTCCACGATAGCTTTCAGCTTTGCAAGGGACGCATCGCCTATGTTGTCCATCCGGTCTATCAACTGATGCTCCTGGGAGGACGGCATTGGAATGGAGATACCCAGAACATCCCGGAAGAACTCCTGATAAGACAGACCGGTAATTTGAAGCAATCCTTCAATCTCACCTTTGGCCCACACAATGCGCTTTCGACGCAGGCTGTCAGAGTTGAATCCGTATCTGACAGCAAGGAAGTTAAAAATTCGATTGCTGTCATCCTCTGAGAATCGGTCCAGCGAACAGCGGAAATTCGTCTCGGTATCTGCGGCAAGTGGATAGCTTTTGCCATACAGGTCGGAGTATTTCCCAAGGCCGCTGTGTTTACGCCCTTTCTTGAAAAAAGCCTCGCCGAGTCTGGTCATAGACCGGACGTCTCTCGAAAAAAGCTCAGTCAGTTTATCGCAGACCTCTTTGTTTTTCAACTTCTCTTCTTCGTTCAAAAAACTCCCTCCTTTCATGCCGGGACATTATACCACACATTGTCGAGAAAAATCAACTGCTATGAATAAATATTGCTTGAGTAACGGATTTGGCTTCTGCTTGCAATACAAGCATGAATTTACCTGCTGTGTAAAAATTGACTATTAAATATTTGAGTGGTATAATAAAATGCGCTCAGAAGGAGGGATTCAGATGCCAAATGAACCTGTGAAAATTACTGCGCAGGAGTTAGAGGAAATCAAGAAACTGCCATCCTGCCAGTTCATGCTCGGCGGTACGCCGCAGACCGGTTTTTTTGATAAAGTCAACGAGAAAATTTACTATCTCGATTCGGAAGGAAACTGGATGGTTAAGCGTGCGCGGGTCAAGAAGAGAGAACCGGAAAAGCCCCAGGAAGAGGAGGCTCCGGCAGAAGAGAACGGTGAGGAAGAGGAAAGAGGGAAAAGGAGGTGGCTGCGCAGGAAGGCCAAATCCGATATTGAGGATGAATCTGAGGACGGTAGGAGCAGGTTGGACGCCTTGAAGGAATCTTTGGAGCAGCCGCTATTTGAGAAAATTCCGCTGACCAGGAAGAAGCTGCTTGTCATCATCGGCGGGATGATGGTGTTGTTCATCATCGGCTCCATTGCGAGCAGTGTGCTTTTCGGCGGCAATGATACACCGTCTAACCCTACGCCGATTGAAAATCAGGAACCCGTGGATGAACCAGACCCGTCCTTGAACACGATACAGGTCATTCAGGTCAAGCAGGACCTGATTCCGGGAGATGTTATCACGGAAGACGTCATTCAGAGCGCCACCATCAGCGCAGAGAGCTACAATCAAATTACTCTGGGCGGAACGAATATCTACCAGTATAACCGTGCTTCCAGCCTTATCGGCAAGTATGCTACCGCATATATCCCGACCGGCCAGTATCTCGCATACAACAATGTGGCGAGTGCATACACGCCGCCGAAGAATCCGTGGGTGAATGAGCAACAGGGGAAGGTCTATGTGACTGCCCCTCTGGACGATGAAACCGCGACCAGCGTTCTCCTCAATTTTGGCGCGAAAGTTGATATGACGATTAAAAAGGAGACTGTCCGGCAGACGGAAGCCCCGGATGATTCTCCGGACATTCCCGGAATGACGCATCAGACGACCATCTATCAAAGTGTTTCCATTGACACCTACGAAATGCAGAATGTCATTGTGTGCGATATCCTGAACGCGGAGCAGGTCAGTATCTACGACGAATATACCAAGCTGATGGAGATTCCTGCTGGTGAACAGCTCAATTACCTCCGTGCGGCGCTTTTGGAAGATGAAACGCTGGCAGATACCTTGACGCCCGCCTATATTCGTATCAAAATCGGCATCGACCAATCGGACGCAATCGGCGACTTGTCCGATAAGTCCATTTCCATCAAATATAAGCTCCACGACAATTCCGACATTGACACGACGACCGACGCAAAGCGCGAATACGCAGCGCAGGCAAGGGCGCTGGCGGAGACGATTCGGGATGCCATCCACGCAAACGCTGAGACGGCTGCGGAAGGAGGCGGTGACTGATGTTTCGAGGTCTGCGAAGGACAGCGCTGGCAATTCTTACTCTGGCGCTGATACTGACTTTTCCCGTTACAGCGTCTGCCACTGACGCCGGCTTTTCCGATGTGCCAGAAACGGCACCGTATCATGATAGCGTTGTCTATCTCTCAGAACGGCAAATCGTCACAGGGACTGGCGTCGGCCAGTTCTCCCCGGACGCCCCTATTACCGTTCGGCAATGGGCGGTCATGCTCTGCCGAGCCTATGGTGTCCAAATGAAAGGCAATGGATGGATGGAGCAGAGTCAGAGCGGCGTGGATGCTGCTTACGGCAACGGTTGGCTGAGTGAGACTGCTGTCGTCTCACCAGAAACACAACTCTGCCGGAGTGCGGTTCTGGAAAGTGCGTTCGATGCCGCACAGATACCGGTCTACGACAATGTACTCTATGGAGGGAAGGCGCTTAGCCGTGAGGAAAATGTCCTGCGTGTTGGACAAGAGCTGGGCTTATGTTCTGCGTCCTCGACCGTAGGTGAAAGAGTAACGAGGGGAGAGGCGGCTGTCTATCTATATGAGACATTGACACATCAATTTGTGGTCGAAGCGCCTAAATCTCCGGTCGTGTGCGAAAATCGCTCTGACGCGAATCTCAACGATTATCTTATGGAACTGCGCTATCTTCCGGATACCGTCCTCAATGCGTTCAATGAGCACGGATGGAAGCTCGTTATCGACCATGCGTATACGGCGAAAATGGGCAAGCTGTATAATGTGTCCTGCACCGGCGTCACCAGCTATCAGGAGCGAACCATTTATGTTTCGGAAGCGGGGGCAGTCCTGCATGAGTTCGGGCATTTTATAGAAGGGGAACTGCTCAGCTTTCCTGCCAGAAGTCAGGAACTCTTCAACGCAGAAGCAAAAGATGCACCCTTCCGCAGCTATGCCAAAACAAGCAGCAACGAATATTTTGCAGATTATTTCGCTTATCTGCTGACACATTCGGATGGCAGCAAGTCCATGCAGCTTCTGAAAAAAAGCACGCCCAAAACATACGAATATTTCCACTCACTCACGATAAACGGTGAACCGCTTTTGGGAGGTAGTCATGCCGAAGAAGTCAAAAATTATTGAATTCCCGCATCTCCGTGCCCTGCTGGAGCAGGATGACGCCAATCGGGCCGAAAATGCCGCAGGGAAACAGGCTTCGGACTCGGCACCGGAACCGGAGGGGGAGAAGAAATCTATCTGGCAGGAGCTGCGGGACATCGAGCTGCCGACCGCCTTGCAGTCCAAGGAAGTCATGCTCTGTACGGTCGCGGTACTGATGACGCTGACAGTCATCGTGTTGTCCATCACGCTTCTATCCGTGCGGCTGCTCATGTTTCTTCTTTTCCCCGTCTATCTTCTATACTGTGCGGTTTCTCTGCGGTTGGATTTTAAGGACGGCACTATTAGGGAACTGCCGATGATTTGCTACAGCGTACAGACAAACGCAATTTCCAACGGATTGAAAGGCTCCACGAAAGTGTGTTTCCGGACAGACGATGATGTTCCGTCTTATTTCACCTTTACACTTCCCCGCAAGGTGACGTTTTGTCCGAATTGCCCATATCTCGTCTACATCAACGAAAAAACACCGCATCTGTTATATGCCTATTTGCAGATGTGAGTACATCTTCCAGCGGCATCTATCCATACCGGATGGGTGCTGCTGTTTTTTTGCCGAAACACTCAGGCACCTCGGAACTCAGGAACCTGTATTCCTGTTTATCACAATTCTGCAAATGGCAAAAAGGCCGGTATGCTGTGACCATACAAAAGAAGTATCGCAAACATAAAGAAAGTTCAGTCAGCATCCTTTACGGATACTGGCTTTTTATATATCCCAAATCACACAAAACAAAAAGGAGAAATGAAAAAATGTTTACAAACGACTACTTTACGAAAGCAATGGGTTATGTCATCGACGGCGAATCCCGTGGCAGCAAGGAAAGTGCAATGAAGTACCTGACGGGTTCCGGTTTCATGGAGAGACAGGAAGCGGAGAGTTATCTCGCGCATCTGTTTCGCGTGTGGCGGAATCTGTCTGCTGCAAACGCCCGTTAATGAGTGAAAGGAGAAAGAAACTATGAATCACACTTTGAATACGCCGTCTGCCAGTTGGTCAGTTGCCAGATTCCCGAAAGAGGTTCAGAACTATGCTCCGACAGTAAAGGAGCCAGCTATGTTCTCGGCACTCCGAAACGGTGGCGGCAATGTCGCGTTGAACGCATACGCCGCACAGGCGGTTGTGGCATGGATGAAGGGCGAACACGCTGATATGGCGCTGGTCGATGTCGGCGGCTCTACCTACGCAGCGGAGCTTCCGCAGGCGGATGGTACGGTCCTGATTGCGACGGTGAACCGTCCGGACCCGAACGGCAAGACGGTCCGCCTTCGTGCGGCCATTGCGAAGCCGGTTGTGGGAACTGCGGACTATACCTTTACGTCGCTCCCCACGATTGACCGAAGCTGCGAGGTCAACCTCGCACCTATCTATCTGTGCCTGTTGCCTATCGCCACTTCCATTTGGAACGGTGTTGGTACGGACCTCTACGCTATCACGCAGCAGTATAACGCGGGAACGCCTTTTGACGAGGGCTGTTTCCGCCGCATCTGCGACACGCTGGTGGTGATGCTGAACAACAACGAGGTCGAGGTCAAGGTTCCCGGTGGGAACATTGATATCCTCACGGGAACCAGCGTCAAAAGCGGTTCTCTGTCCGGTACGGAGCTGTGCGGCAAGGCGTGTGTCCTGTGCGGCAGTATCCGCGTAACAGCAACAAAGGCGCACACATTCGCAAGCGCAAAGAAGCTGTTTTCCGCGTTCGCAGCCAGTCACAGCTGGTCAGCGGCGGAGCGGGCGCTCATTCCTCAGTTCCCAGACGATTATCCCGTCGCGCCGGAGGCAATCGACATTGCCAAAAAGTTCGTGAATACCAGAAAGGATAAGCGTCCCATGAATAACTTCATGTGGCGCGGCATTACCTCCTATGGTAAGTCCACGGGTGTTGAACTGATGGCTGGGTTCCTGAATATCCCGCTGCTGCGTATGACGTGCAATTCCACGATGGAGACGCAGAACTTCCTCTCCGATATCATTCCCGATACGGATGGGGCGCACACAGCGGAACTGCCTGACTTCGCGGAAATCGCGGCGGACCCCGCCAGTGCTTACTTCAAGCTCACCGGCGTGGAGGACGAAGACGCGACCTGCCAGATGGCCCTTGAGGCGTATGGCAAGGCGGCGGCGAGTAACGGCTCTGTGGCGCGCTACAAGTTCGTTGAGTCGAACTATGTCAAGGCGCTGGAACACGGCTACATCGTTGAGGTACAGGAGATTTCCCGTATCCGCGACGCTGGCGTGCTCGTCGGTCTGAACGAATACGACCGCGCAGGGGCGATGATTCCGCTGGTTGATGGGCGCTTCGTGCGCCGTCATCCGGATGCGATGGTTGTTTATACCGATAACGTCGGCTATGCTTCCTGTCGTCCGGTTGACCCGTCTGTAATCCGTCGCTGTGCTTTCGTCATTGACTCTTATGAGCTGACGAAGGAGACGCTGTTGGCCCGTGTTCGGTATAACACCGGTTTCCCTGACAAGGATTTGCTGGAGAAGATGTATACGGTCTGGCTGGCAATTTCCAAGCACTGCAAGGAGAATGATATTACGGAAGGCTCTATCTCTGCGACGGAGCTTGAGATGTGGGCACAGTCGGTACAGGTCGATGGCATGAGTAATGTCCGTGAGAACTGCCGCTGCTGCGTCGTGTCGAAGGCAACTTCTGTCGTAGAGGAGCAAGAGGAGATTATGGGTTCCGTTGTGGACCTGTATCTCTGATTTTCCACACAATACGCTGAGAATGGGGGCCGCATGGTCCCCATTCTCTGAAAAAGGAGAAAGAATATGAAATACGAACACCAGCTCAGGAAGCTGAGTTCTGAAGAGCGCAAGAGCTTGAGTTCCGAAGAAATCTTCCACTCCGCTGAGTTTTCCAGCTATCTGCAAAAGATGGGGGAGACGCTGTTGCGGCATTGCGGCATCACTAAGCGACTGTCCCTGACAATTCTGCCGACAGGCATTGCACCAGGCTGGACGGACGGAAAGAAGGAGTATCTCGTACCTGAAAATACCATCACGGAGGCGTACAATGACATCTATGCCAAGTTTACGGCTCTGCTGGGTATCCATTTCCACGAAATTGCACATATCATTTATTGCGATTTTGCAGAGGAGCAGAAGGCCATTGATAAAATCAAGGCCGGAGAGTTCTACGGAGAACTGCCGGTGCCAAAGACTCAGGCAGAGGTTGACGCATTGACTGAAATGAAGGATGCGCTTCAGAACAGTGCGTACCGGCCACTGTTTCAGCAGATTTTCAACGATGTGACCAACACCATTGATGACCCGCACGATGAAGGCAAAATCATCGACGAGTTTGGCGGCATAGTGGAAAAGGGAATCGCAACATCGCGTGAGGCCCTGTTTCGCAGTTTCGATTATGCGGAAAACATCCTCGCAAATGATAAGGCAACCAAGCTGCAAAAGCTCTATGCCCTGATGCTTGAGTTTGCCCGATTCGAGGATGTCTTCGCAAGAGACCTTGAACAGTGCGTGTGTGACAACGACATCATGAAGATGGTCATTGACATGGCAAAGCCCTTGAGTCAGGCCAGATGGACAGATGACGTTGCATATCGTTTTACGCAAATCAACGCAATCTTTCTTATCATGTGGCCCATCATCAAAGAGGCCCTGGATGAAGCGGAACAGCAACAGAATCAGACGGGAGCGGGAAATCCCCAGAGCAACAGCAACGGCGATTCCAGCGATGGGCAGACCGGCTCAAACGGAAATCCTGGAAGCGGGAATCCGAACAGCTCCGGCAACACTCAGTCGATGAATCATTCTGCCGCTGCTATTCAGGCTGTTGTAAACGGCCTTGTTCAGACCGCATCGAATACCGGTGCGAACGCCGCCCCGCAGAACCAGTCCACGTCCAAAGTTGCTTCCGCAAATCACAAGCAGGCCCAAAAGGGTCAGCAGGCGCAAGGCGGACAGAAAACTCCCTCCCAGACGAAGGCTTCGGCGAATACGAATGGGACGGACAAGCAAATCAAAGAGGCCTTGGAAGCTATCGCACGGGGCATCAGCGACCAGAAGGCGGAGGAAAAGCTGGAGGCGGACATTACGTCCGACCTGATGGCAGAAATCCCCCAGTTGGAGCTTGGTCCCACGCATCGAGGCCATATCAGGCCCCATCGCATCTTAGGCGTTACAGAGCAGGACAAAAAGCTGTATGAGCGGCAGATGGCTGACCTGAAGGGATATTCCCGCAGGCTTCAGAAACTCATTCGGGAAGCTCTGGCTGATATCCAGCAGGGTTCTATCCTTCATCACCGCATCATTGGCAACCGTCTTGAAATCAAGAATGCCTATCGTCCGGACCAGAAGTTCTATGCCAGCAAGAAGCTACCGCAGGACTATCCGTCTATGGCGGTCAGCGTTCTGGTTGATATGTCCGGCTCCATGCAGGGCGCACGGATGAACTCCGCAATGCGGGCGGCCATGCTACTCTATGACTTTGCGACGGGACTGGGCATTCCAGTCATGGTTGCCGGCCACAATACCCAGACAAGGGGATGTGCCGAATACTATGTGTTCTCCCGCTTTGATGCCATCGGGAAGCAGGATGCCTTCCGGCTTGCCAAACTGAGCACAGGGGGCTGTAACCGTGATGGCGCTGCCATCGCAGCCTCCGTTGGCCTTCTGGCAAAGAGACCGGAGGAGGTCAAGCTGATGTTTGTCATCAGCGACGGACAGCCTAATGACGGAAACTATTCTGGCAGTAGTGCCAGAGCAGATATCCAGAATATCGTGAAATCCGCACGACGGAACGGTATCGAGGTTTTTGCGGCAGCTATTGGCAACGACAAGGAGCACATCCAGGCAATTTACGGTGACGGCTTTCTCGACATTACCGACCTGAGCAAATTTCCGAAGATGCTCACAGGGATGGTGAAGAAGAGGATTCTGCGCAATATTTGAGATAATCCGGGCCTTCTGGCCCGGATTTCTTTTTGCCCTTCTTTGGTTCTTGGGTACTTCTATTCCTAAGAACCTATATTCCTGCACAGCGCAATTCTGTAAGCGAGAAAAAAGTCGGTATGCTGAGACCATACAAAGGAAGTATCACAAACATAATGAAAGTTCAGTCTGCACCCAACGGGCGCAGGCTTTTATATAAATCAAAAAAATAACAAGTAAGGAGAATCAGAAAAAATGGTAACAAATGTGATTACCAAGTGTAACGGCAAGGATAAAGTTGTTGACTTTCGCGACAAGCTGAGCCGGTCGCTGCCTGACGAGTATGCGATGATGCACCAGTCTGGCGGCAAGAAAAATGGAGGAAAGACCTTTCCCTCTGTCATCGAAATGGTCATCTGTGATTTCACGAAGGGAACGGGCGATAAAAGTGTCACCTGTTCCGTGAATATTGACCCGACCATGTTCGACGAATGGCTCACCGTTTGCCGCTGCAATGTCGGTACGATGGCTGTTCCGCTGATTGGACGTGTCGCGAAGGATGCGCAGAAGCCATGGGAGACTGTTTTGGCCCCCAATGCTGTCAATGGTCTGATGAAGTCGATTCATCGCACTGCCAGCGTTGCGAAGGCTTATGGCAGTCTTCTGAGCAAGAGCGTAAGCATTGTGGCCAAGGCCGTTAAGGGAGCAGAAAAGAAGGATATCCTCATGGCAGCCGGCACAGTTCTGAAAGAAGCCCGCACTGCTATCGCGGATGCGGACATTGGGACTGCGCTCAAATTTCCGCACCGAATGGACTACCAGTATGCCATGTCCAAGGTCAATACCTACAAGAAAGGCACGGACGGATTTGCGCCGGTGTCTATGCTGACAGTCACGCATGACAGCGTTCGTCAGGACGGAGACCTTGCAATGTATCCTTGGGTCCTGAAAATCACCAACGGCGATGCCAAGGTGATTGAGCAGGCGACCGGGGCCACGACATTCGACGGAAAATCCATGCGAAACAAGGTGGAGGTATTTATCCAGGTTTCTGACCGCGATATGTACCGCATGATGTATCGCGTAACACGCTTCATCGAAACGTGGGAGAATGCCATGTGCATCCCCGTCATCATCGAAGGAGAGAACAAAAAGGAGGCCGAACGTCAGGAGTATCTGGCACGGCAGAAGGAAGGAGTTTAATCGAATATGAGCAATAAGAATATTTTTCAGCGTGTGGCGGCAATCACCGCAGAACTGGGCGCTATTGCCAAGGACCTGACCGTTGGTGAGGGGGATAAGGCGTACAGCGCAACCTCCGAGGCTACGATTCTTGCGGCAGTCAAGCCGCTGGAAGAGAAGCACGGCGTCTTTTCTTACGCGGTCAGCCGCACCCTCGACCAGAAAATCGTCGAGAAGCCGTATATGTGGAACGGTGAGCAGCGTTTGGTCCGCTTGGTTATGGCGACGGTAACTGAGGTCTACCGTTTCGTCAACGTTGACGAGCCGACAGACTGTCTGGAGACCGTCAGCTTCGGCACGGGTATGGATTCCGGAGATAAGGCTCCCGGTAAGGCTATGACCTACGCCGATAAGTACGCTTTGATGAAGACGTACAAAATCAGCACCGGCATAGCCAATGACCCGGATTCCATTCCGTCTCCCGATGAAGGCGTTGCTTTCGTGGAGACGAATCCCCTGATTCCGTCCTCCAAGAATAACCCCATGATTCCGGCGACCAGTCCGGCGGCCAGCACCCCTGTCACCCAGCCCACACAGGCTCCGGCAAAGGCGGCTGCGAATATGCAGATGTCTCTTGACGCAGCGAGACAGGTCATCGTTCCGTTCGGCAACTACGCCAAGAAGACGCTTGGTGAGCTGATGACGATTGACCGCAGTCTGGTGGAGTTCTACGCAAGCGACCGCTTCTCCCGCAGGGATACTTACCCGCAGCTGCATGAGGCTGCACAGGTCATTACGCAGAGCAAAGCCGGTTGAGCGTATCAAACACACAACGGCGGGGGTTTCTCCCCCCGCCGCGCAAAAATGAAGAAAGGAGCCTGCTCGGATGGGCTACGATAAATTCAGCATTGACATCCGAGAGGTTGTCAAACTGCTTGGCTTAAAGGTGTCTCCGCAATCGGATTTTAATGGGACGTCTTTCAACGTTCGTTGTCCGTTTTGCAATGACACCAAATATCACATGAATATCAATACCGTCAAGAATGCGTATTCGTGTGTGAAGTGCTCCGGAGGTGAGAAGGGGCAAGGAGCGTTGGACCTGTATGCCCGCGTTGCACATGGCGTTCGCTGTGTCAAGGGACAGAACAGCAGGGAAATGTACCGAAAGCTCTGCGACGACCTGCACATCGAAGCCCCAGTTCGCAGCCGCGTACAGAAAGCACAACTCCCGGAGGTCGTGGAAATCCACCGCGCCAGCGACGAGGTGGTAGATAAGGCGTATCGGAAGCTCTTGGACATCAAGTTCTTTCAGCTTTCTGACCTGCACCGTGAGAACCTGCACAGGCGCGGCTTTTCCGATGAAACGATTGAGCGAAACGGGTATCGAAGCATTTCGGCCGATTTTCCGTGGGTCAACCGTTACCGGAAAGCGAAGGAGCAGTATCAGAAGCTGATTCCGTCTATTCGCAAGGACAATATCCTCAAGCGCCGTACCCCAGAACGGCTTATCGCAGGTCTCATTGCGGCCTCCATCCTTGCCAAATGCGGATGCGAGCTGCGAGGCGTACCCGGTTTTTTCCGGATAGACGGCGTGTGGTGCTTCAACCTTGAACCGGGGATGCTGATTCCAACACGAAATGCGGTAGGTCAAATCGTTGCCCTGCAAGTACGGCGGGATAAACCGTCCGACTGGAACGATTACTGCAAACGTACCGGTCAGAACAAGGAGTTTCTTCGGTACATGACCATCTCCGCGAAGGGCCTGCCAGACGGCGTTACCACGGATATCAGTCAGGCGCATTTCCCACTTGGGAACGATAGCCTGGATGACCCGGAAACCGCTGTCTGCATTACGGAAGGCCCTCTCAAGGCGGATGCGGCAGTTGAATTAAAGGGCAATCGAAAGATGTTTTTCATTGCGCTGCACGGAACGTCCAATACCAAAACCTTGCCAGCAATTTTCGCATGGCTGAAAGGCAAAGGTGTTGAAACGGTATTCAATGTATTTGACATGGATAAGGTCACAAATGTCAATGTCGCAAAGGCGGGAAAGCGTGTTCGAGCTATCGCCGCAGGATGCGGCATCAAACTCGCAGAGAAATGCTGGGATGCGGAATATGCACAACAGAAACTCAGCGAACTGAATGCAATCTGTTGTGAGCATGGCATTTTCGTTCCGACCACCTTCAACGTGTTCACAGACCTTGCAAATGTTTCTCAGGAGCTTGCAAAGCGAAATATCCGGCACAGCCGCGTCAAGAACGCAGATGGGCTGGAAGAGAAACACTACTGGTCTGATAAGACCAAGGGAATTGACGACTATCTGTTGTCTATCAGAACCGCCACAGGCGGTGAAGGGGCCTCTGCTTAACGCAGAGGCTCTTTTTTTGCGCTCACGGCCTTCTTAAAGTGTTGCCCATGTGTGGTATAAGGAGGGGCCTGAATTTTGACTTTTTGAGAAAGGGTGGGAAAGTTAGACTAAGAGGAGCGCCGCGTCAAGCACCTCTGGCCCGGAGCTGGATTCCCCATGTGGGTGAGGGATTTGACTTTGAGCGAAAAATATTCTGGGCGCGAGACAGGAGCGATTTTTCTATAATGAATAGCAATCTCGAACAAATTCAAGAGAGACAGCGCGTCCGCGCCCGCATCGTTTCTTTAGCAACGGTCGTGTGCCTGACGGCTGCTATGTTTACCGTCACCGCTTTTGCGGCAAATACGGACACCGCGCATGGCTTCCAGCAAATCGGGAAGATGATGCAAAAATTCATCGCGTTGCTGGCTCTGGTCGGCATTGGCTCCAATGCTGCTAAGGCTCTGGTCGGTACGGAAAAGGAAGTGAAAGAGTGCAGGAACAACATCGTCATGATTCTGTTTATTGCTGGTGTTGCCATCCTTGCTCTGCTACTCTGGCGGTGTGTGATTGAACAACTCTGCGGGTAAGGAGCGGTGTTGCACACGAAAACCTTGAGATAACATTCCTCATAGGAGGAGGGCGTATAGTGAACACAAAGAAGTTCGATATTCATTGGACAGCGACCCAGGCCGAAATCCGGCATTGGATGCAGAAAGAATCCGAGCGGATGGGGGACTGGCTTGACACATTTGTGATTTCGTGGACACACATCGGCGATGAAGAAATCTATCGGCTTGAACTATCTTCCGAAGCAAGCATGAAATTGGTCAGACGTGCGCAAGCAGAAGGGCGGCTGCGCGATTGCCGGTTTGGCACGATTCTGTGCCTTGCGTATGCCAGAGACAACACGGGAGAGTGCCTGCCAACCATTAAGGCAGAGGGAGACACCCTGTATTATGCACTACGGAAAGATTTCCATATAAAGAGAAATTTGGGCCATACATAAAGAGCGACCATGCGTTTTCGCATAGCCGCTTTTTTTATTTTCAAGTTCACAGAAAAACAGAAAAATGCCCGCAAATAAATACGCAATAAATTGACAATTTAGCAGTAATGTGGTATAATGAGAACCAAAGAACCAGGGTGCTTGTATTCTCAAGAATACAGGCAGAAAGGAGAATTTCGATGATAGGAAAGCAGGCAACCATCTATACAGACGGCTCTTGCATCGGCAATCCCGGACCTGGCGGCTGGGCGGCTGTCATCCTTTGCGATGGGAAGCAGATAGAGTTGTCCGGAGGCGCGAGCGACACGACGAACAACCGCATGGAGCTGATGGGGCTGATTCAAGGATTAAAGGCGCTGGACAAGGACACGACCAGCGTAAAGATATACAGCGACTCCCAGTATGTTGTACGGGCCTTTAACGACGGCTGGCTGAAAAGCTGGAAGCAGAACGGCTGGAAGCGAAAGGAAGGCCCGGTAAAAAACCTGGACCTCTGGAAGGAGCTTGATAAGCTGACAGCACAACGCAAATGCACCTTCATCTGGGTGAAAGGACACAACGGCAATCAGTATAACGAGCTGTGTGACCAGATGGCCTGTGCGGAGAGCGCAAAATACGCGGACGGCTGCGGCGAGGAAGATGATAGGCCTGCTGACATCCTGTTCAGTGTGGACGATATCCTCGCAGCACTCGACGAGGTGCTGAAAGAGGCGCAGAAACGGGAGCATGGTGTTGAGACGCCATGCGGCGGGATGGAGCTTTGCGACTATTGTAGAAGCGACGACGGGCAGTTCCTTTGCGCGAAGGCGTTTGTCCGCAGAAGGGAATTCTTGAGCAATGGAATGGATTCAGAATAAAACAATTTATCATACAATCGAAGAGGCAATTCTCGGTATGTCGGGTCAAAGCGCAGAAGAACTGCTATCGCCGAGAGAAGTGCCCGCAGAGCAAGTCTGCGGTATTAAGCAGGCGGGGGAGACCATTGAGGAATGTATCCGCAAGAATATGCCCGTCGTGATTGTCGGCGACTATGATGCGGACGGCATCACCTCGACCACGATTCTGACGCGGCTCCTGTATAGCATGGGCGTCAAGGTGCGGCCCATCATCCCCCGCAGATTTACGGACGGATACGGCGTATCCGATTCGATTTTGAAGGGCGTCGAAAACAGCCTTATCATCACGGTAGACAACGGCATCGCGGCCGGCGACGTTCTGGACAAGGCCGCCACGGAGCACGGCAACACGGTCGTAGTGCTGGACCACCATCTCGCAGATGGCCGTGAACCGAAACGCGCCGCTGTAATTTGTGACCCACACATGGACGGAGACTCCAGCCCATACAAGGAATATTGCGGTGCAGGTCTTGCGTTCAAGCTGGCGCAGTATATGCTCCGCGTTGCGGACATCAGTGCCATGCCGGATGATTTACTGGTACTTGCGTGTATCGGCACGATTGCGGACTCCATGCCGCTGACGGGTGATAACCGAGCTATTGTTATGAATGGCTTGCGACGAGTCAACAGCGGGGAAGCGCATCTGCCTGCCGGCATCAATCAGTTGCTCTGGACAGCCTCCTCCGGCGCTCCGATGAATGAAGAGACTATCGCATACACCGTCGCGCCGCTTATCAACGCGCCTGGGCGTATGTATAATGCCGGAGGAACGTCCGTGCTGAAGGCCCTACTGTGTACGGATAACAGCAACGCACAGGCCTATCTTGGAAAGATGGTTGCCATCAACAACGACCGGAAAGCGACTGTTGAGGAGTGGATGGGCAAAATCCGCGCCGCGATTGACACGCAGGAGAAGCTGTCCGCGCCACTCGTTGCATTCGCAAAGAAAATGCCGGAGGGCATCGTTGGTCTGGTTGCTGGCAAGCTGGCAAATCAGTATCATGTTCCAACCATTGTTCTGGTCGAAACGGAAGATGGCATTGCAAAAGGGTCGGGGCGGTCCTACGGAGATTTTGACATGAAGGCTATGCTGGACACCCTTTCTGACCTGCTTATCACATACGGCGGCCATGTGGGTGCTGCGGGCTTATCTTTGATGCCCGATAAGGTCTCCGAGTTCAGAAAACGTGCGAGGGATTACTGCACCGGTATTGAACAGGCGGGCGAGTATATCCGCTATGACATTGTGCTCCAGTCCAAGGATTTTGGAGCGGCAGTTCAGACGCTCAAGAAGTACCAACCGTTCGGACAGAGTGTCCCAAAACCCGTGTGTATGGTGAGAGGATTTCAGGCGCTCGGTATGCTGGAGATGGGCACGAATAAAACGCACATCAAGTTGTCCGGAAGGAATGGAAACGTGGTGGCATTCAACATGGCGGAAGCGTTCCGCAGCATGGGGAGTCCGGAGGTCATCGACGCTGTTGGCAGTCTCGGAGAGAATACCTTCCGTGGGGAAACAACCGTACAGTTTCTGGCAGATGATATCCGGGCGCATATTTGATTTATTTGAAAGGAGGGGGGCAAATCGTGAAATTGTCGGCTATCGGTATCACCCCGCAGAAGGAAAAGCAGTTCAACGGGAAAGGTATTTTCTCTGTTGAGGACATGGTACGCTACCTTCCGCGAAAATACAACGATTTCAGCAGAGAGACTGGAATCTTGCCGGAGGACCAAATCTCCTGTCTTATTGTAACGGTCAATAAAGTCTGTACCTACAACAACGGAAAGCCGTTGATGATTGTGTTTTGCGAAACGGAAGACGGAAAGCGTATCTTCGTCAAATGGTTCCATCAAAACTATCTCGCGGCAAAGTACGAAGAGTTCGTTGGACATAAGGTCTATTTGTGCGCAAAACTCGAATATAGCGCAGAATATGACAATTACTCGGCGACCTCGCCGGAAATGTTTGAGCCTCGTATCAGCATCGGAAAGCGTATTATCCCAGTTTACAGCAAAATTCCCGGCATGAGCATGGACTACTTGTCTGCAAAAATGGAAGCAGCAGTCAGTATGCCAGAGGCGCTGGGAGAGACGCTGCCTCCGGACATGGTTGCGGACGAGAAGCTGCTGCTTATGCGGGAGGCTTTGTACTCTGTCCATTTCCCGCAGAGCATGGCGCAGATAGAAAAGGCCCATGACCGTCTTCTTCTGGACGATATGGTGTACTTCGCCATGAGTAATGAATACGCGGCCAGAAGCTCCAGTATTGGCAGCCCCTTCAATATTAAAACGCTTGGCACCATAAAGGAAATCACGGAAAACCTGCCATATCAGCTCACGAAGGACCAGAAGGATACCGTGAATTCCATGATTCAGAAGGTACGGGAGGGAAAGCGCCTGAATGCGCTGGTCCAGGGCGATGTCGGATGTGGCAAGACCATCGTTGCCATACTGATGATGGCTGTGCTTGCGGAGAATGGGTATCAGGCAGTCCTGATGGCTCCCACGCAAGTCCTTGCCAAACAGCACTATGCCGACCTATGCGCAATTCTGGAGCCGGTAGGCTTCCACATCGCGTATCTCGGTTCCAACATGAAAGTGAAGGAGAAGAAGGCTGTTCTGGCGTCCATTGCGAGCGGTGAGGCAAATATCAGAAATTTGCTTGTCGGTATGAAAGAGGCTGAAAAGTACGGAGCTATGTGTAAAATGGGATATTTCCCGGACGCATTCGGTAATGCGGGGCAAATGCCCCAACTTTGAAAACAAGCGGGAATGGCTACAGTGACTTTCGGACGAGGTGTACGTCCTGTCGGGTTTGATAACGAAGTTCAAGAAAATGGAAACTATGAATCTCCGTATTCAGAAATGATGTGGGAATCTCCGGACGGTACGAAGATTTTCGGTATTCTGTTTGCGAATTGGTATAATAACGGCAACGAAGTTCCGACAGACAAGAAAATTGCAAAAGAATATTGGGACGACAGATTGAAAAAAGTTGCGACTTTTGCGTCAACTGATGAATATTTGTTGATGAACGGTTGTGACCATCAGCCTGTACAGGCTGATTTAGGCAAGGCAATAGAAGTTGCGTCGGAACTTTATCCCGACATTAATTTTAAACATTCAAATTTCCCGGAATATATTAAGGCAATTAAAGAGAAAGTACCAAATGATTTGGCAGTTGTAAAAGGCGAACTTACAAGCCAGGATACAGACGGTTGGTCAACGCTTATGAATTGTGCGTCATCGCATATTTACTTAAAGCAGATGAACAGAAAATGTGAATTGGCACTTGAAAACGGTGCAGAGCCTGTCAGAGTTTTATCATCTGTTTTGGGACAAAATTATCCGTCGGACGAACTTGAATATTCATGGAAGAAACTTATGCAAAATCACCCTCACGACAGTATCTGCTGTTGCAGTGTTGATGAGGTACAAGACGAAATGGCAACACGTTTTAATAAGAGTAAGCAAGTTGCCGACTATCTTGTATCAGAGGGAAAAAGATATATTGCGGATAAGATTAATACAAAGGAATACGAAAAGTACAAAAATGTACTTCCGTTTGTTGTGTTTAACACGACAGGCAGAGAGCGCACATCGGTCGTGTCGGTGGAAATTGACGTAACTCGTAAATCGGGCTGGCTTAAAAAATGTGCATATGATTTAGACGAAATAAATGTGCCGAACTATAAGCTTATAGATTCAGACGGAAATTCAATACCGTTTAAAATCGAAGATTTGGGAGTTAAATTCGGCTACGATTTGCCTAAGGATAAGTTCAGACAACCGTACATGGCAAGACGTGTTCGTGTAACATTTGAGGCTGAAAATATATCCGCTGTCGGATATAAAACATATGCCCTTGTTGAGGGTGACACGGAAAAAGTAACAGATACACTTGTCAGCAGTGAGAATTGTATGGAATTCGTGTAGAAATAAACAAGAACGGCTCGCTTAATGTAACAGACAAAGCAAGCGGCAGAACATATAAAGGCGTCGCTTATTACGAAGAAACAGGTGACTTGGGCAATGAATATATGTATAAAATGCCTGAGGGAAGTAAGGCGATAACAACGCAAGATACAGTTGCGAAGATTGAACTTGCGGAAGATGAGCCGTACAGAGCAATGTATAAAATCACAAACACAATTACAGTTCCGAAGTCGGGCGATGATAATTTCGAGGACGAAAAGAGTCATATGGTATTCTTTAAAGAAAGAGTCGGCGGAAGAAGTAACGATACCGTTGAAATGAAAATAGAAACATTTGTTTCACTTGACAAAAACGGTAAGGGTGTAAAAATCAAAACGAGATTTGATAATGAAGTAAAAGACCATAGAGTTAGAATTATGGTGCCGACAGGTATAAATTCCGATGTACATAAGGCTGATTCCGTGTTTGAGGTTGTTACAAGAAATAATCGTCATAATGCAGGTTGGAATAATCCGAGTGCGTGTGAACACGAGCAGGGATTTGTGAGTATTGATGACGGTGAAAAGGGTATAGCGGTCGCAAATATAGGCTTGTACGAATATGAAATGTTACCGGATTTAGATAATACAATCGCAGTTACAATTCTTCGTGCAGTCGGTGAAATGGGCGATTGGGGCGTGTTCCCGACTCCTAAGGCTCAATGCTTGGGTATAAGCGAAACGGAAATTGAAATTGTACCGTTTAAGGGTGATTTGATTTCAAGTGGAGCTTATGAGGAGTGCTATCAGTTCAGAACAGATATTATAACAGCCGATACAGATGGTCATGACGGAGTTATGCCGCTTGATTATTCTATGATTAATTGGCAAGGCAACGGCTTGACTCTTACGGGTATCAAGCAAAAAGGCAACGGCGAAGATATAATCATTCGTTGGGTAAATGTAAGCGATAAAACTACAACGTTGACAATTCAAAAGAGTGATGTTATCGATAATCTTTACATCAGTAATATCATAGAAAAGAAGATTAAGGAAATTGACAGTAATAACAATTATTTCAATATTGAGGTAAAACCGTATGAGATAATGACCGTAGGAATTGCAAAATAATGTATTATAACCTTATCTGCCCACGATAAGATTTGTATATACATATTCATTGCTTTGGTGGGCAGAAAGGCTATGTGGAAAAATGTATTATATAGGAATAGACCTTGGCGGAACAAATATTGCGGCAGGTATTGTGACAGAGGAGGGAAAGATTGTTGTAAAAGATTCTGTACCTACTTTGTCAGAACGTCCGACAGATGAAATAGTTACCGATATGGCGAATTTGTCAAAAAAACTTGTCCAAAGTATTGGTATTGAAATGAACGAGATTAAGGGTATTGGCATAGGCTGTCCCGGTACAATTGATTTTGAAACAGGAGAGATAGTGTATTCAAATAATATAAAAATAAATCATTATCCTCTTGCCGATAAGTTCAAAGAACATATACCTTTGCCTGTTAAAGTGGATAATGACGCAAATTGTGCGGCATTGGGTGAATATAAGATAAACGGACACTGTGCAAGTGTGTTTGCTTTGGTTACTTTAGGTACCGGAGTGGGTGGCGGTGTAATAATCAACGGTAAAGTTTTCAGAGGTTTTAACGGTGCTGCCGATGAACTCGGTCATATGACTATTGTCAGCGGAGGTAAAATGTGTACCTGCGGTAAAGAGGGGTGCTTGGAATCATATGCGTCTGCGACTGCTCTTATATCGCAGACTAAAGAT
>ENA-ORTN01001492-ORTN01001492.1-human-gut-metagenome-genome-assembly--contig:-NODE-1492-length-22775-cov-3.860475_pt1 | contig 22775 bp, 23 predicted proteins | sample MGYA00242070_ERZ509189 | MGnify/ENA primary metagenome ERZ509189 (study PRJEB26280, sample SAMEA2338821) | human gut metagenome | biome: human gut; feature: human-associated habitat; material: faeces...
CTTCCCACCACTATTGTCCCATGTCTGTCCAGCCGCCCTCAGCTTTGACGGTTACGTGTGGTTGCCGTTGAAGTACCACTGTACGCTGCCGCTGTTCCACGTCATGTTCATGGTGTAGTTGCTGCCGCCGAGGAGCAGCTGCCCTCTGGCCACATTTCCTGCGGCGAGCAGTACGCCCTCGCCTGCTGCGGCAAGCACGCACAGCAGCAGCGGAACGCCGGAGCAGGCGATGGTGTTTTTGCCGTCCTCGCCCCAGGTCCACGTGCCGGTGTAGCTGCCCGCCTGAATGCGGCAGTTGCCTTTTGCCGCGAGCGCGGCGGTCATGCCGTTGAAGTCGTCCATCAGGATGCGGTCGGTCTTTTCCCACCTGAGGAGCTGGTAGTTCGTTGTTTTTTGCATATCGTTTCCTTTCGTCGGTCGGTGAATTTCAGGGCCTCGCGGCTCCCGCCGCGAAGTCATTACACCGTTTGCGGTGTAATGCCCCCGCGTTGCACGCGCGAGCGCAACCGCCGGAAAATTCCCCTTGCCGCCGCGAACTGAAACGGACAGCAAAAAGCCTTGAAACTTAGTCGTTTCAAGGCTTTCGCGTTTACTTTACAGCCGTGCGCGGCACGTAAGTCCCGTGGGGTACGGGGTCCTTTTCCTGATAAAGCGCCTGTCGGCTCTCGCAGCCGTTCACAAAAGTGTACACCGGCCAGCCGCGCATCTTCTTCCCCTGATAGATGTTGTAGTCCGCGTTGGAGAACTCGACGGGAACCTCCTTGACCTGATCAAGGCTGACCACCGTCAGATCGGCAACCGCGCCGGCCTTCACGCTGCCGCGTCCCTCCATGCCAAAGATCTCGGCGGGATTGGCGCTGCACAGCTGTGCAATGCGGTTGAGGGACAGTCCGCGCTTGTGGTACCCCTCCTCCAGCAACACGGGCAGCAGCGTTGCACAGCCCGGAAATCCGGCGTTGACCGAGAAGATCGATCCTGTTTTCTTTGCCAACGGACGAGCGACATGGTCCGACGCGACGACGGACACGAAGCCCTCTTCGATGGCGGCCCACAGTGCCTCCACGTCGGACTGTTTACGCAGCGGCGGGTTGACCTTTCCAACGTTCCCCCACTCGCTGTCGACCGTGTGCGTCAGGTAGTGCGGGCAGGTCTCCACGATGATCTGCGCGTCCGGGTATTGGCGTTTCATCATTCGCAGCACCTCAAGGCTCTCCGCGCAAGTGACATGTACCGCGTAGAAGCGGCACCCCGTCTTCGCCGCAAAGTAGGCGCAGCGCAGGATCGCCTCCGCCTCGCAAATGGGGGGTCTTGCCTCATACCAGCCCTGAAGATTATCCTCCCCTTTCGCCTTAACGATCGCCGTGCGCTTTTCAATAACATCCTGATTTTCCGCATGGATGCACAGCGTTCCTCCCAGGCGGGCAATACGCGTCATCCACTCGATCAGGTTTGCGTCGCTGACGATCTCCACGCCCGCCTTAACGCCGGCCGCGCCAATGTAGTTCGTGAAATACTTGAAAGAGGGAATCTTGAATTCGTTTACATAGGTCGCCAGCTGGTCCGTCTGCTCATAAGTACTCAACCCCAGATGAATGCCGACATTGCAGAATGCCTCTCGGTTGATCTTATCTATAAAGGCGGGTACAGTCTCAAGGTAGTTCTCCGCCTTGCGGTGGTAGGTGATGAGCGAGGTAACGCCGCCGGAGACGGCGTTCTTTGTCTCTGTCTCCAAGTCTCTCTCAGAGCCATAGCCGATATGGGTATGAGCGTCGATAACGCCGGGCATGATATACAGCCCCGTGCAGTCATAGACCTCCGCGTCTCCCGCGTCCAGTCCCGCACCGACGGCCGCGATACGCCCATCTTCAAGCAGGACGCTCACAGGCAGCTCCGGCACGGCGGAGGCGCTGGGGTCTACTAAATACCCGTTCTTCAATAAAACCTTCATTTGCTTTCCCAACCTTTCCATGGATTTTGTATTGCGAGCTTGCCGCCGTTTGCCGTAACGGTCTCACCCGTCATATAGGAGGACATCGGTGAGGCGAGAAACAGCACCACATCGGCCATTTCCTCAACTGTGCCGTAGCGGCGCAGCGCAACAGGCTTGAGACGCTCCGCCTCGTTCGCCGCGTCCTTAGAGGACATGCTCTGCTCCGTCACGATCAGCCCGGGCATATAGCCGTTCACCCGGATGTTATAGGGCGCCAATTCACCGGCGAGCGCCATGGTCATCGTGTTCATGCCGCCTTTCGCCATTGCGTAAACCCCCGCGCCGTAGATCGGCATCCTTGCAGCATTGGACGATGTGTTTACGATCACACCGCCCCCCTGCCGCATCATCAGCCGGGCGGCCGCCTGCGCGCAGAAGAAAGCGCCTCTGAGGTTCGTGTTCATGATCTTATCCCATTGTGCAGGCTCGATCTCCAGCAGCGGCGTGCGAACCATCACCGCAGCGTTGTTGACCAGAATGTCCAGTCCGCCCCAGCGTTCTTCGAGCTGGGCAAAAATGCTTCCGATGCTGTCAATATCGCCCAGATCACCGCCGAGCGTCAGGCAATCTCCGCCGAGCACCTCCTGCGCCCGCGCAAGGTTCTGCGGGTTGGACGAGTTAATGGCCACGCGAGCGCCCTCCTGCCGGAAGGCCCTCGCGACCGCGAGGCCGATCCCTTTGCTGGCGCCTGTGACAAATACCCGCTTTCCGCTTAGTTGTAAGTCCATACTTAAATGTCTCCCCTGTATGTAGGTTTAGGCAGGAGTCATTCCTGCCTAAACCTACAATCTCTGTGTCAAATTGCGGTAAAACCGCCGTCTACAAGAATGGCGTGTCCGGTAACAAAATCGGATGCCGAAGAGGCGAGAAACAGCGCCGCACCGATCATGTCCTCGGGCGTGGCAAGCCGCCCAATAGGGATCTTTTTCTCCATCTCTGCGCGCGCCTGTGCGTCCGTTTCATACACGCTTGTCATGGGCGTGGCCGTCGCCGTGGGTGCGAGAGCGTTCACATTCACGCCGCGGGATGCCCACTCCATCGCCATCGTCTTGGTCATCTGAAGCTCACCGCCCTTACTCGCGGAATATGCCACACGCAGGTAGCGTCCCACGAAGGCGTAGGTGGAGATAACATTGATGATCTTTCCATGCCCCCGCGGGAGCATGAGGTTTGCCGCGTGCTGGGCGCAGAGAAACGAGCCGGTCAAATTCGTGCTGATGACCGTCTGCCAGTCCTCAAGCGATAATTCCTCTGCCTTGCCCTTGATCGTCACGCCGGCGTTGTTGACCAGAATATCCAGTCTGCCGTAGGTCTTCTCGATCCACGCGAAGCCTTCGTCGATCTCCTTTGGGTCGGCAATATCCATCTTGCGTACAGCGCAATTCCCGCCGAACTCCTTCGCTTTCCGCTCCACCTGCACCAGCTTAGATTCCGTGCGGCCGGCAAGGATCGCCGTCGCGCCGCAGCGCATCAGCGCAAGCGCGATCGCTTCGCCTATGCCCTGTCCCGCTCCCGTCACGAGGGCGATCTTCCCGTCAAGTTGATACAACTCATCTAAATAACTCACGGCTCTTTCCTCTCCGCTCAAGCAGCCTTGGCTTTCGCCGTCTTGTTCATGAAGATGCTCAGCGCAACAGTCACAACAACCAACGCAAGCCCCACGAGATCGGTCACCGTACCCGGGATCGTCAGACAGAGCGCACCGGCTATCAACAGCACACGGCTGACGACATTGACATTACCGATCTTATAGATATAACCCTCAAACGCCATGCCAAGGCAAGAGATACCGACGATGGCCGTCACAATACTCTGTGCAATTTCAAGCGGTGTGCCTTGCAGCACAAGCGCGGGTCCAAACGCAAACATGAACGGCAGGATGTACGCACCGACGCCCAGTCGGCACGCAGTCAACCCGACCTTAATGGGATCCTCCTTTGCGATACTCGCACCCGCATAGGCCGCGATAGCGACCGGCGGAGTGATCGCCGCAATAATGCCGTAGTAGAAGATGAACAGATGCGCCGCGATCGGCGGAATGCCCATTTTGGTCAGCGCCGGCGCGACCAGCGTTGCGAGGATCAAGTAAACCGGCAGCGTAGACATACCCATGCCAAGAATAATAGAGGCGATGGCTGTCATGATCAGCAGGGCAAACAAATTGCCGCCCGCGAGCGTCACAAGGACATTGGAGAACTTCAGGCCAAGTCCGGTCAGGCCAAACACGCCGACCACAATGCCGGAGATCGCGCAGGAAACGCCAACCTCGAGCATACCCTTGCCGCTGTCCACCAATGCGCCATAGAACTTTTTGGGAGTCATGTGAGTATCCTTATTCGTAAAGGAAAGTGCAATCGCACTCACGATGACCCAAAAGCCGACCTTGGACGCTGACCAGTAATTAAGCAGCACCACCAGCAGAATGATCGGCAGGAAGGACATCCACCCTTTTTTAAGGATCGGTCTCCAATCGGGCAGCTGGTCGGCCGGAAGACCGCGCAAATTCAGCTTCACCGCGCGCAGATCGACCTGAATAAATACCGCGATGTAGTACAGCAGCGCCGGAACAAGCGCACACAGGCACACCTCAACATAAGGCATACCGAGAATATCGCAGATCACGAACGCAGTCGCGCCCATAACCGGCGGCATGATCTGTCCGCCGGAAGAGGCCACAGCCTCCACCGCGCCGGCAAAGCGCGGTTCGTAGCCTACGCGCTTCATCAGCGGAATGGTGAACGAGCCGGTCGCCACCACATTTGCCACAGCGCTGCCGGACAGCGAGCCGAAGAGCGTACTAGCAATAACGGCGACCTTTGCAGGACCGCCACGGACACGGCCAAAGGCGGCGACCGAGAAATCTGTCACAAAGTCGCCCGTTCCCGTGTATTTGAGGAAGGAGCCAAAAATAATAAAGATGGCGATAACCGTGGAGGACATATTCAGCGCCGTGCCGAATACTCCTTCGGTGCCAAGAAACAGATAGCCGATGATGCGTCTGAGGCTGTAACCGGGATGTGCGATCAAGCCGGGGAAATACTGCCCAAAGAAAGCGTATACGATCATCACGAGGGCGACGATCGGCAGCGCCCAGCCCATCAGGCGGCGGCACGCTTCAAGAATCAGCAAAATCAGGATCACGCCCATGACAACGTCGATCGTGTAGATCGTGCCAGAGCGTTGGGAGAGTTCCGCATCCATAATGTACATATACGCACCGGATACGATCGCGCCGAGCATGAAGATAAAGTCATAGAACGGCGGCAGGTTTGTGCGCTGTTTTTTGCGGTTCGCCGGCTTGATCATAAACGTCAGTACCAACACGATCGTGAGGTGTACCGCTCTCTGCCGGACGCCCGTGAGAATTCCGAACTGCGCCGTATAGAGGTGAAAGAGTGCCAGCAGCGCAGCAATAATCGAAAACGCCTTTAGGAACATTCCATAGCTTTTGGAGTCATTATCCGGCTTGCCGAATTCCGCCTCATCACTCAGTGAGGGATCGACCTCGACAGGTGTAAGGTCGATCTTCTCGGCCATCGGAGCCTTATTCTCTTCGTTACCCATATTGTTTCTCCTCTTGTCGAATGGCTTCGTGCTTTATTGCACTGGGGGCCGAGCTGGGCAAAGGGCGGCAGGCACAGGGTGTTCCCGCCGCCCTTTCATTAGCCGCTTACATCAAACCAAGTTCCTTGTAATACTGCGCCGCGCCGGGATGCAGCTCAATGATCTGATTCTCGATCGTAAACTCGGGCGTGAACTCAGCGCCAAGGTAATGGATCTCGGCAAATTCATCGTTGTACATATCAAGCGCCTTGCACACCGCATAAACGATCTCATCATCAACAGAGGCGCTGGAAATGAGGAAGTTCACCGTGGTGCAGGAGACGATCTCTTCATCCTGTCCCTTGTAGGAACCGGCAGGAATCACCGCAGGAGTGACATAGGGCAATTTCTCGTGAATGGCCGCGACCTTGTCCTCATCCATACTCAGGAAACGGCAGTTGATGCTGGTGGTCAGATCCATGTAGGCGGAAGAGCCAATACCGGTAGTCTGAATGATGCAGTCGACATTTCCGTCCTTGAGCGCATCCGCGCCCTCACTCTGGCTCAGGGGAACCGCGGTATAGTCGTCAGGCCCGTAACCGTAGGCTTCCATAATGAACGGAAGCTGGTTCTGAATGGTATTGCCGGCGGAGGCAGTAATACGCTTGCCCTTAAGGTCAGCCAGAGAGTTAATGTCGGAATCCGCGCGAACGATGACATGGAACGGGGCGCTGTAACCGCCCATAACAATACGAAGGCCATCAACAGGAGCGCCCTCGAAGGAACCGGTGCCAACCGTCGCAGTATAGAAGGCATCGGAGGCGCTGAGCGCAAAGGCAAGGTCGCCCGCTCCGACAAGCTTGCAGGCCTCAACGCTTCCACTGGTACCTTCGCAGTTGACGGAAAGATTTTCCACATGGTTTGTGATAACAGATGCCATACCGGCGCCAAGCATTGCGAAAGTGCCGCCGGAAACACCGCCGCCAAGGGAAATAATTTTCTTGGAACTGATGCTGATCTTGTTCGGGTCTGTCTGCTCAGTAGGATTCTGCCCGTCGTCAGAGGGGGTAGTCTCCTTCGTTCCGCAAGCCGCCAGAGAGAGCGCCATCGCAATCGTCAGGATCAGTGCAAAAATTCTCTTGGTTTTCATTTCGTTTCCTCCAAAAATTTTATAGTCCTTTCTGAGGGGGCATAATGCATTCGCGCATTGGTTTATGCTCGGGGTTCGAGCGTGTTGAGATAGCTGATCGCATCGTCCAGATCGACCACATCAACGTACTTTGTATTCAAATCGAACAGGTTCATAGCGTGGGAACTCTCAAAACGGTCGAACACGCACTGCTCAACAATGGTGGTCTTGAAGTTATAGGAGAAGGAGTCCAGAGCCGTAGCGCGAATGCAGCCGCTGGTAGTGCCGCCAACGACGAAAATGGAATCCACATCCAGGTCGTTCATATAACTCATCAGCGGAGTGCCAAAGAAAGCGCTGGGCTTCTTCTTGCTGATGAGAATGTCCTTCTCACGCGGGGCGATCTCGGGCGGGATCTGTGCGCCCTTGCTGCCGATAAGCGCGGTGGATTCCTCATGACGGAAGTTCTTTCCGCGCTGAACGCCCGAGTCAAAGAAGTCCTTGCGGCGCTCACTGACCGTGTAGACAATGGGAAAATTCTTCTCGCGGAACACGGCAAGCAGCTTCTCGATGGCCTTAACGGAATCCCAGCCTCTTCTGCCGCAGCTTGTGCGGTACTTCTTCACGGATTCGAGGATGTCTTCGGGTTCGTCGCCGATGAAGCTGTAGTGAACGTCGATCACGACCAGCGCAGGACGCTTGCCGTAGCCAATGCTCTTGCCGTAACCGGCTGCCTGAAACACCGCCTTGTCCTGCTCAGTAACAAACTTATCCCAGATTCTATCCATTTGGTATTCCTCCTTAGATTCTTGTGTTTTTTATTGCGATTGGCATTGCCAAATATGCAAACTTACTTGATTTTTCCTGCTGCGCGGAGCCACTCAAGCATACCGCCGGCCTCCATCAGCTCCTTCACCTGATCCGGATATGGGGCAATGGTCGTTTTCTTGTCGCTCCCTTCTATCTGCACGAACCCGTTTTCAAGATCGACCGTGAGCATTTGACCTTCCTCAATGCCATCCGTATCACATGTGACAACGGGGAGTCCAATGTTAATGCAATTGCGATAAAAAATTCGGGCGAACGACTTTGCGACCACCGCCGCAATCCCCGCTTCTTTGATCACGATCGGAGCCGTCTCTCTGACTCAGCCACAGCCGAAATTTTCACCGGCCACGATAATATCGCCAACATTCAGTTCATCGGCAAAATGGGGGCGAATATCCTCCATTAAGTGGCTCGCCAATTCCTTGCGGTCAAGGATCTTGGATTTATTCTTGGATGAAATAATGTAATCGGTGTTGACGTCATCCTCAAACCGAAACACTTTTCCTGTCATTTTCATCTTCACGATCTTCACCTCACATAATTTCGGCTGTCCTCGATGCAGCCGGTCAGCGCGGAGGCTGCCACCGTTGCGGGCGAGGCAAGGTAGAGAAAGCTGTTTGCATTGCCGAGGCGCCCCTTGAAGTTGCGGTTCGCCGTAGTGATCACCGCCTCGCCGTCCGCGGGAATGCCGACATAAGCACCGCCCGAGCAGCCCGAGCAGCCGGGGATCGCAATGGTCGCGCCCGCCCGCAGGAACGTCTCGACGTAGCCACGATGGATGGCTTCGATATACACCGCTTTCGATGCCGGAGAGATCGTGAGCGTCATACCGTGTGCGATCTTCTTTCCGTCAAGAATTCTCGCGGCAACCTCCAGATCCTCGATACGCCCATTGGTGCAGGTGCCGATGATCGCGTGCTGCACCGGAGTCCCCTCGACTTCCGCAATGGGGGATACATTATCCACCTTATGGGGCTTGGCAACCTGCGGGCAGAGCTTGTCCAAATCGACCTCGACCGTCTGGCAGTATACCGCGTCATCATCCGCGGCAACGCCCTCGATCTCGCCTTCCACGCGGCCGTGAAGCCATTCGCGCAGCGTGTCATCGCATGGCATCAAGCCGCATTTTCCGCCCAACTCGATCACCATGTTGGTGATCGTCATGCGTTCTTCAACCGACAATGTTGCAACACCGTCGCCGCAGAATTCCAACGCCTTGTAGTTCGCACCGTTCGCGCCCAACAGTCCGGCCAAATACAAAATAATGTCCTTGGCATACACCCCTTTGGGCAGACGGCCTTTCAGCACGACCCGGATCGTTTCCGGAACGCGGAACCATAACGAGCCGGTGATCATCGCACAGGTAAGGTCGCTCACGCCGACGCCTGTGGCCAGCGCGTTCATCGCACCGTGTGTGCAAGTATGAGAATCCGTAGCGATGACGATGTAACCGGGTTTCACATGTCCCTGCTCAGAAATAAGCTGGTGGCAGCTTCCCTCTCCGCATTCGTAGAGCTTCACGCCCTGACGCTGCGAAAAATCGCGCATATAGGCGTGCATTTTCGCCACACTCTCCGTTGGACACGACGGGGCATGGTCCATGATCTGGATCACGCGCTTAGCGTCGCACACCTTTGACGCGCCGTAGGTGTCAAACACTTCAGCACCCAATGGGCGGTTTCCGTCGTGGCAGAACATGACATCGACCGGCGCGGTCACGATCTGTCCTGCGTGCGCGTCAACGCCGCTCGCCCTTGACAGTATTTTTTCAACAATGGTTTTGCTCATTGACTGATCCTTCCTTTCGGCAAGCTCTTTTTCATATCTCTCTCATTTCCCCGGGCCGCATCACCAGAACGCGACTGCATGTGCTTTCTTCCGTCATTCGCCGAAACGACTCCGGATCCTGCATGGTCTTTTCGTTTCCGTTGTAGTGCATCGGAATAACGCAGGATGCCTTCAAGAACCCGGCGGCAAGCGCCGCGTCTTCAGGACCCATTGTGAACCGATCTCCGATCGGCAGAAAAGCGCAGTCGATCCGATTCAACCGCCCAAGCAGCTGCATATCGCCAAACAGTCCCGTATCTCCGGCAAAATAAATCGTCCTGCCGCCGATCTGCACCAGAAAGCCGCATGCCACGCCGCCGGGAATCGCACCGCAGCCGTGCAAAGCCTGTGTCGCCTTGACCGTGCCGAACGGTAGTGTGATCCTGCCGCCAATGTGCAGCAGCTCCGTTTTTCGACAGCCCTCTTTTTCCAGAAAATGTCCAAGCTCCGGCGTTGTGATGATCGGCGCATCGTTGTCGACGGACAGCGCCACCGCATCACCGACATGATCCTCATGCCCATGGCTGACCAGAATGTAGTTTGGGTGCAGCTCCGGTGAGCGCGTCCTCTGTGAATGGTTCTTCGGCAGATATGGGTCAAACAGCAGGCGGTAGTACCCATCGTACAGTTCGAAGCAAGACTGCCCAAAATAGCGAACCTCTACCATTTATTGTTTCTCCCCTTTACAGTTCCGGTTTTCTCCCTTATAATAAGCGGAGCCTTATGAAATTTAGACTTATGATAAGAGGAGCCTCTATTATGAATCTCTCTCAACTTGAACGCATCGTGATGGTCGCCAAATCCGGCAACATCACCGATGTCGCTCAAAAACTCTACATTTCCCAGCCGGCGTTAAGTCAAACCATCTCCACCGTGGAGGATGAGATCGGCGCTCCCATTTTCGACCGGCGGGCGCAGCCTCTCAAGCTCACACCGGAAGGCGAGTATTTTATCCACGCCGCCCGCGATATTTTACGTGCAAATGAGTCCATGCTTCAGAATATCCGCAATGTCCGCTCCGGCGCCCGCGGAAAAATCACCATCGGATCGTCCATTCCGCGCTGCCGCTCCATTTGGTCGCATATCTTGCCGTCCATGGTTGAGAGCTACCCGAACGTCATGCTCAGCTTCGTAGACGGCAAATCCACAGACTTTGAACGCATGATCCTGCTCGGCAGCATGGACCTTGGCCTGAGCAACAGTCCGCCGAATAACAATCGTGTCGGCAGCTTTCTGCTGAATGAGGAGCGCTATTATCTCATCGCCAACCGCAAAAGCGCTTTTGCACAAGCGCTGGACAAGCAGCGCTTTGACGCGGGCGCCCCCGCGCTTCCCATTTCGCTCAAGGTCGCCAAGAATGAGCGTTTTATTCTTCTTGACCCGCAACGAAACGCCCGCATCGCTTTTAACCATATGGTGCGTGAGGTCGGCTTTTCTCCGTGCATCGCAATAGAAGCTTATAATTCCGATATTGCGCTTGAGTATGTCGAGGCAGGCCTCGGCGTCGCTCTTCTCGCTAAAGTCTCACAAAACGGCGTACCGTTTCCTTACCAGACGGATACGCTATCCTACTTTGTCCTCGACAGCAAGTATGCCGTACGCGATCTGTATCTTTTCTACGACACCGACAGCACCTTCACCTACGCACAGCAGTATCTCGTCGATCTCGTACTCACGCGTTTTTCACAGCAAGAGCGCAACGAACTGGGAAGATAGCACCACGCACACCAACGCGATCGGATAAGTTGCCGCATAAGCCGCGGCTACCGCATCTGATCCCGCCACCGCGATCAGGGAACCCAGCGCCGGCGTACTGGTCATGCCGCCGCAGATGGAGCCAAGCGTATTCATCGTCCCCATTTTCATCAGTTTTTTTGCAATAAGGAAAACTGCCAACATGGGAATGAGCGTCATCAGCGCACCGTATATAAACAGCACGAAGCCTTGCTCTTTCACTACTTCTACAAAGCCCTGACCCGCTTCTGTTCCCGCGCCTAACAGAAACCAGGCAAGTCCGAGTTCACGAAGCGTTTCCATGGTGCTTTTCTTCGTCTCCAACGAAATCGGGCCAATGTGTCCGAAGTGCCCCACCAACAGACCGGTGAGCAGCGGGCCGCCTGAAACGCCTAAACTAAAGGTCGCTCCCTGTCCAAGCGGGATCTTTACCCCACCTAACCATACACCGACAGCAAGGGCGATGGCAAAGGAAAATATTCCCAGATTTTCCACTGCGATGCCGCCGTGCCGGCGCTCCACAGCGCCGCCTATCCCCTCAAGTTCTGCAACCTCACCCCTAACATCCGTTTTCAGCAGTGTGGGCAGCACCTGCACAAAGAGTACGACGCCAAGCACTCCGAACGGATAGGCAATACCATAGCCGACCGATGCGATCGGGTCGCCTGTCGCCTCCAATGCTGCCGCAAGGCCGGGCGTACTCGTTAACGCGCCGTTGAGAAGCCCCAGGGCCAGCGGCGTAGGCAGACCCGAGATCCTGATCACCGCAACGCACACGGCAGCGCCGATGCCGATCGTCAGGAACCCCAAAAAGATGTACTGCAGCGCTCCCTTTTTGAAGTTCTCGAAGAAGGTTGGACCTGCGATGATGCCCACCGCAGTGACAAAGCATGCCAAGCCGATGTTTTTAATATCCGGGCTGACGACAAAGCCGAAATGCCCCAATACCAACGCCGCCAACAGAATGCCGGACGTTCCGAGGGACAGACCCTTCACCTTAACGCGGCCCAACAAATAGCCGATCGTCATGGTCAGGGCAACGATCATCAAATTGCTCATCGTGTTCGGCCTTACTGATACTTCTTGATGAGTTCCTTATAGGCTTCTTTGCCGAGGATCTCATGGCGCAGCGCAGAAGTGATCATCAGCTGGTCGTCGCAGCCATCGGTCGTGTCGTGTTCCTTGACGTAATCGAGCATCTTCATCACGCCGAACATGCTCGCCTTGAGCAGCGCGTTGCCATAAAACACGATTTTATAGCCCATCGCCTGCAGTTCTTTATTGGGAAACATCGGCGTCTTGCCCTTTTCCACGAGGTTGATCACCGCAGGCACGCTGAAATGATGCGGAATATCACGCACCTCCTGCTCAGTCTGGATCGCCTCAATGAAGATGGAATCTGCGCCCGCCTCAACATAGGCCTGTGCGATCTCCAGCGTCTGTTCATAACTGCCAGTAGCAGACAGCGCATCGGTACGAACCATCAGGTGCATATCAGGATCGCTGGAAGCATCCTTTGCGGCGTGGATCTTGCCGATCATAGAATCCAACGGAATGATGGCATGATCCTCAAAATGACCGCAGCGCTTCGGATTTTGCTGATCCTCAATAAATACCGCGCCAACGTCTAACCGCGAGACCTCCTTGATCGTGCGGTACACATTGATCGCCGAACCGTAGCCGTCGTCCAGATCGCAGATAAGCGGCAAGGAGGTAGCATCGTTGATCCTCTTGATGATCTCTACCTGTTCGGTCATCGTAACCATGCCGTAGTCCGGAATTGCAAAATTCATATTGGCAAGTCCCGCACCCGTAACATTGACCACGGGAAATCCCGCCCGTTCAATCAGCTTCGCAAACAGCGGAGTCGCCGCTCCCATCGCAACGACGATCTCTTCGTTCTCCATCAATTTCTTAAACTGTTTTCCTTTTTCCATTTTACTTCTCCAAAAATGTTCTTAAGGATTCGCATATCCTTGCGTGTTTTTATTGTAGTCTGTTCCTAGCCAAAATGGAAATACAGCTTTCCAAATGCAGTCATAATCTTCGCATTATGATGTACCGTCATTTTATTACTCTATTCTCTATTTCTTCTGGCGCATTGTACAATAATGCTCTAAATCATTCCAAAAAATGCAAATATACGATAAGTTTTTCAGCAAGCCATAACTTGTCTTTTATCGTTCGGCGTCCATTCCGCTGCAAGGCGCGAGACGCCGCCTTCTTCATTCGCCGAATTCCTGCTCGGCCATATTCGATACGATCCGACGGCCGCGTGTGTCCTGCCCAGAATCGTCAAAAAGGAGATCCATCCGCCGACCGGCCAACAGGCCGCTCAGCTTTTGGATCTCCTAAAAGGCAGCAAATTCCGAATCATGTGATCGACAATTTGGCACGGTGTCTTCTCCCCAAAATTCAAACATATTTTGAAACGGAAAACGGGCAACTGGCATTTCAAGCATGGGCGGAAGATAGAAAAAACACAAAGCGGTAAAAACACATTACAAAAAGGGCTCCTAATCATCGATTAGGAGCCCTTTTGCTGGACTTAAATGTTATTCGAGAACCGCTTATTTAATGCAGTAATTTATTTTTGCAGCAGCTACATCGCCACAGGGATTGTAATGGTCCTCACACCCTACCAGAGCGTAATAAGTCTTCCCATCCGCTTCCGTATAATGCGCCATAGCCACAACATTAGGGGTCTCACCAATAAAGGAACCCAGCACCCCCGCCCTGTCGTAATTTGCAAATGCCTCTTCCACAGAATCCGCCTCAGTAAGAATAGCAGCCCAAATTACTCCAGTTCTGTCATGATACTTTGCGCCTGCCAGTGCCTGCTCTTCGGTCATGTCACCATAAGCCCATACCGCATCACCGCAGTTTTTCCCAGATTCTGCACGGTAGCGATTCAGAACAGCCAAACCATCGTAATCCAATACTGCGCCGGAAAGGTCGAGGGTGCATTCCGTGTGGTAACCATTCTGGTTGGCCGTTGCCGTATAGCCAAGTGTCGGCTTATCCGCTCTCTTTCCGATACCCGCCGCCTGAATCTCTGCCGGGTCAGAAAAATACAAGTCATCATACACAAGCGCAATTCCGCTCTGGACAGTTTCCGGCAGCGTCTTGATATAAGCATTCACATCAGACGGAACTGTGGTTGCATCGCCTTGTTCCGGCTTTGTTTCCGGCTGGCTGGGAGTGACCTCCGGGAACGTAGCGCCCACCACATTTTCCAGATAGCGAATCTGAATAACTGCAATCTGCGCTCTGGTGGCTGTACCGCTCGGACTTAAAGTGGTATTGCTGGTTCCGCCAACAACCTTATTGGAAACCGCCCATGCAAAGCCGTTGACCGCATACGCGGCAACCTGATTTTTGTCATTGAACGGAGAGAGGGCAGAGGTGTCTGCTTCGGGATGCCCCGCCACATTGTAAAGAATTGCAACCATCTGTTCACGGGTCACAGGAACATCCAAATTCAAGCCGGATTTCTCCAAACCGTCCAGATAGCCGTTTTTCAGGGCGGCATACCAGTTGCCGCTATACCACTTGCCGCTGCATCCCGCCTGCTCCAAAACAGCCGCATCGGTCTCAATGTCACTCGGGCAGAAGTAGCGGGTCAGCATGGCAAGAAGCTGTCCCCCGGTCACGGTGCCTGTAGGACTGTATTTGCCGTTTCCAATACCGCCTACCATCTTTGCCCCGGCTGCTTTCTCGATTGCCGTATAAGCCCAATGGCTGGCGGGCACATCACTGAATGTAGGGGCTGCAGCAAAGGCGGGTACTGTCATAGTCGCGCTCAATGCTGCCGCGATGACTGCGGACAAGATTCTTTTCTTCTGCATATTCTCTCTTTACCTCCGACACAATGATTGTATATAGGGCAGTACAGATATGTAATTGTATTTTACTCTGGTTTTCAAATATTTTCAATATCCGAAAGCAAAAGGTCATCCCTCGGCGGGATGACCTTTTGCGTCAAATGGTATCTTCCAGATAAAAGACAAATCCGAACCCATCCCTGATTAGGAACAAGTTCGGATTTTGTCGTTTTGGTGGACCTGAAGGGATTCGAACCCACGACCTTACGGATGCGAACCGTACGCTCTCCCATGCGTAACACTTATATGCGCCCTAAAATGAGGCGAAAAATGTAGAAAAATTATAAAATCAGTCAAAAATAGAGAGACAGAATATGCCTTTGTGATATGAAGAGGTGTCCCATGCCGATCGTTCGGTATATTGGGCACCTCTTTTTTGATGGGCAGGACCGCTTTAGGGAGCGTAACCCTTGTGGGGAGCATTTGCGCTACATACCCAAGTCAACATGGATAAAAATAAGGAGGGCATCGCCATGCAGGAGGCCATCCTATCGGATTATTTTTATGGAGATGAAGCGGAACAATTCACATATTTCCGCATCCCTCGTCAACTTATCACGGATGTCAGATTCAAGCATCTATCCACAGATGCCAAGCTGCTGTACGGTATGCTCTTAGACCGCATGGGCCTATCCGTAAAAAACGGCTGGTTCGAGGAAGATGGGCGCGTTTATATTTACTATACCGTGGAAGAAATCTGCGAGGACATGAACTGCGGCCGGGACAAGGCCATGAAGCTACTGGCCGAACTCGATACTGGAAAAGGGGTCGGACTTATCAAGCGAACCAGGCAGGGCCAGGGAAAACCGACGAAGCTCTACGTCAAGCGATTCACCACCCGTACCGTCCCCCAACAGGCACCACCGGAGCCGAGGCCCCCCATGCCAACTCCAGAAGTCGATTTTCCCGACGTTCAGAGGTCGAATTTTCCGACTTCAAGAGGTCGGAAATCCCGACTTGCAGAAGTCGAGAAATCCGACCCAAATTATACTGAGCATAGTCATCCTGATTTGAGCTATCCTGATCCATTTATCTCCCCTCGCGGCTCCCCGCCGCACATTCGGGATGGGATGGATCGGTCTGCCGTGAGAGAAGAGCTGAAAGAACATATCGACTATGAACACCTCAAAAGGCAGTGCCCATACGACGATGTGGAAAGCCTGCTGGAACTCATGGTAGATGTGGTGAGCAGCGCAGCCTCTACGATACGCATTGGCGGCGAGGTATTGCCTGCGGAAGATGTCAAGCAACGTTTCAGGCAATTAGACAGCAGCCATATTGAGTACATCATTGACTCCCTGAAGCAGACCACCACAAAAATCAATAATATCCGGGCCTATCTTCTTACGGTGCTGTATAACGCGCCGGTGACGATAGGCCCATACTATTCCGCTGCTGTACGACATGACTTCGGTTAGAAATAAATCTCACCGTGAGACGCAAATTTCGACCGAAACCAAGTGATCTAAGCTAAAAATCAAATCTCATGGTGAGGTTTGATTCCAGGCAAATAAAATTCAAATGGAGGGAATCAGATGGCAAATGAACCCAGCAAACCCCAGAGCATCCCATTGGCAAAAATCCACGACCTGCCCGGTGTATTCATTCCGAAGCTGCCGGACAAATCCTACGGTGGCCTTGTGACCAGCATCCAGGCAAGCGGAGTAAAGGAGGCCGTGACCCTCCGTTTGCGGGAGGACGGAGAGTATCAGCTTGTGGACGGGTACCGCCGTCGCCGTGCCTGTGAACTGGCAAAAATCAAGGAGATACCGGCCAATGTTTATGAAATGACATTGCAGGAGGCGGTGGAATACCACAAGCGAGTACAAAATCAGCCGACTCTTCCTATCCCGGGCAAAAGAATCAGCGAACAAATTCCCAAGGTGGAGCAGCCTGTCCCCAAGGACAACAAGGGCCCTGCGGGCACGGAGAAGTCGGAACAGTCCACCGCCGCCGACAAGAAGGCTGGTGAGCAGGTTCCCAAGGTAGAACAACAGCCCATCCCCAAGGATGACAAGGGCCCTGCGGGTGTGGAGAAGCCGGAACAGCCCGCCGCCGCGGACAAGAAGGCCGGTGAGCAGGCCCCCAAGGTAGAGCAGCCCGTCCCCAAGGATGGCAAGATCCCTGCGGGTACGGAGAAGTCGGAACAGCCCGCCGCCGACAAGAAGGCTGGTGAGCAGGCCCCCAAGGTAGAGCAGTCCGTCCCCAAGGACGACAAGGCCCCTGTGGGTACGGAGAAGCCGGAACAGCCCGCCGCCGCTGACAAGAAGGCCGATGAGCGGGCCCCCAAGGTCGAACAGTCAGCCCCCAAGGATGGCAAGGACCCTGCGGGTACGGAGAAGCCGGAACACTCTGCATCCGCCGTAAAGGTTTCCGGCCCTGCGGCAAAGGGCCCTGCCGGAACACAAATCACCCAGGTGTTCGAGGACCGTCTGGCACCTCCGGATGAAAAGGCTTTGAAGAACCTGCCCAGCCCCAACGAGGGCGAATCCTATTTCATCATCCTTCACCCCGGCTATCTGGAAAAGTCTAAATACAACACGATCACGGTGGACCAGAACAGCGAGGACTACCGGGAACTGAAAAAGTCCATTGAGCTCAACGGCGTTAAGGACCCGGTTTTGACCCGTATTAACCCGGAGGGTGGTGGCCTGGAGATTGTTTCCGGCCAGCGCCGCCACATGATCGCCAAGGAACTGAACTATCCGGTCCCTGCTATCATCCAGAAACTCAGCGATGCGGATGTAAAAATCCTGGTCAATGACGGAAACCTGCACCGCCCCCATATTTCCACCTATGACCTCGCCCGCGCCCTGCGTGGCAAAATGGAAGGTATGAAGCAGAAGGCCGGGCGGAAGAAGAAAGGCGCCCCTACCGCCGAGGAGCTGAACAGCGATGAAAAGCTGGCTCAGGAAATGGGAATGAGTGTGAGCAAGCTCAACCGCATCATCCGCTTGTCGGAGGCATCCAAGGAGGTGTGCGACCGGGTAGACGATGGCACGCTACCCCTCTCCGTAGCATCCGCAATTTCCTTCTTGAAACAGGAAAACCAGGATAAGCTCCTGAATCTCGGCGACCTAGGCTATAAGGTTTCCACAGAACGGGTGGAATATCTGAAGAAAGTGGAAAAGGCAGGCAAATTGGATGAAACGGCCATGCGGAATGTGCTGGAAGGTGAAAATATCCTGGAGCCTGTCAAGGCAGCACCGCCCCCTGGTCACGAACACCATGCCGCTCCGGGGCCTGGAGGCACAGCGCCGGTGTCAAACCCTGCTGCACCGTACTCCGGCGAGGGCACCCACACGCCGGAAACTACCGCCGGGACACCTGCCGACAAGCCCACTTGGGAGAAAACCGTGGAAACGCCGACAACCATCACTCCTTCTGATGAGAAACAGGAGATCCCGCCTGCACCCCCCAAGCCGAAGCAGGAGACGGAATCTATTTCGGGAGCACAGGAACGCCCCGAATATACGAAGGTCGTCCTTGCCGGTGACCGCCTGCGGAGATATTTCCCGGACGTGACCATGACTCCCCGTGAAATCGAGGAAAGCGTCTATGAGGCCCTGGAAGAACGCCGCCAGAGGTTAGAGAAGCAAAAGCAGAAGGAGACCATTTTCAAAAAGAACGGCCCTGCCAGGTGAATATATGGAGTTCACCGCTTTGATCGCCAACCTGGGCAAAGATGTAGCCGGAATCATAGCAGAAACTCCGCTGTCTTTCCCAACGACCGCCGAACGAGTGCAGGAGGCCCTGCGGAAAATCGGAGTAGACGGCCTGCGGTACGAAGAAATCATCGTCAAGGAATACTCGATTGGAGTGGAAGGCGTAGCTCCCATTTTGGGGGAGTACGCCCATATCGACGAGCTGAATTATCTGGCACACCGCCTGGCACAGCTTTCGCCAGAGGATATGCGGAAATATATCGCCGCAGTCCGGCATGGGGATTATGCCAGCGATGTGCAGGACCTAATCAACCTTACCTACCCCTGCAATCTGGAGCAATTCACACTTTTGCCGGATGTTCGGAGCTATGAGGACTATGGCCGGTATCTGGTGGACGCCAGACGAGACTTTTCCCTCCCGCGGGGAGCAAGGTTCTATTTCGACTATGAGGAGTATGGCGAGACAACCGTCATCAACGAGAACGGGACCCTGACCTCCCAGGGATATATCTTCCATGACCGCTCCGCTTCCTTCCAGGAAATCTACGATGGCAGAGAGATTCCGCAGGCGTATCGAGTATTCCAATATCCGCTGAAAGCCAAAATCAAAAATAACCAGACCAAGCACAGCCGGGACAGCCCCGGCCGCAGGCGCCCTTGAGGGCGCTTTTTTCATACCACTTTTGATAGGCGGGATCGTTTGAATGTCCTGATGGTGGAGCCGGGCCTGGCTCCCTACGAGAAAGAAATCAACGGCTTGGAGCAGATGCAGGCCGCAGTCGGCGGGCTCATTACCGCCATTTACCCTTTTGAAGAGCCTGTCGCCGTGGTCGCCAACGATGAAGGCATCCTGCTGGGAATGGAGTTCAACCGCAGCATGGAGGGCGGATATGGCGGAATCTTCGGCCCGTTTTTTGTCTGTGGGCTCAATGAAGATGACTTCTGCTCCCTGACGCCGGAGCAGATGGAGCGTTATAAGAAAAAATTCCATCACGCTGAGATTCTGATTGGAATGAAGAGAGATGATCCCATTACGTTAAAGGTAGAGCCGATGCAGAAAGATGGGCAGAACCGGGTCCCCCCGCAGAAGCGTCCCAGCCGGTAGAACACATGGCTTTTGAAAAGGAGGACTGCCATTGAGTGATTATGAAGAAAAGAAACAAGCCCGAATCGACCGCTATTGGGAACGAGCCGAAAAGGCGCGACAAGAAAGCCGACAACTCTCCCGACAGTCAATGACCATGCTGGAGCATATCCCACCTGGACAGCCCATTTTGGTCGGCCACCATTCGGAAAAAGGCCATCGGGCGCTGCTGAACCGAGCAGACCGCAAAATGGGCCAGTCAGTCGCCGCAGCGGAAAAAGCGGACTACTACGAGCATAAAGCCAGGGCCGCAGAAAGCAATACTGCCATCTCCTCGGATGACCCGGAGGCCCTTGCCAAGCTGACCGAAAAGCTGGAAAGATTGCAAATAGCTCAAACCCGGATGAAACAGATCAACGCCTATTACCGCAAGCATGGGACCTGTCAGGGATTCCACGGCTTGACAAGTGAACAGGCCGCAAAACTGGATCAGCAAGTGGAAAACGGCTATTCCTGGGAGAAAACACCATATCCGCCTTTTGCCATGTCCAATAACAACCAGGAAATTCACCGCCTGCAAGCGCGGATCAAGCAGCTTACCGAAGCCAGGGACTTAGGTTATCAAGGGTGGGAATTTGAGGGCGGTAGAGTGGTCGCCAATGCGGACAATAACCGTCTGCAAATCTTTTTTGACGAGATTCCGAGCGAAGAAGTGCGGAAAGAGCTGAAAGGGCGGGGATTCCGCTGGGCCAGGAGCGAGGGGGCATGGCAGCGCCAGCTTACCGACAATGCTATTTACGCTGCCAGCCGAGTCCAGACCATCCGCCCCTCTGATGGCTCAGACCCTATTCAGATTCAGCCAAAACGGAAGGTCCACAATGGGCCGAAGCGATAAGGAGGACTTCACTATGGAGCAAAAGAACAGCTCTCAGGAGCGCATGAAGGAAATCGAGATTTTCGGCATCCCGGCTCTGCTTTCGGCTAACCGGGTCCCCCACGATGCGGTCTACCCCGGTATGTTCCGCTATGAGCTGATGGCCGGGCCGGATATACCGGAGACCCCCCGCTATTTGGCCGAAGATGCCGGACAGCATTTTTTGGGAACGGTGCTCTCTCCCGTCTCTATCCAGCTCCCTTCGGAGGGCCAGCGGGAGATCGAGCCGGGCGACCTGTTCCTGGACATCGAAGCCGGCGAATACACGCCCGCCGAATTTGAGGAGAAGTATCTCTCGCCGGACTATGACCCGGAGGCGGGGCGCTATGGGAAATCCGATTGATGTTCTGGCCTTTCTGGCCCGCGTAGTGGAGGAAAACACCCTGCGGTATCGGTCGGACTTCCAATACGATGTGAAGATGCTGACCCGCGCCGCCCAGGAGCCCGATATGAAAGACCGTGAGTTTTACTGGATGAGCCGTCCCAATGGGACATGGTGCGTCAAAGAGCGTGAGGTATTTCTGCGGGGAAGCGGGGCGCACTCCATCTGGACTTTCTACGCCAATCAGCCGGAGGACATCCGTGCATATCGTGTCACCATCACTGGCATGAACGGGAACAAGGTCATGGGGCGCATCGTGCCGCTGGACTATAAGACCCAGGTGCGCCGGGTCCAGGAACTGGCCATCCCGGCCACAGCGATCACGCTCCAATATGAAAGCGGCCATACCGTTACGGTCCCCTATGACGGGCAGCAGACAACGCTCCCCACGACCCGGCCCGGCCACGGAGGAATCCGCACCGCAAGTTATGAACCCGAGAGCGAGGCAGAGCTTGCCCGTATCATCATGGTGGAACACCGCTATCAAACGGGAAAGGTCAAAAAGCCTCCCCAGAGAGGCCGCTCCCATCCGGGCCGATGATGGCCCTCAGCACGGAACAGCGCCGCCGCAGGCGGCGCTGCATTAGCAAGTATGTCATTTGGTAGCACAAATGACCCTTGTTAGGGGGCAGGCCCCCTAATACCCCATACGAAATCGCGTCTCACCGTGAGACGCGAAAGCACGCGCCGTCTCCGCACACGGCACCGCAATCAAGTCTCACGGTGAGACGCAAATCATTTAGAAGGGAGTGATGTCATGCAGGAAGGAACATCCCCATGGGGGGAGATCCAGTTCAGTGAACCGCTGATTCCTGGAATGGAGCTGGTCAGCACAGCCAGCCATGGCGGTGTCCGTGTGACACGGGAGGCGGCCATGCTGCTCTCCCCGGCGGCCAGGAAGTGCGGTTTCCGGCAGGGCGGCTATCTTTGGTTCGAGGAGGACTGCAAAGAGCCGGTGGTCCTTCTGGAACTGATGGACAAGGGACTGTGGAGGCCCCCGGATCGCATCAAAGACCCGGCCGCTTTTGAACGGGACATCGACCGGAACATCCAGGAGTATAACCCGGCCTACTGGCAGGGGGGGGAACGGAAACGCTCCAAGCCGCCGAAAAAGCCGGGGCGCTCTATTCCGCCGCGGTGAGGAACGGCCTTGCGAAAACGAAACCGTCATGTGAGCGTATGGATGAATGAAGCAGAGTACCGGCACCTGAAAACACAGGCCCAGCTTGCCGGGATGGGAATGGACCCGTTCATCCGCAATCTGGTGGCCGGAATCCAGCTCCGCCCCAGGCCGCCGGACGCCATCGCTGAATTGATCCGGGAACTGCACGCCATCGGCAATAATGCCAATCAGATCGCCTACTGGGCCAATGCCACAAAGAGCATCCAAGAGGAGGACCTGCGGCGGGCGGCGGCCCTGGTCTATGAGGCGGCCCGTCTGGTCAAGGAGCAGATGTAATGGCCTATGACAAGATCATCACCATCCGCCGCCGCATGGATAACTGCCTGGGCTATGTACTCAATGAAGAAAAAAACAGCCTGTCCCATGCACTGAGTTATGCGGAAAACCCGCGGAAGGCACATCAGCTCGTCACCGGCATCAACTGCCAGGCCAATACCGCTTTTGCGGAAATGCAGGCGACAAAGCTCCGTTGGGACAAGCGGGGCGGCATCCTGGGGTATCATCTCATCCATTCCTACGCCCCTGGCGAAGTGACGCCGGAACAGGCCCACGCCGCCGGCGTCGTTCTGCTGCACAGCACCCACGTCGCCCA
>ENA-ORTN01001496-ORTN01001496.1-human-gut-metagenome-genome-assembly--contig:-NODE-1496-length-22766-cov-10.411078_pt1 | contig 22766 bp, 19 predicted proteins | sample MGYA00242070_ERZ509189 | MGnify/ENA primary metagenome ERZ509189 (study PRJEB26280, sample SAMEA2338821) | human gut metagenome | biome: human gut; feature: human-associated habitat; material: faeces...
CTCTGCTCACGGACCTCTATGAGCTTACCATGATGCAGGGATATTTCAAAAACCCGACCAACCAGACCGTTATCTTTGATATGTTCTACCGCAACAATCCATGTGGCGGTGGTTTTGCTATCTGTGCCGGACTGGAGCAGATGATCGAATACATCGAGAATCTCCGTTTCGCAGAAGAAGACATCACCTATCTGAGAAGCCTTGGCATCTTTGAGGAAGATTTCCTTGAGTACCTGAGCAACTTCAAATTCACCGGTGATATCTACGCGATCCCGGAAGGAACCGTAATCTTCCCGAGAGAACCAATGGTCAAAGTTATCGCACCGATCATGGAGGCTCAGCTTGTAGAAACCGCAATCCTGAACATCATGAACCATCAGAGCCTGATCGCCACCAAGGCAGCACGTGTATGCCACGCAGCCAAGGGTGATCCGATCATGGAATTCGGTCTTCGCCGTGCCCAGGGTCCGGATGCCGGAATCTTCGGTGCCAGAGCTGCAGTGATCGGCGGATGTGCCGGTACTTCCAACGTACTGACCGGCCAGATGTTTAACGTTCCTGTTCTTGGAACCCATGCTCATTCCTGGATCATGAGCTTCCCGGATGAGTACACCGCATTCAAGACCTATGCGAAACTTTACCCGAATTCCTGTACTCTTCTGGTTGACACCTACGATGTCCTGAAATCCGGTGTTCCCAACGCAATCCGTGTATTCGAAGAGATGCGTGAGGAAGGCATCCAGCTGAAGAATTACGGAATCCGTATCGACAGCGGTGACCTTGCATACCTTTCTAAAAAAGCCTACAAGATGCTGGCTGCTGCCGGTTTTGACGATGCTACCATCTCTGCATCCAGCGATCTTGATGAATATCTTATCGAGAGCCTGAAAGCCCAGGATGCCAAGATCAATTCCTGGGGTGTTGGAACCAAACTGATCACAGCCGATGACAATCCGGCATTCGGCGGCGTATACAAACTTGCCGCTGTAAAAGACGCTGACAGTGACACCTTCCAGCCGAAGATCAAACTTTCCGAAAACACAGAAAAAGTTACCAACCCGGGCAACAAAACCGTATACCGTATCTACAGCAAGAAAACCGGCAAGATCAAAGCTGATCTGATCTGCCTTGCAGATGAGAAATTTGATCCGGAAGAAACCATGGTTATCTTCGACCCGGTTGACACCTGGAAAAAGACCAAAGTTCTGGGCGGAACCTACGAACTCCGTGAGCTTCTTGTTCCGGTAATTAAAGGTGGTAAGAGCGTTTACAAATCTCCATCTGTCATGGAACTCCGCGACTATTGCAAACAGGAGCAGAACACACTGTGGGATGAGTCCAGACGTTTTGTAAATCCGCAGAAAGTATATGTAGATCTTTCCCAGCCGCTTTATGACATGAAAAAAGCTCTGTTGGAAGAAATGAGCGAAAAAACTCTGTAAAAGAAAAAAATCTCCAATCATAAACCCCCTTTCCTTTTCATAAGCTTATGGATAAGGAAAGGGGGTTTTTTATGCACAGAGATTTTTACATCCGTCTGATCAACCGGGAGCATCCTCTGCCGGAAACCTTTGTACCAGAGCATCTCATTGATATCGGTCTGCCATTTGAAGCTGCCCCCGGCGATCCGAAACGACTGCTGGAATGTCAGGCCGCCAGAGCCGCCTCCCAGCTTTTTCACGCCTGCCACCGATGTGGCCTGAATCTGTGGGCAGTTTCCGGATACCGCTCTTTCAGGCGGCAACAGGAACTTTTTACAGGAAGCCCTTTTGTGGCAAAGCCAGGAACAAGTGAGCATCAGAGCGGACTTGCTCTGGACGTTTCCTGTCCTTCCATCCATATGGAACTCTCCGAAAAGTTTTCCGAAACCGGTGAAGGCAGGTGGCTGAAAAAGAACGCTCCGCTCTACGGTTTTATTCTCCGGTATCCGAAAAACCGGGAGGAGATCACTGGCGTCCCCTATGAGCCCTGGCATATCCGCTATGTGACAAAACCGCTGGCCTCCTGGCTTACCATCACCAACCTGACTCTGGAAGAATACCACAACTTTCCCGCGAGATGTTCGCCGCCACCCTGAACAGCAACATTACATCTGCACAGCAGACTTGCTTTACTGCTCCATCTGCCGTCCCAGAAAACTGGCCGCTGTGCGGACAAGAACCCGTTCCTTATCCCCCAGGATCGCTTTCTCATTTTTTCCAAGAAGGATCACGGAACCGATGGCATCACTGGCACACAGGATCGGCTGTATCATTTTTCCGCAGTAAGAATCCATATCTCCGGAAATGACCGATATATTATCCCGACTTTTTCCATCGATCATCTTTCCTTCCCGCCCGGATATAACCATGTCCAGTTCCCGGCTGATCTCTTTTCCTTCCAGTTCCCGGCTTCCGCTTCCTGCTGCCGCCACCACCAGATCACGATCTGTGATACATGCCGCCAGCCCGGTAGTCTGCACCAGTGCCTCCACATATTCCCGGGCAAAAGTATTCAACTCTCCGATGGGCGAATATTTTTTCAGAATGATCTGTCCTTCCCGGTCTGTATAGATCTCCATCGGTGTCCCCTCTTTGATCCGCAGCGTTTTACGTATCTCTTTCGGGATCACCACCCTGCCCAGGTCATCGATCCGACGAACAATTCCCGTTGCTTTCATCTTCTAATATTCCTCCTGTATCTTTTATCTGTTTATCTTTTATCCGTATGGTTATTATGTGAAAAACTGGGAGAAATATGTATAAAAAAAGCCGGGAAAACCTGCTCTTCCCGACTTTCTTTTTTATCTTTTCCTGTTTTCTTCAATGATCTTCAAAGCATCCGGATTAATCGCTCCAGGCGTTGCTGCCGACCGTGAAAGATAATATCCCTGAAGCAGATCTACCTCCAGCTCAAGAACTTTTTTAAGCTCTTCCGCTGTCTCCACGCCTTCCGCAACAATATACATTCCACGCTGATGTGCATACTTCACAATGTTTGCTACGATCTGCTGTTTATCTATATCCGTATCAATATCACGGATGATCACCATATCCACCTTAATATACTTCGGTGAAAGTGCCAGAAGACTTTTTTCACTGTTGTATCCGCTTCCATAATCATCCAGAGCGACCGCACCCAGAAATCCTTTTGACGTTTTTCTTTCAAGAGCTTCTTTGCTGAGAAGTTCCTGTTCTGTGATCTCAAGAACCAGCTGAGACCGGATATCCAAATATCTCTGCCTGAATTCTCTGCATTCCTCATCTGTCATGTTCTCACTTGCAATGGAATTTACAAACAGAAGCTCATCACCTCTTACTTTTCCATTTGCCCGAAGTCTGCAATATCCTTCTGCCGCGCAGAAAAAAGTGATTCTTTCCAGATCATGAAGGCATTTTTCTTCTTTTGCAAGACGCAATACATCTTCCGAGGATTTCAGCATTGACATTTCTACATGCATCAATGCTTCCAGAGCTCTGATCTTACCTGTAACCGCCGATACAATAGGCTGATAATAATAGGCAATATCTTCCCTCTTCATCGACTGCAAAAACTGCTTTCGCAGTTGTGTTTCTCCGGATGCTCACGGAACAGTTTTTCACTTTCTCTCTGGAATGCCCGCCTGTTGTAAAGTCTTGTAAGCGTATCATAATCCCTTTCATGTTCAATATTCATACGCTCCCTGGTAACTTTTGTAACATCCTCCACAAGGCCGATCTGCCGATCCGGTTCTGTCTTGATCTCCATGCGGACATATCGTATTTCTCCGCTATTATGGATCACACTGTAAACTCTGGAACCATCTCCTCTAACCGTGTGATGGCAGCTTTTATTATAGGAATCCAAAAATTCCATAAAATCTTTTCCTGTCATTGATTTTTCCGACAGTTCCTTTTTGCCCAGCATAGAAAAAAAGTTATCTGTTACATAAACGCTTTCATTCTCCGATCGAACTTCAAAACCTCCAAGTTCTACACTTGCCATTTCCATGATCCTTAAGAATTTCGTAGATATGGTAAGCATGTCCTGGTTCATCTGCGTAATTGCTCCGGCAAACTGGTCAAGTTCCCGGATTCCCGTGTCGGAAAAGCGGAGCGAAGTGCTGTTATTCTTCTGTGCCTCTTCTACCTCATCAGAAAGTTTCTTTACCGGACGGTTTTGCTGCAGATATTTTCCATCAGCGGCAGATAAGATTCTTTATTATTTCCGATATCTTCAATTCGGATCTGTCCGGAATCAATAAGGTTCTGTGCCTCCTCATTGACATATTCCTGCAAAGCTGACAGCTCCTGATTGGACGTCAGAACATTTTACTTCCGTCGTCCGAGAAATCTCCCTCTTTCAGATATTCTTCTACATATTCACTTTTTTCTTTATCTGTAAGATAACCGGAAAGGTCTACGAGCATGTCCTTCTGATCCATGGTATAGGCTGTATCTGAGTAAGCCGAAAAAATATTCGGTACTTCGGACGCCCCTACCTCACCATCCGCTGCAGCAAGGACATTTTGTTCCAGATCTTCTGCGGTTCCAAGACTCTTGGTTTCTACGGTGATGCCGTCTTTCTTTCCAACTGTGTCATTAAATTTCTCTGTCAAGTCTTTAAAAGTATCCAGCTGATCGCCATTATAATATGTCCATACTGTAACTGTAACAGGGTCCGACTTTTTTCCGGAACATCCACTGAACAGGGATGCTGCCAGAGTCGCGCCTAACAGACAAAGCACTACTTTCCTGTGTGCCATAAATTCTCCCTTCCGCCTGCACTCATTTGCAGGAACACTGTTTTTATCTTATCACAGTACAGACATATTATCAAAGAAAAACCCCGCTTTTTATATTCTGTTTTCTTATTTCTCCATAACAACAGGAGCTGCGTTGTCATATGCCTGCTCCAGAAATACTTCCTGGGAGTTCAATGGAGCATTATCGGATGGTTCGATCTTATAATTTCCCTTATTGTTCATGGTCCTCGCTTTGCGGTTATCACTGAGCATTGTCACGAACATTTCCTGGATCTGCATCCGGATATCCGGGTCTTCGATAGGAGCTGCAACTTCCACACGGCGAAGAGTATTTCTTGTCATAAAGTCCGCAGATGAAATATAGATCTTTGCCCTCTCCTGTGTTCCGAAAATGTAAATACGGGAATGCTCCAGAAAACGTCCTACAATACTGATAATGTGGATGTTTTCTGTCTGACCTTTTACTCCCGGGATCAGACAGCAGATACCGCGGACAACCATATCAATGTGTACTCCCGCGCAGGATGCTTCCACCAGTTTGTTCATAATACGCTTGTCTGTCAGAGAATTCATTTTCAGCCCGATATATGCCTGTTCTCCAACTTTGGCATGTTCGATCTCTTCATCGATCATGGCAAGTACTTTGTTCTGGAGACATTTTGGTGCCACAAGAAGATGGTCCATATCTTCAACCGTTTCTCCCATTGCCAGTGCCTGAAATACTCTTGCTGCTTCTGTTCCGATCTTCGGATCAGCAGTCATCAGAGAAAGGTCTGTATACAGACGGGCTGTTTTTTCGTTGTAGTTTCCAGTTCCGATCTGTGTATAATATTCCACATTTCCGTCTTTTTTCTTCATGATCTGGCAAAGTTTGGAATGTACTTTGTAACCATCCAGACCATAGATCACATGACAGCCCGCATCTTCCAGAAGTCTGGACCATCCAATATTGTTTTCCTCATCAAAACGTGCCTTCAGCTCCACCAGAACGAACACTTCTTTTCCATTTTCTGCCGCTTCGATCAGAGCTTCCACAACCTTACTCTGTTTCGCTACACGGTAAAGAGTCATCTTGATGGAAACGACATCCTCATCATTGGCTGCTTCATGAAGCATTGTAAGAAACGGTTTGATACTCTCATATGGATAGGAAAGAAAACGGTCTTTTTTCGCGATCTGGTCAAGGATCGGCTCATGGCTGTTAAACATTGGTGATTTCTGAGGAATCCTTTTTTCATAAAAAAGCTCTGTTCTTTTTCTCAGGCCGTCCTGGATCTGGAATACAAAAGAAAGATCCAGCGGGATATCTCCACGGAATACAAAATTCTTGTCCACTTCCAGATACTCGCAAAGTGTTTCAACAACATCTCCGTCCATTTCTCTTGACAGTTCCAGACGGATTGGTGCCAGTTTCTTCCTTGCCTTGATCAGCTCTACCATAAATTCACGGTAATCCAGATCTTCATCGTAAAGAGCGTCTGCGTCAATATCTGCATTTCTGGTAATACGGAGCAGAGATTTTGCCTTGATGTGATAGCCTTTGAAGATTTTTGAAACAAAGTGAAGGATCAGTTCTTCAGACAGCATGTAAGTGCCTGTTTTTCCGGGAACCGGGATGAGGCGCTGGATGCCTGCACTGCTGCACGGAATGATACCCAGTTTTTCCTTTCCTTTTTTTGTTTCCAGAACTACTACTGCATAGATTTCTTTATTTCGGAGAAATGGAAACGGCTGCCTTTTTCCGACGATAGACGGAGAAATAACCGGAGCCACTTCTGCCTCAAAATAACGTTCCAGATAATTGCGGTCTTCTTTTTCGATCTTATGGAAATTCAGCATATGTACGCCATATTCTTCCAGGCTTTCCATGATCTCTTCATAGACCACATCTCTTTTCCGGTTCAGCTTTTTGGTTCTTGCAAGGATTGCATCCAACTGTTCCTTTGGTGTCATATTGGTTTTGTTTTCACGGATATCTTTTGCCAGAAGCATCTGATCCACAAGAGATCCCACACGTACCATATAAAATTCATCCAGGTTGCTCTGATAGATTGAAGCAAATGTGAGACGTTCACACAGCGGATTTTCCGGATTCTCAGCTTCCTCAAGTACTCTCTCATTAAATTTCAGCCAGGATAATTCCCTGTTCATGTATATTGTATCTGCCATTTTCTCCTCCTGTGCCACCGTATATTTTTCTTTTTCGGCAGGCTCTGTTATTGTAACGCCGGCATTTGTTCCGCGATATCTGCTTTTCCCCTGATCTGCCCGGAATTTGCCTGCAATGCTACCAGTATAGCTATCCAATGTTTATTTCAGTGCAAGACTTTGTAAAATCCCGATTAAATTTTCAGCGAAAAAAAGGCTTGCATTTTCGAATAATAGTGGTATAGTATTTGTATACTCATTATATAGTTTTTAATACTACATGTTATTTTATCAATTTCTACATTGTTATTTGACTGCTATTCCGCATCCGTACAACAGATTCCTGCGGAATATCATACAGGAGGTGTTTTTTATATGAAACTTAAATTAAAAGACCCTGGAAGTGCCATTACTCATGGAATCGCCATGCTCCTCGCAGTGGCCGGAGCTACTCCGCTGATCGTGAAAGCTGCCAGAAGCGCAGATATCCTTCACGTTTTTGCAGTGAGTGTTTTTATCCTCACCATGATCCTGCTTTATCTGGCAAGCACTCTTTACCATTCTGTAAATTCCACCGCCAAGGTGAACCGCCGCCTGAAAAAAATGGATCACATGATGATCTTCGTGATGATCGCAGGCAGCTATACACCGGTATGCCTGATCGTCCTTCACGGCCGCACCGGTTACATCCTCTGTGCACTGGTATGGACTGTTGCCATCATCGGCATGATCCTCAAAGGCTGCTGGATCAACTGCCCGAAATGGCTTTCCTCCGTAATCTATATTGGAATGGGCTGGCTGTGTGTCCTGGCTTTTGTACCGATCTTCCACAATCTGCCGCGGGCAGGTTTCGGATGGCTTCTGGCAGGCGGTATTATTTACACTATCGGCGGTGTGATCTACGCACTGAAGCTTCCGATCTTCAATGCGAAACATAAAAACTTTGGTTCCCATGAAGTATTCCATATCTTTGTTATGCTGGGAAGTGTATGCCACTTTGTTGTGATGTATTTCTTTGTTGCGGGGATGGGGATCCACTGATCGCACATATTTCCATACGGCACAAAAAATCCGATCCACTTGCGTTGTGGATCGGATTTTTCAATTTGTACTTATTTCGTCTTCATTCCACCAGACGATCACATACAGAACAAAAGATACAAACCAGAATATAATATCACCGGTAAACATCATGATCTCCGGTTTTCCAGTAACGATCATCCGTACAAGATATCTGGAAAAGAATCCGGCGATAAGAACCATTGACAAACGGTTCCTGATTCCCAGGATCTCATATTCCAGATACAGTACAGCCCAGGCAGCCATATATTTCCAGAGATACAGAAAGGTAGCAAGGTATTGTCCTTTTACATACATTCCATTATATACTGCATATTCCACCAGCAGATATCCTGCCATATAGAAAACCTGAAAAAGCATAATTTTCAAATATTCCCGTTTTCTTGTCCACTGTATCAGGATAAATACAGAAACGGCTGATGCAATTCCTGTAAGTATATATCCCATATTATTCTTTAACATATATCCGCAATAGGGAATCGCAATAAGGGATACTACACTGGCGATCAGGCTTACATTATCATTATCCAGAAATGTGTTTATATAAGAGATCAGTGTATATATCTGCTTCGTTTCCGCCTCCGGATTTCTCCAGGTATCTGACTGCATCTGAACCACGATCCCACAAACTGCCAGCAACACGCTTCCTGCCAGAAGCAGGATTTTTTCTGTTTCAGATGCTTCTGTCATAAGTGTCAGAATAATATACCCCGGATTCGAATCTGCACTTATACTGGAAACTCCAATCATTGCAATAAAGCCACCCAAAACAGCTGTCACGATCATAAAACCATAAGAATACTGCAGATATCCCAGGACTGCCAGTCCCATTGCTAAGATCAGCGTAATTATCAGCATTATTCCTGACTGTACTCTTCCCTGCAAAAACATACAAAAGAGCAAAAACAAAATAACAAACGAACCCATAAAAATATTCAATGCTGTACTTATTCTCAGTCGCAGTACAGATAGTCCGCACACAAGTACTGCTGTAATAATGGTAAGGATAATCTGAAGCTGATCAGATCCGCCTCCATTCTCATTCAAATTGATAAAAATACTCATGCAAATGCCAAACAGTGCTCCTGACAACATTCCCATACTTAATCCACTGTGAATCCTGCTCAAAATCGATCCGGCAATGAAAAAATTCAGAAATAAAAACTCACACAGAATTACCCCCACATGATAAACTTTTCTGAAATGCGCACTCGGAATCCAGCAAAAAAATATACTGCCAATAAGTGCGATGCCTGTTGCTCCAATTATGATCATCAGGATCAAATATATACTGTTCATTGTTTTCCTCTGTTATTATATAAGTCATTGTGATGAATATATCCGTAAACAAATAACTCTTCCTATATCTGAATTATAATCATATATTTTTTTAATCATAACATCCTGAACCTTCTTACTTCAACAATTCTACATAAATAGCCCCAAAGTGGTAATAAATAACTTCCTTCTTTTTTATTTCTGTCCTTTACAATTACCAGTGTAATATAATATGCTTTCACATTTGTTCCATTTTGTCTGTATACACTGATTTTTTGAATAAAAAAGCACATACTTCTTCACAAAATAAATTGTAAAATAAGTATGTGCTTCTTTCACCATTATTAACTGATGAGTCTTACAATATTTTTATTTCATCTCTTCTTCAATTCATCCAATTGCTCCTGATCAAGTCCTGTTATCTCCCTGATCTGAATGTCTGTTAAAAGCCCCGACTTCAGTAAATTAATTACCGTCTGCGTAATTCCCTGTTCAATTCCCTGACTAAACCCATTGGCATATCCTTCTTCCATACCTTCCTCACGAGTCTGTCTCATATGCCGTTCTTCATCGTACTCATATATGCTCACTTTCTTCGCCTCCGCTCGGTTTTTCTCAGAAAATCTGCCAGTATCCCTTCGCTGATGCATTCTGTAATTGCCTGCTCTACTGCAAGATCCAGTGGCATTTCCGCTGCGTATTCTCTTACACGGAAGGTATATTCCGCATAGTCCTGGAGGGTCCGGCAGGTTTCCATCAGTTTCCGGTTATGACCTTTATTGATATTTAACATGACTGCCTTCAGTTCCAGAGACGGGTCTGCATCCGGAATTGAAAAGAGCTCCGACAATTTCAATTCTTTCCGGTCCGGCTGTTCTGCCTGGCCGTTGTAGAAGATCACAAACCTCGGTGTCGGCAGTTTCACAGCTTTCGTTCCATAAAGATTCATATCTTTCGTATAATCCGAATACACATCCGCCACATACAGCAGATACCGGACTGGCAGATTCGGACTGTAAGTTGACTGATGTTCATACAGGTTCAGCCGCATATCAATGATAAATGAAACGTCATTCTGCATGGACATGTACACAGCGTTCTCCAGCGTATTCACCTGGAGAAGATCCGGGTCATCATAACTGGTTCCGTTAATTGCGTTATAAAGTTTCAGCAATTCATTCCTGTCGCTGAACAACATTGCAAAGATCCGGGATTTATACATCCGGTTTGCAGTTAATACATCGATGTTACTTTCTTCCATGTAGTATCCTCCTTCTTGGGCAGTCGGGAGAATCCTACAGTAAAAACAGCTTCCGGAAATCTCCCTGCGTGATCATGTGATTTAAGCATTGAGATTTCTTTGTAAAAGCCGAATGGCCGGTGAATTACAGATACGGAAGTGTTCCGCACAGATCAATAGAAATGAAATGCTTTTTCTTTACATTAGCACAATATGGGCGAAAACGCAATTAAAACATTTCGACAAAATCTGCACTAAAAAAGCACATACTTCTTTAAAAAATGAGCATGTGCTTCCTTGACTATTATTAATTAATCATAACATCCTGAACCTTCTTACTTCAACCATTCTGCATAAATAGCCCAAAAGTGGTAATAAATAACTTCATTCTTATTTCTGTTCTTTACAATTACCAGTGTAATATAACATACTTTCACATTTTGTCTGTGTACGCTGCTTTTTCCCTCTCACTGGACTTTCCACCTGTTTTCATGTATATTTGACATATAACGACACTACGGCTGCCTCGGGCAGCCGAATAATTTTCTGGAGTATGCGTATGTTGAAAATTGCAATCTGCGAAGACAGTGAGATCTTTGTGGAGATTATAAAGAAAAATATCGAAACTATTCTGAAAGTACCTTATGAACTGCATCCCTTCCTTTCCGGAAAGGAATTTATGACTTCTCTGCCGGAGATGGGATGTCCTTATGATATTGTTTTTCTGGATATTTCTCTGGGAGAGGAAACGGTTTCCGGAATTGAACTTGGCCAGATAATAAACGGAGAGAATCCACGGACACAGCTGATCTTTATCAGTCAGTATCTGGAATATGCCTCCGATGTCTATTCTACGAAGCACACCTACTTCATTTACAAAAACCGGCTTAACGAATATCTGCCGGCTGCACTGGATGCTGCTCTTAAGAATCTTCAGACAGATAAGGAACCTTTTCTTACCGTTAAAATCAAGCAATCACATCACCGGATTCCGGTAAATGATATCCTGTTTCTGGAGCGTAATCTGCGTGAAACATTTATTTATACAAAATCTGAAACTTATACAGTCCGGGACAAACTGAATATTCTCCAGCAACAGCTTCCAGATTTTTTCGTGTGCTGCCACAGAAGTTTCCTTGTGAACCTTCATGCAGTTTCCAGGCTCCAGCATACAGAAATTACTTTGACCACCGGTCAGCAGATTCCTGTCAGCCGCGCACATTATGAAAATGTTAAAAAATCTTTTTCTCTGCTGATGCTGTGATTCCGAAAGACTGACTTTCGTATTTTGCTCTGATATCCTATAACATTTCCAAGAAAGAAGGTACTCTCATGCCACAGTTTCTGAAATTTATTTTATACGCTCTTCTTCCGAGTTCTTTCATAAATTCCTATATCTGTGTCCGATTTTGCACTGGTATCCTTACGCCATCCCGGAGCTTTTTTTCAAAAAACCGTATCCGTTTTTTTCTCTCATTTATGATTCCGATGACAGCTGCCGGTATGTCAAAATATTGGTTTCCCAGTATGGGGTCCTGGCTTATCCAGTTGACACTTCTTCTCATGACAGTTTTTTATTTTTCCGATCCTCTGAAAAAAAAGATTTCCACATTTCTGATCCTAATATGTATTCTGGCAGTTTCTGAAAATATCGCTGTAATGTTTACCCTGCCGATTTACACTCTTATACACCACGGAAAATCGTTTCGTTATAATTTGCTTTATACATCCGGTGAAATGCTTTTTTTAATGACCATAGATTTCTTCGTTGCATTGCTTTTTATTAAAAAACTGGTTCCTCTGATCCGGGATTATTCCCACAGTATTCATCTGACCACCATTGCTGAACTCCTTTTTCCCGTACAGGCATCTTCACTTCTTATGGGAATACTGCTATACCGTGAAAATTCTCCCTGGTTAAAATGGCTGATCATTTTATACTGGTTTCTCAATCTTCTCTGCTGTCTGATCATAGCCAGAGCCTTTCACAACATTTCTGTCAGAGAAAAAAGACACGAACTGTTGATTCAGCAAATGAGCTTTCTTCAGAAACAGCTGGAATATACAAAAGATATGGAACAGGAATATCGATCTGTGCGAAAATGGAATCACGATATGGAAAACCATCTCTTTTCACTGAATTATCTGATCCGCGCAAAAAAATATCATGAGGCAGATGCATATCTGAAAACAATTCTTTCAGAACTTCCGCCGGAAAAGAGGACTTTATGAAACGAGGCTTTGTTATTCTTTTTATAGAACTTTTCTGTGTTCAGGCATCTCTTTTCCTGGAGGCTCTGCTGCAGGAATATGCTCTGTTCTGCCAGATAATGCTCCTCTTTTTTCTGTTCCTCACTTACCGCAGGATCTATCTTCTTGCCAGACGATCGCTCAAAAATGCTCAGGAAGAAGCAAAGTTTCAGGCTCTTCAGAAGCAGGAACAGTTACAGAAAGAACAGGAGCAGCTGTTTATTTCCAGAAAACAGGAGACTCTGGCATTCCAGCAGGCTACCATCAACAAACTCCAGACACTTCAGAATTACCTGCAAACGAACGAATATGATAAGATCCAGGACTACCTGCCTGCCATCACCAATGATTTCCAGAGGGAACGTTTTCACCCCATCTGTCAGGACAGCCTGATCAACGCCATCCTTGCGGACAAAAGATTTCTTGCCATGCAGAAAAATATCAAAGTTACCTACGAGGTTCTTCTTCCGGAGAAATCCAATATTCCCGCTTCGGAACTGAGCAGTATATTTTTCAACCTGCTGGATAATGGAATCGAAAGCTGCAACGCTTCCGGTTCTGAAGCACCGTTTATCTCTGTAACATCAAAAATGTCCGCCGGTTTTCTTACTGTCCACATGCAAAACAGCAAAAATCCGGCACAACCATTCAACAACAAAACATCAAAAAAAGATATCCTCAACCATGGATTCGGCCTGTCCATAATTGAAGATATCTGTGCAAAAAATGATGGTAGCTGTCAGTGGATTGACAATGGGGATACTTTTGATTCAGTTGTTATGTTGAGGTACCAATAAGATTCATCCAAACACATATCCTTACCTTTCAGTTCCGCAGCATAATGATCCACACATTTAAAGTCATTTGAAGTGTCGGAATGCTTCTCGCCATTCAAAACTTCATCAACTCCAGCTTCTTCTCCCTGGTCAGCTGCTTGATCCGGTATTCCCGGCTCATGGCTTCTTCCTTTGTGGAAAAACCTTCATAATACATCAGCTTCACCGGTCTCTTGGCCCGTGTATACTTGGCGCCTGCCTTGCCTTCATTATGGGCTTTCATCCGCCTGGCAAGGCAGTTTGTCCATCCGGTGTAGAGTGTGCCGTCTGCACACTGCACGATATACGTGTAATTCATATTTGTCTCCTCTTCTGTAAAAAATTCCCGCAATACAATGCCAATATGCCAGTGCATCTTCAGTCAAACGGATATTCGCAATCCGCATTCGCTACGTAGCTCTACACCGAATAACTGCCATCCTGTAAAGCAAATATCCCGTCAACCAGCATCTTTCTATGTAAAGACAGCCACCAACATTTCTTCAGCAGCCGTCCTTCTATACTCAAGCAGCCGGCACAGTTCATGTATTTCACTTACATCAAAAAATAAAGCAGGCTGGGATTCCGGCTGCGGATTTTCCCACCTGCTTTATTATACGTTTATTTCTTATTTCTGTGAATAGTCAAGCGGATATTCGCAATCCGCATTCGCTACGCAGCTCTACTCCGAATAACTGCTTCGCTGTTGATTCGATAAAATTCCGAAGCAGAAGACCTACTCCATCACATAATTCTTCAGCCCATAAATCTTTCCATCAACATCCGCTGCTTCCACTTTCACAGCCTGCGCCTGCGTTTCCGGATAATATCTGGTGGAAAAAACCACTTCTCCGCCATTTACATAGATCTCCACAGCTGTAGTATCCGCAAGGATCCTGAGACTTTCAACTTTACCGGATGGAACATGTGCTTTACGTACTTTACGTCCGGCACCGGCTGTTTCGGAGAGAGTTAAGATCACATCTCCGCCCTGATACTCCAGGAAAAGATTTTCCCCAAGACTTACCTTGCCCTGGTCACCTTTTACCTGAATATCCAGATCAAATGGTCCGTTCACCGGAAGCTCCACGCTGGAACCGCTGATGGAAGTCCCATTCTCTCTCAGCCCGTTCAGTTCTTTCACCGGATACTGATAAAGCATTCCGTTCTTATACGTAACTTCTCTCGGAACCGTCAGGCAATGCTGCCATCCTTCACTTTGCGCTGTAGGATTTACATACTCCTCGTCTGCATCCGGCATTCCCATCCAGCCGATGATGATCCGTCTGTCTTTTCCATCCTGGAATGTCTGGGGTGCATAGAAATCAAAACCGTGATCCCATTCCCGGAAATCTTTTTCCTCCGGCTTTCCGTCCTTCAGGATAAAGTATCCGGACTGATAGATGTTCTGGAAACGGAACTCTTCCCTTGTCAGTCCCTGTGGAGATACAGAAAGTACTTCCTGTCCCTCAAGGGTAAAATAATCCGGGCATTCCCACATGTATCCGAAAGCATTCTCTGTGGTCAGCTCATGGTCGAATTTCCAGTTTTTCAGGTCTTCGGATTTATAAAAAAGTACGGCACCCTGGTCGCTTTTCTGACGGCCGCCAAGGATCATGCGATACTCCTCTCCATCTTTCCAGACCTTCGGGTCACGGATGTGGCATGTGTAATTCTTCGGATAATCCTCCCAGGAAACGGCTACTTCTTTTGTTCCAAAATGAACGCCGTCCTCACTCTCCACATGGAGAGTGCTGGACTGCCTTCCGTTATTGATATAATCATAATCTCCATCCATCTTGATGTTTCCTGTGTAGAAAAGATGGAGCTTGTCTTTTTCCGCAATGGCGGAGCCTGAGTAAACACCATGACAGTCATAAATGCTGTCCGGCAGAAGCGGAACACCTTCATATCTCCAGCTGATCATATCTTCGCTGGAATAATGTCCCCAGAATTTCAATCCACCGTTGGACTCAAATGGAGAATACTGGAAAAACACGTGATATCTTCCTTTATACCAGCATAATCCGTTTGGATCGTTGAGCCATCCGGTGGGCGGCATCAGGTGATGGGTCAGACGGTTTGTCTGCATTGCCCTTCCCACTGCTGCCGTTTCCTCGATTTTTCGAACTTCCTCCGCAAGCACTTTTGTCAGAGAACTCATTTATTTTACCTCCAGTACTTCAGAACTGTTATTTACGGTTCCTTCTGCAAGCATTTTTACTTCTTCATAATCATCGGTATTGGTTACGATCAGCGGTGTGGTCACATCGTAACCTGCTGCCTTGATGGCATCCATATCAAATGTGATCAGCGTCTGGCCTTTTTTCACTTCGTCGCCGTCTTTTACATGTGCGGTGTAGAATTTTCCGCCAAGCTCAACGGTGTCAACGCCGATGTGGATCAGCAGTTCCAGGCCGCTTTCTGTTGCAAGACCGATTGCGTGTTTTGTGTCAAAAATTGTAGAAACGGTAGCGTCGCAAGGTGCTTTTACCTCACCTTTGGACGGAATCACTGCCATGCCTTTTCCAAGGACTTCTGATGCAAAAGTCGCATCTTTTACTTCTGAAAGCGGGATCGCGGTTCCCTCAAGCGGGCTGTAGAGGGTCTGTGCGCCGGTCTCAGATGTTTTCTCCTCTGCTGGCTTCTCCTGAGCAATTTCTGCCGGAGCATCTGCTTTTTTCTCTGTTTCGATATTTTTTTCAGCTGTTTCCTGTACCTCGTCCTTATATCCGATCATCCAGGTGAGCACAAATGCGACACCAAAGGCAATGGCAAACATCAGGATATAGGAGACAGGGTTATTCAGGCACAGCAGGATTCCGAAGATACCGGTAACACCTGTTCCTGTAGCACCAAGATTTGTAATGGAGGCAAAAAGCGCTCCGCATGCACCGCCGAGGCAGCCCATGATAAACGGCTTTCCGAAACGGAGGTTTACGCCGAAGATCGCCGGCTCTGTGATTCCCATGCATGCACTTAAAGCAGACGGAACAGCCATGGATTTGATCTTCTGGTTCTTTGATTTCAGGCCTACAGCAAGAGCTGCACCACCCTGTGCAACGTTGGCTGCGGATGCAAGTGGCAGCCAGTAGGTAACGCCGAATTTGGCGATCTGTCCAAGGTCAATGATGGTGTACATGTGATGAACACCTGCAACAACTGTCGGTGCATAAAAAGCACCCATGATAAAGCTTCCGATTCCAAACGGCAGAGCGATGAGCCACTGGATTCCATCCAGAAGTCCGTTCTCAACGGCAACAAAGATCGGTCCGATAATGGAAAGTGTAAGATAACCGGTTACAAAAACACTAACAAGAGGTGTTACAAAAAGATCAAACATTGCAGGCACGATCTTATGAAGTCTTTTCTCGATCTGAGCAAGTACCCATACCGCAATGATCACCGGAATTACATGCCCCTGATATCCAACCATGTCAATCGAATAAAGTCCGAACCATACTTTCTGTGTTGCCTGCACACCTTCTGTAGCCACAGTCCAGGCATTCTGCAGATTGGGATGGATCATGATCATACCGATGACCGCTCCCAGATAAGGATTGGCTCCGAATACCTTCGCGCCGCTGTAAGCGATCAGGATCGGCAGAAATGTATACGCCGTATTACTGAAAAGCTGGGCAAACACATAAATAGAACCACTGGTATTGATATTCAGGAAGCCATTGTTTACCATGAAGTTCAGAGCTTCCATGATTCCCATCAGGAATCCGCTGGCTACGATAGCCGGAATGATGGGGACAAAAATATCTCCCAGTGTCTTGATCAGCCGCTGTGCCGGGTTTGCCTTGGAAGCTGCCACCTTCTTCAGCTCATCCTTGCTGCTCTCGGAAACTCCGGCAATCTGAATAAATTCATCGTAAACCTTGTTTACAACTCCTGTTCCCAGGATGATCTGCATCTGTCCCTGTGCGAAGAATACACCCTTCACACCGTCGATGTTCTCTACATATTCCTTGTCTGCCTTGTCATTATCCGCAATGACCAGACGAAGTCTTGTTGCACAGTGTGCTGCGGAAATTATGTTTGCTTTCTTTCCTACATGATCATAGATTTCCTGTGCGGTCTTTCTGTAATCCATGTCCGTCCTCCTTTTCTTTTACTGTCCTTCCTGCGGGCAGTAGACTCTTTTTGCTTTCCCTTTTTTTGCAAAACTGATTTCTTCGGATCAGCTGTGTCTGTTCTTTCTGTTTTTCCGGAAGTTAATGATTTCTGATCCTTTTGTTTCTTTTATGAGATTGATTCCATATTTATTTCTATTTTAAAAATGTCTGTTTTTCCTAATGCCTTGGTATTTATAAGTTTTTCAGTCATTTCTTTGCTTGTTTTTCATGTTTTTATGTGTTCTAATATGGAATCGTTCTCACATCTTGATTGTATTATAACCACTGCCTTCTCATTTGTAAATCCGCAACATCTCACAAATTTCTCCGGTCAAAATTGTACATATTCCATAAGAACATACGCAAGACAAACAAGCCGGTCAGGACATCTCAAAAAAATCTGGTCTTTTTCTGTGCTTGCCCAGCCATAACACATAAACCCGCCAAAAAAGAGCAGGTCTTTTTCTCCCAAAAGATCTGCCCCTGTTCCGCAATAACTTATAATTTTTATCCTCTGTCTGCGGGAATATTCTCTGCTACCTGTGAGATTCCCGTTCCACAAGTTCACATCCCATTTTGATTTCCTTGCTGATTCCGGTATCGTTCTCAATAAGATCCGCCAGCATGGCTGCCGCCTCCATTCCACTGGTCTTATAATAAAAATGTACCGTGGTAAGCTTCGGTTCCACGATCTTACCCGGAACACCGTCACCGATCCCTGCGATCTGCACATCATCGGGAATTCGAAGTCCGATCTCCTTCAGATAAGTCATGGCACCAACTGCCATGGTATCTGTGGCACATACCAGAGAATCAATGGATGGATCCTCCTCAAAAAGTTCCTTCGCCATCTCATAGCCGGAATCCATGGTGAAGCTTCCTGTTTTCATCTTCTCCGGAAGGATCTCAAGCTTTCCCTTATGAAGCGCATCCATAAAACCTTTTTTACGGCGTGCACCAACTGCCTCGTCTTTATCTGTGACACCAATGTAAGCGAACTTTTTTCCTTTCTTTGCAAGCTCCTCTGTCACCATAAAAGCTGCCTTATAATCATCCTGATAAATGCAGGGATATCCATCCAGATGCTGTCCCAGAAGCACGATCGGCACCTTATAATCCTTCAGCATCTGTTTATGCTTTCTGGTAAACATGGTGGCAATAAAAACCACTCCGTCCACCTGGCGTTCTTTAAACAGAGAAAGATATTTCAGCTCTTCTTCCACATCGTTGTTGGTATTGGCGAGGATCAGCTGGTAACCTCTCCGTGTGAGAATGTCACTGATCCCCGCCACCTCACGGCTTATGGTATCGGAATTGATCTTTGGAAGAATAACACCGATGAGACTCGTTTTTTTTGTCCGCAATGTCTGTGCCTGGGAGGATGGCTGATATCCGGTCTCCTGGATCACCTTGCGGATGACTTCTTTTTTTTCACTGCTTACATATCCGTTGTTCAGATATCTGGATACCGTAGCTCTGGAAACTCCGGCAAGTCTGGCTATTTCATTAATATTCATGACCTATGTACCTCTTCTTCTGTCCTGTTAAGTCTGTCATTTTCCGTCGTTTTACAGATATTTATAGATAGATTATACACGTTTTCTTTCCGGTAAAAAAGATGCTTTTCTATTGTTTCGCAGTTATTCTGTTGTATACGGGATGCCAGTGACTCGCATCCCGCATGTTTTACTTTCATCTGCAACGTTTTCCGCTATAACCAATTTCTCTAAAAAGGATATTCTACTGTATCCGTTTCAGCGATCATTCCCGATCGATCATATCTGCTGTTTCAGTTTTTCTGCCGTCTCAGCTTCCTGCCGTTTCAGTTTACCTGTTGCTCAGGCGTGCCACATCACTCCAGATACTCAAACGGATCCACCGGCGTGCCGTCTTTTCTCATTGCGAAATAAAGGTTCGGGCCTTCCACAGAATAATATTTGGTCGGTGCACTGATATTTCCGATCACTTCGCCTTCTTTTACCGTGTCACCTTCTGCCACTGTAAGATCCTTCAGCTGTCCGTACACCGCCTGATAGCCATTTCCAAGCTCCATGGTCACAGTCGTTCCTGTGCAGGCATCCTGTGTAATGGAAAGCACCTGACCATCTGCCGCCGCATACACTGGTGCATCTTCCACTGCCTGCAGAGAAATAGCCGGGCTGACCCGATACTGATCCAACGTCGGATAATATACGGTTTCATTCATGTTGTAATCCACAAGAACCGTTCCTCTCACCGGCCACTCCATAATGGAATCCTCTGTAAAATTCAAGGTCTGCGCCGCAATTCCGGCCGCGGAAGTTTCGGCTGTATCTGCGGAGGAAGTCTCTGCTCCGTTATTTGCTGCATTTCCGGCGTTGGCGTTATCTGCTGCATTTCCGATTCCAGCAGTACTATTGCCAGCACTTTCTGCCCCTGCTGCCGCAGATACACTCTTATTCTCTGCACCACTCCCATTATTTACATCTGCCATTGTATTACCGTCTGTTCCTGCTGTTCCCTCATTTTCAGCTGCACCGCTTCCTGCAGTCTCACGGATACTTCCGGTTACACCGTCTGCATCTGCCCCATTTTCCGAAGCACCTGACAGACCTGTTTCATCTCCGGCTGCTCCATCGGTCATCTCATCCTGCGCCACATCTTCCCATCCATTTCCGGTAACTGCCGCGTCCTCTGCGTTTTCCCCATCCGAAAGTTCTTCTTCCATCTGTACAGAATTTTCCTCCTGGGAATTTTCTACAATAGGTTTTGTCCCCAGCTGATAAACGGTAATTCCAAGTGCAGCCACTGCTGCCAAAACTCCGCCGTTGATAATGCCTCTCACGATTTTACTTTTCATATTCTTTCCACCTCTGTCTGATATGTTCATTTTCAGCAACGGAAAAAGCAGTAAAGCGGATATCTTCATTTCACTCTGCTACCATTTCCAGTCACTATTTCTGTATCTATAGAGTGTCCAGAATATGGCTGTCTATTCACTTTCTGAATATTTTTCTTTCATAATAATACATTTCTTTTGCTGCTTAATCGAATCAGGAATATCCTCTCGACTTCCTTTAATTCTCCGGATTCTCAACTCTTAATTCCATATCCGGAAAATATTTTTTCAGGATCTCCTCCGCATTGCTTCCGTTTTTCGCCATCTCATTTCCGCCGAACTGAGAAAAACCAACACCGTGGCCGATGCCACGCACCCGCAGATAATAAGTATCGTTCTTTTTCTGCAAGCTGAAATTCGCCGATTCCAGCCCCATTCCCGCCGCAAAACTTTCTCCTTCCACCAGAGTTTTCCCAACCATAAGCTCCGTCACATAACCGGCACTATCCCGCTTTTTGATCTTCAGCTCTCCGGAAAACTGACCCGCCGGAATTTCCACAACTTTCATATAATCCGGAGATTTTTTGTCCCCGCTGCTATCTGCCGGTTTCAGATATGTATACGCCTCATCATGAAAAGCCTCCGCTCCGCTACGTGTTTTCCCCGCGCTGATCTTATGCCAGGGTGTCAGCTTTACTTTTCCCTCATATGTCAGTACCTTCCCTCCCGTCTCTTTCGCTGACTGCTGATAGATTTGATTTTTTTCTGTAAAAAAATATCTCCAGACTTCTCCAGTATTTCTGTTTTCCCAGAGGATCTCCGCAAGATTTTTTCCCTCCCCGATCCGCCTCTGAATATTCGACCGTGCGATCACAGTCTGCGCTTTTATGGTTTCTTTTTTCATATCCGGGGAAATCTGTGAAAAAACAAGGATGGGAAGATATTCTTCCATATCAGGCTTCCTCTCTGCCAGGACCATCTCCGTCCCGTGAAAAGCCGCTGCCGTAAAATAAGGAAGAACAATTGCCAGAAACACCAGACAATATCGAAGAAGCGCATATTTTTTCATAAAAACACCATAAGCGTTCTTTTTCCTAATATATGTTCTTTTGCAAAAAATTATTATTTGCTGTATACTATAGCGGTTCCATGAATCAATGCATCAAAAAAAGTTATTCCGAACATGCTGCAGTAATTTATGGAAATGCTATGTATCAATCCAAAAAGTATCTGCAGCGATCAGTCCTGCTCACCGCTTATTGCTTGCCACGAATGGAGGTATCACACACCATGCTTGCCATCTTTCTCGCACCATTATATATTCTCATTAATATTTATATCGTCCGCTGGATGATTTTGTGGATGGGTGCCTGCACTCATTTTTTCCAGACCTTTGCGTTCCGGGCATGCTTTGCAGGTGTTTATATTTTTTTGTCCACTTCTCTTCTGACCTGTTTTTTCATCCGGAAGCCACCTGCGCTCCATCGCTTCCTGAAAAATACGGCAAATTATTTTCAGGGAACATTTCTTTACATCCTGATCGTAATCGTAACTACAGATCTCTGCAGACTGATCCTGAAGCATACGCTTCATCCGGCCTGGATGTATTCCAGGAAAGCCTTCGTAGTCACAGGCGCTGTCTGCACCCTTCTGATCATTGGTGTCAGTCTCTATGGGATTTTTAATCAGTGGAATATTAAGACAAAAACTTATGATGTGAAAATAGACAAGCAGGTGAAGGGAATGGACTCCCTGAAGATCGTCCTGCTCGCAGACATTCATTTCGGTTACAGTATCGGAGAAAAACATGCCGGGCTTCTTGTAAAAAAGATCAACGCCGAAGATCCGGATCTGATCTGTATTGCCGGCGATATTTTTGATAACGAATATGAAGGGATCAAAAACCCGAAAAAAACAGCGGCCATTCTCCGTTCGCTGAAATCCAGATACGGCGTTTATGCCTGTTGGGGCAACCATGATCTCAGCGAACCGATTCTGGCCGGTTTTACCTTCCGCAATGCAAAAAAAGATTATGATGATCCCAGAATGCGGAATTTTCTGGAATCTGCCAACATCCGGCTTCTCGATGACGAAACCGTCCTCATAGATAAACGATTTTATCTGACAGGCCGTAAGGATCCTTCACGCTGCCGAAAAATGTCCGACACCCGTAAGGATCCTGACCAGCTTACAGCCTGCCTTGACAAAACACTCCCGATTATTTTTATGGATCATCAGCCCGGTCAGCTGGATGAAGTGGCATCCGCAGGCGCAGACCTTGATCTCTGCGGCC
>ENA-ORTN01001498-ORTN01001498.1-human-gut-metagenome-genome-assembly--contig:-NODE-1498-length-22754-cov-10.327415_pt1 | contig 22754 bp, 20 predicted proteins | sample MGYA00242070_ERZ509189 | MGnify/ENA primary metagenome ERZ509189 (study PRJEB26280, sample SAMEA2338821) | human gut metagenome | biome: human gut; feature: human-associated habitat; material: faeces...
ACTTAAAATCCCGTGGGTAGTGATACCCGTACCGGTTCGATTCCGGTCTGCGGCATTAGTTAAAAATGGGAGAAACGTTGAATTTACAGCGTTTCTCTTATTTTTTTGTTTTAAAATGTTTGAACACCTTTGAACACTTTATGATGAAATACCAAGATTCTGAAAAGCAAGCCTGTCATTCTTCCTCTTATTGACATTCCGCAAGTAATGCAATGTTGTAGCTGTCTCACTATGTCCCATTAAATAACTAAGGGTTGTAAGATTATTTCCGTCAAAAGCTGTTGAAGCATTGTAAAAGCGGATTTTATGACTGGAATGATAAGGAACACCGGCTTCTTTGCAATATTTCTTCAAACGGCGATTAAAGCTGTCTGTTGTCATAATCTCGCCGTTGGGTTCAAAGACATATATTCCATTTGGATTTAATTCCTTTGCTTTGTGAAGAATTTTAAGTGCTTCGTCTGTAAGGAACTGTTTACGGAATCCATGAGAAGTATTTCCTTTCATTTGATTTACTACTTTTACTTTTCGGCTTGAGAATGTTAAATCATCATTCAATGTACGTTCACAGGTCGCCTGTCTGTGAAGATATACAAGCCTGTTATTGTAGTCAATATCTTCCCAACGGATAGCTTTTGTTTCTCCAACACGGATAAACAGATAGAAAGATAACTGTATTGCAAGAGAATATGGCTCTATGATACACCGAAGATAATTTAATAACTTATGCGTATCATCACGGGAAAATACATTGTCACTTTGTACTTCTACTGGCTTATAGGTAAACTGTTTGAAATTCACATCAGAGACAGGATTATGTGATATAATTTCTTCTTCGATCGCATAACTCATTATTCCATTCAAAACAGAACGGGCATTACTGACTCGCTTGTGCGTGAACTGTCGGTCTTTTGTAGCTTCTCTGAAAAAGCGGATAAGCGTGATTGGTTTGATTTCGCCTATCTTCATTTTAACAAGTTCTGTATCTTTGAAAAATCTATTCCATTCAGATACATATTCTTGAATTGTTTTTGCTTTTACGGAAGTATAATCTCTTTTATACAAAAGCCATTCAGCATATAATTCTTCCAGTGTGACATTCTGACGGTTTTCAGCTTTCTGCTTTTCGATATAAAATCTGATGATTTCTTTTTCAAGGTTCTCTTTACTCTTCCTCTTAACAGGACGGCGTTTGTTAGGTTTGGTTTCATCGGGTAAATAAGTACGCCAGCTTTTTTCTGATTCCGAGTAATAAATTTCATATTTGTGATTCTCCAAGATTTTTTTATTTGCCATAATTTTAAAATCTTTGAAGACTTCATCTGTGGTCATGTTAGCACAGGTGGCTAACGTATTCAATAATGTTATATCTGAAAACGTAACGGGATTATCCATAAGATTCCCCCTTTACGCAAGGATTTTCTTTTTTAATTTTGATGTAGATAACACTGCTGTCCTTTAAGCATGAACCAGTAGATAAGAAAGCGTTGGTATCGTAAATTTGCCTTGTGTATTCTTTCTGAAAGACGATATTTTCTTTTTGTAAGTCATGTAAAATGTCTTCGGTCAGCATGACTTTTGTTTCGTGTGGAACTTTCAGATTTTGAGATTTAAAAAAGGCTTTTTTCTTATGTTCTTTCAAATCAAGGTCTTTTCCAAAATACTTGCTAAGATAACGACCTCTGTTTTCTTTGCTGTCTACATCAATGCGATTGATTTTAATAAATCCATGTGACCATAAATTCTGTAATTTTTCTTTTGCTATATACGGAAAATCAAAGAAAATAACATGATAATGGATTGCTCCACGCTTCTGTTTCTCCCACGTTGCAAGGTATTTTAATAACTGGGTTTTGGTATGGTACAAATAATAATTTAATCGCTGGATAAAATACTTAAATTCTCGGTTAGTTATCAGGATTTCCTGAATGTTTTCTTTAAATGTCAGCGTTACAAATTTTGTTTTGTTATCAAAGTTGCAGTCAACAATACGGGCAATATCCCAACGAGCCTGTTCGTAATGCTTCTGCTTGCGTTTTAAACTGTCATATTGCTTATGAGCTGACATTTCATCAAATTTTTTTCGGTTACTTGTGTCTGTTAAATCTGCCTTTTCTTTCGAGTGAATAAAAATAGGGTTTTCGTAAATATATACTTCTTTTGTAGTAGGAGTTTCAATGATTTTCGTATTGTATGCAAAACACTCTTTTGTTTTGCTCACGAATCTCACCTCATATCCCAATTTTTGTAATGAATGTTCCGATTGTTTTCGGAAGATGTTGTTTTATATATCAAGTATAGAGGTCAGCCAGTTCAGCACCTATGACGTTGTCCGGCACTGACTGGCTGACATAATGGGAAAAATTATTTCATTCCCACTTTTCTGATATTGGAAGCTTCTGCTTTGACAGAAAGACGTCCATTATAGAGACTAGCCCAAGTATGTAAGCCATCAAATGAGACTGGAATCTGCCCTTTTTGTTCAAGTTCCTCGTTGGTAACAATCGCTGTGTTGGCTTTAATGCCTACTTTGACTTTCTCAAACTTTAATTTTGGAAGAAGAACTGTATAGTAGAATCCTAATTTTTCTTTTGTAGAAAAGTCTACCCAGTCAGAAACTTCTACTAACTGAAATTCCTCTTGCAGTTTGTCTGGATTTAAAATAAAGTCATTTCCTCTAATCATCGTTTCACCTCCTTATAGATATCTGATTATCAGATATTAAGATAATCTTATGATAAAACAAGCATTGCAGAATGTCAATAGAAAATATCTGAATATCCGATAAAAAGATTGACAGAGAAAATTTGATGAAATATAATGTGCTTATAAAGGAGGTTCGCTATGAATAAAATAAAAGAATTGCGGAAAGAAAAGAATATAACCGTTGCGGAACTTGCAAAAGAATTAGGCATTTCACAAAGTATGCTTACGAACTATGAAAATGGAAACGGAACGCCGAGAGATGAGTCTATATGGGAAAAATTATCACAGATATTCGGTGTGAGTAAAAGCCACGTTATGGGATTAACTACGGATATTGAAACAGCAAATAAGACAAAACAGTTGAAAGTGGTTGTGGATACATCTCAGCCGATCTCAATACAACCGAAGAATCAGACAGACCTTGATGTATTGATAAAACTGGATTTGATAGACAGTGAAGACATGGAAGAAGTGTCAGAATTTCTTGATAAACTGTTGGCACAGGAGAAATATGAGGGACGGAGAGAATCAAACGTTAAATATGTCGTTGAGTAGAAAATGCTTCTCAGCCGACCACTTGCCCAGTCGACCCGCCGCCCTGTTAGGAACCGTCGCACTGGGCATCCTTGCGGAACGTTAGTTTGCGAAAATACGAACAAAAGAATATAAGGAGAGGGAATAGCCGATACTACTTCAAAAGCAGTAATAGAGTGCTATTCCTTTTTATTATATTCAATGGTTACAGTTCGGAACGGCTTGCTATTATTGTGCAAGTAATAAGTTGGATAATAGAGGTTGATTTCCAAGGTGGTAGGTGTACCGTTAATTTTGTTATGTTCGTTTTCAATGTCTTTGATTACTCCATCAATTCCCCAACATTTGTAAACAATTACAGTCAATTCAGTATCTCTGGTATCTGCACTGCTAAAGGATATGCTGTTAGTAATATGATAGTCCGGCAGTCTGAGATAATTATAGAGAACGGTCAGTAAACAGAGCATTGTGATTGTTGCTATGATTTTCTTTTTCATGTACATACCTCTTTTGTGTTATTAACAAGGGACTGACTATATAGTACCTCACTATATAGTGAATTACTACATAAAGATTTAATAAATATACTTTATGTAGAGGTGCGGAACATGAATTATGGACATTTAGAATTAAGAATAGAAGAACTGTTACAAGAAAAAGGTATCAGTAAGAATATGATTTGTAAGGAACTCGATATCCCAAGGTCAAATTTCAATAGATATTGCAGAAATGAATTTCAAAGACTGGACGCAAATTTAATCTGTAAACTATGCAACTATTTTGAATGTGAAATTGGTGAGTTAATTCGATATGTAAAAGAATAAAGTGATAAAAGGGTATGCGAAAATAAAAAATATTCGCATACCTTTTTAATTGAATATTTTATAAAATGGAATTATACTGTGAATAGTATGAAAGAGATAATCTTAATTTGGCTTTGAAGTATTTATAAAGAAGAGGGTTAAGTATGATACAAAACATATTTAAAAGAATAGTTAATGAAATATATATTGAATACTTCAAACCTAATGGCTGGAAGAAGCAAGGATTGAATTATAGATTGTTTGATGATAGTGGACTTGGAAGAATAATAAATTTCCAAAAATCAAAATGGAGCGATAATACCAATATAGAATTCTATATAAATTATGGAGTGTATATGGAAGTTGGTGACTGTATTGCAAATAAATCGTTTAAAGAGTATGAGTGCCAATTTAGAGACAGAACAAAAGCGTATAATGGAATGTATCTTGTGAATGAAAATACGAATTATGAGAAATTAAAAAACGAGGTCATAAGAGCATTAAAGGAAGCTAACATACTATTTGATAAAATAACTAACAAGCAGGTTTTTATTAAAATGATATTAAGTGGAACATTGCAAAAAGAAACAGAAATGCCTGTTATGCATTATCATACCTGTAAATTATTAGCGGATATGGGATATTATAAAGAAATTTATGAATATGTAAAAACCCGAGATGGTCAATATTTTAATTCATTAACTGAAGAAATAGAAAAAATCATATAAATATTTTAATGGTATAGGAGCATTTGGAAAATAAAAGTAGAAAAAATAAATACATTTGAAAGAGAATATAAATATGAGTTGCCATTAATATATAAAGAATTTTTGTGTAAATATGATGGACTTAGTTTAGATAATGGGTGTACATTTTATTCTCTTGAAGAATTGGATGATGTTAATAAGGAATTGCAAGTAGATATATACCAGCCAGATACTGTTGCTATTGGAAATGATGGTGGTGATTTGGTTTTTTTGATGAAACAGGAAGAAGAAACTAAAACTGTTTATCTAGTAGATGCAGGTGATTATGATTTAGAAACTCCATATCAAATTATCCAAGATTTTAATGAATGGCTGGAAAAAGGATGTGAAATCGAAGATATAGATGGGGAAGATATAAGAGGAGTTGACTATGGTGATTTATATTTAATAAAAATGCCAAAAGAAGGAGTAAAAGGGTTGGTAACAATAAAAAGGGCTTTCAATTTAGAAATGAGTACGGGAGAGTTATTGCAAAAATCTAAAAATTTGCCAACAAAATTATTATCAAACATTACAAGTTCAAAAGCAGATATAATAGCTGAGAAAATAGGCATGTCAGGACTATTTGAGATAAGATGAGAAAAATCAGTGAGATATTAGACTTGATGTAGTATCTCACTGGTTAAGTATTACCGGAAAAAATCAATAGAGTTTATAAGTAGATAGGTATAAATTTGATGAGGGTAAGTATTTCAACCACTTCAAGTTTGTACGTTACAAATGTTTGAACACTTTTTGAACACCGCAACCGTGATGAAGTCTTCAAAGCCCCTTTCTATCAGTATTTGAGATTAAGTAAAACGGTTCGATTCCGGTCTGCGGCATTATTTTTTTCTCTGAGATTTTTGTGAAGTCAATGTTTGCAAGAATCTCAGAGTTTTTTGTTTTATGCATTCCATTTGGAGGTAAGGATATTATTAAAAATAACGGCATTGCATCTCATCTTACGAGATACAATGCCGTTATTTTAAAGTCTTCACACTTTTATTAAAAAGTGGACCTGGCGGGAATCGAACCCGCGTCCAAAAACCTGTCCCATGTACTTCTACTATCATAGTCAGTTATTTAACATTCCCTCTGCCGTACGAAAACTAACATCCTTACGGGTTCAGTAGCTTCATAATACGCCTGACAGCTCAAAGCTTTGCCGTCATCGTTTCTCACATAGTCGGTGCCAGATTCCTAAAGTGTGAGTGCTTCAGGGCTGACATGCAGCATTTAGGCTGCAGCTAATTCGAAATTATCGTTAGCGTTTAATTTTAAGTTTGCGATTTAACGCATCAGCCTACGGATAGCTTCTCCATCTTCGAGATCCCTGTCGAAACCAGTACAAGCCCTGATCAGGGTAGAGTAATGAATACTCTCTACTGTAACAGACACATTCTCTTGTGTGCTGTACATACTAATATAGTAAAAAGAAATATAAATGTCAAGTGATTATTGCGTTAAAAGAAGTGAAAAAGCAGTAAAAATTTAGCATTTTTAATGTCATTTCACATATTTTTTATAAAGATAATTACTGTCAGACAGGGAAGAATGTGTTAATATAATAATATGAGTAATTATAAATCTTAACAAGAAAATTCGGAAAAAGGAGAGGTTTCTTATGCCAACAACATACGCACATTATAAATTCGGAAAAGAGGTGCTCAGCGCACTTCCAAGACCCCTTCAGAATTCTATAGAAGCGCATAGAGAGTTGTTTGATATTGGGTTACATGGACCGGATATCTTATTTTATTATAATGCATTAAAGAAAGATCCGGTGAATGAACAGGGGCATACACTTCATGAACAATTTGCCGATGAGTTTTTCCATCATGCTGTTGAAGTGATTGAGAAAGCAAAAGATCCGGCAGCGGCGCGTGCATATATTTATGGATTTATCTGTCATTTTGCTTTAGACAGTGAATGCCATCCTTATGTTGAAAAAATTATGCAGGTCGGAAGAGTTTCACACAATGAGATCGAGATGGAACTGGATCGAATGATGCTGACGGAAGATTATCATGATCCTTTGCGCTATCTGACAGCGAAGCATATTCATCCTAAGATGGAGTATGCGGAAGTGATCGCACCATTTTTCAAAGATGTAACAGCCGAGCAGATCTATAAGGCATTAAAAGGGATGGTTTTTTATCATAAGCTGTTTCTGGCACCGACATCTGGAAAGCGAAAAGCGTTGTTTCTTGGGATGAAGGCAGTGGGGAAATACGATTCATTGCATGACATAGTGATGAGTGTAAAGCCAGATCCGTTATGTCAGAAATATTGCAAGGTTTTGAAACGGCAATATTCAGGTGCAGTGCCGTTAGCTGCGAGTCTGATCGTACAGTATCAGAAGAAATTATTCCAGGATACACCGCTTCCGGAACGTTTTCATGAGACATTTGGTGCAGGAGAAGAGTGGGAGAAACTGCGTCTGTAGAGAATCGAAGAAAAGAGCAACAGACTGCTTGCCAGGAGAGATGCAGAAGAAGAGAAAAAGAGTCAGGAGAATGTAGATGAAGGAATTCGTTAAAGTGCAGGATATCACGAAAACTTATAAAATGGGTGAAGTTGAGATTCATGCAGTGGATCACATCAGCTTTTCGATTGAGCAGGGAGAACTTGTTGTAATCGTTGGACCAAGTGGTGCAGGTAAGACAACTGTGCTTAATATTCTCGGCGGAATGGATACGGCAACAAGCGGGAAGCTGTATGTAGATGGAAAAGATATTACAGCTTATAATTCCAAACAGCTGACAGGATACCGCAGAGATGACATCGGATTTGTTTTTCAGTTTTATAATCTTGTGCCGAATCTGACCGCATTGGAAAATGTTGAGCTTGCGTTGCAGATCAGTAAGGATCCGTTGGACGCACAGGCAGTTTTGGAGGAAGTTGGTCTGGGGGAACGGAAGAATAATTTTCCGGCACAGCTTTCCGGCGGTGAGCAGCAGCGAGTTTCAATCGCGAGAGCATTAGCGAAGAACCCAAAGCTTTTGCTTTGTGATGAGCCAACAGGTGCATTGGATTACAATACAGGAAAATCAATTTTGAAATTACTTCAGAATATGTGTAGAGAAAAGGGAATGACAGTTATTATCATTACACATAATCAGGCACTTGCGCCGATGGCAGATCGATTGATTCATATAAAAAATGGACAGGTAGCAAGAATGGAATCTAATGAGAATCCGACTTCGATTGATGAAATTGAATGGTAGGGGATGTGGATGAAGAAAGCATTACGAAAAAACTTTTATATGGAGATCCGTCATAGCCTTGGACGTTTTTTATCCATTTTCTTTATTGTTGCGATAGGATGTGCATTCTTTTCCGGAATCCGTGCATCAGAGCCGGATATGAGATATTCAGGAGATGCATATTTCGATGAGAAGAACCTGATGGATATTCAGGTAATGAGTACTATGGGACTGACAGAAGATGATCTGGATGCAATTCGTGCTGTGGATGGTGTATTGGATGCAGAAGGAAGTTATGCAACAGATGTACTTTGTACGATTCGGGGAAACCAGGTAGCAGTTCATGTTATGGCGCTCCAGGATAAGATGAATCAAGTTCAGTTAGAAGATGGCAGGCTTCCGGAAAAGGAAAATGAATGTGTAATAGATGCAGATTATTTGGATGGAAAGAATCTGAAGATTGGGGATAGGATCACATTATCAAGTGGGACTTCGGATTCTTTGGAAGATACACTTAAGACAGATACATTTACCATTGTTGGTACGGTCAGCAGTCCGGAGTATATTGCATTTCACAGAGGCAGTACAACAATCGGAAATGGAAGTGTCAGTGCCTTTCTTTGCGTTCCGGAGAAAGCATTTTCATTAGATGTGTATACAGAGATTACAGTGCAGGTTGAAGGTGCAAAGGAAGCGACTGCATTTACGAAAGAATATGAAGAACATGTGGATTCTGTGCTGAAAAAGGTTCAGGCAATTAAAGTGGAAAGAGAACAGGCCAGATATGATGAGATTACTTCGACAGCGCAGGAAAAAGTGGATGAAGCACAAGAAGAGTTAGCTCAGGCAGAGCAGGATCTGGCGGATGGAAAAGAAGAGGCGGAAGAAGAACTTGCAAGTGCAAGAGAGAAACTTGATGCAGCGCAGAAAGAGCTTGAACGAGGAAGAAATCAGCTGGCAGCTTCGAAGCTTGAACTGGAGCAGTCGAGAAATCTTCTGATATCAAAGCAAAAGGAGCTGAATCAGTCCAAAGCACAAGTTGAGCAGGGAGCACAGGAACTTAACGAAAAACAGATTGCACTTACAACATTAAGAAATCAGCTGGCACAACTGAAAGAGCAGGAAGAAAGTCTGGAAGATCAGAGACAAGAACTTTTAGCGCAACAGACACAGATGCAGCAAAAGAAAGACGAGCTTCTGAAAGCAAAGGAAGAATTGCAGCAACAGGCAGAAGACTATCAGTCTGCGTATCAGCAGATTTATCAGCCGTTAAAACAGTCTTATGAAGAACTAAATACACAGTATGAACTTCTTTTACAGAACTATGAGGCACTGAAAGAAGAATACGACCGGAAGCAGGAAGCAGGAGAAGAAGATCCGGAATTAAAGGCTCAGTTAGAACAGTTGGAAGCTGAAAAAACAGCAATGGAAGAGAAGTTGACTGAATTGAAAGCAAATCTGGATAAAATGGAATTGGAGGCGAAAGCTGCCGAAGCGGAGATTCAGAAAAACCAGACAAAGACCGAAGCCGGATTGACGCAGATTAACGAAGGGCTTCCAGCAGTTGAAGCCGGGATAGCTCAGATTGAAGAAGGTATTCCGGTATTGCAGGATAATATACAGAAACTGACGGATGTGTTGACACAGGGAGATGCTGCAATCCTTACCGCAAGTCGGCAGATAGATCAGGCAAAGTCGCAGATTACATCCGGTCAGCAGCAGATTGACAGCGGATGGCAGCAGATCAGTGAGGGACAGAAGAAGATTGAGGAGGCACAGCAGCAGTTAAGCAGCGGAACAAAGGAGCTGGAAGACGGTTGGGCAGTGTATGAGGAAGGTCGTATAGAAGCTCAGAAGAAGATTGAAGATGGAGAGCGGCAGATTACAGAAGCAAGAGAAGAGCTTGCGAAAGCACAGCAGAAGATTGATGATCTTGAAAAGCCAAAGTGGTATGTTTATGATCGGAACAATCTGGCAGAATACAGTGGATACGGAGATAATGCAGACCGTATGCGGGCAATCGGTAAAGTGTTCCCACTCATTTTCTTTCTTGTTGCAGCATTGATTAGTCTGACAACAATGACACGAATGGTAGAGGAGGAGAGAACGCAGATCGGTACTTTGAAGGCTCTCGGATATGGAAATGCTTCAATTGTTGGAAAATATCTCTGGTATGCGATCCTTGCGACATTAACCGGTGGTGTTTTCGGAATTCTGATTGGAGAAAAGATAATTCCATATATCATTATCACTGCATATAAGATCTTGTATCGTCATATGTATGATGTTGTGATCCCGTATAATTTGTATTATGCTGTAACAGCATGTGCAGCGGCACTTGCATGTACAGTAATCGCAACACTATTCTCATGTATGAAAGAATTACGAGAGCAGGCAGCAGAATTGATGCGTCCGCCGACACCAAAACAGGGAAAACGAGTATTTCTGGAACGAGTTCCGTTTATCTGGAAAAATCTGAATTTTACATGGAAATCGACCGTGCGTAATTTGGTGCGGTATAAAAAACGCTTCTTCATGACAGTATTTGGAATTGGCGGTTGTATGGGCATGATGTTGTTTGGTTTTGGATTAAAAGATTCTATTTCAGCAATCGTTCCGCTTCAATACGAACAGATTCAGCTTTATGATGGAGACGTTATTTTAAAGGAAGATGTGACAGAAGAAGAGAGAAATGAGGTTCAGAAAGAACTGGATACGGATAAGAAGGTATCAGTGACTGCAGAAAATCTTTTGAAAAATATTGAGATTAGTTCAGGAGAGTCTTCTCAGGAAGTTTATTTAGATGTACCAAAAGATGTGGAAGCATTCAAAAAGTTTGTCGTGATCCGGGATCGGAAAACAAAAGAAATTTATTCATTGGATGATAAAGGAGCAATCCTGACTGAAAAAGTAGCGAAACTGCTGGAAGTCAATGTCGGTGATAAATTAACGATTGATACAGATGATGGAGAGAAAACGGTCTTGATCAGTGCAATCTGTGAGAACTATATGGGACATTATCTCTATATGACATCTGAAGTCTATGAAAAGACATTCGGTGAGGCTCCGGCCTATAATTCAATTTATTATAGAACTCAGGATCGTACAACAGAGGAGGCGAAGGATGTCGGCGAAAATGTAATGAAGTGTGATGGAACACTTAGCATCAGCTATACGACAAGCCTGAAAAAGCAGGTAGATCATATGCTGGAGAGTCTAGATATCGTGATTGTTGTATTGATCATTTCAGCAGGAATGCTGGCATTTGTAGTGCTGTATAATCTGAATAATATTAACATTACAGAGCGTAAGAGAGAACTGGCAACATTAAAGGTACTTGGATTTTATGACAAGGAAGTTTCTTCTTATGTTTACAGAGAGAATATCCTGCTGACCTTGATTGGGGCACTGGCGGGATTGTTGATCGGAAAAATTCTGCACCGCTTTATTGTTGAGACAGTGGAGATTGATTCGGTTATGTTTGGACGAAATATCGATCCACCAAGTTTCCTGTATGCCTTTCTTCTGACAGTGGCCTTTTCTTTGTTTGTCAATGGAGTGATGTATTTTAAGTTAAAGAAGATTAACATGGTTGAATCACTCAAGAGTGTAGAATAAGACAGATTTGTCAGGAAATATAATAACGAACATAAGAATGGATTGCAGAGAAGCTGCATGGAACATAGATACAATTGTGAAATGTTCCATGACAGCTTCTTTGTTGTTGCCGGCCGCATATAGCGTAAGCAGCAACCGCACGTAGCATGAACAGTAACTTTTTGTTAAAAAGCACTTGAAATATACCTGTAGGGGGTATATATTAATAATTAGAAAATATACCCCCAGGGGGTTATACGACAGGAGAAATACAATGGAAGAAAAGAAAGTCTGTCCGGGATGTTGTCACAAGACAAAGGATCGACCGGAAAAAGAATATAAAGATCTGATGAATCGTCTGAGTAGAATTGAAGGACAAGTCAGGGGAGTTCGAAGGATGGTTGAAGAAGGCGCGTATTGTCCGGATATTCTGATTCAGGTATCTGCGGTGAATGCGGCTCTGAATAGTTTCAATAAAGTGCTTTTGGCAAATCATATCCGGACATGTGTGGCAGATGATATCCGGGATGGAAAAGATGAAACGATTGACGAGCTCGTGACGACACTTCAGAAATTGATGCGATAAAAGATCTGAAGAGAGATCCGCACAAAAAGTCCGGATCACAACTTGAAGGAGGAGTAAGATGGAACAATATAATGTGACGGGAATGAGTTGTGCAGCCTGCAGTGCCCGTGTTGAGAAGGCAGTTGGGAAAGTCCCCGGAGTTGAGAACTGTTCAGTCAGTCTTCTGACGAATTCCATGGGAGTGGAAGGCACAGCAACAGTAGATGCGGTCATTGCGGCTGTTGAGGAAGCTGGATATGGGGCAACGTTGAAATCTGCAAAGAATGAAGGGCATGGGATGAATCAAAGTGAGCAGAACTGTGCGGAAGATGCGTTGAAAGACAGGGAGACACCGAAGATGAAAAGGCGTCTGATCGCTTCTTTGTGTTTTTTGATTCCGCTCATGTATCTGTCAATGGGGCATATGATGTGGGGCTGGCCACTTCCGGTATTTCTGGAAGGAAATCATGTGTCGATGGGGCTGGCGCAGCTCCTGTTAACGACAATCATTATGGTGATCAATCAGAAGTTTTTTATCAGTGGATGGAAAGGCATGATCCATAGAGCACCAAATATGGATACGCTGGTTGCACTTGGTGCAGGTGCATCTTATGGATATAGCGTGTATGCATTATTCGCTATGACAGCAGCGCAGACGGCAGGCGATATGGATCATGTGATGGAGCTGATGCATGAATTTTATTTTGAATCAGCAGCAATGATTTTAACGTTGATCACAGTAGGAAAGATGCTTGAAGCGCATTCAAAGGGAAAGACAACAGATGCATTAAAGAGCCTTATGAAGCTGGCACCAAAGACAGCAACGCTCCTGCGTGATGGAAAAGAACAGGAAGTTTCTATCGATCAGGTAAGAAGAGGAGATCAGTTTGTTGTAAGACCTGGGGAGAATATTCCGGTGGATGGAATTGTTCTGGAAGGAAACAGTGCAGTAGATGAAGCTGCCCTGACCGGAGAGAGTATACCGGTAGATAAAGCAGAAGGGGATAAAGTGTCTGCGGCTACAATGAATCAGTCAGGTTTTCTGCGTTGCGAGGCGACGAGAGTTGGCGAGGATACAACATTATCACAGATCATTCAGATGGTAAGTGATGCGGCAGCAACAAAAGCGCCAATTGCCAAAGTGGCAGATAAAGTTTCAGGAGTATTTGTTCCGGCAGTTATTTCTATTGCAGTTGTCACAATGATCGTATGGCTGCTTGTCGGAGAGCCTGTTGGATTTGCACTTGCAAGGGGAATTTCTGTTCTGGTGATCAGCTGTCCGTGTGCATTAGGTCTGGCCACTCCGGTTGCAATTATGGTTGGAAATGGAATGGGCGCGAAGAATGGAATCATGTTTAAGACAGCTGTTTCGCTGGAAGAGACAGGAAAGACGGAGATTGTTGCACTTGATAAGACAGGAACGATCACAAGTGGAGAACCGAAGGTGACGGATCTGCTCCCTGCGGACGGAATGACAGAACATGAATTATTATTTTTTGCAAATGCATTGGAGAAGAAAAGTGAGCATCCGCTTGCCCGGGCAATTCTTGCAAAGGCAGAAGAAAATGGGGAGGCAGAGCAGAAAAGTGAAATCACACAGTTTCAGGCAGTTCCGGGAAATGGTCTGTCAGGAAAACTTGGAGAGGACTGGCTGTACGGAGGTAATTTTAAATTCATTTCTGACAAAATGAAGATTTCTGCCAGCATAAAAGAACAGGCGGAACGGTTGGCACAGCAAGGAAAGACACCGCTGTTCTTTGGAAGGAATAAGCAGTTCCTTGGCATGATCGCAGTTGCGGATGTGATCAAGGAAGATAGTCCACAGGCAGTAAAAGAACTTCAGAATATGGGAATCCATGTTGTTATGCTGACCGGAGATAATGAGCGCACAGCGAAGGCAATTGGTGAGCAGGCAGGTGTGGATGAAGTGATCGCAGGTGTTCTTCCGGAAGGAAAAGAACAGGTGATCCGCAAGCTGAAAGAAAAAGGAAAGGTTGCGATGGTAGGTGACGGTATCAATGACGCACCGGCACTGACCAGGGCAGATATGGGAATTGCCATTGGAGCGGGGACAGATATTGCAATCGATGCAGCGGATGTTGTGCTGATGAAGAGCCGGTTAAGTGACGTGCCGGCGGCAATCCGTATGAGCCGTGCAACACTGCGCAACATTCATGAGAATCTGTTCTGGGCATTTTTCTATAATGCGATAGGAATTCCACTGGCAGCAGGAATCTGGATCCCGCTCTTTGGTTGGAAATTAAATCCGATGTTCGGAGCGGCGGCAATGAGCCTGTCCAGTTTCTGTGTAGTAACAAATGCATTGAGACTGAATCTGTTTAAAATGTACGATGCCAGCAAAGACAGAAAAAGAAAGATGAAAAAGGTAGAAACAGCAGAAAATACTGTTTCAGATATTGTCTTAGCAGACAAAAATGAGTCAGAAAACAAGGAGGAGACAAAGATGACAAAGACAATGAAAATCGAAGGAATGATGTGTGGACACTGTGAGGCGGCTGTGAAGAAAGCTCTCGAGGCACTTGAGCAGGTTGATACAGCAGAAGTCAGCCATGAGGCCGGAACAGCAGTTGTAACACTGAATTCCGAAATCAGTAATGAAGTGCTGAAAAAGACAGTCGAAGACAAAGATTATACAGTAACAGCGATCGAGGATTAATGAGCAAAGAAGAGGTCCCCTGCGGAAATGAAAGATTCTGCAGGGGACCTCTTGGATTAATCCTTGTATACAATCTTTCCATCACAGATTGTATATTTTACTTTTCCATACAATTCCCATCCGGTAAATGGAGAATTAGAAGACTTAGAAGCATAAGTCTCAGGAGTCCATTTCTCATTCGGATCAAACAGTACAAGATCAGCTGATTTTCCTTCTGCGACAGAACCGCACGGAAGGTGATACAGGCTGGCAGGATTGATCGTCATCTTCTCGATCAGCTGGCTTAATGTCAGGTGTCCCGGACGTACAAGGGAAGTGATTCCGAGAGCAAGGGAAGTCTCAAGACCAATAATACCGCTTGGTGTTTGTGTGATAGGACGGGATTTCTCTTCCGTACTGTGTGGCGCGTGGTCTGTAGCAATCAGATCGATCGTACCGTCTTTGAGACCTTCGATGATAGCAAGGCGGTCATTTTCTGTACGAAGCGGTGGGTTCATCTTGGCAAGTGCGCCGTATTTTAATACAGCTTCATCTGTCAAAGTGAAATGATGCGGAGTTGCCTCTGCATGTAGATTTGCTCCCATAGCTTTAAAGGTACGTACCAGTTCAACGGACTGTCCGGAGCTGATATGCTGGATCACGACCTGTGCACCGGAACGAAGCGCCAGCAGACAATCTCTGGCAACAAGAGATTCTTCAGCAATCGAAGGAGATCCGTAGATGCCCAGCGCATCAGATACAGGTCCGTGGTTGATTCCGTTTGTTTCAATAAATGCAGGATCTTCTTCATGAAGACTGATCGGAAGGTCAAGTGCCTTCGCCTCTTCCATTGCCTTATAGAGAAAGGCAGCATTCTTAAGAGGGATTCCGTCATCTGTGAATCCACAGGCACCGGCAGCGGCAAGTTCCTTCATAGAAGTCATCTCTTCACCCTTGAGTCCGCAGGAGACAGCAGCAGCCTGGAAAATATGGATGTCTTCCAAAGCCTCCCGTTCCATCAGTTCTTTGAGAACCGGAACAGAATCGATGACCGGTGAAGTATTTGCCATACAGATCACGGAAGTAAATCCACCGGCAGCAGCTGCTAGAGATCCGGTATGGAGATCTTCTTTATAAGTAAATCCGGGATCACGGAAATGAATGTGTGTGTCAACAAGTCCTGGAGAAATCATAAGTCCTGCAGCATCAAGCTCATCCTCTCCATTTTCAGGTGTCAGAGTTCCGGCATCTGCGAGTGTCTGGATCAGACCGTCTGTGATGCGAAGGTCGACAAGACGTTCTGTATCAGATGCAGGATCAATTAGAAAACCATTTTTTATAAGCATAATTCATCCTCCTTTTGCTGTTAAGTATACCGTATTTTTGATAGAGATTCAAATTTATTAGAAAATGTGTTATCATAAGCACACCGTAATATGAAAAGAAAGAAGGCAGAAAGGTTATCTCTGAATTTTACCGGATCCAGATAATCGTTCTGCGGAAAGAAGGAGTAAATGAAAGAATACGATTATCTGATTGTCGGAGCAGGTCTTTATGGAGCTGTCATGGCACATGAATTAAAGAAAAAAGGGAAGAAATGTCTTGTGATTGACCGAAGAGATCATATTGCAGGAAATATTTACTGTGAGGACATAGAAGGAATCCATGTACATAAATATGGTGCACATATTTTCCATACGTCTGATAAAAAGATATGGGATTACATGAATCAGTTCGCGGAATTTAATAATTACATCAATTCACCGGTAGCAGTTTATAAAGATGAGCTTTATAACCTGCCATTTAATATGAATACATTCAGTAAGATGTGGAATATCCGCACACCACAGGAAGCAAAAGAGATTATTGAAAAACAGCGCAAAGAGACAGGAATCACAGATCCACAAAATCTGGAGGAACAGGCACTTTTTCTTGGCGGAAGAGATATCTATGAGAAACTGATCAAGGGTTATACAGAGAAACAGTGGGGAAGAAAGTGTACAGAACTTCCGGCATTTATTATCAAACGTCTGCCATTCCGCTTTGTTTACGATAATAACTATTTCAATGACAGATATCAGGGAATTCCGGTTGGCGGTTATACAGCAATCGTTGAGAAGATGCTGGAAGGGACAGAAGTTCGCACAGGGATTGATTTCTTTGAATTCAGAAAAGAGAATCCGGAGATTGCAGAGAAGATTATTTTTACAGGAATGATCGATGAATATTTTGGATATCAGCTGGGAGCATTGGAGTATCGTTCTGTCAGATTTGAGACAGAAGTTCTTGATTGTGAGAACTATCAGGGAAATGCTGTTGTCAATTACACAGAGCGTGAAGTTCCGTATACAAGAATTATCGAGCATAAGCATTTTGAGTTTGGCAAGCAGGAGAAGACAGTTATTTCCAGAGAGTATTCATCAGAATGGAGTGTTGGCATGGAACCATACTATCCGGTAAATGATGAGAAGAATAATGCATTGTTTGAAGAATACAAGAAGCTTGCAGAAAAGGAAGAAAATGTAATCTTTGGCGGACGACTGGGAGATTATAAATATTATGACATGGATAAAGTTGTTGCCGCAGCTCTTGACAGACTGGAAGAATTCAATTAATATGAGAGTCACACTTCAGTCGTTCTGACTGAAGAATCAGGAAAGATTCTGAAGAGTAGTTCGTATCAGATTCTGATAATTTTCAATTGGACAGGTATTGTATCGTGTGCGGTGTGGGGCCGCACACGTTTAGATGACAGATTGCAGTAGAATTAAATATGGAAAAAATGTATGAAGTACTTCGCTTCGTGGAAAAAGGAACTGAATGCCAGCCAAGTATCGATTGCCTGCAGGGAGAACTTTTGATTTATTATCTGCGGGATAATACACAGTTGGATAAAGCGGTGTTATTTGAATGGTTCCGACAGATTGCAGGGGAAATAAGAAAGTATCAGCAGTCGAGACGTGGGCAGAATTATCGTTGTCTGACCCCATATAGTATTGTTGTGACAGAAGAAGGAGAACTGCTGCTTTTAAATCCGGATGCACAGGAAAATGAATTTGTTATGAAGAAGATGCAGCAGAAAGCGGTGAGAAGTCATTTTATCCGCCCGACAGCGTCAGGCAGCAGGAAAAATTGTTCCGTGGATTTGTTCGGATATGGTAAAATTTTGCAGTTTTTACTGGCATATACAGAGCAGATTCCAGAACTTAGCAGAAGTGAAGAACGCAGACTGGAGCGGATCATTGAACGTTGTACCGGTGGCGGAAGACGGCATTATGATAAGATCAGCCAGGTGATACGTGATCTTCCGGAGGAACGTGAGGAATGGAATTTGGAACAGAAAGTAAAATTTCGGAATGTCAAACTGGCGGTTCTTTTATTTGCTGCCGGGGCAGTAATTGCGGCAGCAGGAATTGGGATGAGCCGGGGAAGAGAAAGCAACAATACAGTTGGGAAAAGTGAAACGGCAGTGCAAGATCAGAAAGCAGACGATGTAAAAACAATACCAGAAGAACATAGTGAAACTGAACAGGAAAGAAAAAAAGCATTGGAAGATATGAAATGGAAGAAAGAGATGGAGGAACGGGTTCAGGAGATTCTGGAATCGGTCAAAGCATGTGAAAAGAAGATAGAAGAAACGATGAAAGAAGAGAATAACGGGGAAAACAAGGAAGAAGCAGAGCAAACGACAGAACAGCAAACAGAGGAAACTGCGGAAAAATCTGTAGAAGAGGAAATACAACAGGAAACGAAACAAGAAGTGATAAATGATCCGGTTGTTTCGGAATAAGAAAAAAGTCTCCATAAAAGGGAGGATGCCGGGTAACCATTTACTGGTTCCCGGCATGTATTATGAAAAAGTTTATTCAAAGTTTTTTGTTTTTTCCTTTGATGCTTATAGTATATGTGAGAGAAATGAAGAAAAAGTGATAAGAAGATGAAAGATTTTTAAATGATAAATGAACAAATTATGAACGACAGATGTAGTGGAAAATAACGGTTTAAAAAAGAATGGCAGTGTGGTATTCTACATCTAAAGAGAACTTCGGAAGTTACTGTTCACTCCCGTGTCAATCACTCCGCTGATTGACACGGAGGATGCGTGTTTTGACTTGAATGCATCTCGCCCCATCGCCAAAGGCGATTTAAAATGGCGAGATGCGTTGCTGGTCGCACATCGTGTGAACAGTAACCTTCGGAACAGGAGGTAATAGTTGAATATGACAAGACAGGAATTTATCCGAAAATTACAGGAGGCTTTGAATGGAAAGCTTGATGCCGCAACAATTCAGGATCATCTTAAGTTTTATGATGATTATATTATAGAAGAAATGAGAAAAGGAAAGAGCGAGCAGGAGGTCTTGGAACTGCTTGGAGATCCGTGGGCAATTGCGAAAACCATTGTGGATGCAAGTGATGGAACAGACGAAGAAGTGGTTTATGAGAACAGAAGTCCATTCAATAATTCGTACAACCAGACAACGCAGGCACAGAACAGCTATACTGGTTATGGACAGAAGGATGAATATGGAACAGAGCATTCTTATGGTTCCTATCATGAGTTCAGATTAGATACCTGGTGGAAGAAGGCTTTGCTGATCCTTGCAGTTGTATTTGTAGTCGTAGTAGTTGTGTCTGTTATAACAGGAATCATCAGTTTTCTGGCACCGGTTCTTGTTCCTCTTCTGATCATTATGATCGTGATCAGACTGATTGGTGGGAACCGACGATATTAGAAAAAAGAAAAGTAAAAGACCGATGGGGGAGCCATCGGTCTTTTGAGGGGAGTATAAATAATTAATAAGGGGTTGTAGAAAATAATCTTTCTACATGAATCAGTATAATATATGCATTTGGAAAAAGCAAGCAAAATATTCAAAATATGGTTGAAACAAAATGCATAAAAAGACCTCCGTTTGGGATAATAAAGATTGTACTAAATAGTTACTGTCAGTTAATAAGAACAGTAACACCAAATAAGGAGGAAGTATCATGGCAAAAAATTATAGCAACACAAGTAAAAATTCTCAGAATGGATTCTATTCATCGAAGGAAGAAAATCAGAGTAAGAACAGAAATTCAACATCTAATTCAGGTTCGAATAAGAATTCCAGTAAAAATTCTTATTCAAATAAGAATAAGAACAGCACAAACTGCAATTCCAAAAATGCAGATGACTGCTTTGGCGGAAAAGATGATTATGATGAGTCAGACAGATATTAACAGATACTGTGAGCAGTAACAAATAAGATTCTTATAAACAGTAACAAGGCAGAGAAGAAAGGCAATCGCACTTTACTCTGCCTTTCATTTATAGTAAAATTATAATACTGTAAAAAGAATCAGTTAACAGTAATTAATAAGTACATAAAGATAATATGAGGTAGATATGGAAAGAATGGAATGGATTGCGCCGTGTCATTTCGGTCTTGAATCAGTATTAAAAAGGGAGATTCAGGATCTGGGATATGAGATCGCACAGGTGGAAGATGGAAGAGTTACCTTTTACGGAGGAGCAGATGCAGCGTGCAGAGCGAATGTATTTCTCCGTACAGCAGAACGTGTTCTGCTCAAGGCAGGAAGTTTTAAAGCAGTTACCTTTGATGAATTGTTTGAGAAGACAAAAGCAATTCCGTGGGAGAATTATATACCGAAGAACGGGAAGTTCTGGGTGGCGAAGGCTTCATCGGTAAAGAGTAAGCTGTTCAGCCCTTCAGACATTCAGTCAATTATGAAGAAAGCAATGGTAGATCGTCTTAGAAGCAGATATCATGTACAGTGGTTTCAGGAAGATGGAGCTTCTTATCCACTGAGAGTATTTTTGATGAAGGATATCGTTACGATCGGAATCGATACATCGGGAGATTCTCTTCATAAGAGAGGATACCGTCCGTCAGCCGGCAAGGCACCGATTTCTGAGACACTGGCAGCAGCACTGATCATGCTGACACCGTGGAGAAAAGAGCGTATCTTAGTGGATCCGTTTTGCGGAAGTGGAACATTTCCAATTGAGGCAGCAATGATGGCAGCAAATATTGCACCGGGAATGAATCGTTCTTTTACGGCTGAGAGCTGGGCAAATCTGATTGATAAGAAACTCTGGTATGAGGCCATTGATGAGGCGAATGATCTGATCGATGATCAGATTGAGACGGATATCCAGGGATATGATATTGATGGGGATGTTGTGCGGATGGCAAGACAGAATGCAGAGAATGCAGGTGTGGATCATCTGATCCATTTCCAGGAGAGACCGGTCAGTGCACTGAGTCATCCGAAAAAATATGGATTTATCATAACAAACCCACCGTATGGAGAGCGTCTTGAGGAGAAAGAGGCACTTCCTGGTTTATATCGTGAATTTGGCGAGAGCTTTAGGAAACTTGACAGCTGGTCTGCATACATGATCACAAGTTATGAAGACGCAGAACGTTATTTCGGAAGAAAAGCAGATAAAAACCGTAAGATTTATAATGGTATGCTGAAAACATATTTCTATCAGTTCCAGGGACCAAAGCCACCGAGACCGAAGAAATAAGAAACGCTGTACTAGATTGTTGGTGAAAAAGAATAGAAGGTAGAAAGCAAAATGAAGAGAAGAATTGTATTTGCAACAGGAAATGAAAATAAGATGAAAGAGATCCGGATGATTCTTGCTGATCTTGGTATGGAGATCGTATCGATGCGTGAGGCAGGAGTCGATGAAGAAATCGTAGAAGACGGAATGAGCTTTGAAGAAAATGCAGAGATCAAGGCAAGAGCTGTATCACGAGTGCTGGTCAACGATATTGTTCTTGCAGATGATTCCGGTCTTGAGATTGACTATCTGGATAAGGCACCTGGAATTTATTCTGCGAGATTTGCCGGAGAGGATACTTCTTATGATATAAAGAACAGAATCCTTCTGGACAGACTGGAAGGGGTTCCGGACGATGAGCGTACCGCAAGATTTGTCTGTGCGGTTGCAGCAGTATTTCCGGATGGAACAACAAGCGTAGTCCGTGAGACGATTGAAGGACAAATTGGACACGAGATTGTCGGTGCGAATGGATTCGGGTATGATCCGATCTTTTATGTTCCGGAATTCGGATGTACAACAGCGGAGATGACACCGGAGCAGAAAAATAAATTGAGCCACAGAGGAAAAGCACTTCGAGCAATAAAAATCCTGCTGGAAGAGAAATTGAACGAGGAAGAAGCATGAAAATTCTGATTGTCAGTGATACACACGGAAGACACCAGGCACTGGACCGCGCATTAGAAGAGGCTGGGAAAATTGATATGTTTATCCATCTTGGAGATGTAGAAGGCGGAGAAGACTATCTGGAGGCTGTCGTAGAGTGTGAGAAGCATATTATAAGAGGAAATAACGACTTTTTTACAGAACTTCCGAGAGAAGAGGAGTTTGAGATTGGTCCTTATCATGCATTTATTACCCATGGACATTATTATTATGTGTCCATGGGGATGGAAACTATCATAGAAGAGGGCAGATCAAGAGGAGCGGATCTCGTAATGTTTGGTCATACACATCGTCCTTTCTTTCTTCAGAAGGATGGAATGACAATTTTAAACCCGGGAAGTCTATCTTTTCCACGTCAGGAGGGAAGACGAGGCAGCTATATGATCATGGAAGTCGATGGGGACGGAAAAATGAGTTTTGAGCAAAAATATCTATAATTGTTCTAATTATCAGAAAACTAAAACAAAAGAAACAATTTGCACACTCTTCTTGCGAAAAACGGGCAAAAAAACAGTCGTAAAAAAGTAAAAAAACTTTAAAAAACCTGTTGACTTTCTGAGAAACATGCCATATAATATATCTTGTCGCTGCGGGAGATACGAAAGAAACACAAAGCCGCAGGGGCAAGGAAATAAAACTGATATCGGGGTGTGGCTCAGCTTGGCTAGAGCGCCTGGTTTGGGACCAGGAGGTCG
>ENA-ORTN01001517-ORTN01001517.1-human-gut-metagenome-genome-assembly--contig:-NODE-1517-length-22627-cov-7.041246_pt1 | contig 22627 bp, 16 predicted proteins | sample MGYA00242070_ERZ509189 | MGnify/ENA primary metagenome ERZ509189 (study PRJEB26280, sample SAMEA2338821) | human gut metagenome | biome: human gut; feature: human-associated habitat; material: faeces...
CCAGCGCCGAGGATGTGGCCTATGCCTGCCGCTACCTGCGCTGCGCACCCGAAGACCTCACTGAGGCCATGATCTGCGCCTGCCTTGCCAGTGTGTCGGACATGGCGATCATTCCGCTGGCCGACTGGCTGCATCTGGGCAGTGAGGCCCGCATCAACACCCCCAGCACCCAGGGTGCCAACTGGCAGTGGCGGCTCGGCAGCCCTATGCCCGGCAGCCTTGCAGCACACATCGCACAGCTGACTGCACTGTACGAGCGCACCCCCTGAGGCGAATAAGCGTTTTCTCCCCTTTTGGCATCCGCAGCTTCCGGTTGCGGGTGCCTTTTTTTGCGTTTTTGCGGAACATTTTTTCAGCGGCCGAAAGCGCCGCATTCACACTGTTTCCATCGTCTGTTCGCAGTTATTCTCTCGTCCGTTCACGTTTTGTTCACAAAGGTATCATCTTTTTTTTCGCCGCATCCCTTGTTATTTTTATACAGATATGCTACAATTCAGATAACATATCGTCTGCCTTTGGGCGGATTTCACGAGTGAAAGGAGCCTTTCCATTATGGATCATACATATCAGAGCACCATGCTGATGCCCGCCTCCTATGCGGTTCTCTCGGAAGAAGAAATGACCTACCTCGACGGCGGTGCCGATTATAACTTCAACGTTGGCAAGTACACCGTTACCTTCCACCCCGAAGTTCTGGTCACCTACGCCATGAATGTGGTGGTGAACGGCGTTTATATGCTGAGCCAGGGTTCCTTCCAGTACTTTATCAATACCTTCAAAGAGGGTCTGTCCGACGGCCTGAGCCTGACCGGTGTGGTCAAACACAATTGGAACCGTATGAATACCTGGAGCCGCGTTGCCACCGTCGGCATGGCAGGACTGGCCGGTTACTACGCTTATGCACAGGTGCGCAGCATGTACCTGTCGCTGAAGAACCTGTTCGGCTCTGTGTTTGGCACTACCACGAATACCGACACACAGGATCCTTCCGTGGCCGCAGGTCTGGCTGCCTGAGTGTTTCGGGTTTCTGCCTGAAAGGAGTGTTCGTTCATGAAAAAGCTCCAACTGCCTTCGTCGTATGCTGTGCTTTCGGAGGAAGAACAGCGGACCGTTTCGGGCGGCGGCGAACTCAAGGATTCTCTGGATGAGTTTTTGGGCAGCCTTCATCTGTACGATTTTACACTGGGCGAAGGGCTCGTTTCCTTCTCTGTCACCTTCGTGCCGATGCTGCTGTTCACAGCGGTCAAGAACGTGGTGCTGTTTGGCTACCGTGTCTACAACAAGCTGCTGGCATCCTCCATTTTCCGGCTGGGCACCTCGACCTCGGAAACGGTCCAGCATCTTGCAGCACAGCAGGAGACCAATTCCTTCCCGCTGCGCTGAGTCCATTTGAATCAAAAATTGAAAAAGGTCTGCTGCAAATTTGCAGCAGACCCTTTTTGTGTTGCTTCTGCAGTTACAGCACTTGTCTTGCGCCCTGTTCCCGCAGCCGGAGCACATAGCAGCTGCCCGGGCCGAACACCCGCTCCATGGCGGTATGGTAGCGCTGCAGCAACGTTTCCGGCACATAGGCCTGAATGGTGCCTGCAAAGCCGCCGCCCTGCATCCGCCATGCGCCGCTGCTGCCCTGCAGGATGCTCTGGCTCAACGCAAGCGCCACCGACAGCCCCTGATGCCGGACATCCGTGGCGCAGTACACATTCTGGCACAGTGCAAAGGAGGCGCGCCCGCTTTCCAGCACCAGCGCGGCAAAATCGGCAAAGCGTTTTTCCAGCAAAGCCCGGCGCTGGGCCAGCGTGCGGGCATTTTCTTCGTAATAGTGGATGGCACGCAGCACCGCACGGTCGCCGCAGGCGGTACGCAGCCGGGGCAGTGCTGCCCAAAAATCGGTTTCCGGCACCTGACCCAACACCTTGCCGCCCAGGCAGGCCGCCACAGCCTCCATCTCCTGCCGGATGGCCGCGAACTCCCCGGTCAGCTCGCTGTGGCTGCCCCGGGTGTCGGTCACGCACAGGGTCATGCCGGGCGGCAGCAGACCGTCTGCGTGGATCTTTTCCACCTGCGGTGCGGCCGGGTCTGCGAAGTCGGCAAAAATGACGCCGCCCACCGCGCTGGCCAGCTGGTCCAGCTGACCGCTGGGTTTGCCAAAGTAAGTATTCTCCGCATACTGGCAGATGCCGGCCAGTGCCCGGGCATCCAGCCCACAGGCGTACTCCCCGTTCCAGATGCAGGCCATGCCCATCTCAAAGGCCGCAGAGCTGGAAAGGCCGCTGCCCCGCAGCACGTCGCTGGCCGTGTAAGCATCAAAGCCGCCAATAGCCTTTCCCGCCGTACGGAAGCCCTCGGCAATGCCCCGGATCAGGCTGGCCGAGTGGGTGCTCTCCCCTTCCTGCGGCTCTGCCGTGGCCAGGTCGATCACATCCAGCTTGTTGAACCCGCGGGACTTGACCCGCACATAGCCGTCCGTGTTCCGGGCCGCTACCGCCACCAGATCCAGTGTGACCGCCGCCGCCAGCCCGTAGCCATGCTGGTGGTCGGTGTGGTTGCCGCCCAGCTCCGCACGCCCCGGGGCCGAGTACACCTGCACCTGCCGCCCCGGGCCAAAATACAGCTCGAACTGCTCCAGCGCCGCGCAGTACCGCGCCCGCTGCCGGGCCAGTTCCTGCGGGGCGGTGCCGTAAAGCGCGGCAAGGGGTCCGTCCCACCTCCCTGCCGCGATCTGTTCCCTGAGTTGTGCGCTGGTTGCCATCCGCGATCCCTCCCTGAAACATTCAAACAGTGTTTGTAGGTTTGTTAGGTCTATTGTAATGCATCCCTTCTGTTTTTTCAATTTCTATCGAAGAAAAAGCGCGAAATTTGGCGTCCGGCTCAAAGAATAAGATGTACTTTTGTTGAATTTGCAGACGGTTCTGTGGTATACTGGTCGAAAGACGTGACAACGAGGGAGGTCAAGCCGCCATGGCAGACGTTTACAAGCAATCCTTCAAACAGAACTACACGAACAACATCGAACTTTCCATCTTCAACTGCGGCATTGAGCGCTGCGCCCCGTCCAAGACCTGGGGTCCTGGCATCCGTGACCATTACCTGATCCACCTGGTGCTCTCGGGCAAGGGTGAATTCGAGGTAGGCGGCCGAACCTGGCAAGTCAGCACCGGAGATCTGTTCTTTGCGCGCCCCAGCCAGCTCATCCGCTATACTGCCGACGAGGCCCAGCCGTGGGAGTACAGCTGGGTCGGCTTCAACGGTGCCTGCGCCCACAAGCTGGCAGCCCAGCTGCCCTTTACCGACGACGCCCCCGTACACCACACCAGCGACCCGGACGGCATGCGCGCCGCCCTGGCTAACATCTACTCCTCCCGCGGGCTGCAGCCCCAGGACGAGGCCGCCATGGTGGGTTACCTTTATTTGTTCATTGCCGCTCTGATGAAGGAAACCATCGCCGGTAAGCCGCACTCCACCTCGTCCTCCAGCCAGTATGTGCTCAACGCCATCAAATACATCCAGTTCAACTACTCCCACGACATCTCCATTGACGATGTCGCCAAGAGCGTGGGCGTTTCCCGCAGCCACCTGTACCGGGTGTTCATGCTCAATGTGGGCAAAAGCCCCATCGACTACCTCACCGAATACCGCATCAACGAAGCCTGCAAGCTGCTGCGTGCCGGTCACCTTTCCATTGCAGAGGTGGCCGTGTCAGTAGGCTTCTTCGACCAGTTCTATTTTTCGCGGGTGTTCAAGCGCGCCAAGGGCGTGCCGCCCAGCAAGTATTTTGCCACCCAGGCAGATGCTGCCCCCGCCGAACCGCAGCCGTGACCCGGCGCATTTCCACTACCAAAGGAGACTATGACCCATGCCCTTACAGAAGAACCAGATCCTGACCCTGCGCATCGAGCGGCTTTCCAGCGACGGCAGCGGTGTGGCCCACAGCCCGGACGGCGAGACCGTTTTTGTGCCGGGTGCCGCCCCCGGTGACGAAGCCGATGTGCGCATCGTAAAGGACTGCAAGCGCTACGCCTTTGGCATTCTGGACCATCTGCGCACCCCCTCGCCGGACCGCATTCCGGTGGACTGTGCCGTGGCGGGACCCTGCGGCGGCTGCAGCCTGCGGCATCTGGATTACACCGCCGAGCTGCGTGCCAAGCAGGAGAATGTGACCGATGCCTTCCGCCGCATCGGTGGGCTGGACGTGCCGGTGCTGGACATCTGCCCTTCCCCCGAAGTGGACCGCTACCGCAACAAGGTCCAGTTCCCGGTAGGGCTGGACAAGAACGGTAACCCCTGCATCGGCTTCTACGCCGGGCGCACTCACCGCATCGTGCCCTGCCCGGACTGCAAGCTGCAGCCCGGCGTGCTCAACGACATCGGCAATGCACTGTGCAGGTTCTTTGCCGAAAACGGCATCCAGCCTTACAACGAAGAGACCGGCCGGGGCCTGGTGCGGCACATCTTCCTGCGGCGGGGCGCGCACAGCGGACAGATCATGGTCTGTCTGGTGTGCACTCGCCCGAACTTCCCCCACGCCGATGCGCTGTGCACCCGTCTGCGGGAGCAGTTTGCGGACATTGCCACCATCCTGCTCAATGTCAACAGCAAAAACACCAACGTGATCCTGGGCACCGAGACCCACACCCTGTACGGGCCGGGCTACATCGAAGATACGCTCTGCGGGGTTCCGGTGCAGCTGGGGCCGCTGTCGTTCTACCAGGTGAACACGCTGGCCGCCGAGCGGCTGTACGGCATTGCCGCACAGTACGCCCAGCTGACCCCGGATGACCTGTTGCTGGACCTCTACTGCGGCATGGGTACCATCGGTCTTTCCATGGTGGACCACTGCCGGGAGCTGGTGGGCGTGGAGATCGTGCCCGAAGCCATCGAGAGCGCCAAGGCCAATGCCGCCCGCATGGGGGATGCTGTGGCCGCAAAGAGCTGCTTCTTCTGTGCCGACGCCGGGCAGGCGGCCACCCGGCTGGCCGCCGAGGGCCTACACCCGGACGTGGTGATGCTGGACCCGCCCCGCAAGGGCTGCGACGAGGCCACCCTCTCCGCCGTGGTGCGCATGGCTCCCCGCCGGGTGGTCTACGTCAGCTGCAACCCCGCCACCGCCGCCCGGGACGCCGCCTGGCTGGAGCAGAACGGCTATCACGCTGAGAAGGTGCAGCCCGTGGATCTGTTCCCGAGGACGAAGCATTGCGAAGCGGTTCTCCTTTTGACCAAACTCCATGTCGAGCGGCACATTGAAGTGGACGTTAACATGGAGGAGCTGGATGTGACTGCTGCGGAAAGCAAGGCGACTTACAACGAGATTCGGGATTATGTGTGGGAACACCATCAGTTGAGGGTTTCCAACCTTTATATCGCGCAGGTGAAGCAGAAACGCGGCATTATTGAGCGGGAGAATTACCATAAAGCAAAAAATGAAAATGCCAAACAGCCCAAGTGTCCGAAAGAAAAAGAGGATGCGATCGTGGAAGCGTTGCGGCATTTTCAGATGATTTGATAAGTTGAAGCAACCTGCTGATGCTAAATAGGAGGCATCAAATGTCAAAATTAAACATTGATCAAAAAAGCGTGCGGGCACTTTTCAGTGAGAAGAAGGCTGATTTCCTCATTCCGGATTATCAAAGGCCTTACGCCTGGGGAGAAAAGGAATGCCAGACTCTTTGGGATGACCTGTTCTTATTTGCATTTCCTGATAATGACTGCGACAAATTCAACAGTGACAGCGATGAGTATTTTCTCGGTCCCATCGTCACATTTAAAAATGATGACGGTAAAATGGAGATTATTGACGGACAACAGCGCCTTACGACATTGATGCTGTTGCTTCGAGCTTTCTATGAAAAATATGGAAGCATGAAGAACGATAAAGCTGTAAAGACCAGCAAGTTCATTGAGCAGTGCATCTGGAAAACCGATGAGTTTGGTGACCCGGACAAGTCAGCATTGAAAATCGACTCAGAAGTCGCCACCGACAAGGAAAAGGACGAATTTCTGAATATCCTGAAAACAGGAACCTTGTCTGATTGCGAAAAGAGCAGCTACGCCAATAACTATCGCTTTTTTCAGCAAAAGATCGTAGACTTTCTGAATACTTACCCAGACTGGTTTTCCTTCTTTCCGATTCGGATCATGAACAACTGTATTTTGCTCCCGATTGAAGCAGAATCTCAGGACACCGCTTTGCGAATCTTCTCGACATTGAATGACCGCGGAAAGCCACTGTCTGATGCAGATATCTTCAAGGCGCAATTTTACAAGTATTACTCTGCCAAAGGCGAGCGGGAAGTCTTTATCCAAAAGTGGAAGGACCTCGAGGTACTGTGTGATTCTATTTTCCATCCTATTACCGGCACTCCGATGGATGAGCTTTTCACACGGTATATGTACTATGAACGTGCAAAGCAAGGCATCAAATCCTCGACAACGGAGGCGCTGCGCAAATTCTATGAGCGGAATGCTTACAGCTTGCTAAAAAATGACCAGACTTTTGAAAATCTGATCAATCTTGCAGATTTCTGGAATGATGTGCAGAATCAAAATGTTGAGCGCTTCTCTGACCGAGTTCTTCGCAGGCTCTTTGTTCTGAACTACGCTCCCAACGGTATGTGGACCTATTTTGTTTCGGTCTATTACATGGCCAATCGGGATTCTGATGGTCTACTGAACGACGATCGTTTCTATAGCTTTCTTAACAAAATCACCGCATTCATCTGGGCATATGCCGTTACAAATCCGGGCGTAAATGCACTGCGCACTCCCATTTTTGCAGAAATGACCAACATTGTAACCGGGCAACCTGTTCGGTTTTCTGACTATTTGTTTGATACGCAGAAATTGCAGAACGCTTTTGACAACTATACCTTCAGCAACAACCGCGCGATCACAAAGGCCATGCTGACATGGTGGGCATTCCAGAACTCCTCCCAGGAGCTCTTGTCCCTTGAAAGTGTACTTGAGATCGAGCACATCTACGCACGCAACCGCCAGGAAAAGGAGCACTCGCTTTCCAATCCGAGAAATGTTGAAAGCCTTGGCAACAAGGTGTTGTTGGAAAAGCGCATCAATATCCGCGCTTCTGATTATCGCTTCAGCGATAAGGTCAAGTACTATACCGGTTTTGAAAACAACCGGAAGCAGAAAAAAGAGGGTACAAAAATCAAGGAGCTTACTGACCTCGCTGCGAAAGCCACAGATTTTACCGAATCTGACATTGTAGAGAGAAACGCCAAAATCATCCTCAACTTTATCACCTTCATGCGCAACAACGATCTTCTATGTGAAGATTAAGCCCTTCTATGATCGATGCCCGTCTGATTTTCAGACGGGCATTTTCTTTTGCCGGAATATGGTGTTTCCACTTTTGTCGTGGTACAATAGATGCAAGCATCATTTTTTGGGAAAAACGTCCTGCCATCCGATTTATCGGACACCCATTGTTGTAAAATCAGGATGTCCACCTATCACAAAAACAAGGAGCAACGTATGCCAAACGATAAGATCACCGCCGTAGGTGCCAATATTGCCGAAAAAGCCGCCATGATCTGGAACGTAGCCGATATGCTGCGGGGGCCGTTCAAGCCCCACGAGTACGGTCTGGTCATTCTGCCCATGACCGTGGTGAAGCGGTTCCACGACTGCCTGCTGCCCACCCATCAGGCAGTGCTGGACACCTACGAGAAGGTGAAAAAGCTTCAGGTCATCGACGGCTTTTTGCAGAAGGCCTCCGGCTACCAGTTCTATAACACCAGCCGGTTCACCTTCGAGACCCTGCTGGCTGATCCGGACAACATTGAGTCCAACTTCCGGGATTACCTGTCCGGTTTCTCTTCCAACGCACAGGACGTGCTGGCAAAGTTCGATTTTGACAACATCATCAAGCGGATGGTAGAGAGCAACACCCTCTACCTCGTTATCAAGGAGTTCGGCTCCGAGAAGGGCTATCTTGGCCCGGACAAGATCAGCGCCGTGGACTGCGGCTATATCTTTGAGGACCTGGTGCGGCGGTTCTCCGAGAGCTTTGGCGAGGAAGCCGGAGCGCACTTCACCAGCCGGGATATCATCTACCTGATGACCGACCTGCTGCTGTCCGAAGCCGACCTGGATACCAGCAGCATGACCGTTTACGATATGGCCATGGGCACCAGCCAGATGCTGAGCTGCATGGAGGAGCGCATCCACGAGCTGAACAGCGACATTGAGGTGACCTGCTTCGGGCAGGAGTTCAACCCCTCCACCTTTGCCATCGCCAAGGCGGACATGATGATCCGGGGCGGCGACCCTAACAATATGCGGTTTGGCGATACGTTGTCCGAGGATCAGTTCCCCGGGTTCACTTTCCAGTACATCATCTCCAACCCTCCCTTCGGCATCGACTGGAAGCGGGAGCAGAAGGCGGTGGAAGCCGAAGCCGCCCGGGGCGAGATGGGGCGTTTTGCGCCCGGTCTGCCCAAGATCAGCGATGGTCAGCAGCTTTTTGTGCTGAACGGCCTTGCCAAGCTGGCAAACAAGGGCAAGATGGCCATTATCCAGAACGGCTCTCCCCTGTTCAGCGGCGACGCCGGCAGCGGGCCCAGCAACATCCGGCAGTATATTCTGGAAAACGACTGGCTGGACTGCATCATCCAGCTTTCCACCGATATGTTCATGAACACCGGCATCTCCACCTACATCTGGGTGCTCAGCAAGGATAAGCCCGCCCACCGTGCGGGCAAGGTGCAGCTTATTGACGCCAGCCACTGCTTTGAGCCTCGCCGCAAGAGCATCGGCACAAAGCGCAACGACATCACCGATGCCTGCCGGGAGCTGATCGTCACCGCCTACGGCGAGTTTGCCAACGGCAAAGTGTACGGCGACAAAAACGGCATCTACTGCGAGAGCAAGGTGTTCGAGAGCGTGGAGTTCGGCTACAACAAGATCGTGGTGGAGCGCCCCCAGCGGGACGAGGCAGGCAACATCCTCCTGAAGCGAGGCAAGCCTGTGCCGGACACCAGCCTGCGTGACACTGAAAACGTGCCGCTGGTGCAGGATATTGACGCCTACTTTGCCCGGGAAGTTCTGCCCTACGCCCCCGACGCATGGATCGACCACAGCAAGACCAAGGTGGGCTACGAGATCCCCATGACCCGCTATTTCTACGAGTATCAGGCACCGGAAGCCGTGGAGGATATTGTAGCACGCATCACCGCACTGGAACAGGATATCTCCGCCAGGCTGGCAGAACTGTTCCATAAGGAGGGCTGACCATGGCACGGAAAATGAAAGACAGCGGCATTGAATGGATTGGGGAGATTCCAGAGGGGTGGGAAGTTCATCGCATGAAATCCTGCATCTCACAAAGAGACGGTGGTGCTTGGGGCGATGAGGCCACCGGCGAAACGGGCGACTGCATTTGTTTGCGAATCGCCGATTTTGATTATGAGCATTTTCGTTTTACTGATTCCAATAACTTAACGATCCGGCATTATGCATCACCCATTATAAAGAAGCTTCTTTTACAGAAAAATGACATTCTCATAGAAAAATCAGGCGGCGGTGAAAAGACGCCCGTTGGGCGGACTGTACTATTTGACAAAGAGTATCCTGCACTTTTTGCAAATTTTATGGATCGGTTGCGTTGTTCCGACTTTATTCTTCCTCAATATCTTCAGTATGTATTTGTTACATTCTACAAAAATCGTTATACACAGAACTATATTAAGCAAACAACCGGCATCCAAAACCTTGATTTATCTTCCATGCTCGCAGACGAGTTTGTTCCTGTTCCCAATCTTAATGAACAAAAACTCATCGTCTGTTATCTTGAATCAAAATGTTCTAAAATTGATAATCTGCTTTCCAAAATTCGTTCCAGCATTGAGGAATACAAAAAGCTCAAGCAGGCAGTTATTACGCAGGCTGTTACCAAAGGCGTACGTGGTGAGCGGGAGATGAAGGATAGCGGGGTTGAGTGGATTGGGGAGATTCCAAAAGAGTGGCGAAAAACTCAACTACGTCACTGTGCTACAATCAAATCTGGTATTACACTCGGAAAAAGTTATAGCAAAGATACCGTCTTAATAGAGCGACCTTATTTAAGAGTTGCAAATGTGCAGGGCGGTTATGTTGATTTGAACGATTTGGCTACTATCGAAGTAACGCCCGATGAAGATTTGAAGTATAGACTTCATTCTGGTGATGTTCTTATGACCGAAGGCGGCGACCGTGACAAACTTGGCAGAGGGTGTGTCTGGCATGGTGAAATTGAACCTTGTTTGCATCAAAATCATGTTTTTGCTGTTCAAACCAATGAAACTATTTTACTTCCAGAGTTTTTGGAATATTTGACCGCTTCTGATGTTGGACGTTCCTATTTTGATGTAACGGCAATCAAAACCACAAATCTGGCTTGTACAAGTTCCAGCAAAGTTCTTGCATTTACAATTCCGCTTCCTCCTATTGAAGAACAAATTGAAATTGTCGGTTTCATTAAGAAACGCTCTTTAGAACTGAATAAGTTAATTATGAAAAAAGAACTGTTGGTGCAAGAGCTGGAACGCTATAAGAAAAGTTTGATTTATGAGGTTGTAACGGGAAAGAGGGAGGTGTAAAATTATGAAAGATAGCATATCTCCTAGAACGGGCATATTGGAGTGCAACAATGGAAGTGCTTCCTTTTATGAAAAAAACTTTGAATTTTGTATTACCGATAACCATATCTCTCAAAAAAAGATTTATGAAGCACCCGATATGTACTCCTTGGTTCTCGATAATCATTTTCTAAAGGGATTAACGCATGATGGCCGCTGCATTTTAATTTATGTTGGTGAACTCAAAAGCGCCTCCCTTCCATCTTCCTCTCCATTTTCTCTACGAACTTCCTCATACCTTGTTCAAGACTCCAATAGTATTGGTAAGCCTGACTGGAGTTATTTTGACCGCATTGAATTTCAAGGTGGTGTTTTAAATAATTTATTTTCTTCTCACTACATATCTGTAGATTTTAACTCCGATAAATTCAGTGTCCCCAATGATGATTTTACGCTAAGCGGTACTGTTGAAACTTCTTACGGAAAAATTGATATTGATATCGGATGGTATACTACATATCATTCAAAGCCACAAGAAACCAATTTCACACACAACACCGGTTTTATACGTTGCAAATTTGCACAGCCCATTTCCGTTAACGCCGCCTTTGAAAACATCGAAAACTTCCATACTTTAGTAAAGTTCTTATCTTACCGTTCTAATGTCGAGTTTGACTCAATTTATTTGCAGAAGAATTATATGCAAGATACCTTGGACGGTCCCGTTGAATACTCATATAATGATGCCCAAGTCTTCATTCGACATGATTTTTCTCCTTCTGAAAAAGATTCTCTGAACTCCATTTGTATCGATGAGCTCGGAAATAATGTTTTCAACTTACTGAGCATGATTTATAAAGATACGCCATCAAATCCTCTTCACCTTTTAGATTTTCTCCCAACTTCCGATGAAGCCGCGAAGTGGATTACGGGCGGGTTCATAAGAGATGTTGCAACATTTGCTGAATGCGAATTTCATCAAACCACCCAATGGAGAGATTCAAAATCCAAAAAATCTTTTGATGACTATGCAAGAATTCAAAGCTTAATATCGAAATTCGAGCAAACTTTATCGCAAGATGAGTTTGACCATGGTTCATTGCCAGAAAATACGCGCCAAGCCATCATGCGAAACCTCAAGAAAATAGCATTGCCAAGCAAAAACACTGATTTTGACCTATACGAAGCTTACAAACATATTACCTACAATATCATTCCGCATTCACAAAAAATTCTCACCGAAAACGACATAAAAGAATTTAGAGAATATAGAAATGGAAAAGCTCATGGCAAACACGTGCTACTGAATACAAACATCGGTATTACAAGTTTATATTTAGTTGCAAGTGGATATTGTTCCATTTTACACCGCGCTGGAGTTGATGATGCAACTTTAGAACAGTTATGTAACAAACATTTTTTACAATAAATTAGGAGGTCTAACCATGCCCCTCAACACCACCGAGAAGCAGTTTGAATCGGACATTGCGGCGGCGCTGCTCTCCCCTGCCGGGGGCTACACCCGCAATGGGGATTGCTACGACCCCAAGCTGGGGCTGTTTGTGGATACCCTGATCCGCTTTGTGCAAAAGACCCAGCCCAACGAGTGGGCATTTTTTGAAAAGCAGAACCCGGTAAACCCGGTGCGGAAGTTCTGCACGGCCTTTAACAATGCCTGCGATGCGGACGGACTGCTTTCGGTGCTGCGGTATGGGTTCAAGCACCGGGGACGGCGGTTCCGGGTGTGCTATTTTCAGCCGGAGTCCGCGCTGAACCAGAAGGACGCCCAGCGCTACGCTCAAAACGAGATCACCTGCAACCGACAGTGGTTCTACTCCGACACCACCCACAACTCGGTGGACATGGTGCTGGCGGTAAACGGCATCCCGGTGTTCGCTTTTGAGCTGAAGAACCAGTTCACCGGGCAGACCGTGGAGAACGCCAAACAACAGTGGATGCACGACCGGGACCCCCGGGAGGTGTGTTTCCAGTTCAACAAGCGCATTCTGGGCTATTTTTGCGTAGACCTGACCGAGGTGTGGATGGCCACCCGGCTGGCGGGCAAGGACACCCGCTTTCTGCCCTTCAATCAGGGCTCTAACGGTGCCGGGCGGGACGGCGGTGCAGGCAACCCGCCCAACCCCAACGGCTACCTTACCGCCTACCTCTGGGAAGAAGTGTTCCAGAAGGACAGCATGATGGACATCCTGCAAAAGTTCATGAGCCTGCAGGACGGCAAGACCCTGATCTTTCCCCGGTACCATCAGCTGGACGTGGTACGCAAGCTGGTGGCAGACGTGCGGCAGAAGGGTGCCGGGCAGCACTATCTCATCCAGCACAGCGCCGGGTCGGGCAAGTCCAACTCCATTGCATGGACGGCGTACCGGCTGGCTTCCCTGTTCAACACCGAGAACAAGCCGGTGTTTGCCAGCGTCATCGTGGTGACTGACCGCACCGTGCTGGACGCACAGCTGCAGGAGACCATCTCCGGCTTCGACCATACGCTGGGTGCGGTGGAGGCCATCGGCGAGGACAAAAACTCCGGCGACCTGCGGGATGCCATCAACAATGGCGCACGCATTATCATCACCACGCTGCAGAAGTTCCCGGTCATCTACACTGAGGTGAACAAGACCGCCGGGAAGAACTATGCCGTTATCATCGACGAAGCGCACTCCTCCCAGACTGGCACCTCCGCTTTAAAGCTGAAAGCCGCCCTTGCCGACACCGAGGACGCGCTGCGGGAATATGCCGAGCTGGAAGGCAAAGCGGAGGACGAGATCGACCCGGAGGATGCACTGGTGAAGGAGTTGACCTCCCACGGACGGCACAAGAACCTGTCCTTCTTTGCCTTTACCGCCACCCCAAAAGCCGCCACGCTGGAGCTGTTCGGCACCGAGTACCCGGACGGCAGCCACCACCCCTTCCACATTTACAGTATGCGGCAGGCCATTGAAGAAGGGTTCATTCTGGATGTGCTGCAAAACTACATGACCTATTCCACCTGCTTCAAGATCGCCAAGACCATCCCGGACAACCCCGACCTGCCTGCCAGCCGGGCGGCAAAACTTATCCGCAAGTATGAGGAGCTGCACCCCTACAACATCAGCCAGAAGGCAAAGATCATTGTAGAGACCTTCCGGGAAACCACCAGCCACAAGATCGGCGGACGGGGCAAGATGATGGTGGTCACCTCCTCCCGGCTGGCGGCGGTGCGGTACTTCCACGAGGTCAAGCGGTACATTGCGGAGCAGGGTTATGACGATGTGCAGATCTTAGCGGCATTTTCCGGTGCCGTACCGGACGGCGGCGTGGAGTACACGGAGCAGTCCCTGAACGTCCGCACCGACGGCAGCCACATTGCGGAGAGCCAGACCAAAAAGGAGTTCCACAACAACTTCAATGTGCTCATCGTGGCAGAAAAATATCAGACCGGTTTTGATGAACCGTTGCTCCACACCATGATCGTGGACAAAAAACTGAAGGGCGTCAAGGCGGTGCAGACCCTCTCCCGTCTGAACCGCACCTGTCCCGGCAAAATCGACACCTTTGTGCTGGATTTTGTGAACAAGGCAGAGGACATCCGGGAGGCATTCCAGCCGTTTTATCAGGAAACCTTTCTGGAGCAGGAGGTCAACACCGACCTCATTTACAAGACCCAGAAGGAGCTGCGGAGCTTTGCCGTCTATTCCGATGCAGACGTGGAAGCCTTTTCCAAGGAGTATTTCCGCAGCACCAAGCAGGATAAAAACGCCGTGGGCCGCATGAGCAGCGTTTTGAAGCCCGTGGCGGACCGCTACAACCAGAAAACGCAGGCCGAGCGGTACCAGTTCCGCCGCCTGCTGCGCAGCCTTGTCAAGTGGTACGGCTACGTTTCACAGGTGGCTCGGATGTTCGATGAAGAGCTGCACAAGGAGAACGTATTCTGCGCTTATCTGCTCAAATTGCTGCCGCCGGACGAGGTCTCTCCGCTGGACTTGGAGGGCAAATTGCAGCTGGAGTATTACAAGCTGCAAAAGACCTTTGCCGGTGCCATCGAGCTGGAACACGCCAAGGGCGTCTACGAGCCGGTCACCCAGAAAGGTGCTCTGGGGCACGACCCCAAGGAGCCGCTGGACGAGATCATTCTGAAGATCAACGAGAAGTTCAAGGGCGAGTTCACCAATGCCGACCGGGTGCTGCTTACCGCCCTGCACGACCGTCTGCTGGCTGACCCGAAGCTGGCAAAGCTGGCGCGAAGCTCCGACCCGCAGATCTTTACCGAGAGCATCTTCCCCAAGGCCTTTGACACTGCCGCACAGGACAGCTATCTTGAAGCGCAGGACACCTTCTCTTCCCTGTTTGAAGATACCAGCAAATACAAGGCTATTATGTCGGCATTGGCAGAGTGGCTGTACGGAGAATTCCGCAAGAAGTAAAACGGTTTTCCCTTTCTATTTACTTAAAACAGCCTGCATCCCCCGGATGCAGTTCACGGGTTTGGGTGTTCCCCAACAAGCATTTTGCAATGCAAATGGTGTTTGTATAGACAGACACATTGCTTGCAGATGCAGACGACGGTCTGACCAAAATTGATACTACCTTTGATGGTGATACCGTCTGGCTGTCCATCGACCAGATGGCTGAGCTGTTCCAGCGTGACCGCAGCGTTATTGGAAAACACGTCCGGAACATCTTCAAGGAAGGTGAGCTTCAGAAGGAATCAGTGTGGGCAAAATTTGCCTACACTGCCGCAGATGGAAAGGTCTACGATGTGGACTATTACAACCTCGATGTCATCATCTCCGTCGGCTACCGGGTCAAATCCAAACGCGGCACACAATTCCGCATCTGGGCAACCGGCATCCTGGCAGTGCTGAGCAGCCTGCTCATGGCATTTGCGCCCGGCCTTTTCCTGATTTGTGCGGCAATGGGGCTGAACGCCCTGTCCAACACCATGTTTTCCGGCACCGATGCCGCTCTGACCTACGACAGCCTGAAGCAGGCCGGGCAAGAAGAACGGTATCTTTCCGTGGCCGCCAACCGCTCCCAGATCGGCATGCTGGCCAGCGCGCTCGGCTCCCTTGCCAGCACACTGCGGCGGTTTCTGCGGTTTTCCGGCTTTTATCTGGTGAGTGCGCTGTTCAGCAGCATTTCCACACTGGCCATGCTCCTGCTGAAGGAACCTGTGGTCACCGAGGCACAAGCCGCCCGGAGTTCCCATTCCCTGCGAGAGCTGCCGGGCCAGTTCGCGCAGCTGGTGCGGGACAGTGCCGCCGCCCTGCGCGGCTGCCCGCTGGCGGCAAAAACTCATCGCTGCCGATGCGGTCATCTCTGTCCCCTGCTATCTGACCAAGATGTTCCTGCAGCAGCGGCTCGTGGAGCTGGGCTGGCCCACCGAGTGGCTTTTTCTGCCCTTGCTGCTGGGCGGTGCGGCCTGCGTGGCCGGTACCGAGATTGGCCGACGGGTACATCCCCACACCCTGCGGCGGTTCTACACGGTGTGTGCCCTGCTGGTCGGCGGCGGGACCTTTCTGGTCGGCGCAGCGCCCGCATGGGGCGGCATTCTGGGCATGATGCTGGTGCAGGGCGTGCTGGAAGTCTGGCTGCTCCATGCCGACCAGCGTCTCAATGCCCTGATCTCCAGTGATCAGCGGGCTACCCTCATCAGTGTGGACAGCATGGCCTACAGTATCCTGATGATCCCCGCAAGTCCCTTTGTGGGTGCCGTGGGCGATCTCTTCGGACAGGCGGGTGCTGGGCTTGCCCTGCTGGGCGTCCTGACCGCCGCCAGCGGGGCGGCGGTACTGGCCAAGCGCCGGAGCTGAGTTTTACCACAAAACGCAAAAGACCGCTGCGGCCTCCGGAGAGATCGCAGCGGTCCTTTCTTTTATGCTCAGTAGCACTTTTTGCAAGCCGTGAATCCGCGGGATTTTGCAGTGGACAGGCTCACTTTCTCAGGGCCTTTCATTCCGCTGCAGTTGGGGTTGCTGTGGTACTTCTTGCCGCCATGGGTGGGGATCCACACCATCTGGCTGGTCGTCTGGCCGGAAGATGCACTGCCCGTGCTCTTTTTGCTGCTGCCCGTGCTCTTTTTGCTGCCGGAAGTGGTCGTGGTCTTTTTGCTGCTGGCGGCAGCGGCGGCCTTTTGGGCATCCAGCTTTTTCTGCCCGGCCGTGTACAAAGCTGTCGTGTCGCTGGTGGTGCCGTTCAGCAGCACCGAGCCATTCTGGATGTCCAGAATGGGCATGCCGTTCACGTCCAGTGTGCCGGCATACACGCCGTACAGGGTCATCTGCTGTGCCGGGGCCGCCGCCTTGAAGGCATCAAATTTCGACTTCTGCACGGCCACATACCACACGCCGTCGGCGGTGTCAAAGCCAAAAATAAATGCAGTATCGTTGCTGGTAGCCGCACTGTAATTGGGCGTACCGGTAATAGTGATAGGCTGTCCCAGCGGCTGAGACGTTGCCTGCGCATAGGGTACCGTCTGGCAGGAACTGCTGTCCACCGCCGCAAAGGCCGCCGGGCAGCACAACAGACTCAGGCACAGGGCCAGTGCCGCTGCAAGAATCCGGAATTGTTTTTTCATCGCACACATCCTCCTCTGTTTGCCGGTCACCCGGCTATTTTACGGTTTGATCGTACCTCCTGTTTCTCTGTGCAGCAATTCCCAGAATATGTTGTTTTTCGGCACATTCCGACGCATTCAGGAAGCAAGATCAGTTCTCACCATATATTATACCACTTTATGTTCATTTACGAACCGTAATATAGCATTCATTTCAAGCAAAATTCACCTCATAATAGTATTGGGGTGATAATAATGGATGAACTCAGAATTAAAAAGCTCTCCGAACCTGTTACATTTACGATTCGCGTAGACAAGTCAATCGTCGATTTCTACGATGATCTTGCCGGAAAAACAAATCGCTCCCGCAATGAGCTGATCGGGCTTGCTTTGGACTACGCCAAGGATAAGATCATCGTGGAAGAATAAGCGTTCTTTCCGTAAACAAAAAATGCGAACGAAAGCATTTCTGCTCTCGTTCGCATTTTTTATTGCTTCACACAGCGTGTCGTGTTGCGGGCGCTCCGGATCAGATGCCGGCGGCAGCGTTCTGACCGGCAAAGCGGCCGAAGGTGGCGCTGCGGCCTGCGGCGGCACCAGCCATCAGGCAGGGATAGCTGCCGGAGAAGTAGTTGCCGCTCATGTCACCGATAACATACAGGCCCGGGATGGCCTTGAAGTCGTGGTCCAGTGCGTGCATGTTGTCGTCGATCTGGATGCCGTCCATGGTGCAGATGAGGTAGCCGCCGGACTGGCGCACACCGTAGAAGGGAGCTTCGCTCAGGGTGGACAGACGGTAGTCCTCCTTACCGTAATCCTCGTCCTCGCCCTTGGCAGCCAGCTCATTGTAGCGATCCACCGTTGCGGTGAAGGTGTCCTTGGGCAGGCCCAGCTTGTCGGCCAGCTCCTCCACGGTGTCGGCCTGCACGATGTAACCCTGGTCCTGCAGATCGGCGTTCATGCCCTCGATGTACTCAATGGGGAACACCGGAGCGGTGCCGTTCACATGCGGGTACAGACGGCTGCAGCCGTGGGTGGCAAACTTTTCGCAGTCCTCGGCATACTTGCTGTCCCACACGGTGCAGTAGGTGTGGTAGGGCTGGCTGGCGGCAGCGTGCAGCACCAAATCGTAGGGCATATACTCGTTCATGAAACGCTCACCGTTCAGGTTCACCTTCAGGAACGGCTGGCTGCCCATCCAGAACAGCGCGCCATCGCTGGCCTTGCCGTACTCGCCGGTCTGGTCCGGCTTGATGGCGCCGCGGTCGAAGATCATGGAGGTGTGAGTGGTATCCATGATGGCACCGGCCCACAGGCACGCCTTGATGCCGTCGCCCTTTGCGCCGGGCTTGGAGTAGTTGATGCAGGTCTGCTCCACGCTCTGGGGCTGCAGGGCGTTCATCATGGTTTCATTGCCGCTGTAGCCGCCGCAGGCCAGAATGACGCCCTTGGATGCGTTGTAGCGCACATACTCGTCGTTGGCATTCTTGGCAATCAGGCCGGTGACGCGGTTGCCGTCCTTTTCCAGCTTGACCATCGTGATCTCGTACTGCACTTCCAGACCGTCAGCCTCGGCGTGCTTGAGCACGGCGTCCATGGTCAGCTGCTCGCTGTACTCGTCGCCGTACTGGGTGCTGTGGCCCACGTCCAGCACCTCGTAGTTGTCGCCCTCGTGCTTTTCGTCGATCTCGTGGCGGAAGTCGATGCCGCTCTCGGCCAGTACGTCGGTGAACCAGTCGATGGTCTCACCGCTGCGGTCTGCCCACACCTGTGCCAGGCTGCGACGGGTATAGCCCTGGCTCCAATTGCACAGGTAGCGCACAGCGTCCTTCTTGTTCACGTCATCGCCGTCCTCCTGCTGCTGCTTGGAGCCGCAGGCAGCCAGCGTGTCGCGGATGCCGCTGGCCATGTCGTGGCCGAACTTTTCGATCAGGATGGTCTTGGCACCGGCCTCGGCCGCGGCGGCCGCGGCAAAGCTGCCGGAGGAACCGGCACCCACCACCAGCACCTCACATTCCACGGTCTGCTTGATGTCGCTCTCGGCCACTTCGGGCTCCTCGCCCAGCCAGTCGGCGGTGGAGGCAGTCTCCTCGGTGGTCTGCTCAGCGGGGTTGATGGCACCGCCGCTGGCCTGACGGATGCAGTCGGCCACAGCGTTCTGCACGGCCTTGCTGGTCACGGTGGCACCGGTCACACCGTCGATCTGGCTGGTCTGAGCGTTCATCACCTGCTCGATCAGCTTGTCCTTGGCGGCCTGGCCGATGCTGTCGGTCTCGCCGGACAGGTCCAGCTCTACCTTGGTGATGCTGGCAGCGTCAAAGGTCACCGTGGCGGTGATCTCGCTCATGCCCTTGGCGGTGGCGGTGTAGGTGCCGGGGGTGTAGATGCCGGCTGCACCGGAAGATGCAGCAGCGGTGGAGCTGCTGGCTGCATTGCAGGCAGCCAGACCGGCTGCGGTGACGCTGCTCATGGCAGCGGCTGCTGCGATTTTCAGAAATCCTTTACGAGAGATCTTTTCCATCATAATTTCTTCCTTTTCTTGCTCGTATCTTCATATCGACAAAATCTTATTGCCGTTCTTGTTAAAAGTATCACATTTACAAGCAAAGAAAAAGAAGATATAATATCCCTATAAGCATCAAGTAAAACTTGCGTTTCGTAAAAAGGAGCACACCATGACCATCCAGCAGCTGCGCTATTTTCTGGCACTGTGTCAGGATCTGAACTACACCCGTACCGCAAACCGGCTGTATCTGTCGCGGCAGGCGCTGCGGCTCAGCATTGCCGCGCTGGAAAATGAGCTCTGCGGCCCGCTGTTCACCAATGTGCGCAATCACCTTGCCCTGACCGAAAAGGGCCAGCGCTTCCGGGCACAGGCCGCGCCGGTGGTGGAGCAATTTGACCGGATGTGCGCGCAGGCGTATCAGGATATCCGGTCCCCCGCCCTGCGGCTGGGCATCAGTGTGGCGTTGGTGCCCAGCTATCTGCCCATGCTGGGGGATGTGCTGGAGCAGTTCCGGCAGCAATACCCGGGCATCCCGCTGGAAACCGCGTCGTTCTCCAACGACGCCGTATGTGCACAATTGCAGAACGGCACGCTGGACGCCGGGCTGGTGATGGACCTGGGCGGCTGCGCGGCCGGGCTTGCCCGCACCGCGCTCACCCGGCACACCGCGGCCCTGCTGGTGCCCCGCTGCAGCCCGTTCTGGGGGCGCAGCAGCATCGCCCCGGCAGAGCTGGACGGCCGGCTGCTGTTGGTGCCGGGCCTTGCGCCGGAGCCGCTGGCCCCGCTGTGGAATACCCTGCGGCAGGCCGGTGCCCGCCCGAAGGTAGAAATCGGCGAGCAATACTATCAAGTGCTTTACCGCACCCAGGAGCGCAACGGTCTGGCCCTGGACCGGTTGGAGATCACCTCCGACCACAGCATGGACAATGTTCAGGACGTGGCACTGGACGGCATGCCGCCCATCTGCGCCGCCTTTTTGCAGCCGGAGCACGCAGAGCACCCCTGTGTCCGGCTTTTGTGCAGCTTTTTGCAGGAACACCTGCGCAATCTATGAAAGAAGGGACCCTTATGCATTTTTATGGAACCATCGGCCCGGCCTGCGCCAGTGCCGGAACTCTGCGCCGCCTTGTGGACGCCGGCATGACCGGCCTGCGCATGAACCTTTCCCACGGGGCGCTGGCCGAACATGCTGACTGGCTGGCAATGATCCACGCTGTCGGCATTCCGGACCTGCTCATCGACCTGCAGGGGCCGGAACTGCGTGTCGGGCGGCTGGCCAGCCCGGTCACCCTGCCGGAGGGCGGCACGGTACAGCTGGGGGCAGGCGGCATCCCCTGCCCTGTCCAGCTGGTACAGGCAGCCCGCCCCGGGCAGCAGCTTTTGCTGGACGACGGCAAGCTGCTGGTGGAAGTAACTGCCGCCGGGCCGGATGCACTGGTCTGCACCGTACTGCGGGGCGGCGTTCTGCAAAGCCGCAAGAGCATTGCCGCCCTGGGTCTGTCGGTGCCCATGCCCACCCTGACAAGTGAGGACCTTGCCAACCTGCGCATCGCAGCTTCCTGCGGCGTCACCGGGGTCATGCTGCCCTTCGTGCGCGGGAAACAGGACATCCTTGCCCTGCGGCAGGCGCTGGCCGAGGCCGGTGCGCCGCAGATCCGCATCTTTGCAAAGATCGAGAACCTTGCCGGGGTGCAGGCTCTGCCGGAGTTTCTGTCCCTCGTGGACGAGGTGGTCATTGCCCGCGGCGACCTGGGCAACGCCATGCCGCTGTGGGAACTGCCCCGCTGTCAGAAACAGCTTTCCGCCGCCTGCCGGGCCGCCGGGGTGCCCTTTATGGTGGTCACCCAGATGCTGGACAGCATGTGCACCCGTGCCGTGCCCACCCGCGCCGAGGTGAGCGATATTTACAATGCTGTGTTGGATGGTGCGTCCAGCCTGATGCTCACCGGCGAGACCGCCGCCGGGCAGTACCCCGTGCAGGCCATGGAGTTCCTGGTTCGGACGGCAAACACCGCCCTGTAAGGCAGTTCGGCCTTCTGCGCGCTTTTTCGGCCCGAAATGACAAAAAGGATGGATTCTGTCGTAAAGAGTTGGTATAATGAAGGCAAAATATTTTTGCAGGAAGGTTTTTCTATGGGAATCGTAGTCATCGGAGCCGTTTTTGTGGACATCAAGGGGTACCCCCTTTCCACCTACATCCCGGGCGGGCGCAACTCCGGCCGGGTCGAGCAGGTACACGGTGGTGTGAGCCGCAACATCGTGGAGGACATCGCCAATGTGGAACTGCGCCCCACCTTTGTGGGTCTGGTGGACGACACCGGCATGGGCCAGGATGTCATCGACAAGCTCCGCGACCACAAGGTGAACACCCAGTTCATCCGCCGCGTGAAGGACGGCATGGGCACCTGGCTGGCCGTGTTCAACAACGACGGTGACGTATGCGCCTCCATCTCCAAGCGCCCGGACACCACTCCCCTCACCGCTCTGCTGAAAGAGCAGGGAGACGAGATCTTCAAGGACTGCGACAGCATCGCGCTGGAGCTGGATCTGGAAAAAGAGACGGTCAAGCAGGTGCTGCGCTTTGCCAAAAAGTACAACAAGCGGGTCTACGCGGCCATCTCCAACATGAGCATCGCCATGGAACGCCGCGACTTTTTGCAGCAGGTGGACTGCTTTGTGTGCAACCAGCAGGAAGCCGGGCTGCTCTTCTCGGACGATTACGACCACCTTTCCCCCGCTGCCATGCGGGAGGTGCTGGCCGCCAACGTGCACAGCGCCAACATCCCCTGCATGGTGGTCACCATGGGCGGGCAGGGTGCCGTGTATGCCCGCGCCAACGGCGAAAGCGGCGTTGTGCCCGCCAAGAAGGTGGATGTGATCGACACCACCGGTGCCGGTGACGCCTTCTTTGCCGGTACGGTCATCGGCCTGACCTACGGCAAGAACCTGCCCGCCTCCTGCGAGATCGGCAGCCGTCTGGCCGCCTCGGTGATCTCCATCACC
>ENA-ORTN01001529-ORTN01001529.1-human-gut-metagenome-genome-assembly--contig:-NODE-1529-length-22516-cov-4.939584_pt1 | contig 22516 bp, 14 predicted proteins | sample MGYA00242070_ERZ509189 | MGnify/ENA primary metagenome ERZ509189 (study PRJEB26280, sample SAMEA2338821) | human gut metagenome | biome: human gut; feature: human-associated habitat; material: faeces...
CAGCAGAGAACAGAGCCGTGCCGCCAGCGCCCCGCGCGCCGGCCAGCAGCAGTTTGCTGCCCCGCAGCAGCAGCGTCCCGCCGCCATGCCCCAGCAGCAGCCGACGCCTCGCGCCGCCGCTCCCGACCCGCTTGCCGTGGCAGACCCCTTCGCGCCTAGCATCCCCGACCCCGCCGCTCCCATCCCGGTGCCGCAGACCGTCTCGCGTGACGCGCTTGCCGGCATGGGCGGAGCCGCCGCGACCGGTGCCGCCGTGGGCCTAGGCGCCGCAGCCGGCATCGCCTCCAACATGGCGAGCACTCGCGCCCCGCAGCGTCCGCTCGCCCAGCTCGTCGACGTCGTGAGCGGCGAGAGCCATAGCATCACCTCCGCACAGGTGACCATCGGTCGCGAGCGCTCAGTTTCCGACATTGCCCTGCGCGACCCCAACGTGTCGCGCCGCCACGCCCAGCTCACCTTTACGGGCTCGGATTGGTCGATCGAGGATCTCAATTCCACCAACGGCACGCTCGTCAACAACCGCCGCATTACGCGCTGCCCGCTGCGCAACGGCGATCTGCTGACGTTTGGCCTGAGTACCTTTGAATTTAGGGGATAGTCGCTTATGAACATCGATATCGTCCTTTTTGCAGGCCGCATCGTCCTGGTCGCCCTGCTCTATATCTTTCTGTTCGCCGTCATGAAGACCGGCGTGGGACTTGTGCGTGGACAGCGCCGCGACTCGGCTATCTGGACGATCGATGTGGACAAGGGTCCGCGCGGTATCCGCGGCATCCACGTAGACATGCTCGGCCCCGTCATCGTCGGTCGCTCGCCATCTTCGGACATCTGCATCAACGAACCGTTCGTTTCAGCCTCGCACGCGCGCTTTTCGCTGCAGGGCCCGGCGCTCATCATCGAGGACCTCAACTCACTTAACGGCACGCTCGTCAACGGCCGCCAACTCGTGGAGCCCGCGACGCTGCGTGAGGGCGACGAAGTCCAGATTGGCGACGTGGTCATGAAGGTGAACCGTCGATGATCGACGAGGAGAACAAGTCCGCAAACATGCCCGAGACGTCGGCTGCCCCCGCAGCCGCGCCGGCTCATGCCGCCCCGGCGGGCCCTGCGCCCGTGGAGCCCGAGGACACTGTGTTCTCCCTGCCTCTTTCGCATGTGACGCAAGAATATCCGACATTGACCGACGACGAGGATGTCGAGGACAACGCTGACGGCGGCACCGCCCCCATCGGTGTGCACGCCGCTGCCGAGCAGCCCGCGGTCCCGCAAGACACGCCCGCACCGGCTCACTTTGCCGAACCCGTCGCCACGGCGATTACCGAGAGCTCCGCGGTGTTTGCGGCTCCCGAGCCCGCGGCACCGGTGTTTCCCGTAGCGCCGGTACCCGCCGCAGCGCCCGAGCCCGCATCTGCACCGGAGTCCGCGGCGGCTCCCTCCCCCGCGGCCGCATCGGCACCCGAGGCCATGCAGTCTGTGGCCGAAGACGTGCCCGCAGCAACGACGGAGGATGTCTCCCAGCCCCACGGCACGCCCGCGCACTTCGCGACGCCCGAGCCCGCAGCCGTCGCCCCGCAAGACGACGAGCCTGTCTACCGCACAACCGAAGAGCCCACCACGCCTAACGTTGACGACCCGAGCAACGATGCCGACACCGTCTCGCCCGGCGATACGGCCGAGATTGACGTTGCCGCCGTGGAGGCCAAACTTAAGGACCCCGGCTCGACCATGAGTTTTGAGCCGCTGACCGACGAGCGCATCGAGACCGACTCGACCTACGACGCCGGCACGACCACGCAGCTCATGTGGGGCGCCCGCTCCGATGTCGGCTGCGTGCGCCCGCATAACGAAGACTCCTATCTGGTGCAATCGCCGCTCTTTTGCGTATGCGACGGCATGGGCGGCCACGCCGCCGGCGAGGTAGCCTCCTCCATCGCCGTCGAAACCATTGCCAAGACAGCGCCGCAGGCAGCCGACGCCGCACGACTGGCCGCCGTCGAAGCGGCAAACGCCGCGGTGATCGAAGCCGCGCTCAACGGGCTTGGCAAGCCCGGTATGGGCTGCACGGCAACCTGCGCCTATATCGAAAACGACATGCTCGCTATCGCCCACGTGGGCGACTCGCGCGCCTATCTGCTCCACGAGGGCACGCTCATCCGCGTGACCCGCGACCACTCCTATGTGGAGGAGCTCGTGGACGCCGGCGAGATTACGGCAGACGAGGGGCGCGGCCACCCCAACCGCTCGGTCATCACCCGCGCCCTGGGCTCGGATCCCGCCATGTATGCCGACCACTTTACCCTGCATGTCGAGGAAGGCGACCGCCTGATCCTGTGCTCGGACGGCCTTTCGAGCATGATTCCCGATAGCGATATCGAAAACATCGCCACACAGTCCTCGACCGCGCAGATTTGCGTCGACAACCTTGTTGACGCGGCACTGGTCGCCGGTGGGCACGACAACGTCACCGTGGTCGTCGTTGACCTGGTCGACGATGGCGTCATGCGCGAGGCAAAGCGCGTCCGCCGCCGCAACATCACCATTGCCGCCGTCTTGGGCATCGCTTTTGTGCTGGCGGCAGCCATCTGGGCCTACACGGGTATCACCAGCTCGTACTACCTGGGCACCTACAAGGACACCGTCGCGGTCTACCGGGGCATTCCCGGCAAGCCGCTCGGCCTTAAGCTGCACTGGCTCGAGAGCACGACCACCATCGAGCTGTCCGACCTGCCCGAAGACACGCAAAATCGCCTGAAGGCGGGTATTCAGCAGACGAGCATCGACGATGCGCAGGACACTATCTCCAAGTACCGCCATCAGATCGACGAGGAGCAGACCCGTCAGGTGATCGACGCGCAAACAATTCGCAATAACACCGACCAGAGTTCGACCTCCGAATCGGATTCCGAGAAAACCGCCGAACAGTCCGCCGAGGCCGAAGCCTCCGATAAGAATTAGAAAGGGAGTGCCGCTTATGAGTCGCCGCAACACCGAACTGCTTTTGCTCATCGCCTCGGCGTTCCCCGTCATCCTGCTGTATGCGATGTGCGTGCTCACCGCAGGCGCCGCCATCTCGTTTGAAACACTTGCCGTTCCGATCGGTCTCTTTGCCGCCTTCGCCGCGGCGCATATCGCCGTGCGCATTCTGGCACCCGGCGCCGACCCGGCCATCCTGCCCATCGTCTTTGTGCTTTCGGGCATTGGCATCACGTTTGTGACGCGCTTGGCGCCCACGCTCGCCATCTCGCAGCTCGTCATCCTGTTTATCTCGGTGGCGTTGATGGTAGGTACGCTTGCGCTGGTCAAAAACCTCGACGTGGTCATGCGCTACAAGTACACCTTTGGCATCATCGGCATCATCTTGCTGATGCTGCCCATCTTTATCGGCACCACGATCTCGGGCTCCAAACTGTGGATTCGCATCGCCGGCTTTACCATTCAGCCCGGCGAGTTCGCCAAGGTCTTTATCGTGCTGTTCCTAGCCGGTTACCTGGCCGAAAACCGCGAACTGCTCTCTATCTCCAACCGCAAGATCTTGGGTCTTAAGATTCCGCGCCTGCGCCTGCTGCTGCCGCTGTTCGCAGTCTGGGGCGTATGCCTGCTCGTCGTTGTCTTCGAACGTGACCTGGGCTCGGCCTTGCTGTTCTACACCATCTTCTTGCTGATGCTCTACGTTGCCACGGGTCGCTTCTCGTATGTCATCATCGGCCTTGCGCTCTTGGCCGTGGGGGCCGTGGGCGCCTACAAGTTCCTGTCGCACGTCCAGGTGCGTTTCCAGGTCTGGGTCGATCCCTTTAAGGACGCGCAGGGCCAGGGCTACCAGATTGTCCAGTCCCTCTTCTCGCTGGCCGACGGCGGCCTTGTTGGCGTCGGCATTGGCAACGGTATGGCCAATAACATTCCCGTCGTCGAGTCCGATTTTATCTTCTCGGCCATCGGCGAGGAGATGGGCCTTTTGGGCGGCGGAGCCGTTCTTATCCTGTTTATGCTCTTTGCCGTGCGCGGCCTGACCACGGCGGCCCGTGCCAAGTCCGACCTTGCCGCCTTTAGCGCCACCGGTCTTACGGCCGCTATCAGCTTCCAGGCCTTCTTAATCGTTGGCGGCGTTACCCGCCTGATCCCGCTGACCGGCGTCACTCTGCCCTTTATGAGCCAGGGCGGCTCCTCGCTGCTGGCAAGCTTTATCATCGTCGCGCTTTTGCTGCGCGCCGGTGACGAGGCAACCGGTCGCGAGGCCGAGCTTACCGGCACCGGCACCATGGCCGCCATCACTGACGACCAGGTCGCCTCGGCGTCCTCCCCGGCCGGCACGCGCTTCGCCACTTCATCTTCGTACGCCCATGGCAGCCACTCCGCCGCCTCGCGCATGCGCCGCCGCCTGCTCGACACGCCCGAATCCGGCGTGCTCGGCCGCGTGGCGCTCGCCAATCGACTGACCCGCGCCGTGTTCGCCTTTACGGCGCTGTTCGCCATCCTTATCGGCAACCTCACCTATGTCCAGGTCATCAAGGCCAAGGACTATCAGGACATGCCGACCAACAACCACACCATCGCCCGCTCCAAGTACATCCAGCGCGGCTCCATCATCACGTCCGACGGCGTGACGCTGGCCGAGTCGCTGCAGCAGGAGGATGGAACCTACGCCCGCTCCTACCCCAACGGAAACATGGCCGCTCACGTGGTGGGCTATGTAAGCCAGCAGTACGGCACCGCGGGTGTCGAGAGCGTCATGAACGACACGCTCACCGGCTCCAAGGATTATTCCAGCTGGAACAACGCCCTCGCGTCGCTCGCGGGCCAAAACCAACCGGGCAACACCGCCAAGCTCACCATCGACTCGCGCATCCAGACGGCTGCCGAGCAGGCACTCAAGGGCTTTAAGGGCGCCGTGGTGGTTATGGATCCGCGCACCGGCGCGGTCCTCGCATGCGCCAGCTCGCCCACCTACGACAACACCAACATCGACGCCCTAATGCAATCGGGTGGTGGCGAGGACGGCTCCATGTACGACCGCGCCATGAACGCGCTCTACACCCCGGGCTCCACGTTTAAGGTCGTCACGCTTGCCGCGGCACTCGAGACCGGCACCGCCAGCCTTTCGAGCACTTACAAGGCGCCCAGCTCCATGGATATCGGCAACGCACCGGTCACCAACTACGCCAATGAGAGCTTCGGCACCATCAGCCTCCAGCAGGCCTTTGCCGTATCGTCCAACGTCGTCTTTGGCCAGGTAGCCAACGAGGTCGGCGCCAACTCTCTCGTCCAGTTTGCCAACGCCTTTGGCTACGGCCAAAAGCTCGGCCAGGACCTGACCGCCGCAGCTTCCATCATGGCCGACCCCTCGCTCATGACCGAGTGGGAGACCGCCTGGGCAGGCGCCGGCCAGCCCGTCGGCATGGACCACACGCCAGGCCCGCAGACCACCGTCATGCAAAACTGCGTGATAGCGGCGGCCATCGCCAACAGCGGCGTGGTCATGGACCCGTTCTTCGTGGCCCAAGTGCTCGCCCCCGACGGAACCGTGGTCAAGACCACGCAGTCCCGCTCGCTCGGCCAGGCCGTCAGCGCCACCACGGCCGAGCAGGTCAAGCAGGCCATGCTCGCGGTTGTCCAGTCCGGCACCGGCACCGATGCCCAGATTCCGGGCGTCAAGGTCGCCGGCAAGACCGGTTCGGCCGAGACTGGCGGCACCAACGTCAACTCGATGTTCGTCGGCTTCGCACCTTACGATTCACCCACGGTCGCCATCTCGGTGGCTTTGGAGGATTACGACAAGCACGACGTCAAGGCGGCCAAGATCGCCGGCATCGTCCTGACCGCGGCACTTGCCGCCCAAGGAGCGTGATGCCCGTGATCGAAGCACGAGCATGTGGTGCACCGCAGCCAACAGGCTAGCGGCAAGGCGGCACGCGGCCCCAGCGGCCATAGATTTGGTACTACACACATCGTTGAGCGAATAAGTTAGTTAGGAGCAGGAATGGAACAGAGGGTCCTCGGGGGAAGATACCTCCTCAAGGATAAAGTGGGAACGGGCGGTATGGCGACCGTCTTCCGTGCGCAAGATCAGGTTCTCGACCGCACGGTTGCCGTCAAGATCATGCTGCCGCAGTACGCCGGCGACGCCACCTTTGCCGCACGCTTTAAGCAGGAGGCTCAGGCAGCAGCCGGCCTCTCCTCCCCCTATATCGTGGGCGTCTACGATTGGGGCAAGGACGGCGATACCTATTACATCGTCATGGAGTACCTGCGCGGTACCGACCTTAAGAGCGGCATCAAGAGCCACGGCGCTCTCGATCCCAAGAAGGTGGCGCAGATCGGCTCGCAGATCAGCTCCGCGCTTTCGGTGGCTCACAAGCACGAGATCATCCACCGCGACATTAAGCCGCAAAACATCATGGTGCTGCCCGACGGCAACATCAAGGTCATGGACTTTGGCATCGCCCGCGCCAAGAACAGCCACCTCACGCAGGACAACAATGTACTGGGCACTGCCCACTACGTAAGCCCCGAGCAAACGCGCGGCCAGGACCTCGGTCCCACCTCGGATATCTACTCCCTGGGCGTTGTGATGTACGAGTGCGCCACCGGTCGCGTCCCCTTTGACGGCGACGACGCCATCTCGGTTGCACTCAAGCAGGTAAACGAACTACCGGTTCCGCCGAGCCAGATCAACTCCGGTGTCGATGCCGATCTGGAGCGCATCATCCTCAAGTGCATGGAGAAGGACCCGGCGAATCGCTTCCAGACGGCAGATGAGCTGCGCCAGGTGCTCAACAACTACCTGTCCGGCCGCGCTGTGAACGTCTCCGAGCCCACGCGCATCATTGGCGCCGCCGGCGACCTGGGCGCAACCAAGACCCGCGAGCTGTCTGACTCCACGCGCGCCATGGTACGTCCCGTCTCGGGCGTGAGCGGCCAGAGCAACGCCCACAGCGCCGTTTCGGGCTCCACGGGCTCCTACGAGGTCGATCAGCCCAAGTCCAACAAGAACAAGATTATCGCCGCCGTAGTCGCCGCAATCGCCGTGGTTGGCGTTGTGGTGGCCTTCGCCACCGGACTCTTTGGGGGCGAGCAGGTCACGGTACCCGATGTGCTTAACAAGGACCAGCAGACCGCTATCGAACAGATCAAAGAGGCAGGCCTTGAGGTCGGAACCGTCGACCAAAGTTACAACGACGATGTCGATGAGGGCAAGGTTGCCGAGCAGACCCCCAACGGCAACACCAAGAAGCCTAAGGGTACCAAGGTGAACCTGGTAATCTCCAAGGGCCCCAAACCCTCCGAGAAGGTTGAGGTTCCGCAGCTCGTCGGCCTGACCAAGGACCAGGCTGAGGCCGCGCTGGCAAGCGTTGGACTCAAGGGCGAAGCAACCGAGGAGGCCAACGAGGCCGAAGAAGGCCAGGTCTTTGAGCAGGGCACTGATGCCGGCAAGGAAGTCGAGAAGGGCACGACCATCTCGTACAAGGTCTCCAGCGGACCCGACACCACCTCCGTCCCCGATCTGACCGATATGACCGAGGCCCAGGCACGCAACGCCCTCGACATGGCCGGTTTTGGCGTCGACGTAAGCTACCAGGAGAACGACTCCGTCACCGAGGGCACCGTCATTAGCTGGAACCCCAGCGGTAAGCAGAAGCCCGGTGCCACGATCACCGTCGTCATCGCCAAGAAGTCCGGCAAGGCAAACGTCCCGAGCAACCTGTACGGTAAGAGTATCTCCTCCGCTGTCACAGCGCTCAACAACGCCGGATTCTACAACATCGCATTCTGCGATCAGAACGGCAACCCCGTGAGCGGCAACGAAAACGCCACCGTTACGGGCGTCTCCCCCACCGGCAAGCAGTCCACCGACAGCACGATTACGCTGACGGTTTCTATCTCCGGTTCCGGCGACGACTCCGAGTCTAGCAACTAACGTCAATCGTTTGTTGCTCCGAGCGGTTTAGACCGCATACACATTCGCTCAGAAGCGCCCGCTTGCTCCCCCGGCAAGCGGGCGCTTTAATGTTCCTATGGCAGGCATTCGGTAGGCTTCGATAGCAGGATGACAACGCGGACACAATTTGATTTTTGAAATATGGACGAATTCCTCGTCAGGAGGGTAAAATGGTGCCGACGGCAGCCCAAGTTGTAGAGAGCTGGGCAGAGCCGTTGCTTAATGAAGTTGGGTCATCGTCTTAGCGACGGTGGCCTTTCTTTTTGGGCTTCGAACCCTGCTTGAGTGCCTTGGAAAGGCCGACAAGGGCCGTGAGGAGCGAGACCATAGCGGTCAGGAGCTTCACGAGCTCGGTGAAATCGGTCATGGGCATCACCTCCCATCGGATGGAGGGCTCTGCCCGGCACGAGGACTGCCGACAGCGAGGATGATTTTATCAGAGTGGTTGGCCCTCTCCGATCAATTCACGCTCCTCACCCTCGCGAAGAGTGCGGGCATGGCAGAATCGGCACTAAACGGCAGTGCGTTAGGGCACCGACGACGAGCTTTCAAAAACTAGCAAGGCGTATCGCTGTTGCGGTACCGGGATCGGCAAATCTCTGGTGTCCCCCGGGCGGACTCGACCCCCCCCCGCGGGGAAATTGGTGACGCGGGTGTCGACGGCCCGAATCCGCCGGCGGCCCCCACAAACCAGAAACGGCGCCGCTCTCGCGACGCCGTCATATTCCCTGGTGCCCCCGGGCGGATTCGAACCGTCGACACCCGCTTTAGGAGAGCGGTGCTCTATCCCCTGAGCTACGGAGGCATGCTGTACTAGTGTAGCAGATTTACTGCATCGCCATACGTCGCATGACTAGACTTCGAAGTTGCGGTGGAATAGTTCCTGCCTAAAGCATTAAAGCCGTATTTAGGAACTATTTCACCGCAACTTGTGAAGAGCTAGTTGCCTTTGTGGAAGAGGCTTTTGATGACGGAGGGGATGCTCTTGGCGCCCCTGGCCGTCACATCGATAAAATCGGGCGAACGCACGAGCTTATCCTCGTCGACGTACTTGCGGACCGCACGAAGCGTCTCTTTGTCGTCGCGCGTCGAAAACGTAAAGTGACCGTTATCCTTGGTGAAGATGGCAAAACGCGTAATCTTCTTGGTGCCGCGCAAAACCTCGGCGGCAATATAGTCGACCTCGTCCCACGGGATTTGAATATAATCCTCGGGATTGCGCTCGTTATAGTACTCGAACGCCTTATTGCCCACCATTACGTTACCGTGACTGGTAAGCCCCATCAGGCAGGTTGCCGGCGTTGCCAGATCGACCGTGCTGTTCTGAGATTGCGCCATACGCGCCTCGCCCTCCAATAAAAACAATCGGACCGCATCCAGTGTACCCACCGGGTGCGGTCCGTTTCAATGGCTCAAAAGCCCTTGCCTAGCAACTCTCGGTCTTAAGCCGAAGCGTGCTTACATGAAGCCGCAGACGCGACCGATGATGCCGACGGCGAAGAGAGCCAGGATGATGACGATCGGGCTGACCTTCTTCTTGAGGAGCTTGCAGACCAGCAGGGTCAGGCACACGGCGGCAAGGCCGGGGATGAGCTGATCGAGGTTAGCCTGAAGCGTGGTGACCTTCACCTGATCAAGGGCGGTAGCACCGATGGAGTTGTACATCGTCAGCGCTTCCTTGACGCCCTCAGAACCGGAGGGCAGGTTAGCCCAGTCGATAAAGGCGCCAGCAGACTGCGTGACCTTGGAGACGACCGGGGTGAAGGAGATGGACACCCAACGCTCGACCAGGGCGCCGATGATGAACATACCCAGGATGGAAGCACCCTCGGTGACCTTGCCCATCAGACCGCCGGAGAGGTCCTTGGCGATGGAGGAGCCGACCTTGTAGCCAAACTCCTGCGTGTACCACAGGAAAGCGTAACGGATGATGTTCCACGCAAAGAAGAACAGCAGCGGACCGGCGATGCTGCCGGACAGGGCCATGGAAGCGCCCAGAGCGCCCAGAATCGGGCGAAGGGTGAACCAGAAGGCGGGGTCGCCGACGCCGGCGAGCGGGCCCATCATACCGACCTTGACGCCCTGGATGGCGACGTCGTCGATCGGAGCACCGTTGGCGCGCTCCTCCTCGAGAGCGAGGGTAACGCCAATGACGGGGGCGGAAACATAGGGGTGGGTGTTATAGAACTCCAGGTGGCGCTTAAGAGCGGCAATCTGGTCATCCTTGCTGGTGTAGAGCTTCTTGATCGCAGGGATCATTGCGAAGCACCAGCCGCCATTCTGCATACGCTCGTAGTTCCACGAGCCCTGAAGGAACTGATGACGGAAGCAAACCTTCTTGCGGTCAGCCTTGGTGAGCTGAATCTTGTTCTCTGCCATATGTATCACTCCCCTCCTACTCGTAATCGTTCAGAATATCGCCGAGCGGGTCGCCGGAGCCACCGCCCATGCCGCCACCCTGCTTGGCCAGATCCTTAAGGCCAAGGTAGATGAGGGCAAGGGAGATACCGATGAGGCCAAGGGCGATCAGCGTGAGCTGAGGGATCGCAGCAAGGACAAAGCCGAGGATGAAGAACGGCCAGGTCTCCTTGGTAGCCATCATGTTGATGACCATGGCGTAACCGACGGAAGCGACCATGCCGCCGCCGACAGCCATGCCGCCGGACAGCCAGTCGGGCATAGCGTTAAGCGCGTTGGTAACTGCCTCGGCCGGGATGATGCACAGAAGTACTGCCGGAATGGCGATACGAAGGCCCTGCATAAGGATGGCAATGTACTGCCAGCGCTCGATGCCGGCGAAGTCGCCCTTCTCGGCGCAACCGTCCATGGCGTGAGCGATAGCGGTAGCCAGGGTACGGCAGATCATGGTCAGGAACAGACCAGCGACCGACAGCGGGACGGCGACGGCGATGGCGGCGGTAACGGCCTTCGACGGATCGGTAGCGCCGCCGTTGAGGGCGAGCACCATGATGATCGAAGAGGCGACCGAGGCCAGAGCGGCGTCAGGCGCGACGGCGGCGCCGACGTTAGCCCAGCCAAGGGCCATCATCTGGAGCGAACCGCCCAGGAGGATGCCCTCCTGAAGGTGACCGGTTACGAGACCGATAAGCGTGCATGCCACGAGCGGCTGATGGAACTGGAACTCATCCAGGATGCCTTCCATACCGGCAAGCAACGCGACAATCGCAACAAGCAGAATAGTGATTGCAGACATGTATCGGACCCTCCTTTACTATGCTTGAGCGGCCAGTTCGGCCTTAGCTTTCTTCAACATGGCGTCGAGATCCTCGGAGGAATCCGAAGGAACCTTGCGGACCTCGAACTTGACGCCCTTGGCCTTGAGGGCCTCGAGAGTCTTGACGTCATCATCGCCCATAGCGACGGCGTTGGTGACGACGACCTTGCCCTTGGAGTGAGCCATGGAACCGATGTTGACTTCCTTGATGTCGACGCCGGCCTCGATGGCCTTGAGCAGATCCTGCGGGTTCTCGAAGAGCAGCATGGCCTTGGTGTCACCAAAGCGCGTGTCCTTGACGACCTCGGCCATCTTCTTGATGGGAACGACGTTGGCATGGACTCCCGGAGGGGCAGCCTGCTCGATCATGGTCTTGCGGAGCTCGTCGTGAGCAACGCCGTCGGAAACCACGATGATGCGGTTGGGGTTGATTTGCTTGGTCCACGTGGTGGCCACCTGACCATGCAGCAGACGGGTGTCGATACGGACGTGGGCGATCTTGATGTGCCCGTCGCCGATGACCGTTCCCGGAGGGATGGCGCCTGCAGGAGCAGCGGCGGCCACAGCCGGCTTCTTCTCCTCGGGCTCCAGAGACTCGGGCTTGACGCGCACGCCAGCCTTAGCCTCAGTCACGAGATGTTTTGCGATCGCATGTGCAGTGTTCTTTGCGTCAAAGCGCTGCGAATATGCCTCGATGAGCATAGGCAGGTTGACACCGGTGACGATAGCCCAGGAATCGTGGCCCTCGATGAGCCCGCTGATCTGGTTGAACGGCGTGCCGCCCCACAGATCAACGAGGAAGAGCACCTGCTCCTGGTCCTCGAAGGAAGCGATTGCTTCCTCGACCTTGGCACGGAAGTCGTCGGGGCCCATGCTCGGCTCGAGCGAGACCACGGCTACAGACGGCTGATCGCCAAAGACCATCGAGCCCGTCTGCTTGATTCCAGCAGCCAAGTCCCCGTGGCTAGCAAGAACAATACTTACCATCACATAACCTCCTTTTTGTCTACGTATTTCCTACATTAAGGAAGTATACCTGTTTGGTTTGTGGAATTATAGCTAAATTCGCAAAAGGTTGGTTTATTTGTTTAAACGTCTAGGTTTGTTACAAGTTGATTACTTTACTGCTTTTTGACTCATTACACGCCAAGGCGTCGCGCATCAAGCCATGCATTTTACAGATACAAACAGGCTGTTCATTAATATCGATTTTGGCAAGCGCGAATGCGCTTGTACTGCCGCTATTTTGTTTAAACAGACATGACTTGACTATTATCGTGACTTATGTTCTACGAAACAACTCAAAATAGTTGCGGTGGAATAGTTCTTGTTTAAGAGCCAGAAGGCTGGATTTAGGAACTATTTCACCGCAACTTATAGGGGATCCTAGACGATGTGGAGGGGGTTGGCGGCGTCGACGGCGTCGGGGGCGTCGGAGAGGCCGTCGGGAGCAGCGTCTGCCGGATCCTCGTCGGGGGTCTCAATCTGTTTGATCATGACCTCCTGGCCCTGCAGCAGGTATGTTTCGCCGCTGCCGCAATGGGGGCAGATCTTGCCGTGCTCGACCGTCGCATAGTCGCGGCCGCACGCCTCGCAATGCGTCACGGCCTCGACAGGCTCCACAATAAGCTCCGCGCCCTGCGTGATAGGCTTTTTATCTGCCGCCCAGCGCCAAGCATCAAGCAGCAGATCGGGAACGACGCCCGAGACCTCGCCCAGGAGCAGCGTCACGCTCGAAACGCGACTCACGCCATTGGCGCGCGCCACATTCTCGACATCGCGAATGATGTGATAGACGATTCCTAATTCATGCACTTTTTCTTCCGCCGTTCTAACGAACGGCGGTCGACTTGACGCTGCGCGAGCCCCAGACGGACGATCTGCCTTTCAATCGTCGGGCATGGGCAAAAGCCCTATGCCCTCCTCTTTCAAGGCACCTCGCCACGCCTGGGACTCGCTCGCTGTCCAACCGTTCTCTACGCCGTTCTCTTGTTTGTTGCGTTTTTTATTTCTTCCCAAATTTGATTTTGATCGCACGCTTCAAAGCGTACTTGCCGAGGCTGGGGAGCTTTTGCTCGTATTTGACCATCGTGGAGCACTCGGGGCGGTCGCGATCCAGATGGATGGCGTCAAACGCGCACTTGGTGGTGCACAGGCCGCAGCCGATGCACTTGTTGGGGTCGACGATCGAGGCACCGCAGCCCAAGCAGCGAGCGGTCTCGGCGCGCACCTGCTCCTCGGTAAAGGTCTCGACGTACTCGCTAAAGGGCGCAGCCTTCTCGCGCTCGCGGTCGACACGTGCCACCTCGCGGCTTGCGTTGTCATAGCTCTCAATCACAACATCGTCGCGGTCAAGCGCGGTGTAGCGGCGCTGGTTGCGGCCGATGGTGAGCGTGGAGCCCGGCTGCACAAAGCGATGGATGGACACGGCGGCCTCGTGACCGGCGGCGATGGCGTCGATAGCAAAGCTGGGACCGGTGTAGACGTCGCCGCCCACAAAGATGTCGGGCTCGGCGGTCTGGTACGTCTGCGGATCGGCAAGGGCACCCTGGCTGCGGCCGAGCTCCACCTTGGAGCCAGCCAGCAGGTCGCCCCACACAATGGACTGGCCAATCGACATGACGACACGGTCGGCATCGACGCGGCGCAGATCGTTCTCGTCGTACTCGGGCGCAAACCGACCCTCTTCGTCAAAGACACGCGTGCAGCGTTTGAAGGTGATACCGCACACACGACCGGCCTCGTCCAGGTGAACCTCCTTGGGACCCCAGCCGCAGCTGATGTGAGCGCCGTCCTCAACGGCCTCGCGACGCTCCTCCTCGCTGGCGGGCATCTGTGCCTCGCTCTCCAGGCAGAACATCTCAACGTGCTCGGAGCCCAGGCGGCAGGCGTTGCGGGCCACGTCGATAGCCACGTTGCCGCCGCCCACCACGATGGTGCGGCCGGGCAGCGCATCGATCTTGCCACTGTTGACCTCGCGCAAAAAGTCGACGGCCACGGTCACGTCCTCGGCATCCTCGCCCGGAATACCGGCGAGGCGGCCGCCCTGGCAGCCAATAGCCACATAGAAGGCCTTAAATCCCTGCTCGCGCAGCTCGTCGAGCGTCACATCGCGACCGACTTCCACGCCATAGCGGAACTCGGCACCCATCAGACGAATGATCTCGACCTCGGCCTCGATGACGTCCTTCTGCAGCTTAAAGCTGGGAATACCGTAAGTGAGCATGCCGCCCGGGCGCTCGTTCTTCTCGAACACGACGGGCTTGTAGCCCTTCTCGGCCAGGTAGAAAGCGCAGGACAGGCCGGCCGGGCCGGCACCGATAATGGCGATCTTCTGGTCGAAGCCGCCGGCACGCGTCGGGGTCACCACGGGCGGGACATAGCGAGTTGCGGCGTCCAGATCGCGCTGGGCAATGAACTTCTTGACCTCGTCGATAGCCACGGCGGCGTCCACACGGCCGCGGGTGCAGGCGTCCTCGCAGCGACGGTTGCACACACGGCCGCAGATAGCGGGCAGCGGGTTCTCGCGCTTAATGAGTGACAGCGCCTCGTCATAGCGACCCTGCGCCGCGAGCTTCAAATAGCCCTGAACGGCAACGTGCGCGGGACAGGCCGTCTTGCAGGGAGCGGTGCCGGACTCATGCGTCTCGATGCGGTTGTCGTTGCGGTAGTTGGGCGACCACTTGGTGTGGTCCCACTTGGTGGCATCGGGCAGCTCCTGGCGCGGATACTCGGGCACCTGTCCGCCGGCCTTTTTACTGCAGAGCTTCTGGCCCAGCTTGGCAGCGCCGGCCGGACACACCTCAACGCAGCGACCGCAGGCCACGCACTTGTCCTTCTCGACCTTGGCGACATAGGCCGATCGCGACAGGTTGGGCGTGTTGAACAGCTGCGAGGTGCGCAGGGCGTAGCACACGTTGACGTTGCAGTTGCAGATGGCGAAGATCTTGTTCTCGCCGTCGATATTGGTGATCTGGTGCACAAAGCCGTTGTCCTCGGCCTGGCGCAGGATGTCGTAAACCTCATCGCGGGTCACATAGTGGCCGCGGTCGGTCTCGACCACGTAGTCGGCCATATCGCCCACAGCGATGCACCAATCGGCCGGGTCGTCGGCGCAGCCCTCACCCATCACGCGACGGCTCGCGCGGCAGCTGCAGGTGCTAGCGGCATACTTACCCTCGTATTTGTCGAGCCAATGCTCGATATGCTCAATCGGCACCGACGTGCTCGCGGCGTCGATGGCCTTCTCGACCGGAATGACGTGCATGCCGATACCCGCGCCTCCGGGCGGCACCATCGGCGTGGCCTTGGATAGCGGTCCCTTGGACGCCTGTTCAAAGAACTTAGCATAGACCGGGTGCTCCTCGAGCTGGCCCACGCGCATGTTGAGAAACTCGGCAGAACCCGGCACCAGCATGGGCAGCACCCACTGCTTGGCACGCTCGGGGTTTTCCCAGTTGTACTCGAGCAGACCCGTGTAGCTCATGTCGTCGAGCATCTTCTCGATATCGGCCTCGGGCATGCCGGTGAGCTTGACCATCTCGGGCAGCGTATAGGGACGGCGCATCTTCATCTTGCAGAGCACTTCGGCTTGCTCGTCGGTTGCGGCCTCGGCAAACGACCAGTACTCGTAGCCCAGCAGTTCGTCGCGATGCAGCAGACGGTTGGTGCAGTGCTCGCACAGCTTGACGATGGCCTCGCGCGGATGCTCCGGCAGCGGCGGCACGAACTCCGAACCGATGTCGGGCTCGGTGTAGCTAATTCCCGGTCCGTTGAGAATCATGGTTGTCCCTTCTCTTGCCACAGCCCGGCGAGACCGCGGCGCCCCTCTTTTTTGCAGGCCGGACATGCCCCCATGCCGTTCACCCGCCATTGTTGACATTGTGTCAAAAATAGTATTGACGAACCGTCAACAATATTCAAGACTGTTAGGCGAACGGTCAGGCAAAAGAGGATGAAAGGCGGCAAAACATGGGCAACAACATAGCAGATACCTCTGTAGTCGATGCCGTCCCCGCATCCGATAGCGCGGCAAAGCGCTTGACGGGCGACGAACGCCGTCGCGAGATCCTCGCCGCCGTGCGCACCGTGAGTTCCGAGCTGGGCGTGTCGCACCTATCTGTCTCGGCCGTGACCAAGCGAGCCGGCTGCACGCGCTCGCTGTTCTACCACTACTTTGCCGACATGGACGCCGCCGTCACCGCTGTTATGGACGAGGCGATCGACGGTTTTATCTCCGAGCTCGAGCAGTGGAACGCCGGCCGCACCGTCGGCGATATCGAGGGCGCGCTCGACACCGTCGCCCCGCTCTTTAAGCGGCTGGTCGCCAGCGGCCACGAACTGCCGCACACTCTGACCTCCAACAGCGGCGCACTCTACGGCGGCTTTCTGCACAATGTGGTTCAGCGCGTGGCGCAGTACATCTGCGACACCACCGTGGTGGACTTTGTCGCCCATCACGAGCTGCGCATCGACCATGTCTACGAAACGTTCTACACCCTCATCATGGGTCTTTTGATGTATATCCGCACGCACCCCGATGTGCCCGACGAGACGATCAAGGAAATCATCGCCTCGACGCTCCACATCGAGGGCTATACCGCCAAGTATCCGGAGCGCAAGCCCCAGAACTGACGACATTTGGCCAAACTGCCCGCGATCAGAAGAGGGGCCGCGGGCGTGTGAAAGGAGAACAGCATGCTGTTCGATGTTTGGGGTAGCGATACCCTTATCCACTGGGCCGGCTGGGCCATGGTCTTTATTGGCCTGATCGTGCTCAACGAGGTCGGCCGCCGCACCAAGCTGGGCGCGGCAATCATCTTTGGCGTGGCTCCGCTGGCCATGACCATCTACTGCGTCGCCATCGCCATCGGCGTTTCGCAGGGTGCCGAGTGGGCACTCACCAACCCCACCCATGTGTACCAGAACAGCTGGTTCCACTACGCCAAGGTATACGCGGCGCTGGCCGGTTGCTGGGGCTTCATTGCCATTAAGTACCAGTGGGGAAAGATCGGTAAGGCGCATTGGTTCCGCGCGTGGCCGTTTGTGATCGTCGCCATCAACATCTTGATCGCCGTCGTGTCCGACTTCGAGAGCGCCTATCACTTCTTTGTCCTGGGCCAGTCCACTTGGGTCACCTCCGAAGGTGCTACGCAGCTGGCCGGCTGGAACAACGTGTTCAACGGCATCGCCGGTCTCATCAACATCTTCTGCATGACCGGTTGGTGGAGCGTCTACGCCTCCGAGGACAAGACCGACATGCTGTGGCCCGACATGACCTGGGTCTACATCATCGCCTACGATATCTGGAACTTCTGCTACACCTACAACTGTCTGCCCACCCACTCCTGGTTCTGCGGCTTTGCGCTGCTGCTGGCGCCCACCGTCGCCGCCTTTATCTGGAACAAGGGCGGCTGGATCCAGAACCGCGCCTTTACGCTGGCCATTTGGTGCATGTTTGCCCAGGTGTTCCCGTACTTCCAGGAGGAGTCCATCTTTGTGACCCACTCCACGCTCGACCCCGGCGCCGCTACCGCGGTCTCGATCGCCGCACTGATCGCCAACGTCGCCGCGATCATCTACATCGCCTACCGCGCCAAGAAGCTCGGCCGCAATCCCTACAAGCAGGATGTCTTTGAGGGCACCAGCGACTGGGAGAAGGCCACCGCTCGCCGCGCCAAGGTGGATTACGCGCACGCCGAGTAACATGTTGGTCGCTGTTGGTACTTGGGCATAGGCCCACCTGCCAGGCTTTTCAATCCAATGTCTCGTAGAGCCCCCGGAAAGCGTTTCGCCCGCTTTCCGGGGGCTTTTGTCGTTGCGCCTCTATTCATCTATTCAAAAACACGCGCATATATAAAATCGGATTTCAAATCATGCGGCGGCTCTATGGAGCCCCGTTTTTGGGTACATTGTTGTCCCGATATCGAGCTTGGGGGATATATGAAAGATGAGACGATGGGCCAAGAGGATGCGGCCCAAGATGCAGAAGCGTGTGCCGAGGCCCTGGAGAGCCTAGACCAGATCGCACTGGCCGAGATTGCGTTTGACGATTCGAGCGTTGATGTGCGGGATGAGCCGGAAATCGAGGCGCAGCCCGATGATCAGGATGCAAAAGACGATGGCGCCGCGCCCACCGAGGACGAGGCGGGGCACGAGGAATCCGAATGCGAGGCCGACGACCAGCCCGAATCCGACACGAGCGAGGAAACCATCTTGCTCGACAGCTTGCCGGCCGAAGATTCACTGACCCGCGAGCTTCCCGGCCTGGGCTCCGCGCCTGCCGTGGACGAGACCATCGCCATGGGCGATATTCCCCTACCGTCCGTTCCTTCGGCACGCGAAGCCGAGGTTCGTCATCGCAAGATGTCGCCCAAGCGCCGCAACCTGATGGTTGCCGGCGTTGTGGCCGTCGCGCTCGTCGCCGGCGGCGCAGGCTATGCCGCCTGGAACGGATATCAGCAAGAGCAGGCTGCCGCTGTCGCCGCCAGCGCGCACACGATGATGTCGGTGCAGATTGGCGTGCATGCCGCGGACCTCGACTGCTCAACCGGCTCCAAGATTCCCGTACAGGTGAGCGGGCAGGATTCCGACGGTTCTTCCGTGAGCGAAACACTCTACGTTGACGAGCATGGTCGTGGCATTAAGCTGCTGCCCGGCGACTATACGCTCTCCATCGCTGGGTCCCCCATCGCGGAAGACGGCACCATTTACACCGTGCCGACCACCAAGGCGCAGGTCACCATTAAGAGCGATGGGCAGGATTTGAGTGCCCAGGCCACCTTTAAGCTCAAGGTGCCTTCGGCCGACACGGTGACTGACGACCAGATCGATGCCGCCGCCAAGTATGCCGAGGAAGGCGGCGCGAGCTCTGCCGCCGCGGCAAAGATACTCCAGCAGGCGGCAATTACGCGCCGCGATGCCGCCGTCAACGCCGTAAGCGCAAGCGAGGCACAGTCCGCCCGCGATGCCGACGCTCGACACAAGGCGACGGATCTGTATCAGCTCGATATTCCGGTTGAGTGGTATGGCAAGGTCGCAACCTGGCAAAACGGCAGTACGCTGTGCATCTATCTGGGCGATGACGCCAATACGCCAATCGTGACGCTTGTCGCAGTGCGCGACGGCGGGACCTTTACGCCCGACGACGGCGATACTGTTTTAGGCACGGTCAGCCTGGGCAACGGCTACACCGTCTATGCGAGCGGTCCTGTCTATCCGTACGTGATTCCGCAAACCGTTAATGGACGCACGCAGGACCCTGTGTCGACCTACCCCATGGATACGGCCATTGAGCTTGTCGAGCTTACGACCGGCAACCGCTACACCTATAGCCAGATCAAAAACGACCTGGTCGGTAAAGACGGCAAGGCCGACGCTGCCACCAAGCTCGAATGCGACTACCTCGCCCAGATTCTCCTGCCGAGCATCAAAGCCCAGGACTAGCCGGGCGCATCATGGTGCTCCCCAACCGTGATGAAGGGGCCAGGAGGTCCTGGCCCCACGATCCGTAGATGATTAGGCAAGGAGCCACTTCCATGCGGGCACAACGTGTACCACACCGTGCTCGCATGGAATATCGGCCTGCTCATCCATGGTAACGATTGCCGACTCGCCAAGATCGAACTGGGCCATCGAGGCATCAAGCGCGGCAATTTCGCGCTCGCGCGTTTTCTCACTTGCCATATCCACACTCACCTGAATCAGGCTATAAGCCCGCATGAGAAGTGCGTCCCCAGCCACAAAGTCCACCTCATGGCTTTTGCTCTTCTCTTTGATCAGCAGGCGGCAGACCGATCCGATCCTCACCGCGGGAGTCCTTCTTCTTAGCGCGTTGAACACTGCGGTCTCGAGCCTCTGGCCCTGGTCCAATGCCGATGCGGGAGAGAATGCTCCAAACATCGCAGGATCGACAGCGTAGACCTTAGACGCAGACCGCATGTTATTTGCCAGTGAACGCGTGAACTCCGGCACGGAGAACAGCAGGTAGGCGTCCTCATAATACTCAAGTAAGTCGCTGAGCGAATTACGACTGACGGGTATCTGCCTGCTCTTGAACTCGTTGTACACTTTGTTCACCGACAGCTCTCGTCCCGAAGATGCCATACACCGCGTTAGGAACAGCGATGCCAGGCGAGGGTTCTTGACGTCGTAACGCTCAATGACGTCCATAGCGACCGTTCGCGAAGCATATTCCTGTAGCAGCTGAATCGCGTCTGCGGGCGTCTGCTCAAGCGTCGCGATGAATCCCCCTCGTTCAAGATATCCGATCAGATGATGTCGAAGCAGCGCTGCATCGCTTGGGGAAAAGGTCGCATCTGGCTCGAAAACGCTCCCCGTCTTATACCGAACGTATTCCGAAAAACTCAACGGAAAAAGCTCCCGTATAAGAGAACGACCCCTGAACTCGCTCTTAAGCTCTGAGGACAGCATCTTAGAAGAAGATCCCGTCACATAGACGGTCGCTTTCTCCGTATCGACTACACGCCGCAGAAACGCACCCCATTCGGGAATTTCCTGGATCTCGTCAAAGAAAATGTAAGCGCCCTCGGTTCGAGCAGCAGGATACAGCGCATAGAACGTGTCGAGCACGTCCGCCAGCAGCGATGACTCATACGGGCGCAAGCGCTCGTCCTCAAAATTAAAGTAAAGCATCCGGGCAAGCTCGACGCCCCGGCCCTGAAGCCGCTGCATCTCCTGATACAGGCGATACGTCTTTCCACAACGGCGGGCTCCCACAATCACATTTACGATGTTGTCGCGCTTTGGCTCCTGTGGGTTTCCTAGATCAAGGTCTCGCTCAAAGACCTGCGGAACCCCCTGCTGTTCAAAGTCCTTTATTTTCTGGGCGATCAAGTCGTTGAATGCCATGATTCTCCAATCTTGCTCTCTAGCTAATCAAAATTATACTGATTCTTGATTAGCTAGAGAGCAAGATTGTGTGTAGTTTGATTAGCACTTAAGCAAGTTTTATCACCGTTATTGCTCCGAAGGATATCGAGTGGCTAAGAGGACAACCGAGCTCGAATGCGACTCCCCGAGCAGTCAATTTGGGACGGGGCTTTTTTGACTGCCCTCCCCTGCAGAAAAATCCCTAACGCAGTTGCGGTGAAATAGGGACTGTTTTTGCTGGTCAAACCGCAAAACAGTCCCTATTTCACCGCAACTTATTGGTGGCCTTTTGGGTGGCACTCAGCGCCACGGATCGGCTTCGAACATCGGCTCGCGCTCGGGGCGGCGATCGCTGTAGGGATCGTAGCCGTCGTCGTCCTCGTTCTCGGCACGGATGTAGGGGTCGCGCGGCTTGGGCGCCGGCTTAGGCGCAGGCTTGGGTGCGGCGGGTGCGGCATCGGTCGCCGGCGCGCTTGTCTTGATCTCGTCTTTCATCTGCATATCTCCTTGCCATGCAATCGTGTTCAACATCATCGATTGTCGCACGAAAAAGGGCGGCGGACCCAATTGGATCCGCCGCCCTTGGCGTTTAGAGACGACTAACAGATTTTAAGGCATGGCCCAAAATCTACTCGGCGTCGGGGACCTCGTAGGTGGCCGCCGGCGTGTTATCGCACACGACGGTAAAGCCGCCGTCCTTGTCAACATCGACCGTCACCTGATCGCCCTCGCGCACCGTGCCGTCGATGATGGCGGCGGCGATGGCGTCCACGACCTCGCGCTGGACCAGACGCTTGAGCGGACGGGCACCGAACACGGGGTCCAGGCCGCCCACGGCGAGCATCTGCTTGGCCGCCGGGGTGATGGCAAGCGTCATGCGCTCCTTGGCCAGGCGTGCGCGGACGTCGGCAAGCTGGATGTCGACGATCTTCTCGATCTGCGCCATGCCAAGCGGATGGAACACCACGATATCGTCGATACGGTTGAGAAACTCGGGGCGGAAGGTCTGAGCCATGGCGGCGTCGACCTGATGGCGCATCTCCTCCTCGTCCTTGCCCGAAAGCTCGGCGATAGCCTTGGAGCCCACGTTAGACGTCATGATGATAATCGTGTTCTTGAAGGACACCTGGCGACCCTGGCCATCGGTCAGACGGCCGTCGTCGAGCACCTGCAACAGCACGTTAAAGACATCCGGATGGGCCTTCTCCATCTCGTCGAGCAAGATCACGGAGTAGGGACGACGGCGCACGGCCTCGGTGAGCTGGCCGCCCTCGTCGTAACCCACGTATCCCGGGGGCGCACCGATCAGACGCTGGACGCTGAACTTCTCCATGTACTCGGACATGTCGATACGCACGAGCGCGCGCTCGTCATCGAACAGGCACTCGGCTAGCGCCTTGGCGAGCTCGGTCTTGCCCACGCCGGTGGGGCCCAGGAAGAAGAAGCTGCCGATGGGC
>ENA-ORTN01001531-ORTN01001531.1-human-gut-metagenome-genome-assembly--contig:-NODE-1531-length-22512-cov-5.441689_pt1 | contig 22512 bp, 18 predicted proteins | sample MGYA00242070_ERZ509189 | MGnify/ENA primary metagenome ERZ509189 (study PRJEB26280, sample SAMEA2338821) | human gut metagenome | biome: human gut; feature: human-associated habitat; material: faeces...
GAGGTCAAAAGGTATTTTGACCCCTTTGATACCGGATTGTTCCGTACTTCGTACTATCACAATCCTCAATGATATTTTTGTCGTTTCAGACTTTATCCGTATTTGCTCCGTACACATCCGCAATTTCTGCAATCGAGATATAAGCGGAGCGATCATTTTCATGAACCAGTTCTTTCATCTTCCCAACCTGAAAACGGTTTACCACGATGTACACCACTGTCTTCGGGGAATCCGAATAATATCCCTTCGCCTCGGTGATCGTCATCCCACACTCAAAGGCTTCAGAGAGTGCCGCGCAGACCTCATCCGGATGCACCGTGACGATTGTAGCCGCTTTGGATCGATCCAGACCTTCCACAATAAAGTCCACTGTCTTCAGCGCTGCCCCGTAGGTTACGATCGAGTACAGTGGAAGGATCCAGCTGTGAATCACAAATCCGCAGATAATATACAGTACCAGGTTATATGCCATCACAAACGTACCCACCGTGATTCCCAGCCGTTTTGCAAAGATGACGGCGAGAACTTCGATGCCGTCCATCGCTCCTCCAAACCGAATCGCCATACCACTTCCGATACCGGAGATCAGCCCGCCAAAAATAGCGCAGAGAAGCAGATCCGATCCGGCAAGTGGCGATACGATACTTACATCCACCGGCAGTACATCTGTGATCATCCATGCCCCGAAAGAATAGACCACCACCGTGTAAATCGCATAGATGGTAAATACCACACCCTGTTTTCTGAGTCCGTATAAAAACAGAGGAATATTCAATACCATCAAAAAGAAGGACAGTGACAGCCATTCCGGTGTCAGCTGTGACAGCAGGATCGATGTTCCGGAGATTCCGCTGTCATACAGATCCACCGGGGCAATAAACATCGTGACTCCGAAGGCATTCACCATACCTGCAATCGTGAGGAAGAGAAAGTTCTTACATTTCAACTTTCCAAGTTGTTGTTTCAAAGTCATGCATAAACTCCTTTCATTTTCCGTATGTGCTGTTTCTTCTCATTTTCCTTCGCTTTTCCTTTTTCTTCCCGTTGCCATACCTGATACCGCAACCAATCTGTTTTCTGCCATTCAGGCAAATCTGTCATCCATTTTTTAGCACAAACTGCTCAACAGCATAAGCAACACCGTCTTCCTCATTCGACTTTGTGATAAACGCTGCCTTTTTCTTCGTCTCTTCATCCGCATTCGCCATCACGACCGGAAGTCCGGCCATCTCAAGCATGTTCCAGTCATTTGGCGCATCGCCGCATGCCATGATTTCTTCCCTTTTGATACCGAGGATCTTTCCCAGTGCCACCAGCGCGTTCCCTTTTCCAGCCCTGCCGGAAATAATTTCAATATTAAACGGTGTCGCATGGCAGATACTCAGATTCGGAAACATCTGTTGCAGTTCCTTCTCTCTGCAGTCCCGTTCTCTTGTATCGGCAAAGATCAGATGCAACTTTTCCATCCCGATCTTTTCCTCCCGGATCTTCTCTGTCAGATACTTCCGGCGTGTCCGGGTACTTCGGATGTACCGCTCCATCGCAGGACTCATCGATTCATGTTTCACAAAATGATACGTTTCTTCCTCTACATAAATATTACCGGCAAAATATGTTTCCCAGTTGCATGATTCTCCTGCCCACTGTTTCATCACTTCGATCACCTGCAATGCGACCTCCCAGGGAATCAGTTCTTCATATACCGTCTCCCCGGAAGGAATACGGATAATGCGGGCTCCGTTGGAAGTCAGTGCGTATTCCACACCGGGAATCTCCAAAAATGCACCCGGAAGTCCGATTTCCGGTCTTCCGGTGGCCGGAAGCACAATGCATCCCTGACGGATCGCCTCTTTCAGCACACTTCTGGTATGCGTGCTAATCTCTTTATTGTTATTAAATACCGTTCCGTCCAGATCCAGTCCGACCATGCGAATCTTCGGTTTCATATGTTCTGTCTCCTTTTCTCGGTTGCAACCGTTCTGTACCCCGACTGTCTGTTGCATAGTTACTTCCCATTCTCTCCACGCACCAGCCATCCGCATGCACCCAACCCGGAATACTCCATTAGTATCTCCCAGCCACACACTGCCATCTGCCGGATCTGTGCTGAATCCCAAAGTTCATCCGTAGCGATCCCGTCTTCTCCCTGGAAGGCCAGATGGGCGTCCTGCGGATTATCGTTTTCGCTTTCCTGTAAAAGTTCCTGTAAAAAGTACATCGGTGTAGCGTATCGTTTGCTCAATTCCTCATTTCGATAGGTCAGGAAATCCTTCTCGAGCAGGTATTCCCGCTGTCCCTTTTTATCGGTAAAAGAAACCGCTGCCGGCTGAAAATAGGGCTGCGCGATCCGGAAAATCTCCTGCCGTTTCTTACAGTATGCACCGGTTCGTTCATCTCTCGGTGCCCAGCAGCAGAGCACACCAAGAATCAGATGTGCCGTCTGCTTCTGTTCTTCGGACAGTTCCACCGGCCTTCTTTGCATCCTCTTCCCTGTTTTTCCCGAAACCACTTTCGACTTTTCTTCCTGTAACCCGGCTTCTGTCTGCTCCGCTTCACCGGCTGCACCTTCCGAAGTTTTCGCATCTGCCATAGTTTCCAGATCTTTCCCTGTGGATTCTTCTGTCTCCGCTTTCGTAACAATTTCTATATCTTCAATGCTTATTGCATCTGTCTTAGCCTCTTCCTCCGGTTCTTTCCTCAGCAACAGCCATCCCATACCGGAAAATGCTGCCTCTGCCAGTGCAATTTCCCGGTCCAGATTTCTCTCGATCTCACGGATTTTCTTCAGACATCTGCTGTAATCTTCCTGTTTTTTCATGGACAACTGCGGCAGAATCAGCTTTTCCACCTCGGCGGCACGAATCGGACGTTTTCGGTTATCGCCCTCTTTTCTGGCTCCGTAGAGAACTTCACTCATACAGGACTGACTCAGATAAGCATATAAGGCTTCCGGCAGAATCTGCCCCTGATCCGGCACAATACGCAGCACACTACGATCCAGATACAGTGGATCTTCCACCCGATCTACCAGAATCAGCTTTCCATTTCGAAGAAGGATATCTCCCGGGCAGACGCGGTATTTCTCTTCGATCGCCCAGTCTGCACCAGCATTTACCTCCGCTTTTTCTCCTGCATGGAGTCCTGTCAGATAAGTCTTCCGAAAATTCTCCAGACGCACACAGGGGAATTCTCCGTTTGGCTCTTCATTTTTCGGAATACCGGTTCCTACCGGTTCTTTCAGATAGTTGCGAAGTCTCGCCTTTTCTCCGTATCGCAGCTGAGAGGCAAAGATTCTCTGAAATAATACCTGTTCATACTGTTCCATCCGGCTTCGCATCTCTTCTTTTTTCAGCTTGATCTCTTCAAAACGCCGCAGCTTATCCACAATCTCCTGCTGTTTTTCCAGACTGTCCGGCACATAGATTCTGTACTGTCCCAGGGTTTTTCTGCTGATCAGCGCCATCGTGGTCTGATTGGACAGTTTGCGGATCTCTTCCGCATGATACCGGAGTGCATAATATCCGTACAGTGGCAGCACCCGGGTCTCATCAAAGATCAGGGATACGATCTGCTGATTCGTGGCAAGTTCCCGGCCGGCGATTCCTACTTTTCCGACTGTACCGACGATGGAAAATAACACACTGTTTTCCGGTACCAGATTAACCTTTTCTTTTCCTTGTTCGGACAGGTATTCCGCTGTCTCCCGGATATAACCCTGATCCAGATTTTCAATCTTGACCCATGGTGTTCCGGTCTCTGCATAGTATTCCTTCTGCTCCCGCTCCGGCGTTCTTCCGGAGATCAGCCGGGCGAGAGATTCCAGTTTGTACATATTTTTCTTCTTACTCATAGTCCCCCGCCATCTCCATCAGTTCCTGTACTTTCTTCATCGTATCGGTTTCCAGATCTGCCAGTTCTTTCAAAAGCTGTGCCGGAGATTCGGTCACAACCGTCTCCTGCTCTTTCCATGGTTTGTATCTTCCCGCAGACAGATTATTGTCATTTTTGGCGATCGTATCCAGACTTGCAAACCAGCAGGATTTTTCTTCCCAATGTGCCGGAACCGGATTTTCCCACTGGTTGTGCGCAGCAGCTTCCTTCAACTGATGCTTCCACTGATCTGCCAGTTCTTTCCGGTTCTCCCATGATGTCAGCATTGCCGGAATGTCATCCACCCCGGTACTTTCCTGGCGACGATCCAGGCTGTATCCGAGATTCTGAATCTCATAGAACCATACCGGCTGCTCTTTGTCAATCTCTTCTTCTCTTGTAAAGATCAGAACCGAAGCCTTACTTCCTGTATAGGGTAAAAATGCTCCCGCCGGAAGGGAAATGACTCCCTGGATCTGGTAGTCATTTAACAGATACTGGCGGACTTTCTGCTCTGCATCGTACATAAACAGGGTTCCCTCGTTGACTACCGCGATCACCATTCCCTGCTTTTTCACATGATTCATCAGCATCTGCATGTGCTGCAGCTGTGCTTTTCTGGTACTGATCCAGTACCGATCCTGGTCTTCGATCGACAGTTCCCCTACCGGTGGATTGGTCACGATCAAATCGTATTCCTCGTAGGTCGGCACTTCCCCTTCCGGTGTGCGCTCCCCGGTTTTATCGATGCGGTCGGCTTCCAGCGGATCTTCCCGACGGATTCCCTCCATACCGCCGCCATGATAAAACTGCAGCATCCGGGCAATCTGCCACTGACTTTTCTCTTCTTCACATCCGTATAACTGCCACTGTGGATACTGTCTGTGAGCTGCTGCAAGAAAACCGCCGGTTCTTGTCGCCGGATTCCAGACTTTTTCGATATTACGACCATCTGCCAGCCGGATCAGTGCTTCCGTAAGGTTCTCCGGCATCAGAAACAATCCTGTAGTTCCCCAGGCATACATCTGACGAAGCATCTCTTCAAGCAGCGCGCCGAACAGATGTGGCATCCCTTCTTCCCAGTCACAGTGGTCAGCTGTCCAGTCAATGAGTTTACATAATTCTTTCATCCACAGACTGTTTTCTTCCAGTCTTGCAGTTTCCATAAAATGTCCCTGCTCCACCATGGAAGAACAGTACTGTACCTGATACTGCAGCTGCCAGCTGCGCTGACCATCCTCCACTTCTTCCTCTCCCGGTATCCATTCCATTGGGAATCCGGCAAACGGAAAGCTCTCCTGCAGGCTGACCCTCTTCTGTGATTCGATAAACAGGCGGACATACATCAGATATCCCAGCTGCTCCACCAGACGCAGCGGCTTTTTTTCCTGCTCCGCTTTCAGTGTTTTTAACAGTTCCTGTATTTTTTCTCTTACTTCTGTTTTGGTTGTGTTTTTTTCCATACTATACTCCTGTTTTCCACATACCGGTTGGAAATCGTGATTTTTTCCACCGTCCACTCCTGGTTTTCCACTCCGTCTTCTATCGTAAGTACTGCCATCGTCAAAGGAGCACCAAACCGCGGTCTGCCGCAGCTTCCCGGATTCAGCCATAGTCTTCCGTCGATTTCTTCCACGGTAAACTTGTGACTGTGACCGAAGACAACTACCTGTACGCCATTCAAATCCCAGGAAACATCTTTTCTGTCGTGCACCATGAAAAAGGAAACACCCGCCTGGCAAAACCGTTGTGTTTTCGCGATGCTTTCCGCCCACCTCCGGTCGTTGTTCCCACGCACCAGATAGAAAGGGGCATTTGGTTTCAGATGCATCCAGAGCTGATCCAGTGTCTGACTGTTATCCACATCTCCGGCATGCAGGACCACATCGCAGGAAGCGATTAGCTCCAGAACCGGTGGATGTAATTTTCCATGAGTGTCTGATATGATCCCGATTTTCATTCTTCCATCCTCCTGTCTCCTATACCACTGAAAATTTCCTTATTGATCCTTAACAAATACTATCAAGTATATCGATTTTCTACTCTACACCCATCTTTTTGCAGATATCGTTCAGGCAACAGCGATCACAGTACGGTTTGGTTCTTGCCGTGCAGATCTCTCTTCCATGCATCACCAGCCGATGACAGAAATCGCTTCCCTCTTCCGGTGGAACCAGCTTCCACAGTTCCATCTCTACTTTCTTCGGTTCCTTGATTCCGTCCACCAGGCCCATCCTGTTGGTCAGGCGAATGCAGTGGGTGTCGGTCACGATCGCCGGTTTTCCAAAGACATCCCCCATAATGAGGTTCGCACTCTTTCTTCCCACACCCGGAAGTTTTAACAGCGCATTGAAATCATCCGGTACTTTCCCGTCATATTCATCCCGCAGCATCTTCATACAGGCACTGATGTCACGCGCCTTGCTTTTTCCCAGTCCGCAGGGACGGACAATCGCCTCGATATCTTCCACATCTGCTGCCGCCAGTGCTTCCACACTGGGATATTTTTCAAACAGTCCCTCCACGACCACATTCACCCTGGCATCGGTACACTGCGCTGCCAGCCGCACGCTCACCAGCAGTTTCCACGCCTGGTCATAATCCAGGGTGCACGCCGCATCGGGATATTCTTTCTTCAACCGCTCTATAATCTCCAGGGTTCTCTGTTTTTTTGTCATTTTCTCCCTCCTGAAAATTTATCTTTTTGTAACTGCTTCAGATACGGCTCATACGCTTTATTCTCCACAAATTTTTTATTGTACTCCATGATTTCATTAATCATTGCTATCCTCCTCATTTAAACAACGATACATAAAAACAGAACTACTCAGCATGTTTCTGAATAGTTCTATTTTAACATACTTTGCCCCCTCTGAAATCCCCAGATTCTATTTTTTCTCATCAACTTTCTTTTTAACTGTCAAAATGCGTTTTCCTCTACCATTCTTCTCATTGCTTTTGTTCATCTTATCTCTTTACATTTTGGATTCTCAGGCAGTATAATAAACTGCGCTTGTAATAAAAATCGGATTACCAAACAGTTACAGAAAACATTTATACGGAGAATCAACATGAGTACAAATAAGAAAGCATTATTTTTTGATATCGACGGAACCATCTTAAGTGAAGTCACCGGTAAGATCCCCGAGTCTGCCTCTGCTGCCCTGCAAAAAGCCCATGATCTCGGGCATCTTTTATTTATCAACACCGGACGGACCATCTGCTGTCTGCCGCCGATGATCTGTCGGCTGCCGTTCAGCGGTTATCTGTGTGGCTGCGGAAGCTATATTGTATACAACGATGAGGTGCTCACCTCCACGCAGATCCCGAAGGAGCGTCAGGCGGAGATCATCCGGCAGGTAAAAGCGGCAAATGCAGGACTGCTTCTCGAGGGAAAAGAGGACTGCTACCGTTCTTCCCATATTACCCGGTTTGCAAAGCTGGAGGGAACCTGCCGTTATCTCGCCACACTGGGACTGACCAAAGAACACTATATCGAGAGCGGACTTTGCGACTTTGACAAATTCGTCATCTACACCGATGAGCAGACCGATACCGACACCCTGTTCCCTGCACTGGCAAAAGATATGGATCTGATCGACCGGCTGGGCGGTATCTATGAAGTTGTGCCGAAAGGATATTCCAAAGGAACTGCCATTGATTTTATCCTGAAACACTTCGGACTGGGACTGGATGATGCTTATGTCTTCGGTGACAGCAGTAATGACCTTGCCATGTTTACTTATGGTAAACACACCGTGGCTCTGGGACATCACGACCCTGTGCTCGATCCGTATACGGAGTATGTCACAGATACTGTGGAAAATGACGGACTGATGAAAGCAATTGCTCATTACGGACTGATCTGATTCACCACCCTTCTGGCTCGTTGCCCTCCCCGTTCACTATTGCGGCAGTCGTCAAGGTCTTGTGCAAGCCCGGACTTTGCCTTATTACCCACATATATACCAAAATCCGCCCGACAGATTTTCTCTGTCAGACGGATTTTTGCTTTTATTTATGCATTTTTAATGCTCTTAATCTTATATTTTCTCTGGTATTCCTCGGTGAACGGGTTCTGTTCCTCGCGGTCTTCCACTTCCAGATACGGTCTGTGGTGTCCCACATAACGGTATGCCGGACGGATGATCTTACCGGCGTTGACCAGTTCCTCCAGACGGTGTGCGGACCATCCTGCCATACGGGAGATCGCAAAGATCGGGGTGAACAGCTCTCTCGGGATGCCAAGCATCGTGTAAACGAATCCACTGTAAAAATCGACATTTGCACATACCGGTTTGAATAGTTTTCTCTTGTGCATGATCAGTTCACCTGCAATCTCTTCCACTTTCTCATACAGGGCAAATTCTCTGGTCTTTCCTTTTTCTTCTGCCAGGAATTTTGCATAACGTTTCAGGATCACTTCACGCGGATCGCTCAGTGTATATACCGCATGTCCCATACCATAGATCAGGCCTGCATGGTCAAAGACCTTCTTATCCAGAATATCATTCAGATAATCTCTCAGAGATTCTTCATTTTCCCAGTCCGGGCAGTTTTCCATGATATTTTCAAACATGTCCTGAACTTTCAGATTAGCACCACCGTGTTTCGGTCCTTTCAGGGAACCGATAGATGCCGCTACAGCAGAATAGGTATCCGTTCCGGAAGATGTTACCACATGATTGGTAAATGTGGAGTTGTTACCACCACCATGCTCTGCATGAAGAACCAGTGCAATGTCCAGAACTTTTGCTTCCAGTTCGGTAAACTGACCGTCTTCACGAAGCATATACAGGATATTCTCGGAAAAGCTGTACTCTTTCTTCGGGTTTTTGATCAACAGGTTTTCATCCTGACGGAAATGCCGGTAGGAATGATAAGAATATACAGCGATCAGCGGCATTTTTGCAATCAGCTGCATGGACTGGCGCAGGGCATTTTCCACGCTGGTGTTATCCGGATTATCATCGTAGGTGTACAGAGTCAGCACACATCGCTGCATGGCATTCATGATATTTTCGTTGGATGCTTTCATGACAACATCACGGATAAAACGGTTGTTCAGATTCATCATATCCGACAGCAGATCATTAAACATCGCTGACTGTCTTGCGTTCGGGATACGTCCGAACAGCAGTGTATAGATGACTTCCTCGAAGCCTTTTTTTCTTTTCTCCAGGCTCGCCACCATATCCGCTACGTTATATCCCTGGAAAAATAACTGTCCGTCTGCCGGGATCTTTCTTCCGTCTTCATACGTATAACCGACAACGTCCGAGATCTCTGTCAGACCGGTCAGTACACCTTTTCCGCTGGAGTCACGCAAACCTCTTTTTACATCATATTCCTGATACAGGTTCTGATCGATCCGGCCGGATGCCAGACAGTACTGTAACAGTTCGCTAAACTCTCGTTTATGTTCTTCTTCTATGTTCAGAAATTCTTCTGCTCCCATGGGAATTCCTCCTTGTTTCTCTCTATTTTTCCTGCTCTTACAGATTCTCAGCGATTGCTTTGATAAATCCTTCACTGTTTAATACGGTCGGATTTTCCATGGTTGTGATCAGAGCCAGGTCTTTTGTCATCTTTCCTTCTTCGATGGTGCGGATGGTCGCTTCTTCCAGACGATCTGCAAAATCCATCAGTTCTTTGTTGCCATCCAGTTCTCCACGTTTTCTCAGGGCACCGCTCCATGCAAAGATGGTTGCCACGGAGTTTGTGGAGGTCTCTTCCCCTTTCAGGTGTTTGTAGTAGTGACGCTGTACGGTTCCGTGTGCAGCTTCGTATTCGTAGTAGCCGTCCGGAGATACCAGTACAGAGGTCATCATCGCCAGAGAACCGAACGCGGAGGACACCATATCGCTCATTACATCGCCGTCATAGTTTTTACATGCCCAGATGTAGCCGCCTTCTGATTTCATCACACGGGCTACGGCATCATCGATCAGGGTATAGAAATAAGTAATGCCTGCTTCCTCGAATTTTTCTTTGTAGTCCGCATCAAAGATTTCCTGGAAAATATCTTTGAATGTGTGGTCGTATTTTTTGGAAATAGTATCTTTGGTTGCAAACCACAGATCCTGTTTCGTATCCAGTGCGTAGTTAAAGCAGCTTCTTGCAAAGCTCTCAATGGAGTTGTCCAGGTTGTGCATACCCTGTGCAACACCAGGTCCTTTGAAATCAAAGACCAGTTCTTTTGTCTGAGTTCCGTCTTCTGCGGTGTAAACCAGTTCTACTTTTCCAGGTCCCGGAACTTTCATCTCGGTGTTTTTATACACATCGCCGTATGCATGTCTTGCGATGGTGATTGGTTTTTTCCAGTTTTTTACGCACGGCTCGATACCTTTCACAACGATCGGAGCACGGAAAACGGTTCCGTCAAGGATCGCACGGATGGTTCCGTTCGGACTTTTCCACATTTCTTTCAGATTGTACTCAGTCATACGTGCGGCGTTTGGAGTAATGGTTGCACATTTGACTGCAACACCGTATTTCTTGGTTGCCATGGCTGCATCGATGGTTACCTGATCATCGGTCTCGTTTCTGTGTTCCAGACCCAGATCGTAGTATTCGGTTTTCAGGTCGATGTAAGGAAGCAGCAGATCATCTTTGATCATCTTCCACAGAATTCTTGTCATCTCGTCTCCGTCCATCTCTACCAGTGGTGTTGTCATCTGAATTTTACTCATTTCTTATCTCCTCCTGTTTATTCTTTTATTTTATTCTGCTTTTTGTCTTTCGAACCGTTTGAGGTTTCTGGTTTTTCTCTTTTACAGATTTTATTGGTATCTTTCAGTGCAGATCCAGGTTTTCGATTACATGCTGAATATGTTCGTTTGCCAGCTGCTCCGCCAGATCTCCATCTCGTTGTCTGATTGCTTCCAGGATCCTTTTATGTTCTTTCACGGATTCCTGCGCACGGTGTTCTGTTTTTACGGAATGGGAGCGCGCCATTTTCACATAATGAAGAAAATCGGTCAGCACGTGTTCGAGCATCCGGCTTCCCGATGCCCGGTACATGATCTCATGAAATCTTCCATCCAGCCGGACCATCTGCTTGCTCTCCGGCTTCTTTACATGAAATTCAGATAAAAGGATTACCTCTTCCAATTCTGCCAGTTCTTCTTCTTTGATTTGTTCTGCCGCTTTTCTCGCCGCCAGACCTTCCAGTCTTGCCCGCATATGATAGATGTCTTCCACATCTTTCCGGGAGATGCCGATTACTTTGGCACCACGGTTGGGTGCGATCTCCACCAGACCTTCCAGATCCAGCTGCCGCAGGGCTTCCCGCACCGGTGTCCGGCTGACTCCCAGTTGTTTCCCCAGGGTTGCTTCTTTCAGTTCTTCACCGGGAGTATAGTTTCCGGATAAGATGTCGTCCCGGATCCGGTTGAAGATCTGACCCCCCAGGGATTGTTCCTGATATTCCATAGTTGCCTCCAGATTGATTCTGTGCTTTTGTTCTTTATTTTTGTATTGCATACCTGTATTTCTGTATCTTTGTATGATTGTATACAATTATACAGGATATGTCAACAGGGAATTGAAAGAAATAATTGTTGGAGGGATTTTTCAGGGGGGGATTTTTCAAGGCGGACGCATCAGGCAGGGATTTGCTCTGCTGGCAGCGTGGGCAGGGGAACTTTGAGTTAGCGTCGGATCTCAAAGCTTCCCCTAAGCGCCCACAAAGTGCTGCCTGCAGAGCAAATCCCTGCCTGATGCTGTTCGTTGGCTGAAACTATAGAAAACGAAATCTTGTAAATTCAAATTACCATGATATTGGGGGCAAAAGGTATTTTGGCTACTTACTCATGTTTTTTGCGGATTTCTTATTTCTGTCTTATATAGATAAGCATATAACAAAAAGAAATAGCATCACCCATGCCAAGTGATTGCTATTTCTTTTTAATATAATATTGCAGAGGGCAAGTCGGCTTTTCACCGGATTCCCTTCCTATGTAGATGATTTCCCTGATTACCTGTCTTTCAGGGAGCGCATTTTTTTACTTGCTATGCTTCAACCTCAATCAGATCTTTCGTAAAGTGGTTCAGGACTTCGCAACCGTCTTCGGTGATCAGGACCAGGTCTTCGATTCTTACGCCAATGCCGCCCGGGACATAGATGCCCGGTTCTACGGAGAAGCACATGCCTGGTTTCAGGACTTCTTCGTTGGTGAAGGAGACATCGCCAAACTCGTGGACTTCCAATCCGATATTGTGTCCGGTACGATGGGTGAAGTATTGGCCATAGCCCTGTTCTTCGATGTAGTCTCTGGCTGCGCGGTCTACGTCGCAGAATCTTGCACCCGGTTTTGCAGCTTCGATACCGCGGCGGTTGGCTTCTTTGACGATCGCATAGATTTTCTTTGCCTCTTCGCTGGCCTTTCCGATAAATACAGTTCTTGTCATATCAGCACAGTATCCGTTGACCAGGCATCCCACATCCAGGACTACCGCATCGCCATAACTTCCTTTGGAATCGCCTGTTTCATGATGCGGATCTGCTGCATGGGCGCCGTACGCGATGATCGGCTCGAAGGAATGTCCCTGAGCACCGTTTTTCAGATAGATTTTCAGGAGTTCTTCTCCCAGCTCCGCTTCTGTCATTCCTTTGCTTACAAGCGGGATCAGTTCTTCAATACTGGTATCGTTACAGCGGGATGCCACACGCATCTTTTGCTGCTCTTCTTCTGTTTTGATCTGGCGGATATGATCTATGATCGTGGATGCATTACTATACGCATCTCCCACCTGAAGTTCCATCAGGCGAAGCAGGAACCGCGCCGGCCAGGTTTTGTCGATACCGATGGTTCCACCTTTTCTCATATGGGAAGCCAGAACTTCCACACAGTCATCGGTATCATCAAAGTATGCGACTTTGATTCCCAGTTTTTCTTCATCCTGCGGAAACAGCTTTCCGATCACCAGTACCGGCTCTTTTTGCACATCCAGTCGGAGAACCATCATACGTTCTCCACATGCATAATACTGTCCGGTCAGATAATACACAGCCATCGGATCTGCCACAAGAAACTGTTCCAGATTCATCTTGCGCATGTCTTCAATTACTTTTTCTATTCTCGTCATGTCCATTTTCATTCGTCCTTTCTTTTTGCACCCGGTTTTTCTTTTAAGTTTTCCCGGTGCACCCGTGTTTCTCACGGTCTCTGCCCTGCATTATACACCTGTTTATTTCCATATACCATACTATTTTGTCGGTTCCGTTTATTCTCCGTAAACTTTGCAAATTCTAATATTTCATCTTATACAGGATTATTTTTTTACTTTCACTAAAATAATCTGTTTTATATCAGGCAAAAGGCGAAAAGCCTTTTAAAAACTTTTCGCCTCTTGCAATCACCTCATTTATTTTATGACAGCGGAATATACGCATGATACAGCTGGTCATTTCCTTTTGCTACCGGTCCGGCTTCTTCGTACCAGTTGTATTCTACTTCTTCCTCTTCGTCTCCCCACACTTCCGGGCAGTCGGTTTCTTCCCAGTCTAACGGGATTTTGTGATGATCCTGCCGGGATGCTTTTAACATAATCTGGTGCAGTTCTTCGTTTTCTTCTGCTGTCAGCACTCCTGGTTTTGCTGAGACAAACAGAGAGGTTCCGGACTCTGCAACAACATCCGCCCACTGACGGTTCAGGCTCCACGGGATGGAACCCGTAATACCTACGCAGTCCGCATCCACATCAAAAAATGTTCCATGCTGTGGCAGACAGAATGCCAGGGTGTTGACTCCCATTTTCTTTGTTCTCTCCCAGGTGATACCGCTGGTATCGTCTCCGGTTCGCTGCAGCTGCATCAGACCTGCCCCCAGATGGCCAATGGTATTACAGCCCATGATCAGAGTATGGTGCTTTTTCGCAGCCTCATAAATTGCCTGGTACAGTCCGGTTACAATCTCCGCACTGGTCTTTGAAGTATCGTAAAATTGCCATCCGTCCTCTGTCGGGAACGGGTTCATCTCCACGCCCCACCTTCCGAAGATATCAAAAGTGGTAAAATCATGTTTGATCAGTGTATAACCCCAGTTACAGATTCTTTCCACATCCTCCTGAATATAGGAAAGGACTCCCGGATGGGAAGGATCCAGACAATCGTTATGGGATAATCTCCACTCCTGAGGAATCGTCTCTTCTTCATTCAATAAGAATCGAACCCAGATGCCAGGGCGTACGCCTTTTTCTTCCAGTTTTTTTGCCAGTGCACCCATATCAGGGAATTTTATATTTCCCTTTTTCCATGGTCCACCATTGTACTCATCCAGGCGATGATGTTCCTGCCAGCAGTCATCGATCACCATGTACGGCGGATTGTCCACGCCTTTGGTCAGTTCCACGATATAGTCGGTATCCTGCAGGATCTCTTCTTCTGAACTGTCTCCATAAGCATAATACCAGTTATTACTTCCATAAACCGGATAGTCCGGGAAGATCGGATCGGTACACATGACTTTGCAAAACTCTCTGGCACTCTCGAAAGTCCCCATTCCTTCAGTTTGCATCGCTACGATCTGAGCAGCCCGAAGTTTTCTACCGGAAAGCTGCACACCGATACCGCCACAGCGCACATCCATCACCAGTGTAATTCCACGGGTATCTGCCTGCCAGAAACACATGGCGGAAGGTCTTACCTTTACCCCATATCCTGTCACAGTTTCTCCGACCGCTGCCAGAAAATACCACGGCATAAAACGGCTGCCGCTGACACCTTTCCAGTCCACATCCCCGTATGTTCTCTCCCAGGAACCGCCAAGGATCCGCGATTTCTTATTGACCGGGGTGTTCCAGCGGAGTTTGATCGTTTTTACTTTTGTCTGATCTGCGGTCAGCCAGACTTCTTCTGCTTCCGGTGTGGTTTCATATGTTACAACAACATCTTCTTTTTCTGTTTTCTGTGCATCCTTCTCCCCGATCCAGCTGCCATCTTCTGTCTCTACAGTAATAAACGAAGGAATTCCTAATCTGTATTGTTTTTGCATAATCCTGTCTCTCCTTTTTCCTTCAGTAAGTTTTCAGGCTGACACTAACGTGCTGTTTAAAAAATTTTTTATCAATCCACTTTCTTAATTGTATACAGTAAGGAAGCAAAATCTCCACCCTTTTTATTCAGCTCCTGTCTGTCGACCGGGATACCTGCACGCATCAGTTCATCCCCGTATGCTTCATATGTTTTTACCTGATTTCCTTCTGTATCGTAACCGTAGCGTTTTGCCAGTTCTGTGTCGAAAGATGAGGACGGGGTCAGATCACAGCTTACCTGATATTTTGCATCCGGATCCAGACCTTCCAGTTTCAGGCGCAGCCAGGATGCATTGACTTTGTTCAGTCTCTGGTACAGTGCCGCCACTGCCTGTGTCTTATCCTGAGAAACAACCATCCATGCCGTCTCATTTCCTTCAAACGGATTCAACAGACGGTAGAAATCGCCGTCTATCTGGATCAGTTCCCGGTATTCTTTCATAAATGCAATTTGTTTTTTAACACTTGCCATCTCCGCATCACTGAGCAGATTCAGATCCAATTCATAACCGAAAGTTCCAAAGTAAGCGACATTCGCTCTTGTCTCGATCGGTGTCGTACGGTATAACTGATGGTTCGGTACCGCAGATACATGAGATCCCATGCTGACGATCGGATATACATAAGAAGTACCGTACTGGATCTTGGTTCTCTCACTGGCATCGGTATCATCACTGGTCCATGTCTGTGGTGCAAAATACAGCATGGCAGGATCAAATCTTGCGCCACCGCTTGCACAGGACTCAAACAGGATCTCCGGGAATTCTGTGGTCAGTCTGGTATACAGATCATACACACCTAAAATATATTTGTGCATCACTTTACCCTGCTGGGACGGTTCGGTTCCTTTACTGTATGGCTCCGTCATATAACGATTCATATCCCATTTAATATAGGAAATCGAGGATTCACGGATCACTTTTGCAACCATCTCATAAATATAGTCAACCACTTCTTTCTTCGAAAAATCCAGAACAAACTGATGTCTTGCATGCGACTCAAAACGTTCCGGTGCACTGATGATCCAGTCCGGATGTGCACGGTAAAGATCACTGTCTTTGTTGACCATCTCCAGTTCTACCCACAGACCAAATTTCAGTCCCAATTCTTCTACTTTTCTGGACAAACCACTGATGCCGGATGGCAGTTTTTCCAGATTGACATACCAGTCACCCAGTCCACAGTAATCATCGTTTCGTGCACCGAACCAGCCGTCATCCAGAACAAAGAGTTCCACACCTGCTTCTTTTGCTTTTTTCGCAATATTCAGAATTTTTTCTTCATCAAAATCAAAATAAGTTGCTTCCCAGTTGTTTAACAGGATCGGGCGTGCCTGGTCTCTCCAGGTTCCGTGCATCAGACGTTTCCGGTAGATTCTGTGATATGTCTGGCTCATCTTATTCAGACCCTGATCGCTGTAAACCATAACTACTTCCGGTGTCTGGAAGGATTCTCCCTGTGTCAGTTCCCAGCTGAAGTCTTCCGGGTTGATTCCCATCATCACACGGGTCATATCAAAAGTGGAGACTTCTACCTGTCCCAGATGGTTGCCGCTGTATACCAGGCTGAACCCATATACTTCGCCCTGATTTTCCGTGGTATGCGGACGTTTCAGTGCCAGGAACGGATTCTGCTCCGCGCCGCTGCAGGTACCGTTTAAGCTCTGGATGCTCTGGATACCCATTTCCAGTTTTCTGTTCTTCACATAACGCTCTCTTGCCCAGCCGCCGGAAAGCTGTACCATCTCATAATCCATATCATTGAATTCCACACTGGCACTCATGATCTTGTCCAGAACGATCTTCTCACTTCCTTTGTGGCAGATCTTTGCATTTCTTGTGAGCACCGGATACTCTTCGTAGATTGTATAAGAAAGGATCAGGTCAGTATCCATCACTGCATCGTGCAGAGTGACTTCCAGGGTCTGCGCCTCATCTTCATTTTCCACATAAGTAGCTGGCAGCGGAAGAATGTCTTTCTTTCCGTTATAAATTTCATGGGATGCATAGGTAAAGTTCACGATCCGGCTTCCGTTCTCCTGTACGATCGTCAGTGCCGGGCTTCTGTAATCACCGGTTCCATAAGTCGGGAATTCCTGTTTTGTATACTGCATGGAAAGGATACCCGGTTCCGGAACATTGATGGACATCTGGGAACGCATACACTCTTCATGAAGGTAGGTAAAATCTTCCCGGTCATGAATTCTCTTTCCATAATATAACTGCTCTAACTGCTCATTTTCCATGATACGGATGATATAACTTACTTCGTTGTTATACAGATGAAAACATCTGCTCTCTTTGTGGAATACAATTGCCATTTTCTTCTCCTTTCAAACAAAGCCGGCGCACAGATCCGTCATGCCGGCTTTGTTGTCACCTTATCTTTATTGTAACTCACTTTATTTTTCTTTTATTCTATACCCCGAGAATCTTCCTCAACTCATTGTGCGGCCGTTCCGGATTCTTCTGATAAATATCCACATAATTCCAGTCGCTGCTCCTGTCGCAAAACGCCGGGTAAATAAACCCGCACTCCGGCTGTCCCGGTTCATAGTCGCCGCTGACCGGAGCGAAGATGCAGATCAGATATTCGTAGACTTCTTCCGATTCTCCTACCCGCTCATGATCCGCCGCTTTCACCGGGATATCGTAGCGGTCATGGAACATATACACGGCATAATCTCCGCAGGAACGATACTCTTCCCCTGCAATCTCATAAAAGGTATCCATCAGTGCATCATTTTTCAGTCCGCTGTTCCTGATCCCGTTTAACAGCTGCCACATCGTTCCGGCTGTCATCTGTTCTTTCGGAAACCGGTACCGTTTCAGGTTGACATTGGTTTCCGAAAACGGAACTGTTTTTGCCAGTGCCAGATTTTTCTCCTTATCTGCCGGAGACAATTTCAGAAAATTAGTATTAAAGGTTCCGTCCACATACCCTTCCCGATCCATGTAAGCTCCCGCGATCCGTGTCATCGAGGATCGTTTTACTGTCATCCGCCGGGTCAGTTCCAGCATATCTTCTCTGTTAATCCGCATAATTTTCTCTCCGTCTACTTCTTATTTCGTGATTTCATCACTCCATAATTTCGCCGTTCGCCAAGAGTAAGCAAGCTTCCTCTGACTCTCTTGCGCTCATTATATCATGAACTAATATATTTCTGTATTCTTAATTTCTGTATTCTCTGTGTTTTCGCTATTCCATCATATTCTCAATAAAAATTCCATATCCTTTTGTCGGATCATTGACAAACACATGGGTTATCGCTCCGATCAGTTTCCCGTTCTGCAGCACAGGGGAACCGCTCATTCCCTGGACAATTCCACCGGTTCGGGAGAGAAGATCATCATCCGTGATTCGCAGGACAAAACATTTATTGGTATCTCTTGCATTGCTGTCGATCTCAAGAATCTCACACTGATATTCCCGGATTCCATCACCGATATCACAGCGGATCTCCGCTTTTCCTGTCTGAATCTCCTGTTTGAGTCCTGTCGGTATCTTTTTCATGGATTCTGTATATTTTCCGGGTTCCATCTGCCCACGGATACCATACTGAGAATTCCCACATATCGTTCCGATCCGGTTTTCTTCCCTGTAATTGATCACGCCCCGAAGTTCCCCCGGTGTACCGGCTGTACCTTTACAAATAGAAAGAATATCTGCACGGTAAAGATCACCGTCAGAAATTTCCAGTCTTTCTCCCGTGTCTGCGTCACTGATTCCATGACCAAGTGCTCCAAATGTTCCGTTCGGCTCCACATACGTAAGTGTTCCGATCCCCTGAATATTATCCCTCACCCAGATACCGAGTTTATAGGAACCGTCTTCAGTCTCCACCGGTGTCATCTCCAGCTTTATCGTCTCCTGGTGGCGGATCACCTGCAGTTCCATCGGTTCTCCCTGATTCTCTCTTACCAGCTGCATCAGCTGCCTTTTCCCTGTAAGTACTTTCCCATCGATCTCACAGATATAATCTCCCGACTGGATAATATGTTCTGCCGGTGTCCTGCGGATTCCTTCCCGATCCGTGATCTCACCACTGTCAATCACAAGAACACCTTTCGTCTCCATATAGATCCCCACAGGCGATCCACTGACCAGCACTTCCTGCTTTTCCACCGTATGAACCTTAATGGTTTTCAGCGGCAGCACTCCCAGCCATTTGCAGCGAATCTGATAACTTCCATTTTGTGAAACTTCCACCGTTTCATCGTAAGAAATCAGTGGTTCCTGAAAAAATGTTTCCCAGTCCGTCTCTTCGTCTGCGTAGACAAATATTTCATCCGGTATGTGATCCTTCATAGTTTCATATATTAATATAAACAGGCTCAGCAACGTCCCCACCAGAGCGTACCACAAAAATTTTCGATATTTTTTCTGTTTTTCCTGCAAGTTTCCGCCACATCCTTTCGTTTTGTCTTCTCCGTTAGTATGTGACAAACCATTTATTTCACACTTGCAGTTTTTTGTTGTTTTTCATTATTTATCCAGCAGCTTTGAGAATTCTTCTGCAGACATTGGTTTATAATAATAGTATCCCTGCAGATAATCACAGCCGTGGTTACATAAGAACTCACTTTGCTGTTTATTTTCAATTCCCTCTGCTACAACCTTCATTCCCATTCGATGTGCCATATCGATAATTGATATTACAATTGCATCTCTCTTTGGATCCTTTCCGATTTTTTTAACAAACCCCATATCCATTTTCAATGCATCGAAGGTGTAATCCCGTACAGTCTCAAATGTAGAAATTCCGGTTCCAAAATCATCCAGAAAAATCTGAACGCCCTCTTTTCTCAGACGTTTCAGAAATTCTTCTCCCTCTTTGCTGATAATTGTGTATGCAGATTCTATAATTTCATAACGGAAATATTGTTTTGGTACTTTTGTTTCCTGAAGCTCTGTACAGATCCGCTCCATCAACCGGCTGTTCATCAGATCCATACGGGAAAGATTGACCGCTACCGGAATCATTCGTTTCCCTTTGTGATAGCGTTCTTCCTGAAACCTGCGGACCGTCTGATCTATATAGGTGTCCAGTTTTGTAATATAACCACTGTCTTCCAGTTCCGGCACAAAAACGGACGGGATCATCGGCTCTTCACCTGAGCTGTTCCAACGAACCAGTGCTTCTGCCGATACGATCTGTCCTGTTTTCCCCTCCACTACCGGTTGATAACATACCACAAACTCTTCCTGTTCCAATGCCTTTTCCAGATTCAGAAGTGCCAGGTTCTTCTGTTCGTATTCTGTCTTCATATCTTCCTGATAGATCGCATATGGCTGCACATATTGATTGGAAATTTTATTTTTGGCCATTTTTGCCAGATCGCACATCTGCGAAACATCCAGCTTGCATTGCTTTGGAATATAGTAAATACCACAGCGTCCGTATATTTCCACCTGTTCTTCCCCGATTTTCACCTGATACTGCAGAAGTTTTCCCAGTGCCGCAGGTTCCAGATTTTTTGCATCGACAAGTGCCTGAAAACGATCTGCAGCCACACGCCCCAGTGCCAGTGGACGGAGCGTACTGTTCTGGATCCGGTCCATATAAGAGCGGAGGATTCTATCACCGTTTTCGTATCCATAGACATCATTCAGACCGGAAAACTTGCGGATATTAAAATAAATAATCGCAAATTGATACCGGTCTGCATTCTTTTTTAAAATATTTTCTGTCTTTCTGACAAATCCGTCACGGTTCAAATAATCGGTAAGCGGATCTTTTTCCATTTCCACTGTCCGGTCTTCCACTGCGATCAGCACTTCCCGATATTCTTTATCCAGCCACTGGTAGGTATATCGTTCCACTCCGCGGTCAGCATTGTACACTGTAAAAGAATATATCCCTGCCACCTGCAGATTTTCTTCCATCGTATTCAAACTGGCAGAGGTTCGAAACCATTCTCTGCTCTTTTCCTGTATACATTTTTCACTGAGTTCACGGATGAATCCTTCATACTCCAGCGGACTGTCACATGGGATTTCCGTGTTCTCAAACGTATGTTTTCGAACAAATACTGTATTTTCCTGAATATCCAGTACAGCGATCATCCGGTATTTATCCCTGAGCAACATATGAGTCATCACACGATTAATATAAGGAATCGTATCATTTCGCCAGATTGCGCAACATTCAACGGTGTGATCCACCGGATGTTCGAACATCTCTATATTAACGGTATAACAGGTAATGTATTTTCCTTTTCGAAAACGATATCCAAGCTGTATGTGCCTCTGCCCCGTCTGGAAAATACGCAATAGTTCCTCTTTCAAAAATGTTCTGCGAAATTTCTTCTCTTCCTCATCATCCAGAATATAGGGATAAATCTGTTTTTGCAGCCAGTGCGTCACGCCGCCCGGACGTCCTGTCTCATCCTCCCAGCAGGCTTTTTCCGGATTTTTCACTTCCCGGACAATATTGTCGGTAATATTAATATAAAACCCATATTGATCCCCGTCTTCACCTGTCATCAGTCGCTGGATCCGCTTTTCATATGGTGTTTCTTTTAAGGATCCCTCCATGGTATTCCACCTGCCTTTTGTTTCTTTTGTTTCTTTTGTTTCTTCTTTTTCTTATATCTCTTCCTTTTTCTTTCGTGCCAGTTCTTTCATCTCTTTTGCACTTTCCAGAATTTCCAGGCTTATAGGTGTTTTAGTCTTGATACGGTTATATTGAAGCACATTCCGGTCTAAAGCCGATTTCTCCAAATGCGCCAAATCCGCGAATGACATTCCACAGAACTGAAACATCAGAGCTGCAATCGTCTGCGTACGACGCAAACGTTCGGATTTCGGGTCTTCATACAGTAGTTTGTGCAATTCGGTCACAGGCAATGCTTTCTTTTGCCGGATATCCACGCCTGTATAGACATCATGAAACAACCGGGGAACATAAGGGGCACTTCCCGCTTCTACTCCCCGATTATAGATACTACGCAACATACGCATATAAGTAGAAACCGTATTCCAGCTACAATTTCTTCCACGCAGATACGCTTCAAAACTTTTCAAAAACTCCGGAGTCACTTTTCGGAAAGGCAGATTACTGCTTTCATTGAATGCGACGACAGCACTCATGCTACTCCTGTAAATATGGGCGGTCCCATAATTCCCACTTTCCCGTAGCCCGTCGGCTACCTTCTTCATAAATGAAATTAAATTCCCCATTTTTTACTGTTTAAAATGATCAATAAAGGCTGCTGCCAAAGAGAAGTGAACCCTTCTCCACATTCCCCGGCAGCGCCTTTTTTCCTATTCCCAATCATAAAGATACAAATCTATTGCCACATTTGTTTGATGTAACCCCAAAAACATTCGATACCAGCTCCCAGCCGATCATTTTCTCCAAAACATTTGGCTATCTGACAAATAATTCGTTACTTTGCACCGCTTTCGCGCAATCGCTGTCAAGAGAAGAGATACTTGGTATGTTGCGTTGTAACGATGAAACAATTTAATAATAACAACAATGGATTTAATTAAAATTGCAGAAGAAGCATTTGCTACCGGTAAACAGCACCCGAGCTTCAAGGCAGGAGACACTGTAACAGTAGCATATCGTATTATCGAGGGTAACAAAGAACGTGTACA
>ENA-ORTN01001549-ORTN01001549.1-human-gut-metagenome-genome-assembly--contig:-NODE-1549-length-22358-cov-6.685962_pt1 | contig 22358 bp, 19 predicted proteins | sample MGYA00242070_ERZ509189 | MGnify/ENA primary metagenome ERZ509189 (study PRJEB26280, sample SAMEA2338821) | human gut metagenome | biome: human gut; feature: human-associated habitat; material: faeces...
TCTTCAGGGTTGGTTATACTGTTCAATTATCAAGGTTCTTTGTCTCTTGGCCGTTGGCCGAGCGACTTCATTATCTTATCACAGCTCCAAGCATTTGTCAAGCACTTTTTTCAACTTTTTTATTTTCATTTTAGAAAATTGTTTTTCTTATTTGAACAATTTCCTAAATTGTTTTTAAGTTGTCATTATTGTGCTGTTGCTGTTTGCTGCAACGTTGACTATAATACCACTCCTTTCGCCAATTGTCAACCACTTTTTTCCTGTTTTTTTCAAAATCCTTCTTGTTTTTTTTCTACAAACAATTTATAATTTCCCCTAGAATGCAGGCATTCTTTTTTTCGCATTTCAAATGAAAGGATTTTTATTATGAAGCAAAAAATAGTTTTCTTTGATATTGATGGCACGCTGATTACTGAAGATGGCAATCAAACACTCCCAGAGAGCACTGTCTATGCAATTCAGGAACTTCGCCGCCGCGGTCATCTGGCATTTATTAATTCCGGACGTACCTTATTTAATGTAATTGAACAGCCATACATTCTTCGTATTGGCTTTGATGGCTATGTATGCGCCTGCGGTGCTCATATCTTATACCGTGGCGAACACCTTCTTACTGCTACAGTTCCTTCTGAGGCTCATGCTGCTGTTATTGATGCAGCCCGCCGTTATCACATGGAGCTTTTGCTTGAGGGACCAGATTATCTTTATTTTGATCTTTCCATACCTATGAATGCTTCCAGACAATCTCTCTATGACCGTTTTCCAAACCACAGAGAGAATGTAGATGTTCCAAATAAATGCTTTAACAAATTTGTTACCTGGGAAACGCCAGAAAGTGACACTACTTCCTTTGTAAAGGCAGTATCTCCATGGTTTACTTACATTAATCGCGGCGGCGGATTCGGTGAATTTTGTATGCATGCCTACAGCAAGGCAACTGGCATTCAGTTTCTCGCAGACCGCTTTGGGCTGTCACTAGACGACTGCTATGTAATTGGCGATTCCATGAATGATCTTCCAATGCTTGATTATGTACAGCATAGTATTTTAATGGGCAACGGAACACCTTCTCTTCGCTCTCACGTTGAATATGTCACAACTGATATTCTCGATGACGGCATTGAAAATGCGCTTGTACACTACAATCTTATCCCATGATAAAAGCCCGGAAGCAAAAACTTCCGGGCTGATCTTTTTACAGAAGCAATTTATCAAGCATGTTTCCATCCCAAAGAAGAATGTTCAGCTCATTTGCAAGCGTCACAGCATTCTTCGTAAAGCGGCTGTTCGTCATAACAACGCCTACCATGCAATGATAAAAATCGCGTCCGCTATAAATTTCCTGCACAGCGCGCACACCAACTGGATTAGTATAATATTTGCACTGAAATGCCCAGCGCACTCCATCCTTTTCTGCAAATATATCAACGCCATAATCTCCTGTCGTCGGTGTCAGCTCCACATTCTCGTATCCTTTCGCCGTTAAAATCTGCGTACACAATACCTCAAATTCCAATCCATCCTGAACTGGCTGATATTTGCGAAATTTACGGCGCAGAAAAAATCCAATTATAAGTACTGCCACAAATGCTGCAATAATCGCTGCCAAATAAATATATTCTATTTTTATTCCGTCCACAAAACAACTTCTCCTGTCTGAAGTGTTTTCGAAACATCAATCAGGCGCTGGTTCTCAGAACCACGAAACTGAAGTGAAATATTTTTGAGTGCCTCGATAAATGGACCATCCACACAAACATCAATCAGCGATAAGATTTCTTTTGTTTCAGGACATTGCTCGCTCATCCATCCGCAAACATCCTTCTCCCAAACATAGCCGGTATAACACCAAATATCCTTACTTGGACATTGCTTTTTGACCTTTCGAAGCAGTTTTAATACTCCTGGCTGATTAGCAGGATCAAGCGGCTCTCCTCCAAGCAGTGTAAGTCCTCTAACAACACTGCTGTTTAGCTTCTCTACAAGCGCATCCTCCACTGCTTCATCAAATACATTGCCATAATTAAAGTCCCACGCAATTTCATTAAAACAATTTTTGCAGTGATGACGGCATCCGCTCACAAAAAGCGTCATACGCACACCAGGACCATTGGCAATGTCATATTCCTTAATTTCTGCATAATTCATATTGATTTCTCCTTCTTCTGCAGCCGACTATGATTTTTTGTCTTGCACTGGTACATTCTGTGATCTGCTTCGCGAATCATCGTATAAATATCGCCCGGCATTTCACCAAATTCTACTACTCCGTATGAAAAGCTGATGTGGCGCGCTTCTTCCTGCAGCATAAACACAATCGGATTCTCTCTTAAAAGCTCATCAAGCATCATCTCCACTTTAAGTTTACTGCGGTTAGACAGCACAATAAATTCATCACCTGCATATCTATACAAAAACTCATTGTGGCTCAATGCGTTTTTCATCATCTTGGCAAATTGAAGCAGATATTGATCTCCACTTTCATGACCATACTTATCATTTACTTCCTTTAAGAAGTCCAAATCAATAAATACAAGACATCCCTCTGCGTGATCGCTAAGATAACGCGCTCCCTCAATCTCAAATGTAGCACGGTTACGACAGCCAGTAAGTGAATCTCTTGCCATCGTCTTTCTAAGACGCATAAGACGAAGCTCTTCCTGCGTCAAAGAACGCACCATAGCATTATAATTATTCTGTTCCTGCTCTAACACCTCAATATAGCGCTTGCTAATCTGCTCATACTCACCAGGATGTCTTGAATTTTGCATTTGCTCAGATGCCTTCATCATAAGGCTATAGATCATGCTTGTACTTCCAGTAAACAATTCTGATCCAGCAAGAAATTTTCCGATTTCAACTACATCCTGAAAACGATTCTTTAAAAGAAGAAGCTTCAGAAATTCCGCAAAATATCTGATACAAAATGAAATTCCACTCTGTGCTAACCCTGATGACTGCAGCTTGTGAATATAATGAACAAACTCATCAGCCACTTCTTCCGACTCTGTCTGCATATACAATTGCAGATAAAGGCAGGTAAAATCCTTTTGAATCTCGAAAAATGATTTCTGATCATCAGGCACTTTCGTTTTAATCAGTTCCTCTAGACCCTTCGCCGCATCAGCTGCATCATCAAGCTGTCCGAGTCCGATTTTAATATATACAAGACTGTCAAGATACACAATTTCATTGATAGTGTCACTATTCCAAAAATCCACCCCTTCTGCTGCCGGATCTTTTCTTGTAACATCAATCATTTTTTCCAAATAATATAATGCCTCTTCAAACAGATCATTCTCTGTAAAAGCAACTACAATACTATTATAAGTGGATTTTAAATTCATTCTGTCTGCATAGCCAGTCTCCACATATTTCAGTCCATATTCCACAATTTTAGGCTGAAAACCAGTCACGAAATAAAGACGCATCAGCGCCAGATAATACAATGCCTGATCTGCCGAATTAGGACAATTCTCCAACAGTTTCTGGCAAAGCTCAATCATAGGAAATACACACTCGCGGTAGCTGCAGGCAAAGATACCATAGCTGGTAAAATACGCGGCAAGACTATAATCTTCACGCCACTTTTTTGTCTTACTGCTCTGCAGATACTCCTGCTCTAAATCCTTTATACACTCAAATGCATCCTGTGTACTCCAGACACCGGATTTGATTTTACTCATTAACTCTTCTACATCAACCATTTCATCTTTCCCCATAAAAAATGCAGCTGCCTATCTAACGCATGTTAAAGTGACAGCTTTTTTTCCAAAAGCCACGTTGTAAGAATCATAAAAAGTGCCAGCTCAGCCAGATTAGCAAGTGCATATGGCCATGACTGCTGCAAAAGATAAATCAAATCAACTGTATCACGATACACCATCGGATGCAGATCTGTAATTACGCCTTGAATTTTTGACTCTGCATATATGCCAGCCACAAAAAACGCAATCGTAACAACAAGCTTCAATCTGCTGTTTTGCAAGAGTGTTGCCGCCAGTGTAATGCAAAGATAAAGCATAGCCACTGTAGAAAACACAGAAAGCAGAAACGTAATAACACCAAACAGTGCCATTGATGCTACTTGTGCTGTATCAATTCCAAAGTTTTTCATTACCTCTGAAATCACCTCACCCATGCTTTTATACACGGAATATTGATTTAAAAACAGTGAAAAATCAAGCCATCCCAGTGCACCAAGCGCTGCCGCTAATATCACTCCTAGCACAAGAACAGTCAGCATCTTTGACAATATTATGGAAAGAGCACTCACAGGCGTCATAAATACAAGATAGCTTGTCTTTGAATTAATTTCCCTATAATAATTAGTAATTGCAAAAATAAACACGGCAAAATAACACACTACTGCATACAAAACAAGAATAGTTGACCATATGATTGCATAGTCCTGCGTCTTTCCACGAAGTGCAATCAAAAAACAAATCTGCAATGCCGCCAGTCCTGCAAGCAAAACAAATAGTGCCGTTCTATTTTTGCGAAGCTCATACTTTGATAAACGAAACATTTTTCTGTCCTCCAACTAATCACATCACACAGTCGCTGTACACTTCTTTGTAAAGCTCTGTCATTGTTTTTCCGTGATGTTTTGTCAGCTCATCCACCTTGCCGCACATGACAAGTCCGCCATTTTTCATAAATATAGCATCATCTGTCATGCGCTCTAAGTCATCGACAAGATGACTTGACACAAGAAAAGTTTTCGTTGGAGAGCAATACTTTTGAATTGTTTCCAAAATCTGATCTCTCGCAATGATATCTATGCCATTTAACGGTTCATCAAGCATAATAAGACTTGCATCACGCGAAAGTGCGAGCGCCGCCTTGCCCTTTGCCATCATACCAGAAGACATCTTTGAAATCTTCATTTTAGGTTCCAATGAAAATGCTGACAATAGCTGTTCATATACCTGCGGCTGAAAATCTTCATAAAAGTCTGCAAAATAATTACCGGCATCCTTCCATGTCATATATGAGTAAAAATATGATTCTGTCGGCATATAGACTGTCTTTGCCTTACTATTTTTACCAACTGACTCCCCCTCAAATAAGATCTTGCCGCTGCTTGGATGAATCAGCCCTGCCGCCATCTTCATAAACGTACTCTTTCCGCTTCCATTTGGACCAAGCAGCGCATAGACGCGGCCGCGTTCAATCTGCAGATTCAAATTATCTACCGCTCTGTGTGAACCATATTTTTTCGTCAGCTCACTGCATTCAAGTATTGTTGCCATTAAAGTTCCTTTCTGTCTTCGTCTGACTTGCCTTCATTTTGCTCTGTTTCTTCCTGTGTCAGCTCCTGCTTTTCTTCCTCTGACCAAAGCTTTTCCTGCCGCGGCGTTGCTTTTGACTTTTTGACATATTGCTCATCATATGCCATAAGCATATCGTCTCTTTGATTATGGCGAAGTCCTCTCATGACAAGTCTTGTGATAACATCATAGATAACTGCAAAGAACGGTACACCTATAATCATGCCGACAAAGCCCCAAAGTCCGCCAAAGAATAAGATAGAAAACAATACCCAAAAGCTAGACAAGCCTGTAGAATTACCAAGAATCTTCGGTCCAATAATATTTCCGTCGATCTGCTGAAGAATAATAACAAAGATCAAGAAATAAAATGCATGAAGCGGATTTTCAAGAAGCAGCCAAAGAGTCGATGGAATTGCACCAATGTATGGTCCAAAAAATGGAATTATATTTGTCACACCGACAACAACACTGACGAGCAGCGCTGACTTAATTCCCATCATATATGTTCCGATAAAACAGATCACTCCAATAATCAGTGAATCAACAAGCTTACCCATTAAGAAGCCGCTAAACATCTTATCGGCATAAATGATTTCATCTTCAATCAGCTTTGCCCATTTTTCCTTAAAAGCACCGTAAAGAATCAGTCTGCCCTGCGCAAGAAAACGTTTTCGTCCTGCAAGCAGATAGATAGAAACGATCAATCCTAAAAATGCATTTTTTAAGAAACCAACAATATTTACTACCTGATTGCTAAGACCGTTGATTATCGTCTGAAGCATCGGTGTTAAATCTGTCTTTAACCATTCACGCAGACGTGTGGACAGCTCTGCATATAAACCATCCCAGCTTTGCTGCATAGTTGGATATTTTTCTAACATATCGTGAAGCCACTTATTGCTGTTGTCAAGTTGATCCGGCAACACACTGACAAGTGACAATATACTTGTTATTACCTGAGGAATTACAAGCATAAATAATGCAATTACAATAGTAAGCGTTAAAAGTTCACAAAATGTGATTGCCAGTGCAGATGCAATTCCCTGCGCATGCTTTACATGGGCGCGCACTAAAAGCTTCCTTAATTCCTTCTCCCACCAGCGACATGTCGGCCTAAGCACATAGGCAATGACAAAGCCGTAGATAAATGGCTCCAAAATGCCTACCAGATCATGAAAAAAGGCACCAAATCCGCGGATTCGATAAAACAAAAAGAAGCAGACCATCCCGATCAGCAGGATGGCTACTCCCGTGACAGCGATTTTAAAGTATTTCTCATCTTCCTTCTTTCTAAGCACTAAATTCACCTCCAAATTTTCTGCTGTTATTGTACACTTTTACATGATTAAAGTCAAGCAAAGCTGGAGGATATGAAGGCGGTTCGACGATTGTTTTGTGTTACTTCACGGGGCTACGTTACGAAAGCCCTTCGGTGCAATGGTTTCGTCGGCGGACCAAATTCCGCAGGTTCCTTTTACGTTTTTTTCTTATCAAACATTACTTTGAAAGACCTGCTTCAAGTGTCCGCCTCGTGAAAGCCATTCACCTTCGGGCTTTGCCATAAATATTGTCTTATCCGTGAACTGTAACTGGCTCCCAACTCACTAGCAAGTTTCGTCGTCACAAAAAGATAACCGCCCACTACTATATAGTGGACGGTAGGCGGATGGCGCCTTATCCTCTGCTTAATCTTCGCCGCTGCAATTTTTTCCAAATGTTTCTTGCATTTCCGGACGGAATCTAGCGCTCTCACCTTAAAGTTGCGACGCAAACGTCGTAAGTACAAGGTGATTAACATATCATATTTTCCCATTGCCTCCCATTTCTTTCTCATATACCTCGTCCCAGCTATCATCCTTAATCCACTCATCATCAGACGGAAGTTTCTCCACCTTTATGGCATGCGAAATAAGTTTATTACGGTTGTTTTTTAAAAACTCTCTAAAATCCTCAACTGTTTCAATTTTTTTCATAGATTTGATAAGGAAGCCCCGCCCCTTTAGGGGCGATTTTGTACTGTAGCTTGAGATTATTTTGATCTTTTCGTTTTTCGTGTTCCGAAAAACGAAAATGTTCTGAATGAAAAGCTGGTCGTTTAAGAAATATTATCCTTGGTTTTCGATATATCGTTCGATAACTGCTTGCGATACGGCGCCAATAGACGCTGCAAAATAGCTGTCTGACCATAGAACATGCTTTTCCAGTAATGTTGTTCTAACAGGGCAGAATGTTGTTGCCAAGATAAGTAAGTACTGTGTTGTTTTAATGCAGAAACAATATGAGTAATGGAATCAGTAGGGTTGTACTGAAGTAGAATGTGAACATGATCCTGATCGGTTTCCATGCGTTTTACATGCCAGTGATTCTTAACACATGTATTAAATAAATATTGTTTAACTGCATCTCGAAAATCACCCAGTACTATTTTCTTTCTGTACTTTGTTACGAAAATCAGATGAACCATTAATAGATTCTTATTGTGTCGTCTATGCTGATAAATATCCATAAAATCTCCTTTTAGGGCTTGAAATATATTATTATATATATTATAATATACATATCAGCACAAATATACCATAGAAAGGAGAAAGATGCAATGTCCGAAGTTGTCAAAACAATGAAACTGCACATTCATGTCAATGAAACAGAAGCAAAAAGCCTGGAAGAACTGACTGCCTGTTATGCACAGGCATGTACATTTATTTCAAAGTATGTATTTGATCATGGCTTTATCTTAAATTTTATGAAATTGCAGGAGACATTGTATCAGACAATTAGAGCCGAATTTGGACTAAAATCACAGTTTACAATTTCTGCATTTAAGACAGTCACCGCCCGTTATAAAACGGTACAGGAACAGCTGTTTCAGAACCCGTATCGCTATGAAAATGAAAAAGGGGAAACACATTTCATCAGTCGGACACTGGAATGGCTTCAAAAGCCAATTGTGTTTCGTCGCCCTCAGGCTGATCTTGTAAGAGGTCGGGATTACAGTTTTGTGACAGCAGATGATGGTCAAAAGCTGCTTTCTTTGAATACACTGAAAAAGCGGATTAAAGTTACGTTTGATCTGCCAAAGAAATTTAAAGAATACTTTGACGGCACCTGGTCGTTTGGAAGTGGTAAGATTGTGTCTATGAATGGAAACTGGTATTTTCATATCCCGATGACAAAGAATGTATCTGAAGAATTTTCTATGGATCATGTAAAACATGTAGTAGGAATTGACAGAGGAATTCGTTTTATGGTTACTTCCTATGATGAAAAAGGAAAAGTAACCTTTGTAAGCGGAAAAGAGATTCAAAAAAAGCGAGAACACTTTCAGCAGGTACGTTCAGAGCTGCAGTCAAAGGGCACAAAATCAGCAAAACGTGCATTAAAGCGTATCTCAGGACGAGAGAACCGTTGGATGTCGGATGTAAATCATCAGATATCAAAGACACTCGTTACGAAATACAAAGCCAAAACGTTGTTTGTACTGGAAGATCTGAAAGGAGTCAGCTTCAGCGATGACCTTCTCGGAAAACGCAGTGCAAAAGACAGACAGGAACTACGAACATGGACATTCTACCAGTTTGAACAGGATTTAACGTACAAGGCACAGGCAATAGGATCACAGGTTTTAAAAGTAAAACCGGATTATACTTCTCAGAGATGTCCGAAATGTGGGCGAATTCAGAAAGGAAATCGTCATCATGACATTCATGAGTATATCTGTGACTGCTGTGGATATCGTTCGAATGATGATCGTGTAGGAGCAATGAATATCCAGATACTCGGAACGATGTATGTGTCTGGTGACGGCAATCCGCGATTTGGAGTAAGAAAAGTGAACTAAACATGTTTCTGCCGGATACATTCTGGCAGAAGAAAAAAGCGGGCGTTGTCAATCGCCCGGTGATGTATCCGCAATCTCATGTACCTGAGAACGCGAGCAAAAGCGCAGTCTGGGAGCATCCATTGGATGACGCAAGGACCAGATGGGCGAGATACAAGCTTCTGATGTGACCCCGCGTCATATCATACCTATCGGGTAACGGAGCCCTTAGCAAGCCCCGATCTCTTTAGGGTCGGAAGTAATTGACACTAAACTCCTTTTTTATTATACCTTTGTCAGGTTTCCTGGCAATGGCTCTCCCAAATTTTCTGCTGCTATTGTACACTTTTACATGCGCAAAATCACGCAAAACTGGAGAGTTTGTGGAAGCCGTTACAGTTCACGGGACATGTTACGAAAGCCCTACGGTGCAATGGTTTCGTCGTCACAAAAAGATAACCGCCCACTACTATATAGTGGACGGTAGGCGGATGGCGCCTTATCCTCTGCTTAATCTTCGCCGCTGCAATTTTTTCCAAATGTTTCTTGCATTTCCAGACGGAATCTAACGCTCTCACCTTAAAGTTGCGACGCAATCGTCGCAAGTACAAGGTGATTAAAATATCATATTTTCCCATTGCCTCTCATCTCTTTCTCATATACCTCGTCCCAGCTATCATCCTTAATCCACTCATCATCAAGCGGAAGTTTCTCCACTTTTATGGCATGCGAAATAAATTTATTACGGTTGTCTTTTAAAAACTCTCTAAAATCCTCAATTGTTTCCATTTTTTTGACACTAAACTCCTTTTTTTATTATACCTTTGTCAGGTTTCTTGGCAATGGCTCTCCCAAATTTTCTGCTGCTATTGTGTCCTTACAAAAGCTGTCGAGAAGTTCCCCATTCTGAACTACTTCCTCGCGAAACAGTACCAGCACCCTATCAATAATAATGCTGCAGATCTCACGGTTTGGCACGGCAAGGCGATAGTAGCCGTTTCCAAGGTATCCTCGCTGTGTCAGGTATCCCGTCATAAACAGCGTACTCCAAAGGTTGTCCATGCTGGCATATAGTTCCTTATATGTGATCATCTCGTACACCCGTTTTGTCACGGTATCGCCGCTCACCAACATCTCCAGCTCACTTTTTGTCAGCATATGCGGTTCCTTCATACTGTTAACAAAATGGCGAATGACTTCATTTCCGCTCGTATTCATCCAATAATTTTTCATCTCAACATCTGGATTTTTCCTGTGATCACTGCAATAATTCACCACATCCCACGGACAATAGACATCAACTTTACCAAAACGATAGCCGTCATACCACTCTCTAACTGCATCAAAGTAATCTTGTAATCCATAGTATTGCAGCATCGCCTTTACTTCTGCATCTGTAAAGCCAAAAGTCTCATCAAATTCCTGATCTGTAATCGAATAAACCTTAAAGTTGTTCAGTCCAGTAAAAATACTCTCTTTCGCAATTCTAAGACACCCGGTCAGCACAGCAAAAGCCAAACTGTCGTTCGACTTAAGAACATTGCCAAACATATTTCGAAGCAGCAATACCATATCATCGTAATATCCATTTTCATAAGCCTTTGCCAATGGCACATCGTACTCGTCAATCAGCACCACAACCTTTTGAAAAAAATGGATTTCCAGCAATTCCGTAAGTTCCTGAAGACTGCTCGTAATAGTATCGTCCTCCATCTGACGATCCAAGAACTGCACAAAAAGCTCTCTATCAATTGCATCCATTTTTTCATCTTCCAACAAGGCACGATGTCTTCGTGCCTCTTTATTGATAATGCGTATCAGCTGTGCCCGTGCTTTTTCATACGAATCTGCATCCACTCCCTTTAAGCTGATCGAAACCACTGGATATCTGCCCATATAGGTATCACACAGATCTTTATTTTGCGCAATGTAAAGTCCGTCAAAAAGTGTTGGATCCATTCCAATCTCGAAAAAATATTGAAGCATACTCATATTCAATGTTTTTCCAAAACGGCGTGGACGAGTAAACAATGTTACCTCACATCCTTCTTCAATCACTTGCTCAATTAGCTCCGTTTTGTCCACATAATAATATCCACCCTCACGCAGTTTTTCAAACTGATCAATGCCAACAGGCAGCCTTGCCTGCCGAATCTTCATGCCAATCGGCTTTGTTGTTTTTCTTTCCATATCGTGCACCTATCCTTCCTGCCTGTCAGCCTTTTGTCCACACCATCGTTTTACAGATCATTTCCTTATCACTATCATACCATATTTTGGACAGGTTGTCATTGGATTCGCAATTCAATCTGAACAGAAAATTAACGTTCTTACCTTAAAGTTGCGACGCAAACGTCGTAACTTTATTGTTAACTTTCTGCGGTGTTATTGATAATTTGAGAAATTCGTGGTATACTATACGATATACAAGAAAGTAGCGACGTAATCGTCGCAAGTACGAGGTGACTATAATGATTAAACGAGATTCTTATTTGAATCGTATGATTCATCATATGTGGAACGGCGAGGTCAAAGTAATCACTGGCATCCGCCGCTGCGGAAAGTCGGTATTACTATTTGACCTGTTCTATGAGTACCTTCTCTCACAGGGAGTTCAAGAGGATCATATCATTAAAATTGAATTGGATCAGAGACGTTACTATAAATTCAGAAATCCAATCATTCTCTGTGAATATATCGAGGACCTTGTTTCCAAAAAGAAAGATGAGAAGTTCTACCTTTTCATTGATGAGGTCCAGCTCACCACAAAAGTAATTGATAAAGAAAATGGTGATATCGAGGTTTCCATATACGATATGCTGAATGAACTTAAGGCATATAAGAATTTGGATGTATATGTGACCGGCAGTAACTCCAAAGGATTGTCTAAGGACATCGCTACAGAGTTCCGTGGCCGTGCTACTCAAATTCATGTATTCCCGCTGTCCTTCGAGGAATTCTACTCTCATGTAGGCGGTGATGAGCGTAAAGCTCTGGACACCTATATGCTTTACGGCGGCATGCCTCGTCTATTGGCATTAACAGATGAGAAGGACAAAAAGGATTACCTTTCCTCTCTGTACAGCGAGCTATATATCAAAGATATTGTAGAGCGCAATGGTATCGAGCGCGAGGATATTCTGAATAACATTCTGGATTTTCTCGCTTCACAGATCAGCTCCCTGACCAATCCTACGAATATTGCCAATGCACTGACCAGTATGAAGAACGAAAAGGTCAGCTCCACTCTGGTTTCCAACTATGTACAGCACATCATTGATTCGTTCCTTATTTCAATGGCAAAGCGCTATGATGTAAAAGGAAAAACCTATTTCAAGTATCCCAACAAATACTACTACACGGATGTCGGCCTTCGTAATGCAAGACTTAACTACCGTCAGTACGATCCTGGCCACATTATGGAGAATATCATCTACAATGAACTTCTGCGCAGAGGATATTCCGTTGATGTTGGTGTTGTAACGGATCGCACCGGCGGAGCAAATGTGCAAAAAGAAATCGACTTCGTTGTAAACGATGCAGATAAAAAATTATATATCCAGTCAGCTTTCCAGATGGATACAGATAAGAAGGAGTCCTCTGAACTTGCATCGCTGATACTGACAAAGGACTTTTTCAAAAAAATCATTGTTCGCATGGATATTCCTCACAATTTTTATGATGACAGCGGAATTTTCCATTGCAATCTAATTGACCTACTGCTTGGTCGTGTAGAGTTATTCTAATAAATAAAACGTCAGTGATAAAACTTGTCTTCAAGCTCACTGACGTTTTAATTCATTTTATTTTTTCAGTTCTCTTCTTACTATCAGCACAATTGCAATTGCCATTATTCCTACGCCTGCTGTGACCATCATCATACCGATGCGTCCTGTTGGATCTTCGATACCGAGGATACGTCTTGGTGATGCTGGCGGTGTGGTTGGCTGCGGTGCTGTGGTTGATGTTGGCTGACTTGGTGTCGTTGGTGCTGCCGGAGACGTTGGCTGATATGGGCTCGACTCTTCTTCCGGTGTTCTGCTCTCGGACGGTGTTGTCTCTTCTTCTGATGACTTACTTTCGTCTGGAGTTGTCTCTTCTGGTGTCGTTGAATTACTCTCATGCGGATTGGTTGGTTCGTCCGGTTCATCTTCTTCTGGAATGGAATGCTTTGGAATAATGCGGTTTTGGTAGATCAAATCGCCATTTGCATCGAGTCCCGGAAGAAATACAAGTGACATAACTACTGGGCCATAGTCATCATAGGAACTTGGAACAATCAGGTACATACCAAATGGAATAGAAGAAATGCTGCAGCGTCCTGTCACATCTGTTGCCAGTGTATAGGTTGGCTGAATGTCTTTCTCATCTATCCAGATCTTTAAGCGTCTGCTCAGTGCAACTAGCTCTTTTGCAGTCTTCACATCTGTCTTATAACCACAATCTTCGAAATCTGGCATAAACTTTAATGACTGTCCATCTGGTGCCGTGATGCCGTCTGTGATCTGATACATGCTGAAGATGACGCCCTCCATCGGAGTGGATTCATCCTCCAATGTAATCTCCAATGAAACATCCTGCTCGTCTGCATTGACTGCTATAATCTGTGCGCAGGATGTTGCCAACAGACATATTATCAATAACAGGCCTTGCAAATATTGTTTTATTCTCCTATTTTTCATACCCTCTTGTCTCCTTCCTATTATCACTTTCTCTTGCGGCTATGCAAAAGAACCCAGATCAACAGCACTACTAGAATCGGCACTGCTACGGCTGGTGCAACCAACTTTGGTTCTATCTGAATCGCATCCGCTGTTACGCGAATGGCACTTGCGCTTGCCTTTGTCTCTACGCGGTGTCCTCTAACTAGAAGACGATGCGTATTGATTCCATATGGTGTACAAGTGACCAGTGTACACAGATCTTTGTCTTCTTCAATTTCCAGATCTGACAGATCATCCGGCTCTACGATTCGAATCTGATCTACCTCATATGTCAATGTTTCATCCAGAACACGAATTAAAAATTCATCACCTACTACCAGCTCATCCAAATTGGTAAAAAGCTTAGCAGAGGGCAAACCTCTGTGTCCTGATAATACGGCATGTGTTCCCGGTCCTCCAACTGGAAGCGATGAGCCTTCGATGTGACCAACTGCAATCTGAAGGATACCTTCGTCTGTACCATGATAGATTGGAAGCGAAACCTTGATCTTTGGAATTTCTATGTATCCCAAGATTCCGTTGTCACTGACATTTAACAGTGATTCATATTCTTCTCGCTCTTCGTCTGTCATGATCCAGCGGTTTGACTTACTTTTAAGCTGCTGGTTATATTCGTAAGCATCTTCCCACATGTGCTCATACTGCTTATCATCTACTTCGGCAACTGCCTGTGCATATGTGGCAATTGCTCTCGACTGATGCAGCGAGTTCCAATAATCGCTGACGGTCGGATACAGCAGTAAGGACAGACCTACCAAGAGAATCAAGAGTAATAAGATGGTAGTCATATTTTTTTTGATCCACTTCATAAGCTCTCCTCACGGTTGTATCTGGATGCCTCAAAAGAGGCATCCGATTGCAACCTAGTTTGTTACTTTATGCGGTTCTTTAAGAAAGGGGTGGTGCGACCCGGTAGGGTATCGAGGCGCTTCTGCGATGGCTTTGTCGGCATCCCTTGTTCCCGCGGCGCCTTCTACATTTCTTTTTCGTTTAGGAAACTTTGAAAGCCCGCTCCACACAGGATGCCTCGTAAAGTCCAGTCGCCTCAGCTGCCGTCTACGTAACGGAGGCTTCCCTTACTTTATTTATTACCTTGCACAAAATTTTTTGTTTAATAATTAGCGTGCGCTCATGCGCTTCTTGGTGATCAGAAGAACTGCTGCGCCAAGAACAAGGATAGAACCAACAACGTAGAAGATTGTGGTACCCATGCCACCGGTGGATGGAAGGTTGGAACCCTTATTATTTGCAATAGTAACTGTTGCTGTTCCAGCAGCCGCATTACCAGTTCCCTCTACACTATCTGCAGTTACATCAATGCGTACTAACTCAGAAACAGCACCATTACCGCTCTGTCCATTTGATGTATCAGCAGTGATTACAATCTCTACATCAGCAATGCTATTATAACCAGCAAGTGGCTTAATCTCGTGGATATAATAAGTACCATCATCCAAACCTGCTACCTTAATAAGACCCTCAGAATCCGTCTTTAATTCAGTAGCATTTGCCTCATCAGTCCAGCCAGCAAGCTTTCCGTTAACTACCTGCGCATATTTCTTTACATTATTATTTTCATACTTATACAGATTAAAGGTAACGCCTGCCAACTTCTTCTGGTCTGCTCCATCAACCTTATTTACATCTAATTCATATGTAAATACAATTACCTTATCAACAGGAGTCTGACCTTCTTCTGGTGTTCCATCACCACCCTGGTTCGGGTTGTTGGAATAAGTTAAATATACTTCATTTGTATTTCCAGGTTCTTTTTGTCCAACGCGAGCATTGGAATTTAAAACAGCTTTATACTCAACAATGATATACTGTCCTTTTTGTACTCCAGTTTCAGTTTCAGCACCTTTCGTATATTTAATTGTTTTTAAATCGTCGGTTGAAACTGTAATTGAAACTGTTTTATCCGTATTAACTACTATATTTGGTGTAAATCCATCTGTAACTGGCATCTTATCAGTGCCTGCTTTATCTGATGCAACATAAACAGATATTGTGATTGGCCGATCAAATGCATTTGATAAAGTATCATGGAAAGTATACTTATATTTTGCATACTTGCTCATATCCGGTACTGTACCAATCAGCTTAAATGGTACAGCATCACCGATACTATAGTCAGCGGTATCATTATAACGATCTCCATAACCACCAGTAGTATTATCTGTCTTTACATTTTCCTGAACTTTCTTTTCAACAGATGGCTTTTCTCCCTTAGGACTAGCTGTTACATTTCTAACAACCTGCATGATATATGCTGTATAACAATCATCTGCGCTAGTTAATGTATTGTTTTTATCCTTAACAAGATAATAACCTGCTTGTAAACCACTGATTGTATACTTACCATCAGCAAAACTACTTTCTACAGCACCTTGCAAATATGGAGCTACTTCCTTTGCAAACGCTGCTGCCAATGCTTCAGTAGTTAAAGTAGCTGCCTTACTACTTGCTTTTCCCAATTGAGTCTGTCCAGTAGTATTAACACCATTACCCCACTGAATATCAGATAAGGTATCATCGCTTAATGTACCTGTAAAAATCTGATATGCTTCATATGTATGACCAGTTTTACTGTTGTTAATTGTAATTGTGTAAGTACCGCTACTACTTGGTTCTGTTGCAAATGCTACTACGCTCATTGCAAGTACCATGACTAAGCTGAGTAACAGAGCCATGACTTTTTTCATTTTCTTCATATTTTACTTCCTCGCTTTCTTTTCTATTCCTATCCTTTTTTTGTTTTTGGGCTATGCCCTCCCTCTGAATAATGCGTAGGAATTGCGTATATTGAGGGTTCCCCATGCTTGGGGAGTTAGAGAATTTGTTACCAAATTCTCCTGCCTCCTTTCCGCATGTGTTTTTTATATATCAGGAACGCTGCCCCTGCTGTTAGGAGCACGCCGCCCATGGTATACCAATAGGTACCGGTTCCACCGGTTTCTGGTAAAACATATGACTGACTAACTTCATTCTCAAGATATGAAGTATGCGAAGCCTTACTAAGATCAAATGCTCCTATTGGAAGCTGCGATGGCAATACATTAGTTTTATCATTCTCATCTGAGAAGTAAAACTCAATACTCGGTGCTTCTCCATCTGGAAGCTTATAACCTGATGGAGCTTTGACCTCTACCAACCTATATAAAACATTTTTCTCATACAAGTTAGCATCCCATAAAACCGTAATCTTTCCTTCCTGATCAGTGGTAAATGTTTTTCCATCTATGTTCTGATAAGCTTCATTTACATACTTTTGAAGTTGGAAAACAGCACCACTTACAGCCTTTCCGTAATTTCCTTTCTCCACTTTGTATAAGATATAGTTCTTATCAGTTGTAACACCACCACCTGCTGCTTGGCGTTCCCAGAGATAGGATTTGTCACCTGTAGTACCCTCATGAGATGTTCCTGATAATTTAGCTGTATTGTTTATATTCACACTTACCTTTGTATGATTCTTATCAGGTACATCTACCGTAATCAAATATTCATATTTAAAGATCAAAGCTGTACTGTCAGGTACTCCAGTCGCCGTTATAATATGTTTTGTATGATCATACGATGGCGGTTCTTCCTTATAAGTCCATGCCCATCCAGTAACCTCTTCTCCTGTTGTATATCCTCCGTTTCCGTCAGGAACAGCATAATATAGCTTAACTGTACTTGGAATCAGCTCTGCCTGAACTGTTACGCCATCGTTACCACCCTCAGCCCAATATGTTTTATCATAACTGTCAAGTATATCTTCTAGTGTAAGCTTATCAGTACCTTCAACAAGATCCTCTGCATCTGGATTTAACACAATCGAGTATTTTGCTCGCCTTGTTGTATTATCATAATCTCCTGACTTGTCGACTACTTTTTTGGCTACCGTAGTATCCTTTTTCGTCCACTCCTGTGTCTGACTTGATGATCCAATGCTCACATCATCCAGCTTTGCACTTGCCTCATTAGTAAAGATATATTTTGTGCCAGCTACCATTTCCTGAGCACCATTCACTTCACATTTAACAGTGATCTCAAACTCCATTGCTGTAGGAAGCGGTTCTCCACTTTGTCTCTTTATCACTAATGTGAATGTGTCGTTTTCATACTTGCTTCCTTCTATTGAAAATTCATCTTCAAAGTTTCCGCTTTGTTTTGAAAACATGACACCTTCAACAGTATACTCTGAACGATTATAACTGCCACTGTTCTTCTGCACGATAAATCCTGTGAGTTTTACACCATCTGGAAGCTTATCAGTAACTGTTAATGTTTGATGATCCTTCGTATCTGTTGTTACCTTGATTTTCCAAGTTAATTCACCAGCTGTTGTTGTACTAGTAGGATTCGTTTGATTATTGCCATCGGTCTTAACAATTTCACCCTTACTGTATGTGTAATCGTAAGTAGCTTCATCCTTCTTTCCATCAACCTCTATTTTATTGATATACTTATTTTTATCGCCAGTTACCGCTTGTGTCAGATCAGCAGTAGTCGCATAGCTGAATACCAATTTATTTGCTCCAACACATGAAATATCATTTTTCAATTCTACTTTGAAGCTAGTAAATTTCAGCTCTGATGAATCACCCATATTAGCAATTTCAGAATACTGATACGTCTTACCATCGCTATCTGTAAATGTCAGTTCAAAATCCGACCCTGTAAAGTCTCCGTATTTAATAATGGTATCATTTTGGCTCTTCCAAGTGTATTTACCACCCCAGTCTTTAATCTGCTTTACAGTCAGATAATTTCCCTTACCATTTCCAGAAACCCAGTTATGTGAGCTTGACATAGAATCAACAATCGTTGTCTTTGGCAGCTTTCCATCCAGAATAACCAGTGATACAGTCCATTTTATCTCTGCGGTTTTTCCATCTGGAGCTTCAACTGCACTATCCACTGTCTTCTTAACTTCGCCGCCCTTTATTGACACATCACCTGTACCACTAACATCGTCACCGCCATCTGGCTTAAATGTTACCGTATTCCTTACAGTCTGATCTTTCCATGTCTGCTCTGCTTCTGTATAATAGATAATTGTATACTGGTTTGTATTCTTTTCATTGCTAACAGGCTCGAAATCAATTGATGTAATCTTACCATCTGCTCCTCTTACGATCTTTGCTCCCTCTGAAGGTGTTATTGTTACATCTGTTCCGCTCTTGATCATACTAAGCATCTCATCAGTCAACTTGCCACCTGCAATGTTCGCATTCTTCGAATTAAGAGTAATCGTCCATTTGATTCGGTTATTCGCTGAATCAAAGTCACCTCTCTTAGCAATTTCATACTTATTCTCAATGGTTATATCCTTTTTATCCTCATCACGGATTATCTCACCAGTCTTTGAATCCTTTGACTCAACATGAGCCTTATTATTTGCTGTCAAAGTGCCTACATCCATGCTTGAAACATCATATGAGTATTTAATCTCATAACGCTTATATTCTACATATGTACTATGATCCTGCCCCTCCTTACCTTTTGGAAGCTGAGGCAGCTTCATCTTAATTGTATTCGATTCATATGTAGAATCTACTGTTATCGTCTCTGATTTAGAAGGGTTTCCCTCTTGCTCCCAGCTATATTTTTTCATAGTCTGTTTGTTAACTGTAATCTGAGGTGTTCCAAGCGTCATTCCCATAACTGTAATGGTATCAGAAAAATCAATATCATCTGGTGTTCCTTTTATTGAAGAAACATATACGGTATATTCCAATTTTCCAGTTTCCTTGTTATAGGAAGCTTCTTTCTTCATAACATCAATGTTATACTTGTCATTCTCATCTTCCGGATATGTTATTTCTTCCCGTGGAATTTCAAGTCTAACCTTATCTTCACCAGAAATTACAATCTTGCCTTCATCTGTTACAGTTGTCTTTTTCAATTCACCTTCAAACCAAAGATGACCTGTAATTGTAGTACCAGCATTATTTACATAACCCTGATCAAAATTAATTCTTGCTGAGTAAGTTCCATCATCATTTTTTACAAAATGGAATGTTCCTGCTTTCGTCTTATTCTCATCTTCCAAAGGGAATGTTTGACCAATCAGTTTATCCGGTACTACGATTCCTTCTGGATACTTCAGTTCATAAGAATAATTTGCATTTTTTATATCATTGCTTGGAATGCTAAAGTTAACCTTCAAATCACTCTTATAATTTCCTGTTGTTTTATCATACACTGTTCCAGTTCCAGCCATTGATGTAACATATTTTTTAAAGTCTGTATATGTAGTAGTTTCTGGAATTACCAACGCATCGTTTGGATCAGCTATATATGGCATTAAACAGCATCCCATCAGACTTTCTTCACCAGCACTGTAGACATGTTCCTCTACTATACCCTGATCATTTGTCTCAACAACAGTGAACTCTGTAACAAATCCATCTTCATCGAAAGTGGCATTTACTACTACACCAGCATAATCTGCACTGCTATCGCCATCTTCGTCAAAGAACGCTACATCACCTGGATTTGGATCAAACTCATCTGCTGTACCATACAAATCGTTTTCCTGCAGACCTTCAATCCACGCATCTAAATCAGTGTTAAATGATACGCCATATACACCAACATAGTTTAAGCAAAATTCAACAAGATCTTTATTCTCGCTTCCTACTAAAGCACTTGCTACCGCTATCATATCCTGCGGCCAAATGCCTGTAAGCTTTGGAAGCTCACTACTCTCCTCTTCTACCTCTGAAGTGTTTTCCTCGGTGGATGCTTCTTCGCTTGTCAGCTCTTCTTCTGATTCTTCCTCAGTAGACTCTTCTTCCAAGCTTTCTGCTTCGGTGCTTGCTTCCTCCGAAACGTCTTCGCTTCCAGCCTCTATGGAAGAACTTTCCTCTGGCTCACTTTCGGACTCTGCCTCTGATTCTTCTTCGCTTACTGCTTCAAGGCTTGTTTCTTCTGCATCGGTGCCTGCCTCACTTGAAGCCTCTTCGATCTGGCTGCTAGCTTCCTCAGTTGAAGTTTCCTCTAAACTTGCTTCTTCTGTACTTACTTCCTCTGTACTTAACTCTTCAGAACTGATTTCTTCTGTGGAGTTTTCCTCAGTTGAAGCATCTTCACTGGTCACTTCTTCACTCTGGCCACTTGTCACTTCCTCGCTAGCCACTGACGACTGCTCTTCTTTCTGACCACTGCCTTTATAGCATTCGTCTGTATGTACATGCTCTACTCTGTCACAGATTAATGTCTCTACGAGAACCTGCTTTTCTGTGAAACATGTTTCGCTGTGCTTATGCTCTTTTAATTCTAACTTTCCACATGCGAGTACGCCGTCTTTGTAGCACTCTGCTGTGTGTGTATGAAGCTCGGCCGGCTCTTCACAGATTAGTACCTGCACATCTTGATAGCAGGCTTCACTGTGTGTGTGACCTGCGCTTTCTGGAGTGGTGCATGTTAAAACATCTGTCCACTCGTAGCATTCGTCACTGTGCGCATGCTCTTCTAGTGTGCAGATTAAATTGCCTTCTGCATCGTAGCAGCCTTCGCCGTGTGTATGCTCCTCTTTGCTGCAGATTAATGAGCCCTGCTGCTTTGTGTAGCATTCAGGCGTATGAGTATGACCTGCTGATTCTTCCTGTGTACATACTAACTGCTTCTGCATCTGATAACACTCTGGTGTATGCTGATGCAGCTTATGCTCTTGAATGGTGCATACTAGATTGCCGTCTTTGTCGTAGCAGGATGCGTCATGTTCATGAATCACAAAGTCTGCATAACCACAGATCAGCTTATGCTCTGCATCGTAGCAGGCATCTGTATGCTTATGTACACCTAGTGAATCTGTCGTACAGGCAAGCTCTTTCTCCTTTTCATAATGCGAGCTGTAACAGTTTGCGTCGTGTTTGTGCTCTGTGATACCGCACTCTGCTTTGTTTTCCATGGTGATGGCCGGCAGAATCAGCATATATGTCGTTACAAACACAACAACAACCGCCAGCGTGGTAACTATTCGATACCACATTTGACGTTTCTTATGATCCTTCATGATTGAACGAATCTGTTTTCTTAACGGGTTTTCCAAAACAGACGCCCCCTTTCTCCTACTTGATCTGGCCAAAGTTTGTAAATGGCCAGACACAAAATACTAATTTTCCAACAATTTGCTCCTGTGCCACACATCCGACAGATGTGCTTCTGCTATCAACTGAAACGCTTCGATGATCACCCATAACAAATACTCTTCCTTCAGGCACTTGATATGGAAGATCTATATCGCATTCGCCAAGCGCCTTCTCAAATACGTATGGCTCATCGAGGGGTGTTCCGTCAACTGAAACATTTCCCTCTTCGTCAATATCTACCCACTGTCCTGCTGTTGCAATTACACGTTTTACTAAGATCTTATTATTGTAGTAAAATGCAATTATGTCCTGCGCTTCAAATTCCGAACCAGAAACGGAAACAACTATGTCTCCATCTGATAAGGTCGGCGTCATGGACGTACCATAGATCTGTAAAACGGGGATGCGGACAATTTTTGGACCTAATGTCGAAAGATGTTAGGAGGAAAAAATG
>ENA-ORTN01001560-ORTN01001560.1-human-gut-metagenome-genome-assembly--contig:-NODE-1560-length-22254-cov-4.010946_pt1 | contig 22254 bp, 19 predicted proteins | sample MGYA00242070_ERZ509189 | MGnify/ENA primary metagenome ERZ509189 (study PRJEB26280, sample SAMEA2338821) | human gut metagenome | biome: human gut; feature: human-associated habitat; material: faeces...
CGTCACAAGCACCATGATCTCCCACTGTGCGGATGGAAGTCCATCGTCTGTGTATACTTCCCAGTCATTATCGGAATCAACATAAATATCCGGCTGTCCCATATTCACCATCGGTTCGATCGTAAAGATCATGCCCGGAACCATCAGCATCTCCTGTCCACGTCTGGAATTATATCCTACCCACGGCTCCTCATGGAACTCAAGACCTACACCATGTCCGCCAATTTCACGGACAACTGTGTATCCATTGGAAAATGCATGGTCGTGGACTGCCTGCCCCATGTCACCTAAAAATCCCCATGGTTTTACTTCTTTTAATCCAAGTTCGACACACTCTTTGGTCACCTGGACAAGCTTTTTCTTCTCAGGGCTGACCTCACCGATACAGAACATTCTCGAAGAATCAGAGAAATATCCGTTTAAAATGGTAGAGCAGTCGACATTGATAATATCCCCTGCCTTTAGGATCACATCCTTGGAAGGAAAACCGTGGCACACCTGATCATTCACAGAGGTACACACAGAAAATGGATATCCTTCATAGTTGAGTGGCGCCGGGATTCCGCCCATGCTTGTTGTCATATCATAAACAATTTTATCAATCTCTGCCGTATTCATACCCTCATGGATATTTTTCTCAATGTAATCAAGCACTGCAATGTTAATTTTACAGCTCTCTTTAATGCCTGCGATCTGCTCTGCATTTTTAATAATGTTACGCTGCGGCACGATATGTCCCTGTGACGCATATCTTGCGATCTTCTCATCAAATGCTTCATGGCATGCCTTGTACTTTCTGCCACTTCCACACCAGCATGGATCGTTTCTTCCAATTTTTACTGACATAATTTTTCTCTTTTCTACTTTCTAATTATCAAGCGTGACAGAGCCAAAATCCACTCTGTCCCATACTTTTTCATTCACACTGTATTTGTGTTCCGACAAAAGTGCCTCATAGGCTTCCCCATTAAAATTATATGCCTCGTACTCTTTTTGGTTCATCTCTGCATAAATACTCTGATATTTGTCAGCCAGTGCTATTTTCTCCATTTCAGAATCCAGTTCTTCCTCTGAAATCCCCAATTGTTCTCTCTGCCAGTCCTCTAAATCAGACCAGAAATCACTCTCATCATTTTCAAGATATTCCTGCTCCGTCACGTCCAGCTTCACGCCCTCTGCTACAGCCATCTGATAAAAAATCTCATCATGCACAGCCATATCCAATGCTGCCTGTTTTGCAGTAAGCTTCACAAACTGCCCGTCTGTATAAACATTCCAGTACTGTCTTGGATTGTCCGGGTTATAGAGTATCGCCTGTTCCTGAACTGTTTTTTCCTCATAAGCTACATAAAATGCGATATCTTTCAAAGTCAATGATACATCATCCACGGTAACCGCAGTCTTATCTAATGCCTCATTGTAAACCAGATATTCCTTCTTCTCTTTCGACTGGAAAGAAAACGCTATGACAACGATCAAAATGAGTACAAGTATGATTGTAAAACGTATTCGCTTCTCCATATTATCGCCGCGCCCTTCTGTATGGTGCTTACTGACAAAGTTTTGCAACTACCTGATTGATCACGCTTCCTTCTGCCTTGCCTTTTAATTCAGGCATCACATTTTTCATGATCATTCCTTTGTTCCTGCCCGCAACGATATCTGCAAATTTCTCAGTGATAAATGCTTCCACTTCCTCTGCGGACATCATTTTTGGTGCATATTCCTGATAAATATCATATCTAGCCTGATATTCTTCCTTCAAATCTGTTCTCTCTGCAGGACACGTATCAATCTGCTCTTTTACAGATTTGATCTCCTTTAAAATGACACGGTCAACAATCTCCTCGCTGATGTTATCTCTGCATCCCTCATCAATGGCTACTTTCTTTGCTGCAGATACCAGTGCGGAAATCGCATCTTTACGAACTTTATCTCTTGCCTTCATGGCTGCTATCATATCTTTTTGTAACTGTTCAAACTGCATAATATTTCTCCTTCTTTCATTGTCAGTTTCCGATAGCTGCGAATCCCCTGTTCGTTTGTTAGAAGTTTCGCAATTATCCAACTGTTAGTATAGACAAACTCTGCAAGATATTATATCACTTTTTCCAGAAAGTTACAATTCCTTTATAACACCCGTCGTATCGTCAGGATCGTACGATACGTCGCACTTCCGTAACAGATTCCGTTTGTCGGGCTGGAAGCATGCACGATCCTTCCATTTCCCATATAGATTGCAACATGTCCCGGATAGCAGATGATATCTCCCGGCTGTGCGCAGTCATAGCTTACTGCCTGTCCGCAGCTCTGCATGGAATAAGAGTTTCTCGGAAGTGAGATTCCATACTGTCCGAAACATGCCATGACAAAATAAGAACAGTCAGCCCCCTCCGTCAGACTGTTGCCGCCGTACACATACGGATAACCGACATATTGGCTCGCAAAGGCCACCACATCACTTCCGCTGACATTTGTAGTGTGTGCAGGATTTAAACCTGAAGATGTTAAACCGGTTCCTGAACCTGAAGCTGACGCATTTGTGTCACTGCCCGTTGTGTTTGACTGATTTCCTGCATTTTGCTGTTGTTGTTGCGCTGCCCGCCTTGCGGCTGCCTCTTCTGCTGCCTGACGCGCCTGTTCATCTGCAATGATCTGGTTCTGCTTTTTGATCGTATCTGCATACTGGCTTGCAAGACTTTTTGCACTTGCAAGCTGGGCGTCAAAATTATCCATCGCAGCGCTTTTTTCTGCGATCAAAGCCTGCAGGGAAGATGCCTGATCTTCATAACTGATCTTTAGCTCTTCCATCTCTGCCAGCTGTGCATTTAACTGATCCTTCAGATCTGCCACCTGCTGTACCGTCTCCTGATAAGCAGTAAGCTGCTTTCTGTCGTAATCATACACTTCGGATACATATTCCACACGGTTTAAAAGGTCGGTGATGCTCGTTGCTCCCATCATCGCTTCCCAGTAATTACTGTCACCGTTTTCATACATATACTGAATTCGCGTTTTCATCGCGTTATATTGCGTCTGCTCTTTCTCCTGTGCGACTTCCAGATCAGCATTCGCCTGGTCAATCTCATCCTGCTTTGCATCCATATCGTTTTCCAGAAGATCCATATCTGTGAGCAGTGCCATGAGCTGGTCATCATAAGCGTCCATTTCCTCCTGAAGATCACTCTGTGCCGCCTGGATCTCATCAATCTGGCTGTTTAAGTTGTCTAACTCCTGCTGCGCTTCGTTTTTCTTGTTTTTTGCATCGTTAATGACGGACGCATGCACCGAGTATATGCCTCCTATGCCAAGCACACACGCCATAACTGCCGCTATTATCTGCTGTTTTATCTTTAATTTTTTCATCGCCCGTAAAAATTTCATAAAAGCGTTAATCTCCTTGTGTGAAAATAAATGAACGATAATTGTGTAACTCCTCTTACCTTTATTTCAAATTGTTCAAAATCAACAAAAACATTCAAGACACGCTCTCCAGTATTTTCTCAAGCTTTTGTTGATTTTTCACAATTCAATTTACGTTATGTTGAGTTACACAATTATCTGATATTCTATCTGCAATGTCATGTCTATTTTAACACATTTTGCTATGCAATAGTTAGCCTTTCCATAAATTTACAATGAAATAAATTCCAGATAGATCCCCACCGGGCAGAGGTACCGCACGAATTTTAATGCCGGAATGAAGGCTGCAATATCCACAAGAACCGGGCAGAACACCAGATTTATCAACACAAGCAGGAACATGTGGGATGTAAAACTGGTCAGATTTTGTATCCATTTTCCAACAATCCATATCCACACGATACAGGCTGCCAGCAATAATATCATGGCGCTGATCTCCCGAAGGAGTCCGCGGCTCTCCCCGGAACAAAGCAGTAACACCAAGCCAGCCACCGCCGGAACGGTTCCCGCTGCGAGAAGTCCCATCATCTGAAATCCTTCGCCAAGTGGCGCCGGAAGTGCCAGATATGGTTTTCCACTGCCGGCGTCAAAACGTCGTCCGTATTCCACATATATGATCAAAAACAGAAACAATGCCACAAGTCCGTGAAGTGGAAATACCTGTTTTTCTTTCTCTGTCGTCTCCACTGCCTCTGTCTGCTCCACATTAACCTGAAAAACTTCGTTTCCTTTGAGATATTTTTCATAATTGGCAAGCAGGACATCACGCGCTACGTTTGCATCATCACCAAACAGCTGCTCTGTCCTTGCACTCAGCATCTGTGCTCCATACACCTCAAACAGCGCCGCATAAAAGGTCTCACGCGCCACCTCGCCCTTCGTGGTGAGCGGTGTGCAGAGATACGACACACTGTTTTTTAACTTTTCATGCTCAAATTTTTTTTCAAAATTGTTGGAGAAATAAAAACCACACTCCAGTTTTCCTGCAATGACGTCCTCCTGCAGTGCCTCTTTGCTGTCATACATCACAAAGGAAAAAAGACTTTCACGCTGTGTCAGATGTTGCAGCACTTCTTTTCCGTGCGCTCCGTCAGTTTCCACGATTCCAACGGTCACATTGTCAGACTGCGGCATTGAGATCTGTCCGGCAAACCAGACCACAAAGAGCATAGATACTAATAACAACAGACTTGTCCCACGTTTCAGCCATGCTTTCAACTGTAAAAAATACCAATGAAAAAATGCTGATTTTCCAACCCCTCCGATGGTCAGGCGTCCGCCTTTTTTATGTTCCCTCCGTTCTGCGTTTCCAAAATTTCCTGCCGCTTTTGCCCATAGCACGCTGGCTGCAAAAAACACAGCAAACATGAGGATCAGCTGCCTTGTCTCCTGCCCTTTGATTCCGAAAAACAGTAATTTCAGATAATAGCTGTCCCAAAAGGTCAATGGAAAAAAGGCTCCGATTTTCACGAAAATTCCGGGCAGATATGCGGCAGGGATCACAACACCGGAAGCCATGATCTGGAAAACATTGACCGCAAGCAGCACGATCGTGCCTCTGGTACTCTCTCCCGAAATCGTATAGATCAGTTGAAAATACGCTGCGATCACCGCTGCAAGAAGCAGTGTTCCAGGCAGCACCTCCCGGTCAAACCACAAAAAAGACAGATGATACTTCCCTGATACCAGACAGCCCACAGCATACACCAAAACTCCCACAAGCCACAGCGGAACGGTCATAAGAAGCACTTTGACCAACGCATTTTTCCCTTCGCCGATACCGTAAATTCTGATTTTTTCCTCCACAGCACGGCTCTGCTTCTGATACAGATAACCGTAATTGACACCCATCATCAGAAGGAGAAGCAGTACAGCCGCAGAAAAATAGTATTGATAGAGATCTGCTTTTCCAAGCGAAGAATACACATTTTTCTGGAAAACCGAAGTGCGGTCGAATGCCTCGTAAATATAAAGCCCGGAGATCACATCCCCGATCTGATTCCTTGAGATCTCCGTCTGATAAATCTGCGCAGTATCGTAGGCAGCATAGACACCAGCCTCCGCCGTCCGTAGCAGAGAGACACCGTCTGTCACAAGTTCACCGAACACTCTCGTGTTTAACGGAGCATTTTCCGGGAAATAAATGGTTGCCGGTGTATTTTTCCCGGAATCCACATCCTCGTAAAACTGCTCCGGAAGTGAGAGCACTGCATCTAAAGTACCCTCTTTCAGCGATGCCATCGCTTCTCCCTGATCCAGATACTGAAAGTGGCAGACACTTTTCACGCTGTCCATCGCAGAGATAAACTGCGCCACCATCTTCGTCTGTGCCTCATCCTCAGGTATCACAACGCCAATCTCCGCCGTCTGGAACACACCGGCATCCCGCATAACGAGACTGACCGCAAGCGATCCGCCTGCGATCAGTAATAACATCACTATAAACTTTACCATGCTTTTTCTCGCCGCTATCAGGCTTTTTTTACCCTCAAGTGACAGATATCGAAGAAAAAATCTCATGAATTAAAATCCACCTAACATTGCTGCAAAGATTTCATGAAGAAGATCCTGCCATTCCTCTTCAGTTGCATTTCCAAGGTCAAAGACATCGCCGGAAACTTCCTCAAACTGAGCACCTTTTTCCCATGTGATACTTCCGCTCACATCTTCAGAATCATTTCCGAAATCATCAATGGTAATGACCATCCTGTTCTTATCGACTGCAAGATTTCCTGCAAAATCATAAGATTCCTCATCATATTTTGCTTCCATTGCGATGTCTCCGCTGTCACTGTCATACGTGAACTTTACGGTATCGTTTTCCTCTGCGGTCATCATGATTGTCTCGACACTGCCCTCGTTACTGCCCTGAACCTCGACCACTTTCTCATCGTCTGCAAGGATAAGCATGTTCTGCGTTCTCCTATCCCCACCGAGGAACTGGATTTCAAATGAGACATCATTTTCCGGTATGATATCAATGGCTGCATACTGACCTTTGTATAAGTAGAATACAAGCGTTGTGCTGTCATCAAGTTCTTCCACTGCCTCTCTCATAGATGCAACAAAATCTGCTGCGGTCAGATCAAGCGCATCCATCAGTTCCTGATAATCTTCCCCGTAAAGTGTCTCAAGTCCATCGATCACATGATTCACGTTGTCTTTGGTCACAACCGTCTGATATCCCTTACAACTGCGCTCTGTTCCGTCGATGGTAAAGTCTTTTGCGTCCACTTTGGAAAATTCCAGCGTATTGTATTCATCCGCGTAAACTTTTAACATTTTCTTGCGGAACTCATCTGAATTCTGGTTATCATAAGCAGCCTTAAGCGTCGCATCCACTGCATCGAGCGTATCCTGGTCTACCATTTCCAGCAAATATCCACTCTTTTCATTTCTGTAATCATAGGTAAACAGGCGTTCACTGATTGTCGGGACTTCCACCTGCACACTGTCCGCACCAATGTCTGCTAAAAAATCAATCGATGGTGCACCGGAAATATTGAGATTTCCTTTTATCTGCTTCTGTTCCTTCGAACTGCGTCCCTCCATGGAAATATCGCCCTCGTTCATGGAAAAATCCATTTTGAGTGTATACTCATCCGAATACAGGGAAACACAGTCTTTTAATGTCTCTCCCAAACTTCCCATGTCACTCACAGTCTTTGCACCTGCAAGCAATACCTTTTTTGACGGGCTTAAAAAAGCTCCTGTTTTGACCGCTGCAAATACGCCAACGCCGCCCGCGACAACCACTGCTGCCACCACGCCCGCAATGATGGCGATTTTGTTTCCTTTCTTTTTTGGTGCTTCCGGTGTTGGTGTTTCCATCTGGTTTGCCGGTGTCACAGTATTCTCCACCGGATTTTGTGTTTCAAATTGTTCGTTCATAACGAATCCTCCCTTGTTTTTCTCTGTTTCCTTAGTATTTGTACTTGATTGTCATTCTGACATGCCTGCAAACTTTTGCAAAATATCTTCTGCATCTAATTCCAGCACTTTGCCCTCATCCATAAAAAGGCATCTGTCCGCATTGCGTATCTCGCTCTCATCATGCGTCGTCATAAGGATGATTCCATTTTTCTGCTGATAGGTTTTCATCCACTGGTGAATGCTCTCTTTATAATAAAGGTCAAGAGCTGTCGTCGGTTCATCCATCAGTAAAAATGACGGGCTCTCCACGAGTGCACACGCAATGCTCAAACGCCGTTTCATACCACCGGAAAGTTTGCTTACCTCTGTTTGCAACAAATCCTCCAGTTGAAACTGTGCGACCAGTTCTTTTGTGTTGGCGTTGTGGCTGCCGCCCCAGAGTTTCAGATTATCCTGCACCGTCAGTTCTTCCATCAACGGATTTTCCTGCGGCACATAACCGCAAAACCAGCGAAATGTACTGCTTTTGTAGGCTGCTTTTTTTCCAAAATAGCATAGTTCACCGCCATCCGGCTTTAAAATGCCCGCCATGATCTGCATTAAGGTAGATTTGCCGCAGCCGTTTTTCCCTGCGATCGCAACGCACTCCCCCGGCTTAACCTGAAAGGTGATATCGGACAGTACTTTCTTTTTTCCATAACTTTTTCGAATCTGTGTTACCTCTATCATGTTATCTCAATTCTTCTTAATCTGCTTTTCATTGTCTTTTTGTGATTTTTCAGTACTTCACAATTACGATTCGTAACTGTTCAGTTCTACTTTCTTTACAATCAAAATTTTTTCCCCTCTGCGCAGATCCTCATCCGTCCGGTGATTATCCCGCAGAATATCTTCCACCGTTGTGTGATTCTCCTTTGCGATACTCCAGAGCGAATCTCCGTCCTTTGCAATGTAGCCGACCAGTCCCGGACGCTTCTGTAACTGCTCCATATCCAGAGGCTCCTCACGCGTATCAGTAATATTATCTATCTGTTCCTGCTCAAATGCAAGCAAATCTAATCCGATCACCGCTTTTATTTCCACATGATCCTGATCGAGCATGACCGCGGACAACTGGCTGATCCTGCAATCAAGCTCTGTCTGCAGTTTATTTTTCCGCTCCAAAGCCTCCAACTCTTCCGGCTTATTGCGCTCTGTCCGCGCCGTCTGCTGTGGGATTTCAATGAGCTGTTCAAATGGATAAATCTCTCTGGCAGAACCGATTGGCATCTGATCGTCGGTCGTGATATAAAGCAGTTCTGTGACCAGAATCCCCTCTGCACGCACGCCCTGTTCGGTCAATTCCGTGCTCTCTAAATGAACCGTTCCCTCACAGGAACAAATCTGTAAAATCTTCTCCTGACTTTCCGCTAACTCCATCTGCTCGTTCAGGCGGCACTGGCTGTCATTTTTCACAGAAATATGATGTAAAGTCACGCCTGTGCAGACCGGAATGATCTCCTTTTTCAGAGAATAAACGTCCTCTAACATGGAAATCTCCTGTTCTTTCCACACCCGGATATCCAGATTCATCACAAGTTCCAGGACCAGAACGCGCTCCTCACCGTCGTAGTCCGGCTTTACCTCAAGTTCCATGGAAGCCGGTCTTGCCTTCACTTTATAAATAATATCTGCCTCCGTTCCTGCGTCACATTCCACACCGCAGTCCAATGGAATCACCGTCTCATACCACTGCACGCGGTCTGTTTCCTCTTCCTCCTGATACAAAACGGAGATGAGCACTTCGCCACTCAGTTTTACACCGTCCTGCCCCATTTTTGTATCCAGATTGCGGATTTCTAAGCTTTTCCATAAAATTTCCTGCACATTGGGTTTGCTTGACGGCAGTGTGATCTCGCTTTTCTGGCGGCACTGATCGCGCTTCATACATAAAAGCTGTAAGATATTTGTGTTCCGATAACGTTTTTCACATCCGTCATCCGCCTCTATCCCAACACAGAGTTCATCCTCTTTTTCCCGCGGTTCTTCTGTCTTTAACAAAATGACTGCCCGCACGCTGATTTTTCTGGAATGGATGACTCCGATCGTGAGATCCTCAATCTCTCCGGATGCCTGTATCACATCATATTCCTGTACACCGTCCATGTTGAGTTTTTCCTGAAACGGTATCTCTCCTTTCAGACAGCTTATTTTTCCATTTTCCTGATCGCTGCGGTACAATACCCTGAAAACAAGGCGTCCCTTTAACCACGCTGCGCCTGCTGCCGCCTTCACCTCATCAAAATGAAGTTCTCCCTTTTCTTTTAACACTTTCACAATATCCGGCCGGTAGTCCGGCACGTTGTAATCGTCATCTAATGTAATTTGGCTCTGTGCACTGGCAAATGTCGTGCAACTATGTAATTTTATTTTATTTAACTGCAAAAAAATTCCCCCGATCCGAAATCCTTTTTTTCATTGTATTCGAATAGAGGGAATTTTATACACGCTTTTATCACTATTTGCTCACAAAATAGCCATCTGCACACTTTCTTAGCAGAGTTTCATGCGAATATCTTTTGTAATAATATCATTGTAACTAAAGGATAATAACTGAGGTTGATTGTCATCACGCTCATCATTTACCAATATCGTGAAAACACTTGGATATGCATGCTGGATCACGCCCTGCTGGATATCAACCTTATTACGCCCACGATCAAGCTGGATCATAACTTTACTGCCACACTGCTGGTGTACGGATGCACGTACCTTACTGATGTCTGCCTGTTGCATTTTTCTACCTCCTTATTTCACGCTTTACTTTAGCACTGTAATAAATTTTTGTCAAACGGATTTGCGTGTTTTGCACAAAATTCATGAATATTTGCAATTTTTCTCTATTTTTGAATGTTTTTTCATACAAATCTACTCAAACACTACATTCTCATCCCGCAGCTCCACTTTCACCACAATATATGGATAACTTGGGCTCTTACTGATGGTTTCCCCCTTGCGCGGACCAATCAGTTCCGTATCAAAAATGATCGCATTCGATGTCAGATACAGATCGCGGATACAGATACTATACCCTCCGGTCTCCTGTTCTCCGTAGCCTCTTACTATGTATAAAAATTCGCTGTCTTTGTACGTCATTTTAAAATCTGCAGCCTTTTTCTCCTCAATATCATTTTGCAGTTCTTCCGGTATGTCTGCCTCTGCGGCGATCGTGTAATCAAGATCACTGATTTTTGTCCGGTTCGTCTGTTCCACACTGCATCCGGCAAAAAGAAGTGCTGCAAAAAAAAGTGTTGCAAAAAGAAATCCCGGTTTCCAAAAACCATACCTGCTTTTTTCCATTTTCGTCTGCATACCCGCCTCCAGTTCCGTGCCCTGCGGCACAGCATTTTTGCTCTTATAGTTACTGTTCACCCATACCTCATTCCAGTAACCTCTTATACCATTGTATGCCGGCATACCTTTCTATATTCCTAATTTATGAGTTGTTTTTCTCTTCCCCAACCCTTATAATGAGATGAGGCTGATATTTCAGTGTAATATGTATCATCGTATTTTTTTAAATTTTATAGACAATTACGAAACTCCTGAAAACCTAAATTATATTGTGAAAAATCAACAAAAGACATGAAAGACATTGGGGAATCGTTGCGAGTGACACATAGCGAGAGCGTGTCTTGAATGTTTTTGTTGATTTTGAACAATTAAAAGAAGAATAGGAGGAGTTTCGTAATTATCTATAAAACATTTTATTAAGTAGAAAGGAATTTTCCTTATGATAAGATTAATACTTACATTAGTTTTTGTGATTCTCTACCTCATCATCGGAATCCCGGTGCTCGGCGTAGAATGGATCATTGCAAAATACAACAAAAAAGCTGCCGATATAAGCCAGCTTCGCATGGTGCAGTGGGCATTCCGTGTGATTTTATTTATCTGTGGAACGAAAGTAACCGTCATCGGTGAAGAAAATGTCCCGAAAGATCAGGCGGTCTTATACATCGGAAACCACAGAAGCTATTTCGATATTATCATCACCTATGCACGCTGCCCGCGTCTCACCGGCTACATTGCGAAAAAGGATATGGAAAAAGTGCCGTTGCTGCGCACCTGGATGCGGCGTCTGCACTGTCTGTTTATCGACCGTGAGAATGTAAAAGAAGCGTTAAAAACGATCCTTGCCGGAATCGACAATGTAAAGAATGGAATTTCCATGTGTATCTTCCCGGAAGGCACGAGAAATAAAACAGACAATCTGATGCTCCCATTCAAAGAGGGAAGTTTCAAGATTGCGGAAAAGAGTGGCTGTCCGATTATCCCGATGGCAATCACGAACTCCGCAGATGTGTTGGAGGCTCATATGCCTCGTGTCAAAAAAGCACATGTAATTGTAGAATACGGAAAACCAATTTATCCGAACGAGCTGGATAAGGAACAGAAGAAAAAAATCGGAGCTTACTGTCAGGATGTGATTGCTGAGATGTTAGAGAAAAATAAATCTATGATTTAGGTATCTGTCAGACCATATTAGAACATAAAATAATCTATTTTGAAAACCCCCAGTGTTTCGGCACTGGGGGTTTTGGCGTGTCGCATCGGACATTCCTATTTTTACTTCGTCAATTCCTTCACAATCTCCGGGAATCCCATAAAATGTGACGCTTTCACAAGCACTGTATCCCCGCTTTGTACCTCTTTTACAAGGTCTTTGATCAGGTCTGCTTTGTCCTCATAATGATGGACTTCTGTCGCACTGCTATTTGTACGCACTGCTTTAGCGATCTCCTGTGAGAGTGTTCCCACACAGTAAAGTGCGTCAATTCCCTTTCCTGCAAAATGTTCTCCCACCATATAGTGAAGCTGTTTTTCCTCTGCGCCAAGCTCGCCCATATCTCCGAGTACCGCGATTTTTCTGCCCGGTGCGTTGGACAATACATCGATGGATGCTTTCATGGAAACCGGATTTGCATTGTAGCAGTCGTCGATGATCGTAATGCCACTTTTGTGGATCAGATTACTTCTGCCGCCGATCGTCTGCACTGATTCAATCCCGCGCTTCATCTCGTCACAGGTCAGTCCTAATTCTCTTGCCACGCTCACCGCTGCCAGCGCATTGTATACATTGTGTTCTCCGGCGATTGGGATTGTGACTTCCATCGTCACTTCCCCACCTGTCTCTTTCGACGGATAATGGATCGCTGCTTTTGTTCCGGTCAGGTCAACTGCCTCTACATTCGTTGCGTAAACCGTTTTCTCAGCAAGCGTCTTAGTTCCTTCCTCTGTTTCAGCCACTTTGGCAGTATTTTCGATACCATAGAACACTGCCGGTTTTCCATTGACAACTTTCTTATCACAGAGTTTGTCGTCATCTCCGTTTAATACCGCAATTCCATCCGGTGTCAGATGCGCAAAACTCTCTGTCTTTGCCTTTAAGATTCCATCTCTTGTGATGAGATTTTCCAGATGGCAGAGTCCGATGTTCGTGATCACGCAGATGTCCGGGTTTGCCATTGTGGATAACCGGTCCATCTCACCAAACTCGGAAATTCCCATCTCAAGCACAGCCACCTGATGTTCCTCCCGGATTTTAAAAATCGTGAGCGGAAGTCCGATCTCGTTATTCAAGTTTCCCTCTGTTTTTAACACATTATATTTCTGTGCCAGAACAGATGCGATCATCTCTTTAGTGCTCGTTTTTCCAACGCTTCCTGTGATTCCGACCACTTTAATATCCAGACCTCTGCGGTAATCTGCTGCGATCTTCTTCATCGCGTCTAAGGTGTTTTCCACAAGAATATATGAACCTGCCGGATCCTCTAACTTCTCTTCAGAGAGCACTGCCAGTGCTCCTTTTTCGAAAACAGATGGGATGAAACTGTGTCCGTCCACCTTTTCTCCACGTACCGGGATAAATAAGTAATCTTTTTCCACAAGGCGGCTGTCGATCACTGCTCCTTGGATCTCACGCGTTTTATCCTCTTCATTTCCTATGTAAGTACCGCCGCAGACTGCTGCGATATGCTCTAAGGTCATATTTTTCATATCATGCTCCTGTTATTATAGAACAAACTGCCACCGGTTCTGCAAAACTGGTGGCGATATGTCATTCATCATTATTTCTCATATTTTTTTAAGGAAATCTCAATCAGCTTCTCACATAACTGATTAAAGTTGATTCCCAGAACGCCTGCTTCCTGTGGAAGAAGGCTTGTCGGTGTCATGCCGGGAAGTGTGTTTGCTTCCAGACAGTAAATTTCGTTATTCTTATTTAATAAGAAATCCGAGCGGGAGTAAGTATCCAGTCCTAACACCTCTGCCACGCGCTCTGCGTAATGCTGCATCCGCTTTGTGATCTCTTCCGGTAATTCTGCCGGACAGGTTTCAACTGCACTGCCTGCTTTGTACTTATTCTTGTAATCATAGAATCCCTGAATTGGTGCGATCTCAATGACCGGAAGCGCCTTATAGTCGATCACACCGATGGAAAACTCACGTCCCTCTACATACTCCTCGATGATGAGGTTATCTTCCCATTTGAACGCCTCATCCAAAGCGCTCTTGAATTCATCCTCTGTGCGCACGATCGTAACACCGATACTGGAGCCTCCACAGCATGGTTTTACAACACATGGAAGCTTTAAGCCAAGTTCTTTTGCGGAATCTTTCCGGTTCTCTTTCTTCATGGAAATACCTTGTGGTGTCGGGATTCCACCAGCGATAAATAGCTGTTTTGCCATTCCCTTATCCATTGCAAGCGCACTGCTCAAATAGCCGGTTCCGGTATATTTGATCCCAAACAGGTCAAAAGCCGCCTGAATCTTGCCATTCTCTCCGTTTTCTCCGTGTAATGCCATGAAAACAATATCCGCCATGCGGCACATGTTGATGACATTCGGTCCGAAGAAACAATCAGACTGATCTTTTCTTGACGCTTTTACCTTTGCAAGATCCGGTGCTATCTCCGGGATATCTTTTACCTGCACGCTGACTTCCTCTGTGCGGTCAAAAATTCCGGTCAGATTTTCCTCTTTGTCACTGTATCCCATAAAAACATCCAGTAAAATAACGTTATGTCCGTTCTCACGAAGTGCTTTGGATACCATATGCCCCGTCTTGAAAGACACATCTCTCTCTGTACTTAAACCACCTGCTAAAACAACAATATTCATGGTGTAATCTCCTCTATTCTGACTTTATTTTGGATTTTGCTCCAACTTTTTAACATTATATGTCTGCCTATCAAATCTTTATTATAGTAACCCTTTTTCCAACTCATGACAAGATAAAAAAAGAATAGTCTCACCGGAACATCCGGTAAGACCATTCTAAAAACTCTCCCCTTGTGTAGTAATACTTTCTCCTCCCTTGTTATTCTGAGCCGAACTACAGACTCTTTTTCCATCTAAAAATCCACACGGCAATTCTGTGCCTTACACAGAACTCTTTTGTAAAAAATCTTTTGTTATTACGATCTGCAAATCATTTCCTGATTATCTGTTCCTGCTCATCTAAGAGAATCAATAAACACAAAAAAATCTGTCTTGCCAGTAAGTCCTTTTTTCCGATCAGACTGCCATACTGAAAGATGTCATTTCTAGTATCCGTAAACTCCTCCCTGTCAATCGCATAGAGAATCTCATATAAGATTTCCATTCGCTTTTCATCTAACATACCGCTGCACATTAACGTTTTTCCGAATACCGGATTTTTCTGTACAATTCTTAAAATATCAAAAAATTTTTTCTCCATCTCTCTCGAAGTTACTACACATGAAGTAATTCCATTATACGCCACCGATATCTGCAGCACAATTCGCTTTTTCCGTACATTTTCCTGTTTTTATAGAAAAATCAGCTCGGCATATCCATCCTGTATACCGGCACTTTACAGTAATTTCATGCTGAACCTAAAAAGAGGAGAGCTGCCCGCTCTCCTCTGATCTCACTTTTAATATTCCGGCTCGATCAATCCGTAAGTATTGCCTTTTCTCTTATAAACAACATTGACATCCTCTGTCTCTGCGTTGATGAATACATAGAAATCATGTCCTAATAATTCCATCTCTACACATGCATCTTCCGGATACATTGGTTTCATATCAAACTTCTTGGTTCTGATGATTTTGATCTCTTCATCATCCTCTGACTTCTCATCCAGAAAATCCTGTTTGAAAACTGCTGCTGCATTCTGCTGCTTTGTTACAAGTTTTGTTCTATACTTTTTAAGCTGACGTTCAATGACTTCCTCTACCAAATCAATGGATACATACATATCACTGCTTACCTGTTCGGAACGGATATAACTTCCCTTCATAGGAATCGTAACTTCAACTTTCTGGCGTTCCTTCTCTACGCTCAATGTTACATTCACTTCTGTGTCCGGAGTAAAATACTTCTCAAGCTTATTCAGCTTGTCCTCCACTGCGGCTTTCAGTCCTTCTGTCAATTCGATGTTTCTTCCTGTAATCTTAATTCTCATGATGTCCAACCCCTTTGTCGCTTATTTGATATAATGATCCAATTCCATGCTATGTCAGATAGCTTTCTGAATGCTTATTTATATCATGACTTTATTATAGCATGTTTTTATACATTATCAACATTTTTTTGTCTTAAACCGAAAACTTTTTATATATTTTATATAATTTCTGAAAATTTCAGAATCTCAGTGCGGACTTTACGCCAACGACAGCGCAAAATAACCGTCTGCAAGCAGTCTTTCCTGCCTGTCCTGGTCATCAGAAGAAAGCACCATGATACCCTTTCTGTCATATACCAGACGTTCTGTTTTTGTCTGCGCCATAAGTTCCGGCAGAAGTTCCTCAAACTGTTCTTCACCCAGTGTCGTTTCGATAATGTGCAGCGTCCCATTCTCCGGGCAGTACATTAGAATATCAGCGTCCTCTGCACTTTCGTCTCTGGAAATATCATCACTCCACACTACCTTCACCGTTCTTCCGCCACAGAAACAGTTAAAATCCATCGCAAAACGGATTGCCGCCTCATCCCATGCAATAAAACCATCTCTCATCAATTTCTGTTCCCGGATTTTTTGATATTCTGCCGCAGTGATCTCCTCCACAGAATAACTGTTTAATTCCGCTGCAAAAAGTTCCGGCACATCCTGTTTTTCCAGTAAACGCTCCGATGGATACGCCTCTGTGAACCCAACCTTACGGTAATAACCGACAAGCTCTTTTTCGGCCGGGACTAACACCAATGGCATATTAAAAATCTCTTCTGCCTTCTTTAAGATTTTCCCTGCATAACCTCTGCCACGGTATTCTGGAAGTGTCGCCACTGCATAAACATATTTGGCCGGCTTCCACTCCTCACCGTCCCTGACATTAATATCTAAAAAGCTTGCCATGGAAACCGCATGCCCATCCTGACAGATGAGCAGCATATTATCCTCTGTCATCCGTTTATCCAGATAAAAATCTACCAGTTCCGCCTCGTCACCAAAACAGGTCTCCCATATTTTGTGGATTTCTTCCCTGTTTCTGTCCTTATCTGCACAAATGACATCACTTGAGATTGCCACGTATTTTTTCAACAGGATTTCCGGATAATAGGACATCTTAGCCTTTCGCAGTCCCGGATCCCCCGTATCCTCCTCGCGGTTTACATAAGTATACTCTTCACACACATGTAAAACAAACTGCTGGTTGATCATCGGATATGCGCCCTGCATATCTGGAAATGCTTTTTCGAAGTGGACAACATAAGTGTCACTGTTTAACGGTTCCCCGATAGAAAATGCAACAATCTGTCCTGCCTTCCGGATGATCCCACCGACAAGCCCGAGTTCTTTTCTATGGTCAAATGCCTCATGGAGCACTGACATCTCAAGTTCCATCTCTTCATTCCATTTCTCTGCCCTCATTTTGATCCATGTGTAAGTCATATTGCGGCATTCTTCTATATTGGAATCATTCAGTTCCTCATAGCACCAGTCATCCTCATCCTGAAATCTCGCAATATGATTTCTCTTGCCATGCATCTTTTTTCCCGCAAGCGTTGCTAATTTTTCTCTGGAATAAATGTAATCATAATCGTTCCGGTCTCCCTGGATCAAAAACTGTTCCGAATACCATGTAAGCATCTGCTCCCGGTCTGCTTCGCTCAATGGGCTCATAATAAGTGGGCGTTTTTCTTCCTCACAGATCGTGCGGAGTTCATCGATCACTTTTCTGCGGTCACCTGCCCCGATCGGATAGGAATACATCACCACTCCTTCCTCCTCAAAACGAATGATCGCACACCCATATTTTTCTGCAACTTCAACATGATATACTTTCCGCCAGACAAAATTATTGGCAAACGTGTACTCGCATGCATTTCTGTCATCTTCCTGAAATCTGGCATCCATCCATGCCTTATCATCTAATGTAATTTCGTGAAACTCTATTTTTGACATCTTAATTCCTTTCGCTATATACTAACATTATTATTCCATTTTTAAGACGATTTATTGTACTATTTCATGCCGTGAATTGCAACCGTCATAGCATGTTGTAAAGAGAAGAAAATAAGAACATGGCATCCTCGCGGAGCGTTTTTATTACATAGGAAGTAATTTCCTATGTAATAAAAAAAGCTGACCGCTTTTTTACGATCAGCTTCTGTTCATTTCTAGTTTGTCATTAAAAACTTGATGATCCTCTCTGTATCTTCCGGCTCGTAAGCTACAACTTCAAGTTCCGGGATCTCTACATCAGATTTTAATAAGCTTGTCAGAGAAACATACTGGCAAAGTTTTGATTTGAGGTTTAATCTGTCTCCCTCACCTGTGATCAATTCTACTTTTCCGGCACAGGAATCAATTACTTTAAAAAATCCGTCGACATCTTTGATATTCTTGATTTTCATATTTTTTCATCCTTTCTTCTTTGGAACTCTATACCTGCTTCTTATTAAATCGCAAAAAAAGAAATCTGTAAATACTTTTCTTCAAAAAAAATGTTTTTCATAAAACTTACTTCTCCTGCTATTGTTCCATTGCTGCCCGGATGATATTTTCCGCTTCCTTTGCTTCTACTTTGGTAAGCTGAGGTGTATCTTTTAAAACATAATCCATGCCGAGGTTGTCGTACTTAACTTTACCCATAGAATGATACGGAAGAACTTCCAGCTTTTCCACGTTGTGCAGTGTCTTTAAAAACATTCCAAGTTCCGTCAGCTCTTTTTCATCAAATGTAATACCCGGTACAACGACATGACGAATCCAGACTGGCTTTCCGATCGAATCAAGATACTTTGCAAACGCAAGAATGTTGCTGTTCGGCTGCCCGGTGAGTTTCTGATGTTCCTCATCGTTGATATGCTTAATATCAAGCATGACGAGATCTGTCACGGACATGAGCTGTTCTATCTTTTCCATTCTGTCTGATGCCATGTTTTCACTTATTCCAGTGAGGCTGATCTCTCTCTCACTGTTCTGATCTGTTCCTGTATGTTTCTTTGGAAACATAATTCCGGATGTATCCAGACAGGTGTGAATACCCTTTTCCTTTGCCTTCGTAAAAAGCTCCGTCAGAAAATCAAGCTGTAACATGGGTTCTCCACCCGTTGCCGTGATCCCCCCGGTCTGATAGAAAGAACGGTTGCGCTCGAAACGGTCTATGATCTCATCCGCTGTCATTTCTTCCCCATCCTCTATCTTCCATGTATCGGGATTATGGCAATACTGGCAGCGCATTGGACAGCCCTGAAAAAAAACGACAAACCGTACGCCCGGACCGTCCACTGTGCCAAATGTTTCTAACGAGTGAATTTTTCCCATGTTGTTCTCCTTTTTCTATGAATAACGCTCACACGCGCCATTCGCAAAACGCACCTGTTGCACTACATCCGCTCGTGGAAGGTACGTGCGATCACTTCATCCTGCTGTTCTTTTGTCAGTTTGATAAAGTTGACCGCATATCCTGATACACGGATGGTAAGCTGTGGATACAGTTCCGGATGTTTCTGTGCATCCAATAATGTGTCACGGTTTAAAACGTTTACGTTCAAGTGATGTCCGCCTTTGACTACATAGCCATCTAACATTGCAACAAGATTGTTCTCCTGTGCTGCCTCATCTTTGCCCAGTGCATCCGGTACAATGGTAAATGTGTTGGAAATACCATCCTGTGAATCCATAAATGGAAGTTTAGCGACAGATGCCAGGGATGCAACCGCACCATGGGTATCACGTCCATGCATCGGGTTTGCACCCGGAGCAAATGCTACACCTTTCTTTCTTCCATCCGGTGTTGCTCCTGTATTTTTACCATAGGAAACATTGGATGTAATGGTCAAAATTGATGTTGTCTGGATACCGCCACGGTAAGTATGGTTTCCTTTTACATATCCGATAAAGGTGTGGAGCACCTGTTTTGCGATCTCGTCAACACGATCGTCGTCATTTCCATATTTCGGGAAATCACCCTCAATCTCAAAGTCAACGGTCACACCATTCTCATCACGGATTGGTTTTACTTTTGCATATTTGATCGCAGAAAGGGAGTCTGCTACTACAGAAAATCCTGCAATACCGGTCGCAAACCATCTTCTCACATTTTTGTCATGTAATGCCATCTCTAATTTTTCGTAGCAGTATTTATCATGCATATAGTGAATGATATTTAATGCGTTCACATACACTCCTGCTAACCATTTCATCATATCTTTATATTTGTCCCATACTTCATCGTAATCTAAGTATTCGGATGTGATCGGACGGTATTTCGGTCCGACCTGCTTTCCTGTCATCTCATCGACACCGCCATTGATCGCGTAAAGCAGGCATTTTGCAAGGTTTGCCCGCGCGCCAAAGAACTGCATTTCCTTACCGATTCTCATAGAAGATACACAGCATGCAATTCCATAATCATCACCATGGACAACACGCATAATATCATCATTCTCATACTGGATTGCAGAGTGTTTGATGGATGTCTCGGCACAGAATTTTTTGAAGTTTTCCGGCAGTTTTACAGACCAGAGTACGGTCATGTTTGGTTCCGGTGCTGCCCCGATGTTGTTCAAGGTGTTTAAGTAACGGTATGACATTTTTGTAACCATATGTCTTCCATCCACACCGATTCCACCGATGGACTCTGTCACCCAGGTTGGATCGCCGGCAAAAATCGTGTTGTATTCCGGTGTACGCGCAAATTTTACAAGACGAAGTTTCATTACGAACTGGTCGATGATCTCCTGGATCTCTTTTTCAGTAAATGTTCCCTCTGCGAGATCACGCTCTGCATAAATATCTAAGAAAGTGGAGGTACGTCCTAAGGACATTGCCGCACCGTTCTGCTCTTTTACTGCTGCAAGATATGCAAAATAGACAGCCTGTGTTGCCTCTAATACATTATTTGCAGGTTTCGAAATATCACAGCCGTAAATTTCTGCCAGTTTCTTTAACATTTCCAGTGCACGGATCTGCTCGGATAATTCTTCTCTCTCACGGATCACATCTGAGTACATGATGGTACGTGTGTTGTTCAGCTGCTCTTTTTTGTCCTCGATCAGACGGTCTACACCGTAAAGTGCCGGTCTTCTGTAGTCACCAATAATACGTCCTCGTCCGTATGCATCCGGAAGTCCAGTGATGATATGTGCACTTCTGCACGCTCTCATTTCCGGTGTGTAAGCGTCAAATACTCCGGCATTATGTGTTTTTCTGTGTGTTGTAAAGTACTCTACCACCTCAGGATCGACTTTGTATCCATTGTCCTCGCATGCCTTAACTGCCATACGGATACCGCCGTAAGGCTGCAGGGCACGTTTGAAAGGCTTGTCCGTCTGGAAACCGACAATCTTCTCTTTCTCTTTATCTAAATAACCCGGACCGTGGGAAGTGATCGTGGAAATGATCTTTGTGTCCATATCCAGCACTCCTCCAGCTTCTCTCTCCTGTCTGGAAAGCTCTAATACCTGATCCCAGAGATCGGTGGTATCCTGTGTTGGTCCCTCTAAGAAGGAATCATCTCCATCGTATGGATGATAATTCTTCTGAATAAAATCTCTTACGTTTACTTCTGTTTCCCAGGCTCCGCCCTGGAAGCTTCTCCATTCTGTCTGCATTTTTCTCTCCTTCTGCCACCGTGTGGCCTTGCATGGTTCATCACACTTTTTTATGATGCTCATTCTGATTTTTGATTGATGCATGGTTAGTCTTTTCTAACCACAGTTAGGCTATCCTAACTTTCATCTTTTGTCAAGAGTCACGTGCGCTTTTTCCGGTAAGTATTCGAAAAAATACAATGAGTGGTTCCTTCTCATGCTGATGGGATTTTTTGGAAAATTTACCCTAAAAGTAAAAAGAGCCGCACGTCTGGACTCTTCGCCCAGACGGTCGGCATTCTTTTGTTATACTTCACGTGGTAAACCCCACTATTTCCGTCAGTCATATAACAATTGCATTGTACTATGAGTGGCAAATATTTTCAATAGGTAATTTTTCACAAACAATCCACATATGCCAGCAATTCCTCCGGTCTGCACTTTAGCACCCGTGATAGCTTCAGCAATGTCATTCCCTGTGGCAAGTAATACATAAAAATTCTTGTTTTGTTTCCCATGTTTATGTTATAATATGCCAAAGCATATTTTACAAAATCTTTATGGCGTTATGCCATCTATATTCTGGAAACGTCAGATTACCCCCAATGATCTGCGTTGTTCGTTCGTATCTATGCTTTTAATTACCCATTAACGAATTTAAAAGCAGGAGACGAAAGAAATCAGATATAGAATATATTTATTCTCCTGCCAAGACAGTATTATTTAAGAGCTGTCTTACCAATCAGGAGGAAGCCTATGGCAAAACACAAACGAAACCATAACAAAGTATCCAGAAACTCAGCAGTCAATATGCCGGTTACAAACAGAAACTACAAAGACACTATTTTTCGCATGTTGTTTTCTGACCGGAAAAATCTGCTCTCTCTTTACAATGCAGTCAATCAGA